>TBL_comb47_HYPODRAFT_10002940_pt1 | contig 20576 bp, 24 predicted proteins | sample TroBogypolimnion_40_FD_10682 | JGI IMG/M metagenome (IMG submission 10682) | reverse complement strand
CCGAACTTCGTGAAAGCGCGTGCGACCTCGCAGGCCAATGCCTGCATCAACAACCTCCGCCAGATTGACGCGGCGGCCAACCAGTTCGCGCTGGAAAACAAGAAGACCTCCGGCTCCGCCATCACCTATCCGACCGACTTGTCGCCTTATATCAAGTTGAACTCGGCTGGTTCCATCCCCGGCTGCCCGGCGGGCGGCGCCTACAGCACCGCCTTCACGGTGGGCGCTTCCCCGACCTGCACGCTCGGCTCGACGGTGACGCCGGCGCACGTGCTCCCGTAAGCTGAACTTGTCGGTTTCCCAAGCCCGAAGCGAAAGCTTCGGGCTTTTTTTTGTCGGGCATGGTCATTCGATTTGAGACCGGCATAGTTCGGTTTCCGCTTCCACTTGGTCGTCGGCTCGCAAAGCCCCAAGGCAGACCGGGCCAGTATTAATTGGAACTGCGATTAAATGAGCGGCAGCGGACCGGTGGATTTCCCTTTCTAGTTTGGCACCACTGCTGCTACTCAACTGCCGTTGTGGTTGTGTCAGGCAATTTGTGAACGGTTCATGTCATTATTTATAACCCGCCTGTCACGTTGTTCACGCCACAAATAGAAAGACAACGTCGTATGAAAACCGCCACTCCTCATCACCGGGCGGGCTTCACGTTGGTTGAGATCATGATCGTGGTGGCCATCATCGGTTTGCTGGCTGCCATTGCCATTCCCAGCTTCGTGCGTGCCCGTGCCAAATCACAGGCCACCGCCTGTATCAACAATCTGCGGCAGATTGACTCCGCCGTTCAGCAGTTCTGCATGGAAACGGGCAAAAAGGCCGGGGATGTTTTAAATTTTCCTGGCGACGTCACGGCGTATATCAAAATGAATTCCGGCGGGGTGCTTCCCAGTTGCCCCGGCTCGGGCATTTACACGCTGACCGCCGTCGGCAACATCCCTTCGGTGTTATGCTCGCTCGGGAGCACAGTGGATCCCGTGCATATCCTGCCGTAACGCCGGTGATCCAGCCGAAAGCCCGACGCGCAAGCTTCGGCGCTTTTTGCTCCCTGCACGGAAACGGTGGGGGATCAACCTCCGCCGTGGTTTTCGCTTAGACTTTCAATGTTGGAGTTGCTATCTTAACACCGTGGTTACAGTTGCGGTTGCGCCGGGCAATTCAAGTGAACAAAGTGTCATCATTATAACCCGCCCGTCGCGCCGTTCACGCCGCACAGACAGAGAAATAAAATACAATGAAAACATTAAGCAACATCCGTAAAGCCGGTTTCACGCTGGTTGAAATCATGATCGTCGTGGCCATCATCGGCCTCCTGGCGGCGATCGCGATCCCGAACTTCGTCAAAGCGCGTGCGACGGCCCAGGCCAATGGCTGCATCAACAACCTGCGCCAGATTGACGCGGCGGCCAACCAGTTCGCGCTGGAAAACAAGAAAACCTCGGGCTCGCCCGTCAACTATCCGGCTGACGTGGCGCCTTACATCAAGCTGAACACGGCTGGTTCCATTCCCGGCTGCCCGGCCGGCGGCAGCTACAGCACTGCCTTCACGGTGGGCAATTCTCCGACTTGCTCGCTCGGTTCGACGGTGACGCCGCCGCATGTCCTCCCGTAATCCGATTGGTTTGCTTCAAAAGCCCGAGGTGAAAGCTTCGGGCTTTTTTGAATTTTACAACGAAAAGGCATCGCCGCAGTTGACTCCGTTGCCAATTTGAATTACGAAACAGCCCGTGATTTACAATCGCCCGATTCAACCATGAGCGTCATTCTCAAAACGGACAAGCTCCGCGTCGAATTCACCAGCCGCGAATTCCGGCAGGCGACCAAGACCGCGCTTGTCGGCCTCGACCTGGAAGTCAACGCCGGCGAGGTCTTCGGTTTCCTCGGCCCGAACGGCGCGGGCAAGACCACCACGATGAACGTCCTGCTGGGCTTCATCCCGCCGACCAGCGGCACGGCGTATCTGTTCGGCATCGATGTCCGGCAGCCCATCGCCCGCCAGCGCATCGGCTATCTGCCCGAGCTGACCTATTACTATAAATTTTTGACGGCCGATGAACTGCTCCGGTTCTACGCGAAAATCTTCGGCTTGTCGCGCGCGGACACGGACAAACGGATTCCGGAACTGCTCAAACTCGTCGAACTCGAACACGCCGCCAAGCGTCCGATCAAATCCTATTCCAAGGGCATGCAGCAGCGCGTCGGCCTGGCACAGGCGCTCATCAACAATCCGGATTTGCTCGTTCTCGACGAACCCACCAGCGGCCTGGACCCGCTCGGCCGCATGAAGGTCCGGGAAATCATCCAGCGCTTGAAGAACGAGGGCAAAACGGTTTTCTTCTCGTCGCATGAGCTGGGCGAGGTCGAAACGGTCTGCGACCGCGTGGCCATCGTGCATCAGGGCGAATTGAAAGCCGTCGGGTCCGTTGCCGCGATTTCCGCCGGCCATGCCAATCTCGAACAGGCGTTTCTCAAAATTGTCGGTGCCCAGTCGCAACCCCTGCCATGAATAAAATTATCGCGGTCGCCGGTGTCGTCATCAAGGAGCTCTACCGGCGCAAAGATTTCTACGTCCTCTTCGTGCTGACCGCGCTGCTCACGGTGGCGGCCGGCTCGGTGAATTTTTTCCACGACGAGAAAATCGTCCGCTACGTCAAGGACATCTGCCTGCTGCTCATCTGGGTGTCGGCGCTCGTCATTGCCATCGTCACCACCGCGCGGCAGATTCCGGCGGAGCGCGAGGCGCGCACGATTTTTCCGCTGCTCGCCAAACCGGTGTCCCGCGCCCAGGTCGTCGCCGGGAAATTTCTCGGCTGCTGGCTGGCCACCGGTGTGGCGCTGGTGGTGTTTTACTTTTTCTTCGCCATCATCACCGGCTCGCATGAACACATCTGGCCCTGGCTGATGTATCTCCAGGCCGCCTGGCTGCAATGGTGCATGCTGGCCATCGTCATCGGTCTGGTGCTGCTCGGCTCGATTTATTTTGCCGCGCCGTCGTCCACGTCCACCATTTCGTTCATCGTCATCGTGGGCATCCTCGGCATCGGCTCGCATTTGAAAGTCGTCGCGCTCCAGCAGCCGGAGCCGATGCAGTTCATCCTGACGGTGATCTATTTTGTGATGCCGCATCTGGAGTGGTTCGACCTGCGCGATTTCGTCGTGTATGACCAGACGCTGGTGTCGTGGGCGGCGCTGACGCTGGCGACCGGCTACGCGGCGGTCTGGACGGGGGTTTTTCTCCTGCTGGCGTGGTTCGGCTTCAGCCGGAAAAACCTGACGACGTGATGAAAGTTTCCCCGTTACTTGTGCTCGCGGCCTTGCTGGCGCTGGCGTTCGCGCTGGCCACCGGCCTGGCGTCGCGCGCCGAGGGCTGGAGCGCGCGGACCAAATCTGACAACGTCTTCGGCATGATGTTCGGCGACGGGCGCAAGCTGTTCGCGAACCATTTCTTCACCATGGCCGATGTTTATTTTCACAGCGGCTATTATCCTTCCGTCTTCGACAAGCATGCGGAAGAGCAGAAGGAAATCATCTCCGCCAGCCATGGCCGGAAGGAAACCGAGGAGGACGAAAAAAGCGAGGACTTCCTCGGCAAACCCAAGGACTGGATTGACGCCTTTGGCCGCCACTTCCGCATCACCCAGCACACGCACCTCGAAAACAACTCCGAACGGGAAATCCTCCCGTGGCTCCGCCTGGCCGCCGATCTGGATCCGCAAAAGATCGAGACCTATACCGTCGGCGCATTTTTCCTGCGCGATCACATGGGCCGGACGCAGGAAGCCGAGGCGTTTCTGCGTGAAGGATTGCGGAACAATCCCGACAGTTCCGAAATCCTGTTCGAACTCGGCCGCCTCTACCATGACGGCCTGCATGACAATGTCCGCGCCCGCAACGTCTGGGAACTCGGGGTGAAAAAATTCCTCGCCCGCAGCGAGGCCGAAAAGAAGGACGAAAAGCTGGTGTTGGATGAACTCGCCGTCAGCCTCGCGCGCCTCGAGGACGAGGCCGGGAATTACGGCCAGGCCATCAACTGGTTTCAGCTCGCCCAAAAAGTTTCCCCCGCCCCGGACGCGTTGCAAAGGCAGATTGACGAGCTTCAGAAAAAACTGGACGCCGGATTGCCGCTGGTCCCGAAAAAGCTTTTTTAAACGGGCGGGTGCCCGGCTTCCTCCTTGCCGCCGGCTGGTTGCCGGTTTGGTCTTCCAGCCGGATGAAACAGGCCGGGGCTTCGGCGTCCCGCGCAATTCCGCTTGGTCTTTCCATCGCCGCTCTGGTTTAATTTCCGCGATGAATGCTCGGCAGTCCAAAATCAAACGGCACACGCTGGAAACCAAAATTTCCGTCCGCCTCAACCTCGACGGCAGCGGCAAATCCAAAATCAAAACCGGCATCCCGTTCTTTGACCACATGCTCACGCTGTTCGCGAAGCATGCGACGATGGATCTGCAACTCAAGTGCGACGGCGACCTTGAGGTGGACGCGCATCACACCGTGGAAGATTGCGGCATCGCGCTCGGCCAGGCCTTCGCGCTGGCGCTCGGCGACAAGCGGGGCATCCGCCGCTACGGGTGGTTTGCACCACGGCCACCAAAGGGGAAAATGGTGGCCGCACCGCTGGGTGCCGAAGCCTACGTGACGATGGACGAATGTCTCGCCCGCTGCGTCATCGATTTCAGCGGGCGCCCGTATCTCGTCTGGCGCGGACTGGACCAGTTTTCGCTAAAGAAAGTTTCCGAAGCCGAAAAGGCACAGGATGTTTCCAGCGCCTTTCGTTTCGGTCTCGCGCGCGAATTTTTCCAGGGCTTCACCAACGAGGCCCGCTGTAATCTCCACCTCGAGCTGCTTTACGGCGACGAGCCCCACCACATCGTCGAGGCCTTGTTCAAGGCTTTCGCCCGCGCCGCCGACGCCGCCTGCGCGCACGATCCGCGCATCGCCGGGCAGCTGCCCAGCACCAAGGGAAAACTGTAGCGCGCGTTGAATAAAGTTTTCCCGTCGTCGTCCAACCCATGTCTGGAATAAATTATTCCTCTGCCGATGACGATGCGTTGGTGAAAGCCGCCCGGCAAGGCGAGCTGGCGGCGTTTGAGGAACTGGTCTTCCGGCACCGTGACCAGATTTACGCCCGCGCCTTCAGCATGACGCGCCACGAGGAAGACGCGGTGGATCTTTCACAGGAAGCCTGGATCAAGGGCTGGCAGCGGCTTGGCCAGTTTCAGGGCGATTCCAGCTTCACAACGTGGATGACGCGCATCGTCATCAACCTGTGCCTCGACCATCTGCGGAAGCAGAAGCGGCATCGCACCGATTCCATCGAGGAACTGGAAGAGGACAGCGGCGGCGTGGAACGGCAGATGCCCGTCGTGACCGTGAATCCGACTGCCGGTCTGGAGCGTGCCGAACTGCGGAAGAAAATTGACGGTGCGCTCGGCCAGTTGACGGCGGAACATCACACGGTTCTGGTATTGCATGAATTTGAAGACATGGATTACAAGACCATCGCCAAAACGGTCGGCTGCTCGATGGGGACGGTGATGTCCCGGCTGTTTTATGCGCGGCGGAAAATGGCCGCTTTGCTCGCGGATTTGAGAAAGGAATCATGACTCAGGAACAACAATTGAAATTGCAGGCGTTTCTCGACGGCGAACTGCCCGAGCGCGAGGCGCGTGAAATCCTGGCTTGGTCGCAGCGCGACCGCGAGGCCGCGTCGTTGCTGGCCGAACTGAGAAACATCCGCCAGGCGCTGGCGAAATCCGAGCCGCATTTGAGTCACCCGGAATCACGGGAATTTTTCTGGTCGAAAATCGAACGCGAAATCCAGCGGCTTAAACCGCACCCCGTCGCCGCGCCGCCGCGGTCCGGATTTGCCGCGCTGCGCCGCTGGTTGTTCCCGGCCGTGGCGGTCAGCGCGCTGGTGATTGCCGGAGTGATTGCCTATTTCCAGGCTCCGACCGCCGCCGTGCAAACCGTGGCCGACGCCGACGCGCCCACCGTCGAAACGACGCTGGCCAATTCCGACGCGACCACTTATCGTGACGCCAGCGAAGGCACGACGCTGGTGTTATTCTCGTATGCGACGGACGACAACCCTGTGAAAAAGCCGACGGCCATCAATTGACGCATGAGCACTTCTTTCTTTTCCGCAACCCGGCTGGCCTGCGCCGCGCTCGGCTTGTTGCTGCTGGCGGGCGTGACCGCGCGCGCCGCCGACAAAGACCTGAAACTGGAGGCGCAATTGGTGGTGGGTTCCAATGATCCCCAGCCCAAAGGGCCGCCGGTTTCGCCGCCGGTTGAAAAAAAACTGAAACGGCTGCCGCTAAAATGGGGGAGTTATTATGTCGTCAGCTCGCAGCAATTCTCCTTGGCGAAGGAGGCGAGCAAGCCGCTCGTGCTGGGCGGCAGCGAAATGGTCGTGAAAAACCTGGGCGGGGAGCGGGTGGAATTGACGCTGATCAACCGCGGTAAAATCACGCAGTCCTTGCGCAAAGACCAGACGCTCGTGACCAACGTCAAAGACGAAAACTCCTTCGTGGTGCTGCGGCAGGCGGATTAAGACCGTCCGCCGTCGCCGCCGCCGGGTCTGGCGGGGGTGGAAATCGCAAGTTTTTAACTTCACCGTGGAGAACCGCACTGTTGCGGGATTCGTCCAGTCGGGGTTTTTATGTCGTCGCTGTGGCGCAGGATTGCGATCCGCAGGTCGGTCGACCGGGGGATGAGGGCAAAAGATGGCTGGTTTTTTTTCTGGTCTGGGACGCGTTGCGGGTTTAGTTTCGGCACACAGTCTCACACCTAAACCGTCTAAGCTTATGGATATTGTTTTTGATTGCCCCCATTGTGAACAGGAACTCGCGGTGGACAGCACCGGTGCCGGCTCGGAGATCGAGTGCCCGGCGTGCCACGAAACCATCACCATTCCGGCGCAGTCCACCAAGGGGGTGATTGCGCCCGTGCCGACAGAAGCGCACGCGCCCAGCCTGCACCCGAGCGCCATTAATTCGTCCGCCGCCGCCAAGGTGGAGATGCACCTCAAGGTGCCGGTTCGCAATACGCCGACCGAAACGCTGATTGTCAAGCCGAAGCCGCCGCTGGAGGCGGTGGTCCGCGGCGCCGGTAAGCAGATTCGCACCCATACCATCAAGCACGGGGCGTGTGTCGAATCCGGTCACGACAAATTCGACGAAGTGTCCGCAAAATTTTTGAACGAGGTGGGCGAGCCAAACATCATTGCGATCCATACCATTTCCTACTCGTTTGTGGACATCGGCACGCAAAAGCTGTTGAACGATTATGGCCTGCTGGTGATTTACCGTGGGTGAAATCCCTCCGTGCCTGTCTTGACTTGCCGATTTCAGGTCGCTACCGTCAACGCATGAATCGTTGGTTGACTTTCCTGCTGCTCGTGGCCGCTGGCATGGCGCTGTTTCCGTTCCGCTCGCCGGCGCCGCTGGTTTACTCCCCGGGCGAAGGCTGGTATTACGAGCCGGCCGGCACGACGGCCAAGTGGACGCGCACGCGTGCCAAAGACCAGTTGGAAGTGGCCGAGCAGGCCTTCACCAATCACAATTATACGATCACCATGCACGCGGCGAACCGGGTCCTGAAGGTCTGGCCGCTGTCGGATTATGCGCCGCGCGCGGAATATCTCCTCGGCCGCTGCCTCGAGGCGCGGGGCCGGGATGAGGCGGCTTTCGATGCCTACCAGAACATCGTCAAAAAATATCCGCGCACGGATAAATACGAGGATGTTCTCTGGCGGCAGTATGAGATCGCCAACCGTTTTCTCGGCGGTGAATTCTTCCGGATCTTCTGGGGCTACCTGCCGCTGTATCCTTCGATGGACGAAACGGCCAAGATGTATGGCAAGATCGTGGACAGCGGACCTTACAGTTCCGTGGCCCCGCTCGCGCAGTTGAACATCGGCAAGGCCCGCGAGAAGCAGAAGGATTATGAAGCAGCGGTGCGAGCTTACGAAACCGCGGCCGACCGTTATCATGACCAGCCGACCATCGCCGCCGATGCGATGTATCGCGCGGCGTTCAGTTTTAACAAGCAGGCGACCACCTCGGAATACGACCAGGGCACGGCGGCCAAAGCCATCGCGGCCTACACTGATTTCATGACGTTTTACCCCGAGGACAAGCGCGTGGCGGACGCCCAAAAGGCCGTCGTCATCCTCAGGGCCGAGCAGGTGCGCGGGAATTTCAGCATCGCGCAATATTACGAGAAGAACAAGCAATGGACCGGCGCGGTGGTCTATTACAACGAAGTGCTGCAGATGGATCCGAACTCGTCCTACGCCGCCCAGGCCCGCCAGCGCATCGAAGTGCTGAAGCCGCGGATGCAAACCCCGTCCGCCAGTTAAGATGCGCCTGCCTGGATTTTTTCTGGTCGGCGCGGCGGCGGCCTTGCTCGCCGGTTGTGCCGGTTATCAACTCGGTCCGGTTGATGGCGGCGTTGCCCGCGAAAAGTCCATCGAGGTCTTGCCATTCAACAACCAGACCTTGCAGCCCCGGCTCGGCGATGCGGTCACGCAGGCGTTGCGCGAACGGTTGCAGGTGGATGTCACCTATCATCTCGCCACGCAGGGCCCCGGTGATGTGGTCGTCAGCGGCGTTATCACGCGCTATCACCGGCAGGGCTTGAGCTATCTAAACAAGGACGCCACGACCACTCAAAATTACCGGGTGGATATCGTGGCCCATGTGGTCGTCCGCGAACGGGCCTCCGGCAAGACTCTGCTCGATAAAAATGTGAATGCTTACGCGCTGGTCAATGTTGGCACGGACCTGGCCTCTTCGGAGCGGCAGGCTTCGCCGCTGCTGGCCGAAGACCTCGCGCGGAACATCGCCGAGCTGCTCACCGACGGCGCCTGGTGAAAGGGGTTGAAATTTCCGCAACCGGTTTTATGCTTTCCCTTGAACGAGGAAGTAAACCATCAACCAAATAAATCCAATGAAAAGATCGATGCTGAAAATCACCGCCTTGGGTTTCTTCGCGGCGGCCATGGTTGCCGCGTCCGTCACGGCGCCCGCAGCCGAATCCACCAACGCCCCGGCACCCGCCGGGCAGGAATCGTCCGCCAAGCACAAGAAAAATGAGCACGCCGCGGTTCCGTTCCATGGGAAATTGACCGCGATTGACACGAACGCCATGACGTTTACGGTCGGCGAGCGCACGTTTGCGATCACGTCCGAAACCAAAATCACCAAGGACAACCTGCCCGCAACGCTGGCTGACGGCGTGGTGGGGGAAATGGTCGGCGGTGCTTACCGGAAAAACGCCGATGGCAAATTTAGCGCGACGAGCCTTCACTTCGGTTTGAAATCTGACGGGGCAAAACCGGAGGGGAAGAAGAAAAAGAAAGCCGCCGAGGCGGCCGACAGCGCCACCAACAGTGTGGCGAAATAGCCGCCGGAAATCCGGGAACAATGCCGGCGGGCGGGAACACCCGCCTTTTTTATCTCACTGCCGCCGCCACCAGCTCGTGAGACCTTTGGCCTTGGTCTGGCTGTGGCTTTGCGGAGCGCTGGAGCGTTCCCGGAGCAGCAGACTGCGGGCGGCTTCCAGTGACATGATGAATTCGTCGTAGCTCAGAAACCGGTCGGACGGGTTTTTCGCCATCGTTTTCACCAGCGCATCGCTGGTCGGCTGGGAGATTTCCGGGATCACCAGATTGGGCGGCGTCAGCGGCGTCTGCACCTGGGCGGTGATGACTTCCTCCACGGTCGGTGCGTCAAAGGGAACGTGCCCGGTCAGCGCGTGATACAGCGTGGCGCCGAGGCTATACATGTCGGAGAGGAAGGTCTCCGGCTCCCGCTTGATCTTTTCCGGCGCGACATAATATGGCGTGCCTTCGGTGACGGATGAGGATTCCTGTTCCGCCTCGGCGTTCCGCGCCAGGCCGAAATCCACCAGCTTGGGTTCGTTGTCGTAATCGAACAGAATATTGCCCGGCTTGATGTCGCGGTGGATCAGATTGTGTTTGAGCGCGAGGTCGAGCGCCGAGGCGATCTTGATCCCGATGTCCAGCACCGCGAGTTCGTCCACGCGGGTTTGTTTCTCGATGCGCGTGTCAAGGCTGCCGCGGTCGGCAAGCTCCATGACGAGATAACGCAGGCCTTCCCAGTCATCGAACGTGTAAATGTGGATGATGTTCGTGTGGTTGAGCCGGGCGCAGGCGCGGGCTTCGCGGTAAAAGCCTTCCAGCGCCGCCGGGTCTTCGAGCAGTTCCTTCTTCATCAACTTCACCGCCACGAGCCGTTCCAGCACCGTGTCCCAGCCGCGATACACCGTGCCGTTGCCGCCCGACGCGACGAAGCTGCGCAGCTCGAATTGCCGCAGCATCATGGGCATCATGATCGGATGCCCGCATTTGCTGCACGGCACGGTCCCGAGCGGCGGCAGGTCGCCGGGAATGAACACCTTCGTCTCGCAGGAACCGCACGTCACCATCTTTAGGGCTTTGTCACTCATGGTCGGAGCAATCTAGCACTCCACCGGAATCCGACAACGCATTTTTCGCCATCGGGAAACTTTTTGACAAATGCCCGTAAATGGTGTTTACTCAGTGCGTCGAATATGAAGACCACGTTTGCAACCATGCTGAATCCCGTGCAGGCCAAAGGACAAATGTCCATTTGGACGCGCGTTGATCGCCATTCTCGCATCGTGGGGACGAACTTCTGATTTCACTGACCAATTTCATAAGACCCGCGATTGCCAGTCAATCGCGGGTTTTCTGTTTTTTAACCACAGACCAACAGAGAAAGAGAAAGAGCATATGAAAAATAACAAAACATTCGTGCCGACCGAGTTCGGCCCGGAAACGCGCTTCGCGCTGCGGCCGGCGCCCCCCGCGCCGTTTCGCGCCACGGAGGAAACGGAATTCGAGCGGCTCAAGGACCAGTTGCTCGCCCAACAATTGCAACGGGCGACCGCTGCGGAACTGAACGCGTCGTTGCGGCGCGCAGCCAATGAAGCGGCGGCGCTGGCCTGGGTGACCTTGTTCCCCTTGCTGGTGTTTCCGGTGCTGTTCGAGGAAAAAACGACGGCAGCGGTGCGCCAGGCCGAGCGGCAGGCGCGCATTTACGCCAACAGCCGCCAACTCATCGCGGCATGAAACTGCGTCGCCAACTTGGGGTGGGGATGCCGGCCGGCGGGCAGTCGTGGATGCGGGGAAATAATTTTTTGCCCGCACCCACGGCTTCCCGTCGCGCTTTTTTGGATCATTGGCTGTGAATCGCCGGAGCTCGCCTTGTTCGGGTCGTTCAAAGATTTAACGCTCGGCAATCCAGACCAGCGTGCTGCTCGGCAACAGTTCGAAAAGGGAAATCAAATCCGCGTCGGCCAGATGGATGCAGCCGTGCGAATCAGGACGGCCGATGGATTCCTGGTCCGCCGTGCCGTGGATGTAAACGTAGCGGGCATGGGTATCCACGTTGCCGCCCTGATTGAAGCCCGGTTCCAATCCTTCCAGCCACAGGATGCGCGTGGTGATCCTACCCGCCGCCACGCCAAGCTCCGAGACATGACCGATGACTTCGCGCGCTTTGAATATGGTTCCCGGCGGCTCGCCGTCGCCGATTTTTTCCGCGATGCGATGCAAACCCAGCGGTGTGCAATTCGAGTTTTCAATCTGCCCGATGCCGAAACGCGAAGTGGAGCAGGGATATTTCTTCACGAGCCTGCCGTCCTCGAACAGCGAGACCGACTGTGTGGAAATATTGACCGCCAAAATGAAATACGTGGGCGCGTGGTGCAGCCTTCTACACGTTGCCAAGCAGGCCTCGGGAACTTTTTTGTCAGAACACATAAGACGCTGGCTGGCGCAGCCCGAAGTCAAAAGAACCGCCACGCTCATCACTGGAATGAGAACGCGCCAGCGCATCGGCTCATGGCTTCACGAGCCTTTTCACCAGCACTTTCGAGTTCCGCCCGCTCAGGTCGTATTTCTCGCGGCGCGCGGGCGGCAGATCGTCCGGCGTGCCCTCGGCAAAGCCGCCCTTGGATTGAAAATAAGTGAACGCCTGCGTCGAGAGCGTGAGCAGTTCGCTCAAGTTCAATTCCTTCGCCTTGTTCTCGACGAACTGGATCAGCTTGCGCCCGATGCCCTGGTTCTCGTGCGACGAACTCACGTAGAGGCACGCGAGTTCGCCCTTTTTCTGTTCGGGATAAACGTGCAGCGCCACGCACGCGACGGGATTCTTATCGATCTCGAAGATGTAATAATCACCGAGGTTTTTTTCAATCGTCGCCCGGCTGCGCTTCACGAGTTCGTCCGATTCAACGGCGGCCTTGGTCAGTAACTGGATCGCCCGGATGTCCTTCTTCTTCGCGGGCCGGATCTGCTGGTATTCGTTCGCGTAAATCAGCGTGCCGATGCCTTCGTTGGAAAAAACCTCCGCCAGCAGGCCCTCGTCCACCTTGCCGTTGATGACATGGACGCGCGGAATACCCGCCTTGCACGCGGCGGCGGCATGCTGCGCTTTCGACAAAATCTCAGGCGCGAAGCCCGCGCTGTTCGTTTGCAACAATTTTTCCAGTTCCGCCACGAGGAGTTGCCGGACTAAATGACCGTTGCAGATCAAGCCGTCACTCGAGGTGATGAAAATCAATTTGATCGCCTTCAGCGCCTCGGCCACCGCCAACGCGACGCCATCGGAATTGACGCGATACGTCTTGCCGTCGCCATCAAAGCCGAGCGGCGGGATGACCGGCACCACGCCCTGCGCGAGCAAAGTCTGGAGCAGCTCCGTGTCCACGCGCTCGACCTTGCCGGTGAACTGATGATCCACGCCGCCGATGATGCCCATCGGGTGCGCGATGATGACATTGGTGCTGGCAGCGCGGAGGTCGTTCGCCGAAAGCCCTTCGAGAATCTCGTGCGTGAGCCGGTTCGCCGCCGTGAGCGCGAGATTGAGCGTGTTTGCGTCGGTGATGCCCGTGCCGTCGATGTCCGACGGTTTCACCTTCTGCGCTTCGGCAAGCAATTTGATCTGCGCCGACGCGCCGTGAATCAGCACCACGCGGATGCTCAGCGACCGCAGCACCGCCACGTCCAGCAGCAGCGTGGTGAAGTTTTCGTCGGTGATGATCGCGCCGTCAATCGCGAGGATGAACGTCTTCTCGCGGAATTGCGGAATATATTGCAGGATGCCCCGCAGATCGGTTGGTTTCACTTTTGGATTGTCAGTTTGGTTTCAGCGCAGAATAAGTAATCAGTTTCCCGCGGGATTCAAACAATTATTTCGCACTCAAAGCAACTTTCAGCGCGCCGAGGCACCGCTCGTTTTCCTTGGGCGTGCCGACGGAGATGCGGATCCATTCGCCGAGCTGATAACCGCCCATCGGACGCACGATCACGCCCTGCTTCTGCATCGCCTCGAACACACGTTGGCCTTCACCGACGCGCACCAGAATGAAATTTGCGGCGGACTGGACGTATTCCAGTTTCATGTCACGAAACGTGCGCTGGAAAAATTCCAGTCCGGAAAAATTATTCTGCCGCGTCTTGCGGATATGCTCGTCGTCGCCGAGCGCGGCGAGCGCGCCGGCTTGCGCAATGGAGTTGATGTTGAACGGCTGGCGGATTTTTTCGAGCGCGACAATCAATTCGGGATGGCCGATGCCGTAGCCGAGGCGCAGGCCGGCCAGCCCGAAGATTTTCGAGAACGTCCGCATCAGCAGCAGATTCGGCCGCACGCCGAGACGCACGAGTGAAGCCAGGTCCAGCGGCTCATCCAAAAATTCAATGTAGGCTTCGTCCATCACCAGCAGCACATTTTCAGGAATCGCGTTGACGAATTGGATGACCTCCTCGCGCGGCACGAGCGTGCCGGTCGGGTTGTTCGGGTTCGCCACGAACACCACGCGCGTCTGCGGCGTGATGGCTTTGAGCATCGCCGGCAGATCGTGGCCGTGATTTTTCGCGGGCACGGTGATGAGGTTGGCCCCGAACAATTTTGTGACGAGCGGATAAATGGCGAAGCAGAATTGCGACACCATCACGTCCACGCCCGGCGCGAAATAGGTGTGGCCGACGAACTCGATGATCTCGTTGGAGCCGTTGCCGAGCACCAGGTTCGCGGGCGCGACGCCCAGTTTTTCCGCCAGCTTTTGTTTCAGGTAAAACGCGTTGCCGTCGGGATAAAGATTCAGGTTCGCCAGAACCTTCTGCATCGCGGCGAGGGCGAGGGGCGAGGGGCCGAGCGGATTCTCGTTTGACGCGAGCTTGATGATCTCGTGCGCGGGCAGATTGAGTTCGCGCGCGACTTCCTCGATGGGCCGGCCGGGTTGATACGTCGGCAAATCTTTTAGATAGGGATTTGTGGGGACTATTTTCAAATTTTTAGTTTTTAGTTTTTAATTTTGAGTTGGCTGAAGTTGTTTGGGACGTTTTGACAATGGCAGTCAAAATGCGAATCAACTCCAAATTTTCAGCTTCGAGTGGAGAAATTTTTGATTCGGGAATAATTTTGGAGTCGCGCAGCAACCGCAGCCAATAATGGGTTTCCCTCGCCTCTTTGGAAGCGATGGACATTTTGGCGATGAAATCCGCACGGCTGATTCCGGCCAAAGCCTCCTCGACATTCGAGCCAATCGCCGTGCCGGAGCGTAGAACCTGCCGGGCAATTTCAAATTCTTTCTGTTCCCGCAGCCACTTCGCCATGGTGATGATGCGCAGGGCAAAACTGTAGCTTTTGTCTTGGACGACGCTGGATTTCATGGCGATTGCTGGGCCGCAATTAAAAACTAAAAATTCAAAATCAAAAACTTTAAAGTGCTTGCAGGATTTTTTTCAGGTTGACGTTTTTGGCGACGATGTCACGGATAAGGGAGATTTTTTCCGAATCCGACGGCCGCGTTTTGACGGTCAGGGTGTGGACTTTGGAGGCAACCTGATAACTGTCCGCCTGCGCGAGCAGCACGGGAATCGGCATGGTGCGGATGATTTTGAGGATGCTCTCGGGCGGACGCAGGCCGCCGGTCAGGACGATGCCCGCCATCTGCCCGGGGCTTTGCGCGTCAATCGCCGTGCAGGCGGCGAGCACGATGTCTTCGCGGTCGCCGGGCGTGATGAGCAGCACGCCGGGCTGGAAAAACTTGATCGCGTTCTGCGCACTCATTGCGCCCACGACGACGTCGCCGACGAGCGACTGCAGCATCGGAGCCGAATTGAGCGGTTCCGCGCGCAGTTCTTCGCGGATCAAATCCACGGACGGGTTGCAGAGCGTCTGTTCGTAGGGCAGCACGCCGAGCAATTCAAGACCCTTGCGCTTGAGCCCGCGCCTTGCGAAGTCGGCGACGTAATCCACTTTCTCTTTGAGCACCTTGTTCAGGATGACGCCGATGATTTCGACGCCCTCCTTTTCGAACAGGGCCTGGTTCAGCGCGACTTCGTCGATCGGTTTGCCGATGCCGCCCTGCGAGACAATGATGACTTTCGCGCCAAGAATCTTCGCCACCTGCGCGTTGGACAGATCGAACACCGAGCCGACGCCCGCGTGGCCGCTGCCTTCGCACAACACAAAATCCTTTTCCCAGCACACCCGGTCAAAGGCCTTCTGGATTTTCCGGATGAGCGCCTCGTTGTTGGCCGTCAGCAGATATTTCCGCGTGAAATCCGGCTCCACGGCGATGGGGCTCATGTCCACCAGCGGGCAATCGAGGTGATACACGGAATCCATCAATACCGAGTCTTCGTCAATCTTCTGCTCCTCGATTTCAACGAAGCGCTGGCCAACGGGCTTGATGTAGCCGACGCGGGGAAAATGCTTTTGCAGCGCGGCGATGAGGCCGAGCGACGTGGTGGTCTTGCCGTCGTTCTGGCGCGTGGCGGCGATGAAAACGCGCGGGGTGGTGGTATTCATTTATTCTCCGGGCAGCTTCGCGTCCGCGCCCGGATACAGCTTCTGGTAATCGGTCGCCTGCACGCCGATGATCGCCGCCACGCCGAGGATGTCGTGCGCGCTCGAACCGCGCGAGACGTCCGCCGCCGGCCGGTTGAGGCCGAGGAGAATGTGCCCGTAGGCGTTCGCGCGGCTGACCGTGCGGACAAGCTTGCTGGCGATGTTGCCGGAATTGAGGTCGGGGAAAATCAGCACGTTCGCGCGGCCGGCCACCTTGCTGTCGTGCAATTTACGTTCGGCGATCTCCGGCACGAGCGCGGCGTCCGCCTGCATCTCGCCGTCAAAGTCCGCCTCCACGAACAATTGCGCCGCCTTGTGCCGGGCCATCGCGGTCGCGGCCTGCACCTTGCCGACGGAGGGATGGGTGGCGCTGCCTTTGGTCGAAAAGGAGAGCAACGCCACGCGCGGCTTCACGCCGAGCATATGTCGCGCGAGCCGCGCCGTGGCCACGGCGATGTCCGCCAGCTCGTCCACCGTCGGATCGGGGATGACGCCGCAATCGGCCATGAACAAAACACCCTGCTCGCCGATGCGTGTGTCTTCGACCTCCATCACCATGCAACTCGACGCGGTCTTGATGTCCGGCGCGACCTTGATGATCTGAAACAGGGGGCGCAGCACGCTGCCGGAGATGTGCGACGCGCCGGAGATGCAGCCGTCCGCCTGGTGCATCGCCAGCATCATTGCGCCGTAATAATTCGGCTGCAGCATCGCCTCGCGTGCTTCCGTGGCGCGCAGGCCTTTCTCGCGGCGCAAGGAATGAAAACGCCGGGCAAAATTCTCGGTGTCCTCGCTGGTGGCGGGATTGATGATGCGGATGCCTTCCAGCGGAATGTTCATGCCTTCCGCGACCTCCTTGATCTTCGCCGGATCACCGAGCACAATGGGCGCGCCGAGGCGCAGGGCCTGGAACTGCCGCGCCGCCTGCAGCACGCGCGGTTCCTCGCCCTCGGGAAACACGACCCGCTTGGGGTGCCGCTGCAATTTTTCGATGACATTGGCGATGAAACGCATGGCGACAGGTTAGCGCCCAAACCCGAAACCGCAAAATCAAATTGCCGTCGAATGTGACAAGGGGCGCGTGACACGTGCCGGTCGCGTCCCCCGTCACTGGCCACTCGCCATCGGTCATCATTCGATCCGGCGCATTGACTTGGGTTGGGACGACGTTTAACCTGCGACTCGAATGCTGGATTCAATCGAAAAACTGCTCATCTTACAGGATCGCGACCGCAAGATTCATCGCGTGCAACAGGAACTCGCCCAGATCGCCCCGGAACGCGAGAATTTGCGCAACCTCACCTCCACCACCCAGACCCAGCTCGAGGCCGCCAAGACCCGCGTCAAACAGGTCGAGTCCGAACGCAAGCAGCTCGAGCTCGATGTGGATGCGAAGAAGGCGCAGATCAGCCGCTACGCCAACCAGCAGCTCGAGACGCGCAAGAACGAGGAATACAAGGCCCTCGCCCACGAGATCGAGACCTGCAAAGGCGAGATCAACAAGATTGAGGACCGCGCCATCGTGCTGATGGAATCGGCCGAGGCCGCCCAGAAGGAAGTCACGCGCGCCACCGGCGAGGCGAACGAGGCCAAGAAGATTGCCGAGAGCAAGATTGCCGAGCTCGGCCAACGCGAGGAAAATTTCAAGAAGGAACTTGCGACTTTGCTGTCAAGCCGCGAGGAACTGGCGTCCGCCGTGGACGAATCCACGCGCAACCGCTACGAGCGCCTGCTCAAGAGCAAGGGCGGCACGGCCGTGGTGGGCATCGAGCACGGCGTGTGCGGCGGCTGCCACATGAAATTGCAGCAGCAGCTCATCGTCACCGCCCAGTCGCAGAAGGAGATTGTGACCTGCTCGAGCTGCGGCCGGATTTTGTATTACACCCGCGACATGGATTTGACCGGCGGGGACTAGCCATATCTTAGAAGCCCGGCCGGGGAAAAAACCAGCGAAACGGTCATCTAGAATATGTTTGATGAACTACCTGTGCCGTGAAGTTCGCAAAAAAACTCAAAAGCTGATAGGCTTATCACTTAACATTTGGGCACAATTCAAGAAGAGCAGATAGATATTCTTTGTGCTTGTTTGGGTGGTCGGAGAAATCAATAAAAATTTGGGTGCCATCTTGAAAATAGAGATAGATAGCATAAGTCGAAGGAGCGCCCGGAATTAGAGCAGGACGCCGGTCCAGTTTTATTCGAGAAATGTCAGCAAAATTCACACGTTGTGGGGTATAACCAACTCCATAGTAATCTATAATATTCTTGTAGAAACCGCCTGTAGACGCGTTTCCAGACAGCCACACTCGACGCTCGCAATAGAATTGCCAATCTTGGGTTTCATCCACTAAAACAAGGTGAGCTCTATTCAGATTTATGCCGTCTTGATCTACTGTTTGAATTACTGAGTATCTGCGACTTGCGTCAAGCGGCTTGAACATTCGCAATCGTTCCCCCTTTTTGCCTGCAACAACCAAGGGTTGACTGGGGTTATAATCAAAAATGCGCAGTTCATGCACGAGTTGAATTGCCTCCTGTTGGCTCATTTTGCCATAACTAGCACTATCATGTGTGACCGTAGTCCCACATCCGGTAAGCATGGCTACGTATGCAATGGGAATTACCAATGCGAATATTTGCTTTAATTTATCCATAGACCATAATATTTACGGCTCCGGCATGGGTTTGCCGCACCAGCGTCGAAAACAGCGTCAACCGCCTTGGGCTTTGGCGCACTCATCTCCAGTGGCGCCGTGATGAAAATTTTCCCCAAAACTTTCATGCCTTCTGCAGCGCATCGTTTCAAAACCCAAGTGCCAAGAGCTAAACATTCTCTGGCATTTGCTTGGCTTATTTTGCCCTGCCGGGCAGGGCGGCTCAGGCTTTCTTCAAGACGGTCTCCGGACGCACGCGGCAGTTGGCGCGGATGCCCGTGCTGCGGGCGCGCAAGGCCGGCAGCGGCGGCAGGCGCAGAAAGGTGGGCAGGAAACGGTAGAACGGCGGCGCGACCCCCAGCCAATAGAGCACGTGATTGAACGCGCGTTCCAGCGGCGAACCGCTTTGTTCCGCCCCATGCACCACGGTGGGGCATTTCTTGATGGCCTGGTTGATCCGTTCCAGCACCCAGGTTTCATCCACGGCCGGCGAGAAATAGAACACCGGTTCGCACAGGTCGCGGTCGGCGGAAATATAGTTCTCGGCAATGGCCTGCTGCGTGAGCGGCGTGCCGGGCAGCAGCCGCATGCCGGTCAGGAAGATGGTGAGGAAATGTTTGGAGTTGAGATTGGCTTCCACGAACGAGACGGTTTCCTCCACGGTCTCGCGCGTCTCGCCGGGGCCGCCGAGCAGGAAGAACCAGGTGCATTGAATGCCCGATTCGCGCGCGAAGTCCACCGTCCGCTGGACCTGCGCGAGGTCGAAACCCTTGCGGAGATTGCGCAGCATGGTCTCGCTGGCGGAGTCGGGCGTGATGACGAGGGAACAGAAGCCGGCGCGTTTCATCAGGGTGAACAGATTGCGCGAGACGTTGAGTGGATTGAGGCTGACGGCGGAGAGGCGCACGCGGAGTTTGCGGCGGAGGATTTCCTCGCAGATGCCGATGGCGTGGCTCTCGGGCACGTTGAACGTGGAATCGGTGAAGCCGAACGTGCGCGGTCCGACGGCGGCCTGCACGCGCTCGATTTCATCCACTACGTCGACCGCGCTGCGGCTGCGCAGTCGGCTGCCTTCCATCACGGGATAGTTGCAATAGACGCAGCTCATGGGACAGCCGCGCTTGGTGTGGATGGCCCAGGTGCTGCCGGCGCGTTCGTAAGGTCGCCAGCGGACCCAGTCTTCCATGCCGGAGCCGCCGAATTCCTCCTGTCGCACGGGCGCGTTGGAGATGATTTTTCCCTCCGCGCGATAACAGAGTCCGCTGATGCCGGAGTAATCGCGCGTGCCGCCGATGGCGGCGAGCAATTTGGGAAAGGCGAGTTCGCCCTCGCCGACCACCACGAAGTCCGCGTCCAGCCGCTTGAGCGCGGCGGCGCCGAGAATGGAGGCGGCGGGCCCGCCGAGAACGATCAACGCGCGGCTGTGTTCGCGGACGGTGTTGATGAGCATGTTGATTTCGTGGATATGCCACGCCACGCGCTGCGCGATAATGTTGTCGATGTTGCGAATGGAGAAGCCGACGACGTCGGGCGCAAACTCGTGGAGCGCGGTGTGCAGTTCGCCGAGCGGATCGCGGCTGATCATCAGGTCCAAGAACCGGACTTCGTGTCCGGCCTGCCGCGCGGCCGTCGCCACGTAGCTCAAGCCAATCGGCGGGGCGGGTTCCATGATCCGGGTGCGGTTGGAATAGACGAGCAATACGCGCATAAGGGTGGGTGAATCGAAGAGGTGCTCAACGGATCACGAACTAATCGTGCCCGTGGCTTGCAGCCATGACAAGTCCCAAGCCGGAGCGGAGAACCGATTGATAAGCGCGCAGGCGGCTTGTGATTTCTCCGGCATCGGGTATGTTGGCGGCGGTTTTGGAAGGGCGGAGAATCGCTCCGGGCGCAAGTCCGGGGAGGAAAGTCCGAACACCGCAGGGCGCGATGCTGCGTAACCCGGGTCTGTTTGACTGGGATACACGCAGGCGGAGCGTTGGAAGACGCTCCGACGGAAAGTGCCACAGAAAATTAA
>TBL_comb47_HYPODRAFT_10002939_pt1 | contig 20579 bp, 18 predicted proteins | sample TroBogypolimnion_40_FD_10682 | JGI IMG/M metagenome (IMG submission 10682) | reverse complement strand
ACCGTTCCAATCGGGTCCGACTTTTGTCAGACCTCTTTGATTGGTCCCGGGCCCCTAGCTCAGTCGGTAGAGCAACGGACTTTTAATCCGTGGGTCGTCGGTTCGAGCCCGACGGGGCCCACTCACTTCACATGTTTAGTTCTAACAAAATCAGCCATTAAGGATTGATGTTCGGTCACTTGAATAAGGGAACTGATGGGTAACTTCTAGATGAGCCGAAAATAGAAGTCAAACCTTTTTCTACATTCGAAGCCCAAATTAGCCAAGGGCTTGAAATCGTACATCACGAGCAGGCTCAAGACCGCACTAGGAGTTTCCTATGCAGGACAAATGATCGTCACAAATCTTTGAAGTTTCCAAGATGTTGACGAAGATTTGAGTTACCGTGAGAGATGTTGAGCCACGAATTAAGACTCAAATTATTAATTTGTGTCGATATACAATCTAACTATAGGGACGGAAGCATGAAACTTTAGAGTGCGAGGAAATTATAGCGAAAGGAAGAAAAGTATGAAAAAGTCTGAAAGGATTTCTCTAGAAGCTGCTAAATATTATGCAGAGAACTATTCATCAATGATGAATAGTGGCTTATCAGGATTTGTTTATCGCCGATCGCATAAAGATTTAGAAAATAATAATTTCATACGTAACTTAAAAAAACCAACAATTCTAGAATTAGGAGCTTCACAGGATTTGCATAGACAATATGTAGACAACGACTACTTTAGTTATATCGTCTCAGATATTGATCCAAATTTAATAGAATTAGCGACGAAGCAGTCTGCTAAAGATGAACGGGTTACTTTTAGAGTTGTGGATGCAACCAATACAAATTTCGCAGATTCTAGCTTTGATAGAGTTATTGTAACCTGTCTTATCGCGCATATGCGTTTTCCAGAGGATGTGCTCGAAGAATGGCGACGCGTTGTAAAACATAATGGAATTCTAAGTTTCTACGCAGCCGCAGAACCGTCAATGCTTTTGAGATTCTCGCGAGCAATTACGCACAAACGAAATGCTAAAGCTCATGGAACGAAAAATTATGATCTTCTACAATACGGACAGCACCATGTACATTTCCCAGCTATTCGGACATTTGTCGAAGATATTTTTTCGGCGGATGAAATAAACAAACGAAGATTTCCTTTTCAATGGTTACCCTGGAATTTCAGTTTATATACCGTCTATCACATTAAAGTCAGAAAATGAAACAAATGTAACTTCAGGCGAAAGAATAGCATCCTTGTTGAGCGTCAATTATCAATTACTTCTCTGGGTGTGAGAGATTTTTAAAACTGAGTATCAAGAAAGAATTCTAAAAAATAAGTAAATTGGCATGATATTTTTATCGATTTAACTCCGTCAAGCCTGATAATAGTGGCATGAATTTTGCAATTGTGGGGACCGGACCTTCAGCGTGGTCAACATATATGGCCATTATGAAAATGCGGCCAGAAGTCGATATCAGCTTTATAGATGTTGGGAAGCGCTTTTCAAGTGCCCAGCAGAAGATTGTTGGAGCAGAAGCTCAAAAAACGAAATTCGGTTCGGACTACATGTATGAAGTTTCCGGTTCAAACTTGGAGTCGGAATTTCAAAGTCCCTATTCCATGGCTAATGGAGGCTTTTCTTCTAGCTGGGGTGCAGGTTTAAGAGTGTGGCCGGAAACGGAACTTAAGAAAATTAATCTTGATCTGGCAGAAATACATCAGAGTGCGAAAGATCTATTGTCAGTGATTCCTTACACTGGGACAAGTGACTCGCTCGGGCTGCCTGCACCACTTAAAATTGAAGATAAGCCATTCCCAATTGGGTCCGATTCTTTAATTAGGCTATGCATTTTGGGGGAATCAACCGACCACGTTATTATAAGACCTTCGCTTGCCATTGAAACTTCAGGGCATAATGCCTGTGTTGGCTGCGGGCGGTGTCTCACTGGATGTCCCTATGGTTCTATTTTGGATTTTGGTGATCTGGTGGATAGGCTGATCGCAACCAAGCGTGCTTCCCGGATATTTGGTCGAGTTGAAAAAGTGGAGCAAAAATCCGGCACAGTTTGGATTTCAATATTGCAAAATGATATAACCAAAACGTTGCAATTTGATCGCGTTTTTCTTTGCGCTGGAGCGTTAGGCACTCCCCAAATCCTAATGAATTCTGGATACTTACCTGACAAGGTGGAAATAATTGATAGTCAAGTATTTTACTTCTTGGGTTTGAAAAACCCATTTTATAGATCTCCGACGCCTAAATTCGCCCTTTCCGAATTAAGTTTTTATACCAAAATGCCTCAAGAAAAAATTTATGCTTCTCTTTATCAATCGAACGATGAAACCCGAAGCAGGATATCGAAAAAGATTCGTAAAGTATTCCGACTACCATTTTTTCCTGTCCCAAGGTTTCTAGATAGGTGTCTAATTTTTGGAATCGGATTTATCCATTCTGATTTTAGCGGAAAGATGAAACTTACTAAAATGCAATCAGGCGGGTTTAAGATTGATTTAATAGAAAATCAAGAAACCAAAAAATCGATCGCAAAAGCTCTAAAAACAATACGAAATACATTAGGATCTAAGAAACTTTTCATAATTCCGAAAATTACTCTTACCCCCCTAATAGGTGGAGGTTTCCATTTGGGTGGAGGAGTAGTTCTTGATTCAAAATTTACAAGTTTGGATGGGACGCTCAAAAATGCCAACATGGTACATATCAGTGACACGTCACTACTGCCGTTCTTGGAGCCAGGTCCACATACTTTTACTTCCATGTGCGTGAACTATTCTTTGGTCACAAAATGCCTGGGATGAAAATAGCCATCACTGGCAGCTCGGGACACCTTGGTCAATTCCTAGTGGACGTGCTGCAAGAAGATTTCACTATTGTTAAACTAGGTAGGAAAGGTGATGACATTGATTGGACTTTAGGAGCCCTACCAAAACCAGAGGATTTGCAGGACGTGAAGGGAATAATCCACCTTGCTTGGTCGCTTCGGGATCGCCGAAAAGATCACCACATCAACAAAGGGGGGACAATCCGTTTAGCTCAGATGGCCGCTGACCTTCAAATTCCAATGCTATTCGTATCTTCCGTCGCTGTTTTAGGGAACTCCTACTATGGGTCCTCTAAATTAGAGTGCGAGGAAATTGTGAAAGACCTAGGAGGGAGTGTTTTACGTTTTGGGATCGTTAAGGAAGCAAATATGTATACGAAACAAGAGCATTATTTCAAGTTTGTTCTCAAATCTAAATATTATGTCAACTACACATCTTCCGAGGACGCTCAGGATTCAATAACGAATTGGCTAAAGTTGGTCAGAAAAAAACAGAATACTTCAACAAATGTAACGGTTGTGAGTGGTTCAGAATTAACGTCAATTTATTTCAAAGATAATAATTCACTTAATATATGGATACCGATGAAAGCGCTAGCCATCATTCTTCGAATTGGGGCTTTGTGTAGCAGACGCGCACGAAACCTATTAGATGCGCTGAATAGTCTGGCAACAACTCCTAGGATCGGGCATTAATGAATATTAAATTCAGACCCATCGCCAATCTTCTTTCGGACAAACGAAAGAAAATAAGCATCGATGAGGGAGGTCGAATTGATCTAGATTCAAAAATTATCCTGGAAAAACCAGAATTTGCATCGGTTGTGAATAGCATTCAACATTTAATGTTCTCGCAATTTCATTCCGATAAGCAATTAGTAGGAAACTTCATTGAATTGGGTGCGGGAGCACTCCCAATGAAGAAACTTTACAAGCAAATTAAATCTACGGATATTGTTGAATCCCCTCATCTTGATGGAGTTCTTGATGCTACTAATCTAGATTTACCAGATTCTTCGGTAGATGGTATTTTTTTACAAAATACTTTTCATCATATTCCGGATCCAGTTGCATTCTTTGACGAAGCAAACCGAGTCCTTAAGCAAAATGGCAAAGTAGTGATAGTCGATCCATATTGGAACTTCTTTTCATCAATGCTCTACCCTCGCCTATTTCGAACAGAAAGCTATGACAAAACTGGCACCTGGAATGATGCAAGTACCGATCCTATGATTGGCGCTAATCAAGCATTGAGTTATATTGTCTTTCAAAGGGATCTTGCAATTTTTGAAAGAAACGTTACTAATTTATCAATTGAAGCAATGGTCCCTCTTAGATCGGGTTTGCGTTACTTCTTAACAGGGGGTCTAAATTTCAGAAAGTTGCTACCATCCCGATTTTTCCCCTTCTTAGCAAAAGTAGAAAACAGAATTCCTCTTTTGGACAAGGTCGCCATTCACTGGATGGTTGTCTTGGTGAAAATTTAGTACTCAAAATCTCATTTCATACTCTCTTTCTCTTTGAAAACCAGTAAAATTTCTGAATGCTGTCAAGAAGAGGTGATCCAGTGCAGGTATCGGTCGTCATACCGTGCTACAAAGTCTCCAATCAAATTTTAAGAGTTATAAACGAAGTCGCACTCGATGTTAAACATATAATTGTTGTAGACGACGCATGTCCCGAATGTTCGGGAGACCTGGTCAATCGCTCAAGTCAAGACAGCAGAGTTATTGTTCTCAAAAATGTTACCAATTTAGGAGTTGGTGGCGCAACGAAAAAAGGATATTTGAAAGCCCTAGAACTTGGTTCAGACATTGTCGTGAAAGTTGACGGGGACGGGCAAATGAATTTGGCAGAATTGAACACCTTAATCGCACCAATTGTTTCGGGTCAAGCAGATTATTCGAAAGGAAATCGATTTTATGATATCGAGCGAATTCATTCGATGCCTAAACATCGAATAGTTGGCAATTTAGTTTTGTCTTTTTTTTCTAAATTCTCAACAGGATACTGGAATATTTTCGATCCTAATAATGGTTTTACAGCGATATCGGCATCCGCCCTTAAGGCACTTCCTCTCGATAAAATCGATAATCGATACTTTTTCGAATCAGATATGCTCTTCAGGCTTTATCTATCTCGTGCGAAGGTTGTCGATGTCCCGTTGGGCGCTATCTATGCCGATGAAATTAGCAATCTGAAAATATCGCGATCCATTTTTGAATTCCTTGGTAAACATCTGCGGAATACTCTCAAAAGAATTTTTTATGTTTATTACCTAAGAGATTTCGGATTGGCTTCACTTGAACTGCCGCTGGGAATAGGACTCGGAGCTTTCGGAATAATCTTGGGATTGCGAAGTTGGATCCATTCTGTATCTCTAGGAATTGCGACCAACACAGGAACTCAAATTGTCGTAGCAATATCGTGTCTTGCAAGCTTACAGTTGATTCTAAGCTTTGCGGATTTTGATTCTAGAAATTACCCGACGTCAATACGCTTCCAAGAACTCAAATGAATTTTAAATCTGTAACTCTAAAAATAAAAGGATCTTACAGAGATTTCATCGTTGGATCAATAATCTTTGTATTACTGCTGATAAATGTCTCGAGCATCGTCCATTTCAACATTTATCAAGCTATTGCAGGACTTGGTGTCCTAACATTGGTTATTTGTTTTCATTCTCTCGGGAATATCATCTCTATAACGAAAGCACTGTTGGTTTCTCTAGGACTCTTATTATTCTCTTTCGTTGTTCAAATAACGAACCTTCAACGCTGGTACATTTTGCTTCTTGTAGTGGCCATTGCAGGCATTATAAGATTCCGCCAGAATGCTGAGTCACTTAAATTTGGATTGATTTATCACTCGTTGGCTTACTATTTAGTTCTATTGACTGGTTTCCACATCATCCTACACTTCAAAACTTACATTCTTCAGTTCATGACTTACGGTTATGATAACGCGTTGCACTTCTCGATTTTTAAAGCTTATCAGCAGACTAGTTGGTTCCCATTTGTGAGCCCAGATAAATGGTCCTCTGATTTTAGCTTGTTTCGTGCATATCCTTCTGGCCAATCTGCTTTCTTTTCATTTCTTTCTGGAATATTTACTGGGGATTTAAATGATCCTCTAGCAGAAGTATGCGTTTACTTCCTGCTCCTAATTCTCACTTTCCTTGGCATTGTATATTTAACTAAACATTTGATTAAGAGTAAGTCACGAGGAAAAGAAACTTTAGTTGCTTGGATGTCATCGATCATCATCGCAGGTGCATTTGCCGGGGTCTTATTAGTCAATGGTTTTCCACCATATTTGTTTGGACTTTTGGTAGTTCTCATGTGGACGAGCACTCTGGAAGCAAACAGAATAGATAGAGGTCAAACCTATCTACTAGGACTCACTGTAATTTCACTTTTATTAGTGAGTCCCTTGCTCATTCTTTGCATAATAATTCCAGGAGCATTGATCTTCACTCGTGAAATTCATGGATACTGGGGATCATGTCAATATCGATTGATTTGGTTGCAAATCTTTTACACGGGCACTCTTGGAATAATCGCAATCAAAATCAATTCTATGACAAATTCTAAATTTGGTTGGCGGCAAGTACTCGCTGGAGGCGGGATTCAGCCGCCCCATGTGTTTGAAGCCGCAACAATCCTAGTATTTTTTATTATCGTATTATTCATGCAGCGAAAGCGTTTCTTTGGAAGTGGCATTGCGATGGTCGCATTTTCCACTCTGGTTAGTTTCACGCTGTTAGCCATTTTGACAATTTCTTATACAGGATCGATTCAGTACTACGCCACCAAACAGTTCTATTTATGTTTAGTAACGATGACAATTGTTGTAATGAGCTTCCTATTTGAGGCTAAGCGATCTACATTATGGAAATATTTGGGCTGTGCCATTGTTATAGGAATTTTTCTCTCGTCTTTCTTATATTCGAGCGTATTTACCACTGGATTTATGGGCACATTGCCAAATGCTATTAAAGCGGATTTAAATGTTAGAAATTGGCAAAGGAATGTTGTTGATGCAAATTATTTGATAGGTATGAAAAAGGAAATCGATAGTTATCAACATAAAGATTGTTTAATATTTCGAGTCGACGCGTATGATTCTGATTTAAACAGTAGGTGGGCGAACGCGATCGCAAACTCAAATTCTACGTCGGAAGCGTGTTTCAGTGTTTATTGGAATTCCAATCAGCTGACCGATCAACAACTACTCGCTAGAATGAAGTCAAGCCAAATTGATTTTGTATTGATCATCGGAAAATCTCAAGCAAACAAATTTACGAGGAAGCTTCCAGCAAATGTCTCTCTTTTATTGGAATGACCTGAATAGTGAATTTTAAAGGAAAACCTCCCCGTAATGTTAGGCTCCTTATTAAATCTAATAGTGCACGATCCATTGAATTCATTTATGAAAATATGCTATTTTTCTCGTTCACTAGATCCCATAATCATTTATAGACAATTGGAGGTTATATGCGAATTAGTCATCAGTTGGCATATAGGCCACCATTGGATGGCCTAAGAGCTATTGCGGTCTTACTAGTGGTGATCACGCATGTAACTCTTAATACGTTTAGAGGAGGAATTGGAGTTGACATCTTTTTTGTTCTTTCTGGTTTCTTAATTACTTCTTTGTTGATCCAAGAATACAAGAAAACAAATTCGATTTCTCTCACGCACTTTTATCGCCGTCGGTTGCTCAGACTATATCCATCTCTGCGTATCGTTGTTGTCTGTTCTGGATTGATTCTTTATACCGGTTCGCTATTTTCCAATAATTTTTATTATGATGCGCTTATTACTTCGAGTTATTTGACGCCCTGGGTTTTGAGTACATCAACTTGGAGCGGCGGCGTATTCCGCCATACGTGGAGTCTGGGATTGGAAGAAGCTTTTTATCTCATCTTTCCTGTAATCTACTTAATCACAAGGAGATTTTTTTGTGGGATCTTTACATTTTTTCTTATAATTGCAGGTTTTGTCGTTCTTTTACTTCCATCGATTAACCGCCAACTGTTCGCATCCGCCAACCCTAGCTGGGCTGACTATAACGTGCGGGCGGGCGGACTTATGGTGGGTTGTGGAATGGCACTTATTCCACCTTTGATATTAAGATCAAGATATTTGACAATTCTAGTTTCGCTTGGATTCGTAGGTTATCTAGTCTCGCTAGAACATTTTTCCGATAACTTAAGCGAGTGTATTACAGTCATTTGTACAGCAGTTATCATAAAATCTATTTGGGATTTTCACCCAAATGAAAGTAATTTCTTCACCAAATTACTTAGCAACAACATCTTTACGACATTGGGCAGGTGCAGCTATGAAATATACTTAATTCATTACCCTTTGGTAATTATTACAATTTGGGAATTGCAAAAATATGGGTTCGGTACGTCCACAACTAGGAAAGTCTTACCTCTAATAGGAATTCTTTCAATTTTTCTCGGATTAATTCTAGGTAATTTCAGCGCCAAATTAATTAATTGGTTGAGGAAAGATGTTAAGGCGTAAATTAGTTTATATTTAAAAGACATTTCATGAATTCGGCTTTCTTGCGGTCCACACACGAGACCATGGTTCCCAGGCTATTCCCAAAAATCGTGAATCATTGATGGTCTTGATTTTTATGAAGCCAGCATTTTGTAGGAGCTCAAGGAGACTATCCTCTGAAAAGACTCTGTATTCTAATGTTGATCCAATTCCGCCGTGGAAAACTAAGTTGTGAAATGAGCGCTCGTCTCCATTTTCATCAATACCTTTGAGTGTGGGAACCGGTTCTAGGAGAAGCTTTGATTTGTCGAGAATTGGATAGTGTTCTTGGTGCGTATTTCCCTTTGGTGTATGAGGAACTGATAAGACCAAAGTCCCACCGGGCTTCAGAAGTGAATATAGACCGGAAAATGCCGAGGATATTGGGGGTTGGACATGTTCTAGTACTTCGGAACAAGTTACCAGGTCTGCTATGCAATTTAGCGAGGGAGAGACTTGAGTAATATCGAGTAAAGGTTCCTTGTGATAATGATAATTTTTATAATTCTTTCCATATTTTTTGATTAAATTTTGCTCAGTGAGGGCACCGTCGCTAATCCCAATAATCATCTGGCCACCATGACCATAGAATTTCATTGCCTTCTTCACTCCTACGATTACTGCCCTCTCTCTGGAAGTTGCATTGCAGAATGAACAATTGAACGCCTCGCGAGGAGAGTGTGAGTATTTGCCATAAGATGGCCGCATACAAATAACACAAAAAAAAGGCGTTAGCAGACTTCTTTTCATTCCTAAATACTATCAAGGATTATTCTATTTTTAGGAACGCATCTCAATTATTGTCAGGAATAGTCTTTTGTCTTGGCTCAGCACCATTTTATTGTTCATTTGTTCCTAAAAAGATTTCATCGTCGCACAAAATCTCAGCATTTGTGATTTCCTGTCTTGAGGAACCGAAAAGTATTGCGCTGTCGGATATTTTAAAGTCATCGTAGTAGTGGTCGAAAAAAACCCGCATAACATGATCTACTCCACGTGTTTCCACTTCATGTAAATCAGATTTATAGTACCTCCCCGACTGAGCTAAGCCCTGGATGATTTCGAAAGATGGGAAATAATCGACATTTTCATTCGTTTGTGAAATCTCTTCTGCCGCAACTCGAAGTTTGGCTTTACTGCTAAATGTCGCTGTCAGGACATGCTTTCCAGTATGCGTAGCTGCCAGGGGTACGGGTGAAACGGTGAGAATAATTTTTAACAGGGGATTAATGTAGCGTAGTAGAGCCACTAGTGCATTTAGTTCAGAGATGCATTCGGTCATCGACATATTGAACGCTTGGTGCAAAGTATCATTGAATTCTCCACCAGCTACTCCTGGAGCGATTGCATAGATTTGCCCCGTCTCAATATTTTTCCAACCTTCCGTCAATCCTAGAGTGAAGACCAAAACTTGCGCCGTCTGAAATCCACGTAAGGTTGCGTTAAGGTGACCTTGACGATCAGATATAAGTGAATCTTCTGAATCAAAACCTCCCGGAATCGCACGTGGACGGTACGAGTCGACGAAACTATTCTTATAAGTCCAAATATCCCCCCCCGAAAATTCTCCGAGGCAGCGTTTAATCAGTTGGACGGCTTGCGTGATCGTGTAGATGTTTCCGTATCGAGCCGTAAATACTCCGTAGGAACCTTCGGAATTGAGGAGTCTATTATCAGGTTGATTTTCAGTTACAAGAAAATTGAGCCCAACTTTAGATAACCTTTGACTCACGTGCTGAGCGAAGCAACTTCCCATTGTCATAACTGCATCCGATGAAGCCAAGTGGAAAGAGGTCATACCAAGAGAAGGGTTAATTTCTCCCACGGCTTGATCGGATATTGCTCGATCCCAAAAACTATATTCGGGATTATCGACGTAGGGGTGGTTTTTACGCATCAGATTTTCATCATTTCTAGCATCTGCTTATCAAAGAATTCCGTGAACAGAGATTCGCGGTTAAACTGATCAAATGGAACATCAGCATAGATAAGAAACGACTCTTCGTTAAATTCATCCAGACTTAAAATTCGCCCGTCCTGCCGTCTTGATAAGTAAGTTCCCTCGAGACCATAGAAATCAGCGATCTCAGGATAAATTGGAAAAATTGGTCCAGCTTCGTACAACACATCACGCAACACCTGTGGAATTTCGGAGTGCCTTATGGCTGGCGTGATTTGCATCTTGACGCAGACTGACTCAGCGACCGCTGCAAGAATTGACAATTTGGGGTGGTTGAAAGTGTGCATGAATGAATCTGCATGGTTAATGACGTCGCCGAATGGGGATGTATCTAGTTCACAATTTGCTATTGCACTCTTAAGACCAAGTAGCGAATTTTTATGGCGTCCAAGATATCCCAAGCGAATGTATGTTTCACCACTAAAGAATTTCAATGTGTCATCCAGACTTACATTATTCAGGTAACACCAAAGTGAAATCTTGCTGTGGTAGTGACCCAGTGCGGACTCTAGCAGGGTGCCATCGTTGAGTTGTACATATGTCATATCGGGATGAAAAGCATCAAAGAATATCTCTGGGATCTGAACCGCTATTACAGGTTTATATTTAAGTTTCCTTACGACTTCCTCTTGTTGCTCCACGCTCAGAGTCGTCAGCCAGACAAAGTTCCCATCTACTTTGGAATTTATCTCTTGGATAATATATTGCAATCCTGAAAGCGTCCATATTGGGATGGATTTCGAATTTGGGACCATTAAATTAAGACTTGAAGCGATTCCATGCGTCTGGCAGTTGGAAGTTACAACAAACAAAAGTCCGTTTTGATTCGGTGTCAGTCGGTTCATCAAGCGATCTACTATGCCCACGAGTGGACTTTACCGCCGTTATAAGTTATTTTCATTGTTTGTAGAGCATTTACTGCTAATTTAGGGCACCTAAGATTGAACTAATTAAGGGGAATTTCATGTCAGTGGCTCTTATTACCGGCATAACCGGACAAGACGGCAACCATCTGACGAAGCTTCTGCTGACTAAAGGTTATAGCGTTTTCGGAATGATTAATGGACAGCGAAATTCGGGCGAGGAAGCATTTGCGCAGCGGTTCCCAGAGGTTAAACTATTAAATGGAGATTTGACCGACTTTTCGAGTCTTCAACGTATTATTTCTTCGGTCAAACCTGATGAAATTTATAACTTGGGTGCAATTAGTTTCGTTGGGCTTTCTTTTTCACAGCCTGAAATGACGGCGGATGTAACCGGACTGGGGGTATTGAGGATTCTTGAAGCCGTTCGCCAATCAGGAATGGAAAATGATACTAAAATTTATCAAGCTTCATCTTCTGAAATGTTTGGAAAAGTTCGTGCAGTACCACAAAATGAATTAACTCCGTTTCATCCTCGATCCCCCTATGGGGTAGCGAAAACTTTTGGCCATTATACCTGCGTGAACTATCGAGAGGCCTATGGAATGTTTATCGCGTCTGGCATATTGTTTAATCACGAAGGGGAATACCGTGGTTATGAATTTGTCACTAGAAAAATCACATCAAATATTGCAAAAATTAAATTAGGTCTTCAAGATCGCTTTTCTCTCGGTAACCTCTCTCCACAAAGAGATTGGGGATACGCAGGTGATTATGTGGAGGCTATGTGGTTGATGCTTCAAGATAAGAATGCTGATGACTATGTTGTTGCCACAGGTAAAACCCACAGTGTTCATGATTTTGTGGTTAAAGCTCTCGAAATAGCCGGCCTTGAAGGAGAAGTCGAAAAATTCGTCGATTTTGATAAAGAGATGGTTAGGCCATCGGAAGTTGATTTATTAGTAGGCGATGCATCTAAGATTAAAAAGGATCTTGGGTGGGAACCTAAAACTTCCTTTAACAAATTGATCGAGATTATGATTGAGAATGATTTGAGAATTGAGTTAGCTCGTGTACGGTAAACATTACTCACTAAATTCTATCCTCGAATCTTAGGAGAACTTAATTTAATGAGCACGAACTTAGAAATTGGGATTCTGTATCTTGGTTCGAGTGGTGCCGGCGTCAAGTTCACAGAACTATTAGGTGAAGAACTTGCAAAATATGGCAAGGAATTTGTTGTAATTACTCGCAAGAACCGCTTACGCGACCTACAGAATCTTCGCGTTTTCGAGGTTAAGGTGCCCAGCTTGCGAACCGTTGCGGCCCTAGGAATTGGAAGGCGACAAACAGAACGACAAATCTTTGATGTCATCAAAAGATTTCAAATTGGAATCATCATTATTCCGATGGCGCATCCATGGGACTTACGCTTTCAAAAAAATTTACAATCCCAAGGAGTCAAAATAATTAGAATCATTCATGATGCTAAGAGACATCCTGGGGATATATGGCCTCGCAACAAGGATATAAAGAAGTTATGTAGTGTTGATGTCATTATGACTTTAAGTAGATATACGGCATCCTTATTAGAAAATTCTGAACATAAAACTATTGTTTCTTGCCACCCAGAACTCAAATATGGTTCTTCTGGATCAACTGGAAATAACCGAGTATTCGGAAGCGAATACGATTTAATTATTGGAAGACAAAAGAAATACCAAAATACCAAAACAGTGGTTAAGTGGTGGGCAAAACTTCCAGAAAACATAAAGGGTGGCCGAAGGTTGGTTGTTGCTGGGAAAGTCGGAACTTTGACAAGACTGCTCTTACTCGGCACGAGGAATGTGATTTTTCTAGACCGTTGGCTCACGGATGCAGAGTTTGGCGATTTGGTGGCGCACGCTAATCGGATCATTTGCATCTATAAAGAAGCTAGCCAATCGGGGATTGTGTCTGCCGCCCAGTCAAGAATGGTTCCTGTCTTAGTGAGTGACGTAGGAGGGCTACCCGAACAAATCCAATCCTTCGGCGGCGGGGTAGTGACTTCTTTGGATTCCCATTTTGACTGGAAAACCAAATATGAAAGTTTGGATCAATTGGAAATTGGATCTAATAGTCATGAAACGGCAACCGCAAAATTCATGAATGATGCCATGCAAGCGCTAGACCAAGTCTCACGATTTAGTTAGTGGAGGATCTCATGGAATATTTCAATCCCGCAAAACCGCTATTTTCGAATGATCTAGAAACCAATCGTTTACTTAGGGCCCACCGCAATTTGCCACAAGCAAAACCAAGGCAAGTTCTAGTTCGACACAAGGTGTTCAGGCTTGTTCTTCTTATAATTTTCGGAGTTCCATTTTATTTCCTAAGGAGCAGTCCGGGTTTGAACGAGCGGGCTTGGCAACAGGGGCAGAAATATAAGAGATATTTTCCCGTATGGTTAAAAAAATCTCTAAAAGTTGCATTGCAGATCCTTCCCGGGGACTCGTATGTCGCCTCAGATGGAATATACGAACTTAATATTATGCATCCCACAACACTGGACCGGGGATTCGGGCTGCCAACTTCGGCAGAACCGGAAATTTCAATTATCATCCCAGTTCATAACCACATTAGTACTACATTGACACTTTTGCATCAGCTCCGCTTTAATAGCGATCTAGTCAAATTCGAAGTCATTATTGTTGACGATACCTCAACTGATTCCACGAAGCAAGTGTTGGCAAAGATACGGGGTATTAGTCTTCTTACCCACACAATTAATGTTGGTTATCTACGAGCCACAAATTCCGCTATTCCGCACAGCAAAGGAAAATATATTTGTTTGCTGAATAATGACACGGTTCCCGAGAGCGGATGGCTTGATGCCCTATTAAGGGCGCTTAAGAATGATCCCAAGATTGCGATTGCAGGCTCCATGCTTATAAGCGCAGATGGCAAAGTCGCCGAGGTAGGCAGTCAAATTTTTCAAAACCATGAAATATGGAATTTGGGCAGATGGGCACAAAGAGGTAGCGAGCTGTTCAACTTCACGCGCGAAGTTGATTACTGCAGTGCGGCAGCAATCTTGGTTGATGGAGCATTTCTTAGATCATTGAACGGTTTTGATGAACGATATATCCCCGCCTATTATGAAGACACAGATTTAGCCACAACCGCCTGGAGCCAAGGCCGCAAGGTCGTATATGTGCACGATTCTTTTGTGCATCACATCGAAGGTGTAAGTCATGGGACCGATTCTTCGCAAGGATTGAAGGCCTACCAAGTCGTCAATAAGAAGAAGTTCTGGGATAAATGGGAAAAGACGATTAATTTACCTTGGTCCCTAAATGAGATTCCGAGATATGAGGCGGACAGAGATTCTAAGGGAATTATTGTCTTTGTTGATAATTTTATTCCATCGATCAATTCAAATGCGGGTGCAACAAGGGCGTTTAAAATAATAGAAGCGATGCGTCAACTAAAGTTTCATGTTGTTGTGATTCCAGCAAATCCAGGTATTGAAATCTGGAATCGCGAGCAACTTCACCAAAAGGGAATCGAAATTTATCAATCTTACGATGAGGCTTTAGACAATTTGCAGATGAGGGCTTCTCGAATTAATAGCTTTTGGGTGTCGAGAGTCGACGTTGGAGAAATAGTTATCCCTCGCATAAAAGCAGATTTTCCGAGAAAACAAATTATTTTTGATACAGTGGACTTGCATCACTTGAGAGACGCACGCAATATAAAAATGAATGATCAGCCGAATGCTATTTATAGTTCTGATATTAAAGAGCGAGAACTTGAAATTTGCAGAGAGGCAAACAAGGTTGTAGTGGTTGCAGACTACGAAAAGAAATATTTAAATGAACTAGTTATCGACCTAAACGTTCATACGTTATTCATGCCACAGTCCTCGAGTACAGTCCTGAAAGATGAAAATGCCAAGAATTTCATCTTATTTGTCGGAAGTTTTCAACACACACCAAATGTCGATGGTATCGAATGGTTAGTGGATCACATTCTCCCTAGGGTTATTGCTTTGGGTGTTGGTCAATTGGAATTGCACATAGTAGGAGCGGGTTTGCCGGATTCAGTCCTCAAAAAGTTAGATCCGTCGAGAGTTAAATATCTTGGCTGGCAGGAATCTCTTGAAGAGATCTATTCGCAGGCTAGATTTGTTGTTATTCCATTGCGATATGGAGCCGGAAAGAAGGGGAAACTGGCAGAGGCGGTAATGCATAACTGCCCAGTCATTTCTACAACTGTTGGAGTAGAAGGTTATCCATTGGAGAATGGGTTGGATTTTTTGTTAGCCGATAGCGCTGAGGATTTTGCCCAGGCAATTTTAAACCTATGGAATGATTCGACATTAGCAACCGAGCTGGCTACCTCTGCCAAAGCAAAAATTCTTGAGGAATCTGGTTTTGATGCTTTTATCGAGAAGGTCGCAGAGATCTTAGAAGTGGTCGACCAGTAATCACTTGAGCAAATCTAATAGATATTCTCGGTAAGGACTTGATTTATATTGGGTTGCTCGCTCATTCAATTCTGAGTCCGTCAACCAACCATTTCGCCAAGCAATTTCTTCTAGACAGGCAATCTTCAGCCCCTGACGATCCTCTATTACTTTCACATAATTTCCAGCGGCGTGTAAGGAATCAACAGTGCCAGTATCTAGCCAAACGGTGCCTCGTTCCATAATGCTTACTTTAAGCTGCCCACTGCGCAGATACTCGGCATTAATTCCAGTTATTTCAAGTTCTCCTCGGGGACTTGGTTTTAGAGATTTAGCAATACTTGTTACCCTATCATCATAAAAATATAGACCTGTTACCGCTAAATTACTTTTTGGGTGTTTGGGCTTTTCCTCAATTGATCGCGGTACACCTTCAACATCCAATTCAATTACCCCATAACGTTCAGGATCTCTTACTTTAGAAGCAAATACGCGAGCGCCTTGAACTTTCCCGATGTTCTGCAATTGGCGACCAAACCCAACCCCGTAAAATATGTTGTCTCCCAGAATGAGAGCAACCCCTTCATTATTGATGAACGTCTCACCAATCAGAAAGGCTTCAGCGATACCATTTGGAAATTGCTGAACTTCATAAGCAAGTTTCACACCGTAATTGGAACCATCTCCCAATAACTTCTTGAAAAGTGACTGGTCTTCAGGAGTTGTAATTATCAGAATGTCGCGAATACCCGCCAGCATTAGAGTAGAAATAGGGTAGAAAACCATAGGTTTGTCATATACAGGGAGCAGCTGTTTGCTCAACCCATAGGTAATTGGCCAAAGACGCGAACCCGTACCCCCAGCGAGGACAATACCCTTCATATATGTAGCCTAATGTGTAAAGTTGATTTACCATACCCAGGCAAGGAGAAACCCAGTGAAATTGCTCGTGACTGGCGGTGCCGGGTTTATCGGTTCTAACTATGTACGCCGCAGTTTTGATGGCACTCTGGCAGGGATAGATTCGATTGTTGTACTCGATAAATTAACCTATGCGGGAAATCCAGCAAACCTCACCTCGGTTTATCCAAACCCTGATTTCCAATTTGTTGAAGGTGACATTTGTGATCCGATAAAAGTCGAGGCTTTGTTGGGATCTGTGGATGCTGTAATTAATTTTGCAGCCGAATCACATGTGGATCGATCAATCAATAGTTCTGCGGAATTTGTAAATACAAATGTTGCCGGAGTACAAGTGATATTGGACGCAATCAAAGTATCCGCCCGCAAGATCCGTTTCTTACAAGTTTCCACCGATGAAGTCTACGGATCGATCGAGACCGGTTCATGGGATGAGAATTCTCCATTACTTCCAAATTCCCCCTATTCCGCGTCGAAGGCTGGTGGTGAATTATTAGCTCGGGCTTACCATCGCACACATGGTCTGGATATTGTTATAACTCGGTGCAGCAATAACTATGGTCCCCATCATTTTCCAGAGAAGTTAATTCCGCTATTCATCACTAATCTTTTGGAAGGCAAGAAAGTTCCAGTCTATGGGAACGGTAAGAATGTTCGCGATTGGTTGCATGTAGATGATCATTGTCGCGGTATTCACGCAGCCTTAATGGCGGGGAAGTCTGGCGAGGTATATAACATCGGTGGCGGGCGCGAACTAACAAATTTGGAGATAACTGACTTAATTTTGGAAGCAATGGGCGCTGATGAATCTTCAATCGAGTATGTGGAAGATCGTAAGGGACATGATCTTCGCTATAGCGTTGATTGGACCAAGATTAATCGAGAGCTTGGGTATAAACCTCACGTGAAATTTGAAGATGGGTTAAGTGAAACCATCAATTGGTATCGCACCAACGGAACTTGGTGGGAGCCTTTGAAGCAAAGAGCCGGACTTTAGGTAGTTATGACTTGGTTAGTTGTTGGCGCTAATGGACAATTAGGGAAAGCGCTGTCAGTCGTGCTGGGAGAACGGGGGATTTCATTTCGGGCCTGGGGATCCGAAGACATAGATATTCGGTCCGCGTTACTCACAATGCAATATATAAGTGCACTTAAACCTGCAGTGATTGTGAATGCTGCAGCATGGACTGATGTTGACGGTGCTGAGGGCAATGCTGACAGCGCGTATGCTGTTAATGCAGAAGGAGCCTTGAATTTGGCTATTGCTGCTAAAGCTGTCGGAGCCGTTCTCGCCCATGTATCTACTGACTATGTGTTTTCTGGCGTAGGTGCAACGCCCTGGAAAGAGGATGATTTGCGTGCGCCGGTTTCGGTATATGGGAAGTCAAAGGCTGCGGGAGAAGTTGCAGTCCTTTCGCATTACGCAGAGGCTTCGTATATCTTTCGTACGGCATGGCTATATAGCCAGTGGGGAAAGAACTTTGCCAAGACCATGACTCGATTAGCTTTGTTGGGAGAAAATGAAGTCAGAGTTGTGGATGACCAAGTAGGGCAACCGACCTCCTCGTTAGATTTGGCAAGCCAGATTATTGACACCGTTGTTGCGAAATTGCCATTTGGGATTTATCACGCGACCAATAGTGGTCAGGCCTCTTGGTTTGAGTTCGCTAGAGAGATATTTGGACTGGCCGGGGCTTCCATCGACCGTGTGGTTCGGACAGATTCATCTGCATTCGTGCGACCAGCGACTCGTCCTGCGTATTCGGTTCTGGGGCACGACGCGTGGAAGGCTGTTGGCGCTGGCGGAGTGTCTGTGAATTCCATGCGAAACTGGAAACTTGCCCTCCACGAGGAAATGCCTGCGATAACCAAAGCCGTTCAAGAAGGGAGTCTTTGATGCATAAATCCGCCTACGACATAGGGGGCAAATTTTTGGATCGATACTGGAACAAGAACATGCAAAACATACTTGAACTTGGTTCCCTTGACGTAAATGGCACGTTGAGAGATTTTCAACCTGAGAACTCAAACTGGATAGGTGTCGATCTCGAGCCCGGTAAAGGAGTGGATATGGTTGTTGAACGAGTTACAAGACTACCTTTTGAAGATAAATTTTTTGATCTAGTGGTTGCGACCAGCATATTTGAGCACGATCCGATGTTTTGGATGACGTTTGAGGAAATGCTCCGCGTCACAAAAGATGGTGGTTTTATTTATGTGTGTGCCCCCTCCAACGGATGGGTGCATCGTTACCCTATGGACGCATATCGATTTTATCCCGATGCGGGGGTCGCTCTGGAGGAGTGGGGTCGCCGCTCACGGGGGAATTTGAGACTTGAAGAAAGTTTTATCTCCGAACGAGATGGCGACATATGGAATGATTTTAGTGCGGTATTTAGTCTCGGAAGAAGCTATCAGACAAGAAAAATATATGAAGATACCCCATCCACTAACATCTGGAATGAAGGAATATTTTTGACCCATACTTTGAGAGAAGCATCTGAAGATATGACAATAATAAGTGACCTCGAAAATCTTATTTCAAGTAATGTCATTTCGAGTAAGCTTTTGCAAATAGAAAAGGAAGGCCTCTTAGCAGAAAATGTCAACCTCCAATCGGAAGTCGATGGATTATTAATGAGGGTTGATCTTTCTCAACTCGAAAAAGACACTCTCTTAAAAGAAAATGTCAACCTCCAATCGGAAGTCGATGAATTGATGAAGCAGGTTGGCGAATTAAAGAATGAGAAGGCATCTATCCTCAATTCAAAATCTTGGCTGATTACTAAGCCACTGCGGACTTTTAAATCATTATTACGATTTAGAGGCGAAAATTGATATTGGAAAATCTTGGAATCGAAGGAGCATGGTTGGCAACCTCGCCTGTATGGGCAGATGAGCGTGGAATTTTTCGTGAATGGTTTAAGGCAGAGGATATTGAAGAGGCGACTGGTGTGAGATTTGGAGTTGCGCAAGGGAATTTATCGGAATCAAAGCGAGGAGTTGTCAGGGGGATTCATTACAGTCTCGCGGCGACTGGCCAAGCAAAATGGGTAACCTGCGTTACGGGTGCGATAAAAGATGTGATCGTGGATATTCGTCCTGATTCGGCGACATTTGGCAAATTTATTGCCGTTGATTTAGTAGGAGGCTCCGGCCAAGCGGTGTTGATTGCCGCAGGACTTGGACACGGCTTTGTTTCATTGGCAGATGGATCAACCGTGGCGTATCTGGTTTCGTCACCGTTTTCGCCAACAGAAGAATTTGAGATTAATCCGCTGGATCCTGCGATTGGGGTAAACTGGGGTTTGCCGATCGAAGAACTGTTGCTCTCGCCAAAAGATGAGTCGGCCCCTAATTTAAGTGAACGAAAAGCTCAAGGAAAATTGCCGATATAACTTTTATGTATTTATTAGATATCATCGAGAGTAGTACGATAAATCTGACCTAATTGTGCGCCAACTTTTCATGGATCTGGACATGCTTCTCTAGCATTTTGTCCCTAGAAAATGTTTCAGCTGCCCAAATTTTTGCGCGAGTTCCCATTGAAGTGCGTAATTCTGACCTCTCTTGCAAACTCTGAACTGCAGCGACGAACGAAGTTACATCCTTGGTGGTCAAAAGCCCTGTTGATTGGTCTCGAATAACTTCTGAATTTGATCCCACATCCGTAGCAACTACTGGGACCCCCGCTAGCTGAGCCTCTATCAGCGCAATCGGCATTCCCTCATTATCTGAAGTTGATAACGCGCAATCAACTGCTGACCAAAATGTAGCCGCATCAGCCCAACCGATGACTTGGACGTTTACGGGTGCTTTAGCCTTAACCTGCTCTAATAAGTCTCCGCCACCCGCCATCACGAAATGTACATTCGGCAATTGTTTTGCGACCTCAAGGGCCAGGAATGGATTTTTAACTCCAGTCATTCTTGCCATCCAGCCAACTGTGAATACGTCAAGTTTCAGCCCCAAAATTTCGCGAGCTTTTGTTTTATCTAGNTTT
>TBL_comb47_HYPODRAFT_10002937_pt1 | contig 20594 bp, 10 predicted proteins | sample TroBogypolimnion_40_FD_10682 | JGI IMG/M metagenome (IMG submission 10682) | reverse complement strand
GCATATTACTTCTCCATGCTTAACTACAATGTAAATACTTACCTGGCTTATGTAGTTTCTGATAGCTACACCATTGACCAGGTAAATTTCATCATCACAGTTACCGGAGCCAAAAACCAAACATCAGTGGGTGAATTCACCAATTTACTGTATCCTTCGTTTGGTGCTACTTTAAAGGTTATGGACATGAATGGTGCAGTAATTACAGGCAATCTTCCTGAGGGAACTAAGCTTCTTGTAACAGCTGCTGACGGTATGACCACTGCTACTTATACCGTTAACTTCGCTACTGGAGTTGCTCCTGCACCTAAATCATTGGTTCAGATGTATCCAAATCCAACATCGGATCGGGTAAACATCATTGGTCTTGCCAAAGGAAACAGGGTTCAGGTAATAAATTCTGTTGGTGTAACTCTTCGCGATGTACTGGTTGAAAATTCAACTGAATACGTTTCTCTTTCTGCTCAGCCTGCTGGCATTTACATCATTGTAATATCTAACGGCAAACAGAATCTTAGTATCCAAAAGATAATTAAGAAATAACCAACTATTCAACATTAAAAAAAGGGCGCCGAAAGGGGCCCTTTTTTTTTGCCCAGAACAGTTGAAAATGCAAGGGATACGATTATCCTTTTAAAGGAAAACCTTGTAACCTATAGCGAAGAGTTTCTCCAAATTCTACTTTCTTGCAATAAGCATTCTTTAAAATATTGCTCCACCCGGATATCTTTATTTCATTTTCAATGTTATTATTTCATTACCAATAGCATGTTTATTTTGAAATAAAAGTGTTATATTTAGGAATTGTTTTTTAGAATTATTTTAAGAATCAAGAAATTCATAGATTTCGATTCAACTAATTCTCACAAATTCAATGAGATAACAATTAAAAGAGATTCAATTTTGGTTCTATTTTGCCTGTTTTTGCACTCAGAATGCACTGATTACGTTCAATATACGCTCAGATTTACATCAGGCAGGATTGATTTCTTTTATCTTTGAAAGATTAGTTATACTCTTCGTTATTGAAATGATACCAGCAAATTCAATAATATCTTATTTTTGAAGTAGACCATATTCTTAGAACGTTAATTTTTTATCGACAATCACTTAAATTAAAATTTATCATTATGAAATTAAAACTTTTACTTCTATTTCTGGTTGTGATGGGTTTTGGTGCATTAGTAAATGCACAGACAGTGAAAAGACCCTACAACAATTTAATTATTACGGAGCTCTATCAGGGTAACTCTCCGGATAATTATTTTGAGATCACTAACATGGGTACTGAGACCATCGACCTCTCCGAATTTGAGTGGGGATGGATCAGTGCATGGACAAATCCAGGTCCGGATTGGGCGACAGGAAAAGGTTGGGATGCAGGTGCAGGGAACTTCTTTATGTTTCCTAAAAAGATGCTGGCTCCGGGAAAGTCTTATCTTTTTGCCACTGCCTATTCCTATAATCCCATAGCCTGGTTAAAAGACCCTGAACATTTCAGCGAAAGGGTAACCAAACCTGAATTCTACAAAATCGCTGATGCGATGATTCACTTCCCTGAAACTGAACCTCTTTTGAAAGCCGACAGTGTTACACCTAATTACAATGCTTGTAATGGTTGGGGCGGACGTGAAACGTATTACCTGAGACACCACTACATTGATCCGGTCACTGGTTTGAAAGACTCTTTAGTGATTGACCAGGTTGGTGGTCTTTTCGATGACAGCAGTCCTGAAGGAACAAACACCAAAGGCTCTCATGATGTGGCCGGTGTTGTAGGCGCTACTTTTACACATGTATTGATTCGTAAAAACTCTGTAACAACAGGGAATCTTGATTTCAACTCCGGCAGAGGTCTTGACCTTGCTGATTCTGAATGGATTCCTGTTCATATGCTTGAATGGCAGAGAGCCTGGAGAGCTGTTTTCTGGACTGCCGGAAACCAGGTTAATGCTGTAATTGATGCAAACACACTGGTTTCGAAAACAGGAAAAGTAAAAGTCGATTTGACTGCTTCAACCATTACTGTTCCATGGGGCGTTAGAAACAATGACTCTATCATGTATCAGTTTGTAAGGAAACCAGGTTTGGCATGGGCTTATGATTACCATACCGCAGCCGCCGGAACCGCTGATTATGCACAGGCTGTCGAAGACTCTGCTTACATTTCGGCCCGCACAGGTGATATTCTTACCCTTTATGCCTGCGGCGACCAGGCTACTATCCAGAAGTTCAATATCATTGCATTGCCTCCTACCAAGGATGACAACATTGTGATTCCAAAAAACGGGTATGATTATAAACACCATATGTATGGTCAGTATATTCAGCCTTATAATGGGTACAGGGTAACTGACGGAGTTAAAGGTATGGATTCGATCAACCATATATCCTATGCAACACGCGTGGATACCTTGATGAAATATCTTGAAAAACCTGCAAATGCAAGCTGGAAAATTGTATTCAAAAGTGGCGTTGCAAAACCTGACCTTCAAAACGGAGATATTCTTCGTGTTACCTCTGAAAGTGGCAAGGTAAAAGATTATTTCCTGAAACTGTCTAAATATGTTCCAAGTTCGACTACCTTATTATCATCTATTACCTGGCCTGATATGCCTTCTTTCTTTAAAGGAGACATTGCCAAGTCATACGGATGGAAAGGCGATACGATTCCAAGTTTTGGTCCATCTGTTAAGAGTTATGTCGTTACTGTTCCTCTCGGCTATGATGGGATTCCCGGACTGGCCTTTACGAAATCTGCGCTTGGTTCGAAAGTTGTTGTGAACAGGGCTAAAACACTGACAGGATCGATTGCTGACGCCACCGTGACTTTCACAGTTACAGCTGAAAACGACACTTCTAAAGCCGTTTACACGGTTCGTTTCAATAAAGAACTGGATTTGACTAACGTACAACCGTGGATGGGAGAACCATTTTTCTCTCAAATCGTATTCAGGGACACCTGGACCAATGGGTTCATTGAAATTGCCAACCCAGGTACTGCTCCTCTTGATCTGAGCGGTTATATGGTTACAGGATCTTATGGAACTGAAGCCAATACATGGACATGGAATAATGGAGTAGCTGATATCGGTAATAAATATTACAAATATATTCCTGGTAAAAAGTGGGATGATGATGCCAACTGGCAGGTTCAGCCACGTATGGTTATCCCTGACTTAGCTACCAATTCACTGGTTTATCCTCAAGATGTATTTGTAATGGCTCATCTCGTCGACAACTGGGTAACAGTTGCAAATCATCCATACTCTAAGTACGTAGATATCAATTTCGCCACTGTTGCAAGCAATCCAAAGTTGGGTAATCCATGGGGTATTAATCTCAATGGGGCTGATGTTCCAAATGTATGGTGTAACAATGACATCTACCTTTATAAAATTCTTAACGACTCGGTTAAAAATGGTTTGAAACCAGCTATTGACAGGAATGACTTCAAAATTCTTGATCAATTTGGCGGTGTAAATACCAATAACTGGGTAGTTGCAGGATTTGATGCAGGTTCACAGGAAGTGGGCTTTACAAGAAAATCAAACGTCTATAAACCAAATCCAGTACCAAACGCATCATGGGGTACCAATGCAACCGACAGTGAGTGGTTTAAATCAAGACCGGCTGACTTTACAAGCTTAAACCTTGGATGGCCATGGGGTGATATTGCTATATGCAGCGGAATTGGTTCAGTAACTCTGGACGCAATCACGATGTACCGTTCAACGGTTGCTTCTACAGTTTACAAAGTAAGCCCGGGATACAGCAAGAATGAATCGATTAAAGGTTTGACTACGGGTACAAATGTAAGTGCATTCTATGCAAACATCATTAAAGCAAACCCACTACAGACCCTGAAAGTAAAATCAGCCTCAACAGGATTATTTATTCCTGATGCCAATGCAATCAGCAAGGGTGATTCTTTAATAGTTCTTTCAGCCGACAGCACAAACACCTCGAAATATGTTCTTGATGTGACTGCTAACGGTTTAAGTGCAGATGCAACGCTGACTTCGTCCATCTATACGATCACTACAAACGGTGCAACAGGTACTGTTGGCGGATTCGCCCAGGGTACACTGCTTAAAACTGTGGTTGCAGGTGTGAATGTTCCGGCAGGAGCTACAATGACAATGACTGATGCCAATGATGCATATATGACTCTTACTAAACTGAACTATGATTCATTGTATGTAAATACAATTGCAACTGATGCAGTTTATTTCAAAGTCGTTGCTGAAAATGGGACAACTAATATTACCTATCAGCTCACTCCTGTTTCAAATCCAAGCGATGCATATGTAACATCTGATATTTACAGTGTTGACCAGTTTGCTTCTCTGATTCAGTTTGTACCAAACGGAACTTCAGTTGCCGAATTGTTCAGCAATATAACACCTGCTCCAGGAGCAACTGTAACCGTTTATGACAAAGGCGGTTTTGTTCGCACGATGGGAACTATTTACAGGGATGATAAACTGATGGTAACTTCAGCTGATGGTAAAGTAACAAAAGCATATTACTTCTCCATGCTTAACTACAATGTAAATACTTACCTGGCTTATGTAGTTTCTGATAGCTACACCATTGACCAGGTAAATTTCATCATCACAGTTACCGGAGCCAAAAACCAAACATCAGTGGGTGAATTCACCAATTTACTGTATCCTTCGTTTGGTGCTACTTTAAAGGTTATGGACATGAATGGTGCAGTAATTACAGGCAATCTTCCTGAGGGAACTAAGCTTCTTGTAACAGCTGCTGACGGTATGACCACTGCTACTTATACCGTTAACTTCGCTACTGGAGTTGCTCCTGCACCTAAATCATTGGTTCAGATGTATCCAAATCCAACATCGGATCGGGTAAACATCATTGGTCTTGCCAAAGGAAACAGGGTTCAGGTAATAAATTCTGTTGGTGTAACTCTTCGCGATGTACTGGTTGAAAATTCAACTGAATACGTTTCTCTTTCTGCTCAGCCTGCTGGCATTTACATCATTGTAATATCTAACGGCAAACAGAATCTTAGTATCCAAAAGATAATTAAGAAATAACCAACTATTCAACAATAATGATAAGGGCTCCGAAATGGGCCCTTATTTTTTTGACCTTAACGGTTGCAAAAAACCGTACCGGAATCATCTCTATTTTGTTTAAATTAAGATTCCATTTTATTTGCCTTTTAGAACATTTTTCCCTAAATAATTCATTAATTTATAGTCGGGAAAGAAGAACCCGAATGTGTCCGGCATTCTTGTACTTTAAAGTATATCATTGATGTTAAGACATTCAGTTGATGAAATTAAAATCAAGGTGTTAGCTATATCTTTCTCCTAAACCAAACATGAAACTCAATAATCTATATAGATATCACTTCCTGCAGTTCTTTTTTTCAACACAGCAAATTGCACAGGTGCAGTATCCTCCAAGGGATATAGTCAATCAGATGTTGAAAGGAATTAATCCGAAAAATACGTTTGAATTTACCTGTGAAGGAGTTTGGAGCAATCCATTACGCATGGAATATATCGGACAAACAGTAATTCAGTAAAAAAATATTATCCAATAAGTTATGAAAATTTCATTCTTTCTAAGAACATCATTAATCCTGCTGGTTACTGCAAGTACAGTTTTTTCGCAAACACCAGTTCGCATAGACATTGACCTCACCAAAGGGGAAATACCTGTTTCACCACTTATATACGGTAAAAACAATGTTCTGCCCGGTACATTTTTAGGTACTGGAACAACACCTGATATCACCATAGCAAAAGAAGCCGGTGTTCGCTTCGTGCGACAAAGCGGCGGAAACAACAGCACCAAGTATAACTGGAGAAACAGGCTTTCCAGTCACCCAGATTGGTATAACAATTGCTATATCAATGACTGGGATGATGCAGCCAATAATATGTTTGCAAAAATGCCGGGAGTTCAGGGTATGTGGGCATTCCAACTGCTTGGAAAATCGGCTTCCAATACACAGCATAATTTTAACGACGGTGCCTTCAACGGCTCGCAATGGTGGGCGGGAGTAAATCAGAACCTGGCTGGCGGGGGACAACCCAATATAGCCAATCCAACGGGAAAGGCATTGGTTGAAGGAAATCCAAATCTCTATTTAATGGACTGGCCGGCCGATTCAACCGTTGGAATACTGGATAAATGGTTCGGACCAAAAGGTCTTGGCTATGACAAAAACAGTATTCGTTATTGGGACATGGACAACGAGCCGGAGATCTGGTCGGGAACCCACGATGATGTAATGCCAACACAGTGTACTGCTGAGGAATTTATGCAAAAGTATTTTAAAGTAGCCAAGGCTGCACGGGCAAAATACCCTGATATCAAATTGGTTGGACCTGTTCCTGCCAACGAATGGCAGTGGTTTAACTATAGTGGAGGAAGCAAAGAAAATGGAATTTCTTATTCCTGGCTTGAGTTTTTCATCAAACGGATTGCCGAAGAAGAAAAAGCTTCAGGGATAAGATTGTTGGATGTTATTGATCTACATTATTATCCCGGCTCGACCGATGCAGCTACCTGCCTTCAGTTTCACCGTGTATTTTTCGACCGTTCGTATGTTTATCCTGAAGCCAATGGAGTGCATGCCGTTACCGGTGGCTGGGACAACAGTATCACCAAGGAATATGTTTTAGGTCGCTGTGCTGATTGGCTTACCAAATATATGGGTGCCAATCACGGAGTAACTCTTGGAGTGACCGAAACTGGAATGGCCTCAACAAATGCCAACGTTCAGGCACTCTGGTATGCATCAACCATGGGTGAATTCATGAAAAACGGGGTAGAAATTTTTACTCCCTGGAGCTGGAACGTTGGCATGTGGGAAGCACTTCACTTATTCAGCCGATACAATAAGGGAAACTACGTTCAGGCAACCTCACAGAACGAGACCTTGATTTCGGCCTATCCCACCATAAACGAGACAACTGACTCGATGACTGTTGCTCTGGTGAACCGTTCTCTGACAATGACGCAGACAGTTAACCTTAACTTTGCAGGATATACCATAGCAGATGGTACATACAGCATGTATTCTCTCTCTAAACTAGGTACAACGGAGACATTTGTTTCGCATATCAAGAATGCTTTGGTAAAAAGCAATGTAACTGCTGTCAATAACATTGTAACGATAGATCTACCACCTTTATCAGTTAATTCAATTATACTGAAAGGATTGAATACTGCAGTAATACCTGTAATTAAAAAGAATAGTTTCAAGGCAAGTGTTTATCCAAATCCTGCAAACGAAATGGTTCATCTTAGCTTTTTCGCCCCGAGTACTCGGGGTAAATTAAAAATTGACCTCATCAATCCAAATGGACAGGTGCTAAAGACCATCAGTAATACTATATATGAATCAGGAATACAGACTACAGAGTTTAATTTAAAAGGTATTTCCAGCGGTATTTACTGGATTAGATTGGCTTCAGAAAGTGATTCTCAAACGATGAAACTTATCGTAAACTAAAAAGATATGAAACGACTCTTTTTGATCGTGTTTGCTCTAATATTACTTTATACATCAAAAGGTCAAAGTTATACCTGGAAAAATGTAAATTTCCAGGGGACTGGTTATGTAGATGGGATTGCCATCCATCCGGTCAGTAATGATATCTATATTCGGACAGATGTAGGAGGAGTTTACCGCCGGGATGTAGCAAATAGTTCGTGGATACCCATAACAGATGGTAAAATAGCATACTATGGAGTAGAGGCTTTAGCGCTTAATCCGAGTAATGAAAACGAAGTATTTATTGTTGTAGGAGTCAATTGGGGATTATATACCGGCATGCTTTATAAATCGTCTGACAAAGGCATAACATGGCAACAGCTCTCAAATTTTACCGTTCCGGTATCCTCAAACGATGCCTGGCGAAATGATGATCCAAGGCTTAGCATCGATCCTAATAACGGAGGAAAGGTTATGTTTTTTGCTTCACGCCAGAATGGACTATGGAAAAGCACGAATTCGGGTGTAAACTGGATAAAAATTGCATCAGCGGCTATTCCCGCAGGGACAGCAACATCGGGAGGCCAGGCATTTGTCGTTTTTGATAAAAACTCAGGAAACCTCACAACTAATTCGACAACAATCTATGTTGGGGTTAGCGGTATTGGCAATGGCATCTATAAATCGGTCGATGGTGGTAGCAGCTTTAGCTTATTAACCGGAGGCCCGGATGCAACTATATATAATCCTGTCAATGGATCTTTATCCTCTGACGGAAACCTTTATGTGACCTATGCCCGAGGCTGGAGCGATGGATTGGATGGTAAAGTCTATAAATTTTCAGTTTCAGGAACAGGAAAAAACATAACACCTCCAGTCAATAATGGGAAAAGCTTTGGCGGAATTAATGTTTGTGCAACAGATCCAAAAAAAATTGTAACAATCCAATGGAATTGGGGTAATGTGAAAGGCATTCATTATTCAAGTGATGCAGGGACTACCTGGAATACAAAAACATGTACTGCGGCTAATTTTTATTGCCCTCCATGGTGGGATAAAAACTTCCTAAGTTATGATTATTGTGCCGGTATTGCATTTGATCCTGTTACTCCTAATAAAGTTTGGTTTACCTTTGGTGGCGGAGTTTTTATTACCAATGATATAACAGCTACAAATCCGGTTTACAATGTTGAGGAGAAAAACCTTGAAGAATTATGTGTCGTTAGGGTTTGTGTACCTCCGTCTCCCAGCACAACTAAATTAGTCGCCACAGTTCTTGATCAGCAGGGATTTGCGTTCAAGGATGTCGATCAGGTTCCCAATGTAAAGATAGGGACAGGATTTGGTCAAGGCAATTCAATCGATTACTGTGCCGGTAATCCAGATTTTTTTGTACGTGTTGCCGACGACCAGCAATGGACTAAACCCACTGGTTACGGTCAATATTCAACTGACGGAGCAGTTACCTGGAAAGACTTTACGACTAAACCCCTAAATTCAGCTTCGGGCAATGTTGCTGTTTCTGCGATCAATCAAAACAATTGGGTATGGGCGCCGTTAAACTGTTCAGTAAATGCTTTAAATGTGATGCCCTGGTATACCACTAATGGCGGGATCAACTGGCAGGCTTGTTCTGGCATCCCGGTAGGCGATAATGTATGTTCCCAGGTTTATGCGGGAAGCAAATACCTGGTTTCTGACCGCGTAAACGGATCCGTTTTCTATTACTATTCTTATGATAATACGAATACTTATTTCTATCGCAGCACGGATGGAGGCGCCTCTTTTACAAAAATATCAACCAATGTACTGCCTGGTTATTACCAGGTAAAACTTGAATCGATGCCGGGGAGTGAAAAAAATCTCATGTTCTGTACAAGAAATGGATCCCCACTCTATTACAGTATAAATGGCGGCGATACCTGGTCAAAAATCGCCGGAGTAAGTAATTGTTTCTCATTTGGATTTGGAAAAGCAATAGGCACCTCACCAAATCTTACTTTGTTTGTTAATGCAACAATTAAAAATGTTAGTGGTGTCTATTATTCAACGGATATGGGCATTAGTTGGTCTGCTAATTTAATTACCGGTAATGTTCCGGCAACCTGTAGTGATATCAGCGGTGATTTAAGAGAAGAATATACCGTTTACATAGGTACTACCGGCAGAGGTGTTATTTATGGAAAGCTTGTAAATACTGCAGGTCTTCATCCTGAAGAAAACTTAGACATCAAAATCTTCCCAAATCCACTGAACCTGAAAGGCAATTCAAATCTAACCATTGAGGGGATTAAAACGAACAATGTGGATATCAATCTTTGTGATATGAATGGAAAAATAATCGACAACCTGAATTATTCTCAGGTGCTGGGAAATCAGATCCATTATCAATTGCCTTCCTCTCTGATTGCAGGAACCTATATTCTCACACTGAAATCAGGTTCAGCTTTAAGTCAAATGAAACTAATGATTCAATAAAGATAATAGGGTTTCTATAGTTTGAAATGTTTCTTTTGTTGAAAATCAAACTTGCTTTCGCAAGTTACTATGCACACAAACAATTGAAACAATAGAAACAATAGAAACATTTTAACCCTTATAATAAATCAACTATGAAAAAAAATCTATTTATAACTCTTCTGATAACAGTTTTGTTGTCAGTGAATCTTATCGCACAGCCGGTAAAAAAACATGGAAAGCTATCAGTTAAAGGAACTCAACTAACCGATGAGCATGGAAATGCGACAGTACTGAACGGAATTTGTTACGGATGGCACAACTGGTGGCCAAGGTTTTACAACAAAGAATCGGTCAAATGGCTTGCAACTGACTGGAAATGTACGGTCGTCAGGGCGGCAATGGGAGTTGAACCCAAAGGGGGTTACCTAGATAGTCCGGAAAGTTCTAAAGAAAAGATAGAAGCTGTCATTCAAGGCGCCATAGAGAACGATATATACGTCCTGATCGACTGGCACAGCCATAACATCAGATTACCTGAAGCAAAGGCATTTTTTGCTGAAATGGCCACTAAATACGGTAAAAAACCCCATGTCATATATGAGCTGTTCAACGAACCAGTGAAAGATTCATGGCAACAGGTGAAAGAGTATTCTGTGGAGCTGATTAAAACTATCCGTGCCATCGATCCCGACAATGTGATATTGGTTGGAAGCCCACACTGGGATCAGGACATTAATCTGGTAGCCGATGATCCGATTCTGGGATTCAGCAACATCATGTATGCTTGTCATTTTTATGCTGCAACTCATGGTCAATCCTTGCGTGATCGGTGTGATTATGCCCTAAAAAAAGGAATTCCTATTTTCATTTCCGAATCAGCAGGCATGGAAGCATCCGGAAATGGTCCAATTAATTATTCAGAATGGCAGAAATGGATCGACTGGTGTTCAACAAATAAAATCAGTCTGATTTCATGGTCAATTTCTGATAAGGATGAGACCTGTGCCATGCTGAAACCAAGTGCGTCATCGCAGGGAAACTGGAAAGATGAAGATATGAAGGAATCAGGAATTAAAACCCGGGAGCTATTAAGGAAACAGGCAGAAAAGGATAAATAACCCGGGACATTAGGAAAGGGGAAAAAGGAAAAGGGAAATAGCATTGAAATCGATATCTCAGCGATTTTTCTTATTCCTCATTCCCCTTCCTTTTTCCTTATATTTGCAGTAAACACACCTCAATTATGAGATTACCTCTTATAGTATTTGCAGTAATTATATTGACATTGGCATTGCCAAAGCTTCTTTATGCACAGGTAACTGTTTCAGGCATGTTTACCAGTAACATGGTTCTTCAACAAAAAAGCGAGGTCAGTATATGGGGTTGGGCAAGTCCGGGTGACACAATTTCAGTTACAGGTAGTTGGAATAACAGAACAGTAAAAGCAATTACAGATTCAAATAAAAAATGGATTCTTAAATTAAGTACTCCAGCTGCTAAAACCGATGGAATTTCCTACACAGTAACCATCAAGGGGCAGAATGCCATTGTTCTGAACAACGTTCTGATCGGAGAGGTTTGGCTTTTATCAGGTCAGTCAAACATGGAATTACCTCTGGCAGGTTGGGCCGGAGCGCCCGTTGAAAGCAGTGCACAGGCAATTGCTTTGGCTAATTACCCAAATATTCGTCTTCTCATTGTTGGAAATAAATCGTCATCAACACCGCTGGCAAACATTGAACCTAACTGGACAAACAGTACATGGACTGCCTGCTCTCCCACTTCAGCATCGAACTTTAGTGCCGTTGGTTATTTCTTTGGAAAAGAAGTTTTTAGTAAACTAAATATTCCGATTGGGCTGGTAGAAAGTGACTGGGGCGGATCGAGTTGTGAAACCTGGGCTAATCCGGCGTCACTTCAACTTGTTACCGATTTCAAAAACAAAGGCCCGTGGACATCGCTCACTGCTGACGATAACCAGACTCCAACGGTGCTTTATAACGGCATGATAGCCCCTATCATCCCATTTGCATTTGCCGGTGTGCTTTGGTATCAGGGTGAAACCAATGTCGGACGTGCAGCAGAGCTTAGCGAACTCTTCCCAGCTATGATTGAAGGATGGCGAAGTGATTTTCAACAAAGTGATTTGCCTTTTTACTATGTACAACTTTGTCCGTATGGTTATGGGGGCGCACTTCCTGAAACCTGGGAAGCTCAGGCTTATGCCCAGCTATTGAAAAATACAGGTATGGTTGGAACCCTTGATATTGGTGATATGACCAATATTCATCCGGCACGAAAAGAACAGGTTGGTCATCGGCTAGCTTTATGGGCTCTGGCAAAAAATTACGGTCAATCCGACCTGGTTTTCTCAGGGCCACAGTATAAATCGATGCTTATTGAAGGTAATAAAATCGGGATTTCTTTCAATTACACTGGTAGCGGATTAAAAGCTGATACTGATTCTCCAACAGAGTTCGAAATTGCAAGTGACAATCTTGTATTTTCTCCTGCAAAAACATTGATAGTTGGAGATACTTTATTGGTTTGGAATGATAATATTCCCTCACCAAAACAGGTCAGGTATGCCTGGGCGGACGCAGCAACAGCGAGCCTGTACAATAATGAAGGATTGCCAGCAACACCTTTTCGTACTAACACTCCAACATACATTCAGCCTGTAAAAGCAAGTTTACAGATTGGAACTAAAACCATCAAACAAGGTGAAACATGCCTTATAGACTGGACAACATTTGGCGCTTCGAAAGTTTCCTTAAATGGCGAGTTAATAGCCTTAAACGGATCATTAGAACTAAAACCTGATAGTACAACAGACTACACTTTCATTGCAAAAGGCGAAACCATGACAGTAACAAAAAACTTTACTGTGTATGTTAACTCCGCGATTCAACAGGCCTATCCCAATGGCATTCCCACCAATCTTCCCGGCACTATCAATGTTACTTATTACGATCAGGGTGGCGAAGGGGTGGCTTACCACGACATCACTGCAACTAATGATGGAGATGGAATTCGTCCGGAACAAGGAGTTGATACCGAATTCCTGCTTCCGGAAGGAACCATTGGCGGGATTGCTACCGGTGAATGGCTCGAATACACAGTTAATGTACTTGAAGATGGAAACTATACCTTCGGAATTCAATTTGCAACAGTAGGAAGGTATGGCAAATTTCATATTGAATTTGACGGAATTGACAAAACAGGTCAGGTTTCAGTACTTTCAACAGGAAGCTATTCTAATTTTGCAACAAAAACGATCACAGGAATTACCCTTAAAAAAGGAGTACAGGTGATGCGGATCTTTTTTGACTATGCTGAATACAACATGGGTACCATTTCAGTAACTAAAGAAACTGCCTCAGCGATAATTCAACCGGAAACAGGGAAACAGTTGATAATCTCCCCTAACCCGACACACGATAATTTGTTTATTTCCGGAATAAATTCACCAGTGGAATACACTATCCTCAATATTTATGGTCAGGTTCTATTAATAGGAAATGTGACAAATAATGAGACTATTGATCTGAAAATTCTAAAAAGCGGAAATTATCTAATTAGGTTTAAAAACAACATTGAAGTTCAAACCAAAAAATTTGTTAAACTTTGAACTCTTGACGTAAACCGAGTTGGATGATTAAATTCTATTACATAAACTTTAGAAACAATAGAAACAATTTAATTAGAACGAAGGCGGAAGACCGGAGACCATATAACAAAAACATTAGAAACAATAGAAACATTTTAAGACTCAATGAGAACTATATTAGGTCTGTTATTCATCCTGATTGTCAATACTACATTCGGCCAGAATCTGATTACAAACGGTGGATTTGAATCGGGAACCTCGAACTGGACCAGTTGGTGGTCACGTGACAATAAGGGAAATGCAACTATAGTTAGTTCTCCGGTAAACACCGGGACAAGAGCACTACAAGTTGTTTATTCCGGAAGTGCAGACTGGTCCTATACGGTCAATAAGCAGTATTTGGTTAAAACCGGTGATTTATTTGAACTTTCGGCATGGGTTAATGCAAACACAGATTTTTCAGACGCACAATTATCAGTTGAGCTAATTGATTCAACTGGAACGGTAACCAACTGGATGTATGGAACCTGCGCCTTTGCCATTACCAATGGACAATACAAGCAATTTTCCAGTAGTTTTAGTGTTCCTGCAAAAGTAAAAAAAATTGTCCCTCGTCTGATGGGATATGGTCCATGCAGCTTCACTGCTGATGATGTTTCAATGACTCTACTTGGCAATTTAGCGGGATCAAACAAAACTTATACGCTTGAAAACAACAACCTAAAAACTGTGATTTCTTATCCGTCGATGAAAATCAGCACTTTGAATAAAGTGAACAACCTAACCTATACCACTGAACCACTTTACGAATATTTGGTAACTTCAATTGACTCTTCAGTACCTGGTATATTGATTTTAAATACGCATCATCTCACTGAAAAAATTGATCTGACGATTGAGTTTAGTCTATCAGAGAACACACTGGATATTCAGTTGAAAGGCGATTCATTGGCCGTATTGAATGATAATCTGCATTTCCCCGGAGCAATTGCCAGCCGTTCAACTGATTTTCTGGTGATTCCAAGAGCAACAGGAGTAATCTGGCCGGTAAATAAGAATTACTTTTCCAGCTCCTTTCTGTTTTACGATTGGAAGTCGACCATGTCGTTTATCGGAGTTACCGATTTAAAATCAGGTTACATGATTGTAACCGAAGATCCATGGGATACCGAAGCGTCATTATCAAAGGCAAATTCATCATCTTTTATTAATCCTGCGATGACACACTTGTCTGCCAAAGGAATTTGGGGATATGACCGCAACCTGCATTATGTTTTCGTCAATAATGGCTACCTCGAAATGTGCCAATGGTACAAGAATTACGTTGAAGCCAAAGGTTACCGCAAAACATTAACACAAAAAGCGATTGAGAATCCAAACATGAACCGGCTGAAAGGTGCAGTTGACTTTTGGGTCATCAACATGAACTTCGTTCAAAAAGATGCCGACAACCTATACAAATACGGTATGGACAGAGCCTTGTTCTCCTTATCAAGCTACGAATTTTCCTTGCCAAAACTGATTGATTCCTTGAATGTAAAAGGTTTTCTGACTTCCAAATACGATATTTTTACTGATGTATATCCAGCCAATATACTTCCTTCTGCCACTGGTTACAGGCGTGAAGGCTATCCTGAAGATGTGATTGTAAAAAAAGACGGCACTCTGCAGGAAGGATGGCTGGCCTATGTAAACGGAGCTCCCTTACAAGGCTATTATACCTGCTCACAGACCCATTCTAGCTGGGCAACAAAGGAAATTACAGGCGATCTTGCAACGAATCGTTACAACAACCGCTTTATTGATGTTGAGATGGCTTCAGGCTTAAAAGAATGCTATTCGACTGTTCATCCTGTTTCCCGAAAAATGGATGCCATGTCAAGGATCGTTGCCCTGAACACAGTCAAAAACAAATTTTCGCTGGTGACCGGTGTGGAAGAAGCTCGTGATTTTGCTTTTCCAGTGTCCGATTATGGCGAAGGAACCATGTCTATATTCCCTCAGGTAAACGCTGGGTACGACTGGTCAACTCCTATTGATACTATTGGCACATATTACGGACAATATAATCTGAATCCAACCACACGTGTTCCTTTGCATGGATTGGTTTATCACGATGTTCATATCCCAACCTGGTACACAGGTGACGGAGTCTCAAAAGTTCCATCCTTATGGGACGACAAAGACCTTTTCAACATTCTGTATGCTTCCATGCCGCTTTTTATGCCGCCAAATCGTACGTATTGGAACACTAACATTGAAAAATTCCTTACCAGCTATCACCTGATCAGCAGCATAACCCGAAACAATGCCTTCGAAGAAATGACTAAACATTCATTTCTCAGCACAGATAGAATGATACAACAAACAGAGTTTTCCAACGGGTGGAAGATTACTGTAAACTTTGATAAAGTAATACATTCAGTTGAATCCAGACAATTGGCAGCGAAAGGATTTTATGCCTCAGATGGAAACCAGCAGGAGGTCTTCCGGATTAGCGATGACAATTCCACCCTGGCAGTTGCCAGTATCGAAAACCGTTTGTTTATCAATCCTTATGGTGTTGAGAAAACTTACAAAGGAGTAAAGACTATAGGCACAATATTTTTGAGAAATGATCCAAAAGGCCTTCATCTGGCATTTATCGGAACACAGAACTTTATCAAGTTTAAACCTTCGGAAATGATCTGGAAACTTGGGCATGCTTACTCAGAAACCACTGGGAAAACAATCACAATGACTGAATTGGGAGATGGATGGGTGCAACTGAACAGACCTGCCAATGAGTCGTTTGTTCGTTTTGACCTGAATGAAATAGTACTTTCATCAAATTCTATCCAGAATAAGGAAGATTCAATTGATTGTTTTCCAAATCCTGCCAGTGACCAGGTTACAATTACATTTACACTTAAGGATTCGATGTTGGTAAATTTAAGTCTGTGCAATATGCAGGGGCAACTTGTTAAAGAATTGCTGAATGAAAGAGCTAATGCTGGTTCGAATAGGTATGATTTTAATGTAAAGGGTATTGCAAAAGATTCTTACCTTTTGATCTTCAAAACCAAAATTAAACAACTAACCAAAAAAATTGTCATTCAATAGTATAAAGAAAAAGATGGAAGTCAGAAGACCGAAGACGGAACAACGTCCAACAGAAATTTTTCATACAATAGCTGGCGTTATTACGCCAATAATAGAAACATTTATCTAAACCTTAACCAGATGTTAAAAAAATACATACTTGTATTGCTGCTTCTGATTTCAGTCATCGGTATAGCTCAAAACAAAAAAGACCGGATCAGATTTAATAATCAGGATATTTTCCTGAATGGTGCCAACATTGCCTGGATTAATTTTGCCAATGATATTGGACCAAAAAGCGAAACAAACATTGAAGGTTTCCGCAAAATATTTGCCGAAGTGCATGCCAACGGAGGAAATTCGATGCGTATCTGGTTACATACTACAGGTGCCAATTCACCTGAATTTGATACCTCGGGTAACGTAACAGGGCCGGGAGAACGTACCATTGCAGACGTAAAAGCCATCCTTGATGTCGCATGGGAAAACAAGATAGGTCTTGAGTTGTGTTTATGGTCGTTTGACATGCTTCGTATAAGAAATGGGGAATTGGTTACCGGACATGCTAAAAATATTCTTTCCAATCCTGATGGAACAAAATCCTACATCAACAATTCGCTAATCCCAATGGTGAAAGCTCTAAAAGGGCATCCCGGCATTGTTGCCTGGGAAATCTTCAATGAACCTGAAGGAATGAGTAACGAATTTGGCTGGAATTTCAATTACCATGTTCCAATGTCTGACATTCAGCGGTTCATTAATTTGTGCGCAGGAGCAATTCACCGGACAGATCCTAATGCCCATGTAACCAATGGTTCCTGGTGTTTTTATGCTTCATCGGATGTTGGTGGTAAAAATAAAAATTACTATACAGATGCCCGCCTGATTGAAGCTGGTGGTGACAAAGACGGAACATTGGACTTCTATACCGTTCATTATTACGATTGGGCAAAAGTTGAATGTTCTCCTTTTCATCATGACGCATCCTATTGGAAGTTGGACAAGCCACTGGCCATTACCGAATTTCATCCAAAAACCACTTTTGGAGTCGACGAAAGCTTGCTATACGATGAACTCTACAAACGTGGATATGCTGGTGCACAGGCCTGGAGTTGGACCGATTCTGACCACGGCAAAATGCTCTTGAACATGAAGGATGTGTTTAAAAAACATCAGAAAGACCTAGAGATAAAGAACTAAGTCCGATGAATGAAGAATGAAGCACATAGACCGTAGAACGTATAACAGAAACAATAGAAACATTTATCTAAAAAGATGCAAGACAGAAGATCGAAGTCGGAAGACCAGTGAACATACAACAGAAACATTTCGAACTTTAGTAGCCCTTTAAACAATAAAAACCCTTTAAACAATAGAAACATTTCAAACAAACATTAAAAATTAGCCATGTTAAAAAAGAACATATCACTAGCACTAATTTTACTGTTCGTTGCAGGATCTTCACTTTCTGCCCAGAACAAAGCAATTTCGCCCAAGAAATTCAAAAGTACAGATATCGGAAATCCTGACCTTTCTGGAGTAACCGATCTGATAAATGATGGGTTCAGCATTACTGCTGGAGGTGCAGATATTTGGGGTGTGAAGGATGAATTTAGGTTCTCCTATTTTGAGCAAAACGGAGATTTCGATCTTGTAGCCAGAATCGAAAGCCTGACTGCGCCCAACTTGTATACCAAAGCAGGCTTGATGGCACGTGAGGAACTTACAGACAACAGCCGTCATATCTATTTTCAGGTATTCCCGAATAACAATGCCCGTAACAAGAACAATGGCGGATATGAGTTTCAGTACCGCAAGGTAAAAAATGGCGAAATGAAAGCCATATACCCGACAAAGGCTATAGGTAATCCTGAGTTCCCGGTAAATTATCCGAATACATGGATCAGGCTGAAACGTGCAGGAAATGACTTTACCGGATACACTTCACACGATGGAAAAACATGGAAGATTTATACCGCCTTCACGATGGATTTATCAAAAAAAGTATATCTTGGGCTTGCTGTAACTTCGCACGATACAAAAAATACAGCTAAAGCAGTATTCCGAAATATTTCTTCATCGTAACAGGTAAATTGCAAATGGTCTAATGGTAAATTGATTTGAGGAATAAAGAATAAGGAATAAGGATTGAGGAAATGGAAATATGTGTTTCCTTCGATAAGCCAATATTAACGCAAAGACACAAAGACACAAAGTTAAAAATTCAGTAAAAAACAAAGATATTCAGCATTTTTATATTGCTTTGCGTCTTTATGTCTTTGCGTTTAATGTCGATATAGGAGTTTACGCAGTGGACCCAACATTTTAATATTCAGACCGATACTTATGAAAATTTATTTATTTCTTCTTTGTTTTCTGATTGCATCAAATGTATACCCTCAAAAGTTTGAAGCCGAATCGGCAACTCTTGGGGGAGGTGCAACAAAGGTAGCAAGCAGTTCATCTTCAGGAGGATATTATGTAGCTCAAAACGGGGGATATCTGTCTTTCAACCTCAACATAGCCACCGAAGGCACTTATAATATTTACATCCAGGTTGCTTCACCTTCCGGTTTTAAGGCCAATAACTTTTCTATTGATGGTTCCTCCGTTACCTTTTCGACCAATCAGGATAGCAGTTATATCAAATTGAAAGTAGTGAGCTTTGACAAACTCACAGCCGGAGCACACAAAGTAACAATCACTAAGTCATGGGGCTGGATTAACATTGATTACATCGAATTTGAACAGGTAGATCCTGCCACCCGGTTCAGTCTTAACAAAACCCTCGTAACTCCTGATCCTACGAATGAAGCAACCACATTATACCAGTTTTTGTTGGATAATTACGGCAAAAAAATCATTTCAGGAACAATGACTCTTGCCAGTATGGATGAAGTAAACTGGCTAAAAACCAATACTGGGAAAAAACCTGCACTTGTAGGACTTGATTTTATGCATACTAATCGGGGTTATACCTGGTATAACGATTTAGAACCTGGAAACGATGCCCAAAGTTATTACAACCAAAACGGCATCCCCGCCATGTGCTGGCATTGGCGCGACCCTTCTCGATTAACTGAATCATTTTATACTACAGGTACCAACTTCGATGTTTCAAAGATTTTCGATGAAACTTCAGCTGAATATAAAGCTATGCTCAGCGATATTGACTATACTGCCGGATTGTTAAAGAAATTACAGGATAATAAGATTGCAGTTATCTGGCGGCCTTTACATGAAGCTGCCGGTGGATGGTTCTGGTGGGGGGCTAAAGGTGCTGCTCCATGCAAAAAACTATATCAGATCATGTTCGACCGTATGGTCAATTACCACGGACTTCACAACCTGATTTGGGTCTGGACGCATGAACCCAACGACGATGCATGGTATCCGGGCGATGAATATGTAGATATTGTTGGCAGTGACATTTATAAAGACGGGGATCACAGTTCTCAGATTCTTGAATTTAACGATATGACCACCCGGTATGGAGGTAAAAAAATGGTCACACTCAGTGAATGTGGTTCATTTCCTGATGTAGACAATCTCGTAAAGGATGGTGCTGCCTGGTCGTATTATATGACCTGGTATGGCAGCTATGTGGAGGACAGCACATATAATTCACTCGACCTTTGGAAGAAAATGTTTGCCAGCGATTACGTTCTGACTTTGGATGAAATGCCAAACCTTAGAACATACACTACGCCTGTAACAAATACAGAGATCAATGCCAATAACGAGAATAAAACAATCAGTGTGTATCCAACCATTTTTAACGATCACCTTACAATTCAAACAGCTGTATCAAATCATGTAATCTCCATTTATAATCAGTTGGGGATTTGCCTGAAGAAATTCAAACCGGAGAGCAATAGTGTTGTTGTTTCAACCGCTTTATTCCCTGCCGGTATGTATATCGTGGAATTGGATGACAAAACCGCAATTAAAGTTTTCAAG
>TBL_comb47_HYPODRAFT_10002936_pt1 | contig 20601 bp, 20 predicted proteins | sample TroBogypolimnion_40_FD_10682 | JGI IMG/M metagenome (IMG submission 10682) | reverse complement strand
CCACCGTCAAAAAGTTGGTGGGCAGACCCAGCATTCCTTCTCATGTCGATGATAGTTTAATCCAAGGCTTACCCGATACACCGGGTGTGTATTTGTTTTACGGTGAAAACGATTTACCTTTGTACGTCGGAAAAAGTACCCATATTAAACAACGCGTAGTTTCGCATTTTTCATCCGATCATAGGCATTCTAAAGAGATGAGTTTGTCTCAACAATTACGCCGGATTGATTACATAGAAACCGCCGGAGAAATTGGAGCCCTATTAATGGAAGCTCAGTTAATTAAGACCTTACAACCTATCCACAATCGACGCTTGAGACGCAGTAATGATCTATGTGCCTGGCAGTTACAACAAAAAGCCGACTACGTCACCCCTAGCCTAACCTGGGCAGATGATTTGGATTTTGGTGCGCAAGAGAATTTGTATGGTTTGTTTCGTACTCAGCGAGATGCCGATACTGCGCTGCGAAAATTAGCTCAGGACAATAGCCTATGCTTGGGAGTGCTGGGCTTGGAAAAAATCACAAAAGGTAGACCCTGTTTTGCAAGACAGTTGCATAAATGCCAAGGGGCTTGTGTGGGTGAAGAATCAATGTTATCCCATGCCTTACGCTTGCAACAAGCCATGACTAAATTGAAAATCAATCACTGGCCTTACCCAGGCATAATAGGCCTTAAAGAAGCGGAAGATCTACACCTGATTGATCATTGGTGTTACTTAGGTACCGTACAAACTGAATCAGAGATTTCGGCCTTACTGGACAATGCCAGACCCGCTTTTGATAAAGACACCTACATGATTTTAAATAAAGCTTTAAAGGCGGCATCCCACGAGGTTGTTTATATCAAAAGACGGTAAGTGGGAATGTTTATTAGATTGCTTACTTTAGCGTGTTAAGTATAATCTTTTTTAAATAACCTTAGTTGTACTAATGAACCCTAAACGGATGTTTTTGTGTTATCAAACTATAATTAATTCATTTAAATTCATGAGCTTAATTTTAAGATGAGAATTTTTCATACTAATACACGATTATTATTTTGTAAGTTACTTATCTTAAGCTTACTAAGCGGATGCGCAAGCACGAGCACATCTTTATCTAGTAATGATGATCCATGGGAACCATGGAATCATTCAGTACATGATTTTAATAAAGATGTTAGCAACAATGTATTAAATCCTATGCGTAAAAAATACGTATCAGTAATGCCAGAATGGTTTATGACAGGTACATCTAACTTTTTCAGTAATATCAAAGATATTGGTGTCACTATCAATGACCTAATGCAACTTAAGGTTGAGCAGAGCTCAATGGATGGCGGCCGGTTTCTTATCAATACCACTGCCGGTGTAGTCGGTTTAGTTGATGTAGCAAGTATGATGGATTTAACTAAGCATAATGAGGGATTTGATCAGACTTTGAGTTACTGGGGCGTTCCCTCGGGTAATTACCTCGTCATGCCTTTTTTGGGTCCAAGCTCACCTAGAGAAATAGCCGGCATTTTAGGAGATACATTACTTAACCCCCTGACTTATACTTTTGCATTTTCAGCTAGTGGTGCTGTATTGGGTTATATTAATTCTGGCACCCAAGCACTTGCTACTCCGCTAAATAGCAACTTAAACCTTTCTGAAAATGATACAAGTGAGACCCTTAAAGACAATTACAAATTAAACAAAGATATTCACCTTTATCAATCCAGCCGAAAAAGTCGTAGTTCAGATGAATACGCATCTGAGCAAGATGGCCCCAAATATTATCCACATGTTTTTATAAGTCCAGAATAAATGCCGTTCTGACGCTTTATAGTTGACAATGACTGCGTGATCTCTTAAATCGCCCATTAAATGCTGTTAACCGTACATTCTTCGACAAGCTCAGGACGAACGCTTAAGTCTTGTACCGTGCCCCATCTTAAGTTGATAGCCATTAATTGAAAAGACTCAAGACCCTTAAATCTATAGCTAGAGCCAATCTAGCCAGTTTGACAATCAGTCGAAAACAGTTATTTTAAATGTTGGATAAATAAAATAATCTACCCCAACATATTGAGAGATAACAATGAAAAGATACAACTGCCTTTGGATTTTTGTTTTAGCGTTTATTACAAGCCCTTGCTGGGCTTATGGTGGAGGAAGCAGTAGCACTAAAGCCTGTGCCAAACCTAAATTTACTGACTTTATTCCAGCTGAAAATACTGAAGTTGCTGTGGGTTCAAACTTTTCTTTTAGCGCATCCGCAAACACACACCCTGAAAGTATTAAAGTGACTGCCAAAGGCTTACCCATAACTATCAAAGTCTCCCCCAAAAACGCCGGCAATAGTTTTGAAGTAACCGGCACACTACCTAGTTCATTAAAAGCCACTTATGCGAGAATTGCTATAGACGCTGATGCACAAGGCAGTTGCAATGGCGGTGGTGGCTGGCTAGTTAAAATAGCTGAATAATTTTCAAAAGCCTACATTATTATTAGGTGTAGGTCGGTTTAGCGATACCGTACCAGACGTAACTGCGAAAATCTTATTATAGGGGGGGCGGACAGATTCACCCCTACAGTATGATTTCAGCAATTTATGTTTACTCATGCTTTATAAACTGTCCGATGGGAACGCTAAAATCATAATACTTTCACAGTCTCTATCGCTAACCCGACCAAGCATGTGTTTTATAATTCACAACACAGAAAGGGTTAACGCAAAAACAAAAGAAATAATCAAAAAAATAGTAAAGATACTTTTTTTGCTGAGCCCTGCCTTTATCAGTTCGACCTCAAGCCAAAAGGCATCCTTACTGTTTTCAGCAGTTAGGATTCGCTTACATCGCCCCTTAAAGGAATGCTTTTCATCATTAGCCTCTTGCTCTGCAATGAGTTCCACTAGGGTCAAGTAAGGCTCACCACATGCAGGGCATTTCTTACCTAAATATTTACGCTCAAAACCACAAGATTGACAAACACTCATTGCTCACCACATTCAATTACTAAGTCAGAAAATAACAATACATTAACTAAGCTATAGTGCTATAGCAAGCCATCAATAAAATAGGCCGTCATAAATAAATATAAAAATAATCGAACATAAATTTGCTTTAATTCAAAAGTCGGTTATATCTACCAACGGAGAATAGCAGTACAAGCAAGAAAACTGATCAGAATGGCTTTATCTCTAAAAGCCATTCTGATCAAACTTACTTTAGTTAGCCACTTCGTTAATATGATCTATATAATGATCATATTAAAATCCATCTTGCCAAGCCTATCTGTCTTACCCCAGCACCACCTTCATTAAAACTATTCAACAAGCCCTGCCCTGTCTGATATAAAATCAGCAACTACATTACTCCTAAAAAAAGCTCCACAATGAAAACACCCAGCCAAGACTTTTCCAACCAAATTCTTACGTCATCACAAAACCAACGAAATAATCCACTACATGGCCTAACCTTAGAAACCATAGTCAGCGCTTTAGTGTCTTATTATGGCTGGAAAGCATTGGCCGAACACATCCCCATCAACTGCTTTAGTAATGACCCATCAATCAAATCCAGTTTGAAGTTTTTACGAAAAACCCCATGGGCACGCACTAAAGTAGAGGAACTTTATGGTTTTATGTTGCGAGATATTAATTCTACTCAATTTGGTAACTAAGCCACAGAGCATTTAATTAACAAATCTCCATACCCACAACTGCCCACAGTTAAGTTTTTGTAAGGTCAAATTAATTCGCCCCTACAGTATAATTTCTGCAACTTATGCATATTGATGCCACATGAACCGCCGGAATGATGTTGCTTTTTAATTGTTTAGATACCTATGCTTCCAAAGAGAGAAACCTGATTTACAAAAAGAAACTATCTTTAGCCTTTAGCCTTTAGTCTTTAGCCCTAAACATGACCTTTTGATTTAGCAAATAGACGACCGCTAAAAGTATAATAGCCCATGCTAACTTACCTCCTTTCAAAATCAAATTATTAAGCCCATGAATACCAGCCACGTTCAAATTATTGCCCAGCAAAGTAAAATCGCAACAAAGCTACTCGCTTCCAGCTCTGAAAGCCAACGTAACCTAGCGCTTTCAAAAATGGCTGATTCACTAGAATCCTTTAAAGATAAGATACTTGAAGTTAATGCTCAAGAAGTACTAACAGCTAGGCAAAATGGTCATTCTGATGCGCTCATCAAACGCTTGACGATAGACGATAAAGTATTTAAATATATGATTTCCAGACTCAGAAAAGTGGCGCAGTCTCCAGACCCACTTAATCGTGTAATATCAGGTCATACCAATCCAAACGGTCTGCAAGTCTATAAGAAATCAGTGCCACTAGGTGTTATCGGTATCATTTATGAATCTAGGCCTAATGTCACCACCGATGCCGCTGCTGTCTGCATAAAAAGCGGCAACTCAATCATTTTACGAGGCGGATCAGAAGCACTACAAACCAATATATTGTTAGCCGATGCCATGATTTTAGGCGCAATAAAAGCCGGACTACCTGAACATGCCATACAAATCATACCCACCCCCGGTCACGAAGCGGTTAATGAACTACTTGCTATGGATAACTATATTGATGTCTTGATTCCACGCGGCGGCAAAGACTTGATCAAGCGCATTGCCGAAGGCACACGCATTCCGGTCATTAAACATTATGATGGTATCTGTCACCTTTATCTCGCGGAAGATGCCGACCCAACGCAAGCAGTTGAATTAGCTATCAACTCGAAATGCCAAAGTGTTCAAGTCTGTAATGCCCTAGAAACGCTATTAGTTGAAAAAAACTGCGCCGAACAACTGCTACCTTTACTTAAAACAGCCTTTGCTGCACATCACATCGAATTACGTGGCTGTGAGCAGACACAAAAACTAATACCAGATATTGACCCAGCTACAGAAGATGATTGGCATAGCGAATATTTAGCACCGATCCTTTCCATAAAAATCGTCAACGGTATAGACGAGGCTATTGCACACATCAATCACTATGGCTCAGGACATACTGACGGAATCGTCACCCAAAGCTTGGCCATGGCAAGACAATTTGAGCAGCAAGTTGATTCAGCATCAGTATTAATTAACGCCTCAACAAGATTATCAGGCGGAGGTGATTATGGCTTAGGCTCGGTTATTGGTATCAGTACCGACAAACTCCATGCCCGAGGCCCCGTAGGACCAGATGAATTAACAACTTATAAGTGGGTAGTTTATGGGGATGGGCATTTAAGGGACTAAGCTCGGATTGATAGGCGCTATCGCTCCGAACCCACTCTATAACATCACTGCCCACAGTTAAGGAATCTGTATGCTTGGAGTAAAACTGCTTTGGCTGTTTTAAAACACTGAGCTGAAGCTCAACACTGCAAGTTTTTACTTTTTCGCTTAACTGTGGGCCTTGACCCTATAACATTGATCTACCATACGGCGGTTTGTGAATACATAATGAGCCATGTAGGTCGGGTTAGCCATGTAGGTCGGGTTAGGCTATCACTAACCCGACCTACGGGACTACTTTCGACCTTCATGTATAAAATCAACAATCTCATCTGCTGTTAGATCAAGTGAGACGCCAGCTACATCAAGTGGTGATTTTTTTTCAACGATTGGCATCAACATAAAAACCTGCCCATCTTCGCCTTTAATTTGAACGGCACCATCTATAATGGCTTGTTCAAAAACGGATTTAATATTCTGTTTTACTTCAGAAAAACTATAAGCGTACATATTAATCACTCCAAAATAGTTATACCGACAATTTTAGCCATGTAGGTCGGGTTAGGCGATAGCCGTAACCCGACATTGACCCCGATATTTTGTCGTAATGTGTCGGGTTACGGCTAGCGCCTAACCCGACCTACGGGACTTGTACTGGATTGTCGCTATCGCTTAGAATCCACCCTACGGATTGATCCGAAGTACAGCCATTTAGCCTAATTTATAATAATTGATATGCCAATACCGGCACTTTTTCTATTTCCAGCATTTTTTTATCTGCTGTTATAAGAGTACAGTTTTTGTACAGACTACAACCAGCAATAATAGCATCTGGTAATTTTAGTTTTTTATCTTTACGAATAGCAAGAATCTGCTGATGTAATTCGTTATTATTCGATGATAAATCAATGACTTCAATCTTTTCGACAAACACATTGAATAATTCAATATCATGTTTTGATATGTTTGGAAAGGCCAAATACTCTAATTGAGAAATAACAGAACAAGCAATAAACTCTGCATCTTCCAGTATTTCAATAAGATTTAGATTGCCTTTTAACAATTGAATAATTGCATTGGTATCTAAAAAATAAAACTTACCATTCATCACGAATTTTTCTTTGTTCTTGAACGGCATCACCTTGCCATTCGAGTTTACCGGCGACATCAGAAAAATCATACTTCTGATTGCCAACATTTATTTTTTCACCAATCAATAAAATAACCCGCAAATGCTTTGAATATAATTGACTATACTGCGGTGGAATTTCAATCATGTTTTTTTCGGCATCACTTTCAAATTCAAAAGCTTGCATAATTAATCCTCGTTGCCTCTTTGTTCACATAATCAAGATGCGTGAAATAAATTGTAATGGTAATTTACAACAATTAAAACACCAGCGCAATTCACTAAACCCTCCAAGCCTACGTACCGTTTTTGGTCTAGTGACAATTACTCACTTGATCGTTAAAATGTCCCAGTCCCTTATCCCGTCTTAAGTGGGTAGCCACTGTGGTAGTGTTAAAGTGCGATAGAAACCCAGCACGCTTGATTTGAATCCGCCAGTTATTTAACCTTCAAATCCCGGTAGAAATTTTCATGTGGCCCGACGGCTTCCAGATAGATGAGTCGAACACCTTCATCGAATGTATAACCCAGCAAATACAATTGTCCTTTGCTGTGAAACTTAAAGACACGCAACGCCGCCAGATCGCCTTTCTTGCGCTCCCCGATTTCGGGGCTTTTCTTGACCTCATCAACCGCAGAATCGACATCGGCGGCAATGTTGTCGTGCAATTTTTTGTATTGTCGTGAAAATCGCCTGGTTTGGAAGACTTCCCAATTCATGGGTGATGGCTACGAGGCACAAATGGCTGTAAGTGTTCACGCGGTTCGGCCAGAGAAGCCAGTGACTCTGCCACAAAACTAACGGGTAAATCAGGGTTGTCAAGCGCAGCCCGGCCCACCCTTGCCCAAAACTCAATTTGACCGGCAATAGAGCGATGTTCCAACGCTGCATCCTGCTTGGCCTGTTCATAAAGATCCTGATTGATCCGTATTGAAGAAGTTACTGACATTTTAAACCCCAGTTAAAATTACCACATTAGTAGTCATTATAGACGGTTGAATCGTAGAAAAGAAAGTTCACTGGCTATGACCAGATGCAAGTATCGACTAATACTTTCAAGAAAGCCGACCCTGCTTATAATCATAATCCGAGTCGGGATCAAACTGACCAAATAGATCCACGATTTCTAACTGTTTACGGCGAGAGATAACCTCTAACAAGTTAAGCGTTGAAATTCTCTATGGCAACCGCCAGCGTTTGTGCGGCTTCTGCATCAACGTCCCAATCCAGCATATGATCAATATGTGCAAGCTAATTTAAGTAACGCAATATTTCCATGATTTTCTTACGATTTCCCCAATAATCGTTGACTTCCGCAACGAGGTACAACACCGTCTGGCGCATTTTTTTTAGTGACCGTTTCATGCAGTCCCGTAGTCAGTTAGCAATAGCGTAACCCGACTTACAGGCCTACAACATTGATCCGCCTAGGGCCGTAAATGCTATTCTGCGTCCTCTTTTTAGAATTATTAACAAGGACAGACATCAGTCAAAACTGCCTGTGCGGCAGTGAATATATCTTGATTAGTTATGCATGCGGTTCCTTATTCTGGATCTGCAAGCTTGTAATTGATTGCTTCTAATTAAGCCCTCCTAGTGAGGGCTTTTTGTATCATAGCAATTTAACTAATACTGCAACTATTCCAATAGCAAATGCCATCAGAGCGCACTGCTTAATGATGAGCCTTTGTTCCATTTCAATTAAGCGTGTATCTATATCTTTACGCAAGTCATCTATGTCGCGTTTAGTCGATAATTCATGCTGTGAATCAACAATAACGCGCACAAAAACATCGGCCTGTTCTTGCGAAACACCAACTGCCTTTAGCTTAATAACTGCTTCTTGTGTGTCAAAAGTTATGGTGGTCATTGCTCATCTCCAAAACAGCCATTAATCAATTATTTTTGCTTAATATAACTTATCTATAGTTTTTTGTTTTCAAGTCGTGACAGCGAATGTGTCGGGTTACGGCTATCGCCTAACCCGACCTGGACTCACTTGATCGTTAAAATGTCCCAGTCCCGGGTTAGCGATAGCGTAACCCGACCTACATGGCTGTAATAGTTATTTACAAAACACATACCACCACAAATTCTGTGTGAAAGTCAGTAGCAAAAAGCCTGAATACTAGGTAATCATTGGCATTGAGTCAAATTGGTTAAAAACTAATCAAGTAAGATTATCTTAGACAAATAACTAAAATGGCTGCAATAGCACCTATTTTCTAGTTGAAAAAAGAGTATTACAAATAGCTATCTCAATTTAGCTAGAAGTTACCAGGGCGTGAAATTTCAACGCCCCACTTATAAAGTTGATCGCCTAAAATACTTTCAAGGAAACGTATTGTCATATGGTATTTAATAGCCGCCGGACTGAAAAAGTCATTTATTGCTGCATAGGCATCAGCTTGATCTCGAATGAATTTAAATCCAAGAATGTCATTTGGGAATTCTGGCATATCCCATTTTGAGTATGGCTTATCAACTTCACCAATTAGTGAAGATAAATACCAACCTTTAAGTTTTACAAAGGGGTTCAAGAGGAGCGTATCATCATTTCGCCTTAACCAAACTTTTTCATAGGCAAATGCATCAATAGTCCCTGGATTCTCTGCTTCGTAAGGATTCCAAGCAGATGGGAGTATTGTTATACCTATCCACTTTTCGAGCTGTTCGGCTTTGTATGCTTCAATAAGTGCTTTGCCAAAGTAAACTTGAGTAAAACCTGTTGTATCAAGTTTGACCTCGAACTCGCCGAAAGATATCACCCCTCTTGCAGGAATTTCTTTGGCCAATAGGGCAGACAATATCATTCCACTAATAGCATAAATGTCCAGAAACGCCCAACTTTCATAGCCTTCGGATGCTTGATAGAAAATGAACGTGTCGGAGAAGTAAATGGTCTTGAAGCTTCCGTTAAGTTTTTACCAGCGCCCGAAGGATTTTAATGCATCGTCGATAACTGCGTAGATTTCTGGCGTTGTTTTGGTTTCAACCATTTTGCTAAAGCCAAGAATATCCAAAAAGAGCAGGTACCGACCTTGATCAAGTGAAACGGGCTGATTTATGATGGCTAACTCCAATTGTAACCTCCGCATTTATAGGGTGTGCTTCGAAAATTTTCAACTTATCGCATTAACTTAAGGTATATTAATTGTCTATTTACTCACCACCCTCCCAACAACATCTTCCTTCGATCCTCAGCATCCAATACTTTACTGCAACTATCCCAATCAATATTAGTCACTTGGCTATAGCGCTCATCAAACGGATGGCGTTTCGGGATACTACGAATTTTACGTTGAGCTTCTTGCTCATCACCCAAGGCGATATCTACCCACGCATCTTCCAAAATATCTGGCACCTGTCCAAATAGCTCAAAAATATCTTCCAAACGTTCCGATAATAACTCATGAACCCGATCTTCAACTGAGCCACGGTAACGCATGTTATAAAGCAATACTTCATCACGTATTTGTCCAATACGCTGAATACGGCCTTTACGTTGTTCTAATCTTGTTGGGTTCCAAGGTAAATCGAGATTGATCAAAGTACCCAAACGTTGCAGGTTAAGTCCTTCGCTGGCTGCATCAGTCCCCAAGACTAAGCGTATTTCACCCGTGCGCACCCTACGCTTAATGTCGTCACGCGGTAAACGTTTAAACTGGCCATTAACTAATAAGCCAGAACGATTACTGCCTGCATAAATCGCAATTTTCTCATCAGGGATATGATGTTCTGATAACTGATTAGCGAGCCACCACACGGAATCATAATATTGCGAGAAAATGATGCATCCCAATTCTAACCAACCCTTATCGAATAAATAATCGACTACCTGCTGATACTTAGGGTCATTTTCTTGATCAGATTTCAAAGCTGTTAAACATTGCTGTAACAACCTAATTTCAATTGCCGTTAAATCTTTCATGCTCTCAGTTTCAATGCTTTCCGTATCATCTTCATCTTCTGAGGCTAATAAATCATCATTCGCTTCGGTATTCCATTCAGTTAATAGTTTTTCTACGGTTTTACGGCCAGCATACATAGTGCTACCAATACGGCGGAGCAAAAGCGTTTTAAAGAAACCAGCGCCTTTAACGCGTGAACTTAGTGCAGTACAAAATTCTTCTGCCAAGGTATAAGCCCGTTGAAAATACAACGGCAAAATAATAGCCTCATTAGCTTGCTCACCAAATAAAATGACTTTTACTGGCTGCAAATAAGGTTCACCGGTTGCAGGGACTATGGTACTTTCAAGATAACTACGTGTTCTACGAATGATATGCAAAATAAACGGATTAAATTCTCGGCCATAATTATCCAAGACACGTCTTATTTGAGTTTTATCAGGCCCGAGTAGTTTGTTATAGCTTTCAGCAGAAGCAATACTGTCACTCGATTTCAAACCTAAGCGACGACGTAGTAATTTAAAACTAGCATGTTCCCTTTCATTAGGTAACGGATTACGTATCCATTCCCAAGCCAACGCTTCAGATTTAAGAAGTGACGTTTCACCCATCACTAAAGGCACCGTATTTTCGGCATTACGCCAAGGACTCCAAGCATCGCCTAAAACAGAATCATTGCCTTGTGACAAAACACACAGTAAATCGAAGGCTTCAATGGGATGAAGTTGTACAGGGGTGGCTGTTGCCAACAACATACTTTTGGTCTTCATGCCCATTTTCAACAAAAAAGCCATGAGATTATTAGGCTCGGCTTTTTCTTCAACAGACTTGTCATTAACCTTACGCCGACGAGAACGATGTGCCTCATCGACAATCACACATTCATATTGAATACTCAGTAAACTATCAGCGACATTAGAACCGGAGGTAATTAAACCTTGAGAAATAATACCCAACTTTCGCGGACATTTTGTAATGCTTTCCGGCCCAGTTGCAGGCCAAACAATGCCTTGTTCATCAAGCCAATTTTTACCTGTCCAAATAGCTGAAGGCATCTCCAACAATTCCATCAGCTCATCTTGCCATTGCAGCAATAACGGTTTGGGTGCCAATACTAATACCGGTTTATTACCAGCCATCGCCATTAACATACCAGCTAAAGCCAATTGCACTGTTTTACCTAAACCGACTTGGTCAGCTAACACATAGCGTGCGCCACCATTTTGGTGATCCTGAAAAGCACGCTGCACAAAAAACTTTTGATGCGGCCACAAGCCCAGTTCTTTGCGATATACCGGCGTTTCAACTATGGCTTGCTCTGGAGTTGGATTTTCCTGCCATTGTGCCGTAGTAATGATCTCACGCTCAGCAATCCGTTTAATGTCAGCAATAACAAAATCACTTAAAGGCACTGCATGATGGTGATTCCACAAACTATCAAATTCATGCTGAACCCAGTTAACCGCATCACTAGAATCATCTTCCCAGAGTAATTCATAGTTCAGTTTCCAAGCAGACAGTGATTCATTAATACTGCCTAAAAAACTGGTCTTAGAACCGTCTGATAAAGTAATAACGCCGGCTTTACCATGAATCAAGCCAAAGGTCGTATCTGGCAAAACGCGTACTTGTAATTTACCAGATATTAAATAATCGTAGAGTTTATGAAAGCGCTTCCGATTGACGTCAGGTAATAATTCGGGTTGACTAGCACACCAAGACTTACGCATAGCTTCTTGTGCGGCTTTGGCGGTACGAACATCTAAAGCATCTAAATCAGAATTACAAATGACACGAATACAACCAGTCACTGAATCTAATGTTTCACCTGCCACTTCAAAAATACTCGATCTAAAATAACCGGCAATACGGTCATAAGCTTGAGCATTTTGTAGCTTCTGATTTAAAAAGCTTTCGTCTAATGAACTTTCGCGGGAAGAGTGGCGGGTAATCATTGAATGTCATCAAGCCGTTGTTAGGGAATATAGCTTAATAGGCAGATGTTGTTGATAAAAACCAAAATCATTGTCACTGGTAAATATTGAGATATTTAAGCGCACAGCAACCGCACAGATTAATAAATCAATATGCGAACCCTGTACACCTTTCTGACGGCATAGATTATAGAATCTGGCAGCAGTTATATAATCGTCATCCAGTAGGGGTGTGTTTTCAAAATAATTCAGCTTGGCTTTTAAGGTCTCAAACTTGGTCATGTCACTATAACCGGACAATACTTCTTGTCGAATAGCACCAATAATCAATACGCGCTGATCGGCTATTAAAGTTTCCAGACTCTTTACCTGAGCTTCAAACTCAGGCTTTTGAGAGCGTAGTGCATGTGACCAGATGCAAGTATCAACCAATACTTTCAAGAAAGCCGCCCCTGCTTATAATCATAATCTGAGTCAGGATCAAACTGACCAAATAGATCAACGATTTCTAACTGTTTGCGGCGAGAGATAAATTCTTTTAACGCCGTTATCACCGTATCTTCCTTGGACTTAAAGTGTCCCACGGTTAGCGCTTCATTTATTAAATCATCATCAATGGCAAGATTTGTAGTCATTAGTTTTATCCTCTAACAACGTTAAGCGTTGAAATTCTCTATGGCACCCGCCAGCGTTTGTGCGGCTTCTGCATCAACTTCCCAATGCAGCATATGATCAATATGTGCAAGGCAATTTAAGTAACGCAAGATTTCCATGATCTTTTTACGATTGCCCCAGTAATCGGTGACTTCCGCAACAAGGTAATTTACACCTTCTCGGGCATTTTCTTTAGTGACAGTTTCATGCAAGGCAAACAGCACATGACGCATTAAGGTACCGGCAAAATTATCACCACCCAAATTAGAGCGCTTAAACTCAGTGCCAGTTTTAAAGCGTACTTCATTAGCTTTAGTCTTGGCAAACATAAAGGTGTATTCACGCACACCAAAGCCTTTAGCAAGTTCTTGATACGCACCGGCACGCAATTCACCGTGCTTTTCCAGCTCCAGACCTTTTAAATAAAAGCGTTCCGTAGCCGCTAAGCCTTTCCATTGAAACTCATCAAAACCTGCGGGAATAAGATGATTACAGGCAATTTCAACGGCCTGATCTATTAGTTTTTCAAACGAGGACTTTTGGTTTTTTTGCCTTTCCCGATATAGCTCGTTCTCAATATTAATACCTTCAATGGAAGCATACTGAGTCATGACTCTAAGCGCTGCGGCATAAGCGGCTAATTGATAATCGGTGTCGCCGAAGTTAGGTAGCTCTTTATCATCCAAGGCCAACATATCATCAAGCTGCGCGCGGACTTCATCCTCAATTAAACTGGGTAGTTCATCAGGGAAAACTTCTTCATGATGAGTGCGCTTTCGTAGCACCAGTAATACCGTGCCTTGTACGTAATTGCCTTTTTTAAGACCTGATGAGGTTTCAGTGGCAATTGTCCAAGCTGAACTAACATGAAGGCCTGCCGCCCATAAGATCATCCCTAAATCCGCCCAAACGGCAGGATCTTGATGGGTAAACTGCACCATTTGCAAACCGTTATCAGGCATTCGCTTGGCTAAGTTGCCATAAATTTCAACCATCGACTTTTTAAAATCCACACCGCTACCTTTGACGGCTAAAGCATGACGATTTGCTAAATTCCAATCTGGAAAACTTTTCGCTAATGTTTGCTCGTACCAAACCCCAAAAAATTGACTGAGTTCGTGGTAATTAACGGCATCAGCGTAAGGCGGGTCGGTAATCCAAATATCATTTTCAATCTTAATTTCTCTAGCATCTAGCAGGTCAATAGAACTTGATGTTGATATTTCTTGATTACTGATAAATTCAAGCAAATAAAAGTTTTTCAATTGTTCAAGGTTTCTCGCTCCATACGTGTATTGGGTATTTAAAGCCTGATTTGTAAATACTGGGCTTGTAGAACCTGGACCTTTTGAACTATGTACAAGTAAGTAACATAATCTTGCTTGCATATTAACTGCTGCACCTACAGAAAGGCAAAGTGCCGCGCTCATAATTTTATCGTTGCCGTTCAGTTGTAAAAAAAGTTCCGCAAAAAGTCCGTGAATTAACAATTGTCTGGGATTAAACAAATGATGCCAATAGCTCCAGCCGCGCTCTCTTTTGAGTCTCGTAGTTTCATCACCATCTTCAATTTTGCAATTCGGGATATAGCCTTTTATTTGCCAATTATTGAAACGCTCATTTAATAAATTTAAAACTAATTTTTCACGGTCTAAATCTTCTTTTGTGACTGAGCAAAAATGGCGGCGTGTTTTTTCTACGTCTTCGCCTTTTGCATTTTTAGCCCAATAAGTTTCTACCCAACGCACACAATAAAGTCGCTCTTTAAATGTATCGTTTGGGCGTGGAACTAAATCGTCATTTTCCCAAAGTCGCAAACCATAAACTGATTTACCATCGATGGTTTTATCACCACGAATAGATGAAATTGAATAAGAGTCACCTGTTTCAGGGCAAACCATGCGCCCATCTTGAATTGTGCCTTTTTTGGCTTTTGCCATTGTTTCTTTGTCAGCATTGGTGACAATTTCAATGATGTAACGTTGATTTTGTTTATCAGCTTTTAAAACGGCGCAAACATTGTATTTTTCGCTGATAATCCAATTTGGAGCTAATGGTAATAAAAAACCTGTTGCGGGACAGACAGCTTCAACACAATATAAATAAGCATCGGCACGCCAGCCTTTATCATTATGCTCTATACCCCAATTGGTAATTTGTTTATCAGCCACAGAAAAAATTGCTTGTTGTGCGGCTTGTGCTTTTTCTTTAACATCTACACAACCACCAATGAGATGAATACTTGCCCACGTCAACAACGCCGCTACAGGGTTAAGGTCTGAACCATAAGCCTCACAACCGATACGTGCGGCTTCAAACGGGATTGAGCCACCACCACAAAATGCATCACCCACTCTGGGGGTATGCCCAAAACGGTTTTTTCCAAGCTGGTCTATCAGTTGTTGAATGTTTTTTGCTGTGGTTCCTAAGTGCTCGTTTATATCTTGCCAAGCCTTTTTGTTTGGTCCATCGATTTGTTCTGGTCGATCACAATACTCCAATTTTTCGTCATAACTTAAGTGGTCAAAATAACTGCGAGTAATTTCATCTTTTTGGCTTTGCTTGATGCCTTTTATCCAGGACACTCCGCCTTTGGCATTGAGGGTAAATAGGGGTATTAACATCCCAGCTGAATTAACGTGTTTATCTCTAGTGTTTTGCAACCAGTCATAAAGCGTTTTAACTGGAATGGCTTTAGATCGACGTTGCCATAAACCGTCCTTATCCATGGTCAAGATTTTTAAAAAGATGTCACGATCTTTCTGTGGATTACTACTAGCAGGCATTAACATGCCAAGAATAGAGGCACGAACCAAGATCAGTGGCTTACGCCCCCACCATTTACCTAAGCCGGTTAAGGTTTGACTCGCACCCGCTTTACGCTCTTTATAGGATTCTTTGGAGATTAACGATACTGGAAACTGGGTTTCAATAAAGGTTTTTTCGTTTGGTTGCATGGTGGGGTAAAGGTAAAGTTTTGTTAAAGATCAGCTTAGAGATACCCTAAACAGACAGAAGTCTATACGGTTATTGCCAAAGTTGATTATGCAAAGGGCGAATTTGATTGATAACTGAAAAGTCTCTATCGTTATGCAATAGTAATAACTTATTTTCTAGCGCGATTTGAGCAATACAACAATCAATAGGACTGCGTACCGTTAAGCCTAGTCGGCGCAATTCAAAATAAATTCGCGCGGCTGCCTGCCAAGTTGATTCAGATACATCAATATACGTTTGGTCTTCAAGGTGACTAGACAATAAAAGCCACTCTTTATCATCTCGACAGCCTTGCAGAAGTTCTAATTGGTTAAAGCGAGTTAAAACAACATCACGACCGTCTAACCAGTTTTGCACCCGTTCTGCTTCGATACCACTTTTATCTTTAAAAATCTTAATCCAGACAGAGGTATCAATCAAAATCATGGCGCATACTTCTAGCTGCTTTATAATCAAAATCGTCTCTAAATTCTAATTGTCCAGCCAATTTGAACAAGTCCTTTTTTTTACGATTTTGCACCAACTCTTTTAAAGCCAGATTAACTAACTCTCGACGGGTATGAATACCGGTCAATTTGATTGCTTCATTTATTAAATTATCATCTAAGACAATATTGGTACGCATAGTAGTTTAACCCGTGGTGTATGTTGATACACATCATACAAGTATTTGAGATATTTTTCGACTTGTACCATTAGAATTTCAGTGTTTATAGATGCCCCCGAATACCGCCATTCCTGCTGGAATGACGGACATGGCTACAAAGGCATCATTTTTACATTTTTCCTGACATTAACGACAGCTCAAACTCAGCCTTGCGATTACGCAACACGCCTTCCATGACTGGATTTTCTGTTAACGCAAAACGCACGGCTTTACGCCAACCTTTATTGCGGCCATTAAGTGCATGACCTGTGGCGGCATTGGTCATGGTATAAAGCCACCAGCGTTCTTCAGGCACCAAACCCAGCCAATTATGAACGGCGGTGATTGATAATTCTGGATCTGCATCCTCCAAGCCCCAAGCTAATAAAGTAAGCTCTTTACCTAGGGTTCTATCAACTGGTATTTGACCTTTTTTAAGCCACTGACCCGTTTTTACGCCTAAGTTACGTAAGCGCCGATTAAACTCCGCTTTAACATGCTGTTCTATCTGCTCCCAAGTATTACGGTTTAAAACGGCTTTTAATTGGGCATCCACATCATTAAAAGTAGGCGATGTTTCTTGGCCTTTTTCGGGTTTAATCCAATGAAAATGTTCGGAAATAAGTACCTTAGAGTCCTTGGCTTTTGAGGTGGGTACTGTAACAATAAAACAATGTTCCGTTTGCTCGGGATCAAAACCAAAACCTAAAGGCTGCGATTTCTTTATTGCTGTACTCATTGACGTATTTCGCCAGGATTAAGTTGCCTTCCGACTTCAGCCAACCAATCTATTAATAATTGCCCGCGTTGAAATTTAACTTCTTCAACACTCATGCTTACTTGGCTGCCATTCATGACAGCTTGCAGTTTTTCTAAGAGTGCTTTGATATCTACACCGGTGTAAACAAACGCTGCTTCAGCACTATAGGTTAAAGATGCTGACTCATCGTTAGCAAATACATCCATAATTAGACCTTGTGCAGCACCTTCATACTTTTCAAGTCGCTCAATAAAATCAAAGGCCGCTTTTGCCGATAAGGTTCCTTGATTATGGGTGTTCCAAGTGAGTGGTTTGGCGGCATCAATCAGCACTTTCTTTTCGCGATATTGGTCCAAATCAATTTTTTCAAGTCGAGAGTGTATGCCTTCTTTTGTGGCAATGGCCTGCACAAAACGACTGGAGGCAGGAACGTCAAAGGCGCTGTCGTAAGTGGCACCTAAACTACTGGGATCTGAACCATCAGTGGTATAACGAATAACCGCTCCGCTAGGCACTGCTTTAAGTTCAACTTGCCATTTATCACCTTGCTGTATTACTTCATGCTTAAGTTGCAAGCTGTTTTCCCAAATATAGACAGCACCTTCCTCATGCACGCCTCGACTATCAACGCATAAAAAAGTAACGCACATATCACTGGTACTAAAGCGGGAATAACCACCTTCCGTATCAGCAACATCCATGGATGCCGAACTGGGTATGGTCGTGCTAAGCTCATAGAGTACTTTGTCGCCATTAACAGGTGTTATTTTTAAGTTGGCTTCACCAGTATTGGTGTCACGACTTAACATCTGAACGTTTACCTGTGTTTGAGGTTTGGGTGGTTCACGATTGATAATGCCTCCATCATCAATCCAAGCCGAGACATCAAGCATTTTTGCTTTGAGAGCTTCAAGTGCCTTGGGATCATGAAAATTCCAAACGGTATTGGTGGCGGCTGCACGAAGTATTTCATTCCATTGTGATTTTGGTTGGTTCCTGAATAATCGTGCCTCAACTTTTTTGCGAAACATATCACCGCTGACATCAGTGGTAAATTTACCTTTTTGTTCCAAAGTATCGCGAATCAATTTTTCGCCGTCAAATTGATTGTTTTCAAAATGAATACGGTAATCCGTTGCTCTTAGGGCGTTATCTTTGTCCGGATAAACAAGGGTAGTAAATGTTTCTTGTAAGGCACTGCGTAGACTAAGGGTGATTTTGTCCTGTGAGTTTTCAGCGTCGCGATATTGTTGATCACTACTTGCCATGCGTTCGGAATTGAATTCTGCCAAAATATCTGTAATGGCTTTATATTGTCGGGTTTGTTCTATCAATCGCCCCATGCTGCGATGACTACCTGTTAAAAATAAGACTCTGTTTTTAAAATCAGCGCTATCATAAAATTTCTGCCATTCTTCACTCAGCTTGCTATTTTGCACCGGATTAGTAGCGGGTTGGGTAATAATTAAACTGACCCTATCCATTTTTAATTCAACTTCATCTAATGCCGGCAATACTCGCATATCTTGATAACAATCACGATTATGAGGCGTAAATAAACCCTCTAAGTATTTACGTAACTCCTTTAAACAACTTTCTTCATTGTAAGAATTAGCCTGACTATGCAGTTTGGCGGCCAGATTCTGGATGTTTTTGAAGAACAAGCGGCCATCAACACTACGATGTAAATACCATGCTTGTGTTGGCAGGTAATCAATGACATTCTTTTTAACTGCTGAAATATCACGACCTGGGGCGCATAAGAAACTGACAATATCACTATCTCTCAAGCCATGAGTTGCTCCTGGGACTGCTGCTAAAGAGGCTACCAATATAAGTTTGGCGACATCTTGTGCATCTTCAGAGGTGCCTAAGCGGGTATCTAAGTCTTCTGCAATTGAATTGCCATCTTTAGCAATGTCATGGGTAATGGCTTCTGTTAAAGACGGATTAATGGCACGTATTTCTGACTGTATTTCTTCGTTGTTTAAATTAAAGTCATAGGGATGAACCAATTTAACGTGGTCTGCACGAAGTACACCTTTACTATTTTCCGTGTACATATCGGCAACAATCACGCGCATTAACCGAATTAAGCCTCGTGTTTGTTGGAAGCCTGGATTTTCTTTAAAACGGGCATACAAATCACGAATTGAAAAATGAAAGGGATAAGACTCTATTAACTGCGCGGCAAAGGCTTCAGGTGTGGCGTTGGTAATATCCATTTGCTTAGCTTTACGAACGGCTTCTGCATACTCTTGTGCGACTTCACGTATCGTTTCTTCATCAGGTAAGCTAGCAAATAAGCGGGTACGCAGAATATGATATAGCTCGTCACCTTGGGGGTTTACAGGCTCTAATCGTAAAGAGGAACGATTGGCTTCGTTGGCAAGGTTGTCTAAGGCTTGATTTAACTCATTTGAACCATCTACATAAGTAGCGCGTAAATCAGAAATAACCACGCAAACATTGTTGAGTTCAGGTCGATCAACAGCTACCATTAAATTGGATAACGCGGTATTGGTAACATGAGCCAATGTGGTTTCACCAATTTCTTTGGCTTTAGCATTGGCAAAGTAAGGCGGCAACTCATCCAAAAAGATGATGGTGGGCTCACCTTTTAATAAATTAATCCATGCNGTNGTNCCNGGNGCNCTTAACGGTGAATAAAGATCACGAAAAACATCCTTCTTNCCTAGTTGTTCAGCCAGTTCGCCCCATATACCAAATTTAGCATCAGATTCACGGCCATTAAAACCAATGACTCTAATGGCACCTAAACGCGAACCTTGACCATCTTTACCTAAAANTTTNGGTCTTAAGGTAGGATTCTTAGCCAATAATCCCAAAGCAATCATGTTATGTGTTTTACCCCCCCCCATTGCCTGACTAAGCAAAAAGGTACTCGCTTGATTGCTTCGGCCTTCTAAACGCTCAAAAACCTTATCCAGTAAAGTCTGCATTCCNGANGTAANAAANTTTTCATCAAAAAACTGCTCTGCATTTATACGGTCTTTTAATAAATCATCAATATTTAATACNACATCTCTGCGAGATCTATCAAAAACACTTTGACGGGGTTTGCAGGCTTTACTTAGATTCATACTAATTCAGTTCCATTCGTGATGTTTTGCAATTATTACCATAATATACTGTCAATTTACGNTTTTTACATGCTTTTAATGACGTATAGTTAAATAACATTAACATTTCACTACAAATTTNATTATTNGTAACTTTATGAATTCAAAAGTTAGCATTTAAAAACTGAAATCATAGCAATATTATAGAATGTCCATGAAGCTCATATTTTCACATCCTTTTGTAACTAGATAAAAAGTCACCATGCCAGCAT
>TBL_comb47_HYPODRAFT_10002935_pt1 | contig 20602 bp, 17 predicted proteins | sample TroBogypolimnion_40_FD_10682 | JGI IMG/M metagenome (IMG submission 10682) | reverse complement strand
ACTCGGGATCAAGTATCTCACGCTCTACGCATTTTCCGCCGAGAACTGGAACCGCCCCAAGGACGAGGTGGACGCGCTGATGAAGTATCTCGTCCATTATCTCAAGACCGAGACGAAGGACTTGAACAAGAATAATGTCCGGCTCGAAGTCATCGGCCAGATTCATCGCCTGCCGGACAACGTGCAGGAACATCTCGCAAAATCCATCGCTACGCTTTCCAAGAACAACGGCCTGACTCTCATCATGGCCTTGAGCTACGGCAGCCGCATTGAGATCGTGGACGCCGCGCGGCAGATTGCCGAGAAAGTGAAGCAGGGGAAGCTCGACCCCGCCGACATCACCGAGGAAGTCATTTCGCAACATCTCTGGACGCGGAACATTCCCGATCCCGACCTGCTCATCCGCACCAGCGGCGAGATGCGCGTGAGCAATTTTCTGCTGTGGCAGATCTCCTACGCTGAACTGGTCGTGACTCCGACGCTTTGGCCGGATTTCAAGAGACCACAATTCTTCGCCGCACTGGAGGAATACGCCAAACGCAACCGTCGGTTTGGCGGCATTTGATCAACCTTCAGCGACGAGCGGCAGAAATTGATTCTTCTCCGGGTCGTAGGCAAACAGTTCCGCCGTGGCGATCTTGAAAAACCAGCCGTGCAGCCGCAGCGAGCCGTCCATCAATCTTTCCTGAACGCAATGGTAGCTGTGCAGATTTTCCAGCCCGAACAAAACATTTTCCTCGCCGGCGGCGTTGGCCCGGCTGGTTTCGTCGCGAAGATGGACATATTGCGAACGCATGATTTCGGCCACCGGCGCAGCGAGTTTTAACCATTCGCGCAAGTGCGGCATGGACTTCCCGTCCGGCAGGCCGCCGAGCAGGGCGGTCATCGCGCCGCATTGCGAATGGCCGCACACGACGATGTCGCTGACGCGCAAAGTCTCCACGGCGAATTCAATCGCGGCGGCGGTGGAATTGGTGCTGCCGGTCACGCTGGCGGGCGGAATGATGTTGCCGACGTTCTTCACGACGAACAGATCGCCCGGCTTGCTCTGCGTGATGAGTTCCGCCAGCACGCGCGAATCCGAGCAGGTGATGAACAGCGTGTGCGGGTTCTGGCCCTCCTGCGACAACTTGCGGAACAGCTTCCGGTAATTGCCGAACTCGTCGTGGTGGAAACGATGAACGCCTTCGATGAGTCGTTGCATAAGTTTTAGTCCGTTTTAATCATCTCTAGCGGGATCAGCCATGAGCCCGTTGTAAAATGATTCCAGATTATCCGCAATGGGCATTAAGATGGGCCGTGCTTCCTGGCTATCATCTTCGGGCCGCTCCCATGTGTCACTATCAATCCAGTAAACAAGCCCCATCGGAGAATCCGCACGCAGCACAGCCCGGTTGCCTTCCAAGTTGTTTGTGATCGGAATGAAACCACGCTCTGCTCCTCTGTATAGATAATACTCTTTTAATAGATTGCATTGCTTAAAATCTTCGGTTGCGCCTAAAAAAATATCAACTTCGACATAAGCACTATCCGTCTTTCTAGCACCATACATGTTCTTGTAGAACTCGGTGTATGAGGACGGAACAGCATAAATTTCATTTTCTCTACTCGCATAGCCGCCGTTCCAGCGAAAACAAAACTCGTAAAAAGTTGGAGGAAGTTTAACACCAAGTTTAGATTCCAATGCCGCCATGTCCTGCGGTGTGGCGACCTTTGGGGCCTGTTTGATGAAAATTAGTGGCTTAATCATGGATGCATCGTTCCACGCCTTATTGGACGAGCGTCTTGTTTTTCGCGCGCGATTCCTCGGTGAGTCTTGTCTTGAATTTTTTCAATTCCGCCTGCAACCGCACGTCGCCGGTGGCGATGATCTGCGCGGCAAGAATGCCCGCGTTGCGTCCGCCGTTGATGGCGACCGTGGCCACCGGCACGCCCGGCGGCATCTGCACCATGGAGAGCAGCGAATCCAAGCCGTCCGTGGATTTGCCCAGGATCGGCACGCCGATGATGGGCAGGGTGGTGAACGCCGCTGTGACGCCCGCCAGATGCGCCGCGCCGCCCGCACCGCAAATGATGACTTTCAGCCCGCGCCCGATCGCGCCGGAAACGTATTCTTCTAGCCCATGCGGATCGCGATGGGCGGAAATGACCTTTGCTTCCGCGACGATGCCGAATTCCTTGAGCGACTCGGCGGCCGCTTTCATGATCGGCCAGTCGGAATCGCTGCCCATCAAGATGCCGACGACTGGTTTGTTAGATGATTTCTTCATTGGCGGGTAAAATGGAGCGTCAAATTATTTGAAATAAATTCCGGCAACCTTGTCGTTCTTCAAGCTCAGGGTGGCGAGCATGTCGTCGCCGCCATCCTTGAAACGCAGCCGGTAAAGGAAAACCTGGTAGCCGTGCTGGTTCAACTCGCCCAGAAAAGTCAGGTCATAACCGCCGCTGGTTCGCTTGATGATCAAGTTCGACGAGGCATCGAACTGGGTTTTGGAAAGCGCCGCCTTCACAGTGTCGTCCGCGTCGGCCACAAAGGCGTCGTAATCCTTGGCGGTTTGCGCCGCGAGCAGCTGCTTGAAAATCTTTTCCGCTTGGGCGTCATCCGCGGCGTGCAGGGCGAACGAACACATTGAAAATACAACAAGAAACAGCGCTATCCGGATTGGATGAATTTTCATGCGGCCAACGCTAAAATTTCACCTCCGGAAAGTCCAGATAGATTTTGCCGGCCCGCGTGGGGGGGGGGGCGAATTCAATTCGTGCCAATTCGGGAAATCCGTGCCAGATTTTTTCGCCGATGAGCTTTAAGAACATTTCGGAATTTCTCGCGTTGCGGCGCAATACCTCGTTGCTGCTCGTCGCGCTGGTGCTGGCGGGCACCGGTGAAAAGCTCTGGCTCGGCTTTGCGCCCAAATACATTGAAACCATTGGCGGCGGCATTTTGATCATCGGTATTTTTGACGCGTTGCAAACATTGCTCGGCGCGGTTTACGCGTATCCCGGCGGCTGGCTCACCGACCATTGGGGACAAAGAAAATCGCTGCTGCTGTTCAGCCTGATTTCCATCGCGGGTTACGTTCTGGTTTTGGTCTGGCAAAACTGGCTGGCCTTGTTGCTGGGCGCATTTCTGTTTCTCGCGTGGAGCGCCTTGTCCTTGCCGGCCACGCTCTCGGTCATCGCCACGTCGCTGCAAAGCAACCGGCACACGATGGGCGTGGGCGTGCAATCCATGATCCGGCGAGTGCCGATGATGCTTGGCCCGCTGGTTGGCGGTTGGCTGCTCACGCGCTACGGCTGGACGGACGGCGTGCGCTACGCACTCGCCCTGTGCATTGCGATGAGCTTGCTGACGCTGGCGTTTCAGTGGTTCATGTTCGAGCCGGATGCCGTTGGTAGGGCTGACCTGCTGGTCAGCCAGGCGACGCAGCAGCGTCGCCCTACCATCTCATTTCTTGGCGTCGTCAAATCCTTCACGCCCGCGCTGCGCGAGCTGCTCGTGAGCGACATCCTCATCCGCTTCTGCGAACGGATTCCGTATGCGTTCGTGATTTTGTGGGCGATGGATTCCGGCGGCGTCACGGCGCAGCAATTTGGTTATCTAGTCACGTTCGAGATGGTCACGGCGATGTTCTGCTACATCCCCGTCGCGCATCTCGCGGACAAATACGGCCGCCGCCCGTTCGTGCTGATCACGTTTGTTTTCTTCACGCTGTTTCCGGTGACGCTGCTGTGGGCGCACGATTTCCGGTGGCTGGCGCTGGCGTTCGTGGTGCGCGGGCTGAAGGAATTTGGCGAGCCGGCGCGCAAGGCGCTCATCATCGGCGAGGCGGTGCCGGAACTGCGGGCGCGGACTTACGGCGCGTATTATCTCATCCGCGACTGCACGGTGACGAGCGGTTCGTTTCTCGGCGCGTGGCTGTGGAGCGTGAGTCCGCAGGCGAACTTCATCGGCGCGGCGATCTGCGGCGCGCTGGGCACGGCCTGGTTCTGGTGGTTTATTTACCGGAAAGGCCCGGTTGAAGATTCGCCAGCTCTTCCGTGAAGGACACCAATCGTCGTATGATTTACATCTGTAAAGAATTGGCTTGAAATTATCTACGATTGTAGAGAATCTCGGCGCATGTCCAAGCCAAACGTGGAGCTTACCGAATCTGAATGGTCCGTCATCAAGGCCGTTTGGGAGACCGAACCCTGCACGGCGCCGGTCATCCAGGAAAAATTATTCAAGCCGACCGGCTGGCATTACTCGACCGTCCGCACCTTGATGGATCGCATGGTGGCCAAGGGCGTGCTCAAGGCAAAGAAGGAGGGTAAGCTGACCATTTACCAGTCCGCCGTCACCCAAGCGCAGGCGCAAAGCGGTGAACTGTTTTACGCGCTCAAGCACGCCTTCAACGGCGCGCTCACGCCGATGGTGCAATGCCTTTTGGAAAACAACGATCTGGACGCAGCCGAGCTGGCCAAACTGGAGGCGCTCATCAAGGCCAAGAAGTCCGCGAAAAAATGACCCGCCATTCAAAGGCACGACATGAATTTCCCAATTGCTACTCTGAATCAGTGCGGCGGAAATTTTGCAAACTTCGCCTGGCCGATGCTCTGGCAGTCGAGCCTGCTTATAGCGTTGCTGGCGGCGTTTGATTTTACCTTCCGCCGCAAGCTCCGGGCGTCCGTGCGCTACGCGCTGTGGCTGGTCGTGCTGGTGAAACTGTGCGTGCCGCCCACGCTGGCGTTGCCGACGAGCCCGGCTTGGTGGCTGCACAAAACTCCGCCGCCCGTCGCGGCCAAAGCTGCCCCGCGCTACACGGTCACTTACGACCCCGCGCCACTGCCGGAAATACTGCCCGCGCCGCTGATCGCTTTTGTCCCGCCGAAGCCGGCGATGACGAATGACGCCTGGATGTCAGTCGCCTCAGCCGCTGTCAGCGTGAGTTTGCTGGGCTGGTTGCTGGTGCGCTGGTGGCAGATCACGCGACACGTTCGTCGGGCAAAAACATTCGAACGGCTGGCCGCGCTCACCGACGAAGCGCAACAATTCATCGGCACAAAATTTAAAGTGCAAGTGAAGTTGACGACAAACTCCATGTCGCCGGCCGTTTGTGGTTTGTTTTGTCCGGCGATCCTGATTCCGCGATCGCTTGCGGAAAATTTCTCGGACGAACAACTACGCGCCGTGCTGCTGCACGAGTTGATCCATCTGCGTCGCCGCGACATGTGGTTGAATTGTTTGCAGGCGCTGCTCCAGATTGTTTACTGGTGGCATCCGCTGGTCTGGCTGACGAATGCCCGCATCCGCCGCGTGCGCGAGGAAGCGGTGGACGATGCCGTGATGCTAGCGCTCCACGACGAGGCGGAATCCTACGCGACAACATTGCTGGAAGTGGCGAAGCTCGTACTGAATCGTCCGCTGGTAAGTTTGGGTCTGGTGGGAATCATGGAATCGCGTCGCGCATTGCGGCAGCGCATCGAGCGGCTCGTGGATTTTAACCCGCCGCGTCAGGCGGGGCTGACGCTGGTTTCGTTTTTTGCGATTCTGGCGTTCACTGTCGTCGCTGTGCCAATGGGCGATGGGCCGGGTCCAGCGGAGCAACAGGTCTTACCTATACAGCCCGTTTCGAAGTCTGTTGCTGTTATCCAAAACACGAATGCCGCCCCAATGACCGTCACAGGTATCGTGGCCGACCCTAATTTCCGCGTGGTCCTCCGCGCGTTGGAACAGCGCAGTGGTGCTGAACCCTTGACCGAGCCAGAGGTGACAACGACAAGCGGTCGGAGCGTCAACCGCATCAGGACTGACAATCTTTCTGCGCCGCTTTCCAATGTTGATTCTGCATCGTCGAACCAGCAGGCCAGGACGTTCAAACTTAACCATCCGATTCGCAATGATGAATTGCAGCAAAAATTGCTGTCGGCGGGAGTGAGCATCCCGCCGACGGTGTATTTTTTCAACAATGACGGAAGATTTCTAGTGCGAGGCACCAAGGGACAACTGGCTTTGGTGGAGCAGATGGTGCTGAAGCTGAATGGATATGCCTCCAAGGAAAGCAAGGCTGACGCTGACGAATTTATCAAACAAATCAGCAAAACAGGATTTGAAGTGACAGCAATGGCTCCGGCGACGAATCTCATCAGCCGCCATTTCCAGGTGGACGCGCGGGTGTTCGTCGACGCCTTGTTGCCAAACACTCCCGACTTGCAAGCCAACGATGTCATTGCGATGGCCAGAAGTTTTTTTGGCACCTTGGGTGTGAAGCTGGATCTGCCTGGCAAGTCGATTTTCTACAATGACGGCATGCGGGAACTGTTTGTAAGGGCGACACCGCGAGATATGGAGACGATTGAAGAGGCCATCCAAGCGTTCAAACGGCCGCCGCCGCAAATCCACGTCAAGGCGCGGTTTCTGGAGGTGCCGAAGGGAACTTTGGCTGCATTGGAAAATGTCATCCCCGTCCCGAATCAAACCGCTCAATCGAATCAAGTTGCCGGGTTGGTCGGGATTTTGACGGATAAAAATTTCAGAACCGTGTTGCGCAACTTGGAAGCGCGTCCCGGCGCTGAAACTTTGGCCGAACCGGAAGTGGTCACCACCAGCGGCCGGCAGACGCAAATGCGGGCGACGCAAATTGTCACGGTTGTCGCCAATTTTGTATATCAAGAAAATGCCACCAATGGCGTTGTTTCCGGTTTCCCTCAAACCAGTCAAATCGAAACGGGGCCGGTTTTGGATGTCGTTCCGTATGTCTTGTCCGACGGCTACACGATCAATCTGACACTCATTCCATCTCAGACAGAATTTTTAGGCTATGATACGCCACCAACCAATGCTGTGGATCACATCAATGATTTTGGTGACCATCTGCCGGTAATGCCGGTAATTTTGCCCAGCTTCCGAATCCGCCAGGTCGTCGCCACTTTAAATTTATGGGATAACCAGACTGCCATTATCAGCGGGTTGCCTGCGAAAGATTACGTCAACGGCAAAGTAGTCGCCGACGAATCAAAAACCAGTGACAAAGAATTGTTGGTTTTCGTTACCGCGACCATCGTTGACCCGTCGGGCAATCGGGTTCATTCCGATGATGAATTGCCATTTGCCAAAACCGGAGTTCCAGCGCCACCAGCGCGACTGCCGTCACCACCGAAATAATTTAACGCAGAGGTTCACAGGACGCAGCGAGACACGCTGAGTTTTGTCCGCAGCGAACCTTCTTCCTTTGCGCTTCTCCGCGTTCTCTGCGCCTCGGCGTTAAAGAACGTTGTCTTCATTTCGTCACGCGCTTGTCACCCGGCTGTCTTTGCGTTTGTGGCCGGGCAGGCTATTTTGTCAGCATGAGCCCGCGTATCCTGATTGTGGATGACGAGAATGATTTCATCGAGCTGTTGCAATACAAACTCGCGGGGCACGGCTATGACCTGATCGTGGCCAATGACGGCGTCCACGCCCTGAGCCAGGCGCGGACGATGAAACCCAGCCTCATCCTGCTGGACATCCTGCTGCCCGACCTCGACGGCATTTCCGTCTGCGAAATTCTCCGCCGCCAGCCCGCCACCAAAAAGATCCCGGTCATCTTCATGAGCGCGCTCACCAGCGACGTGACCAGGCGCACGGTGGCGATGAACGCCGTGGATTTCTTCACCAAGCCGTTGGATCTGCCCCGGCTGGAAAAGCGCATCCACGAACTGCTCCACATCGGGCCGGCAGGGAATTGACGGAGCGCGGAGTGCCAACATCCGCTGCGTTTTGAAAATATCGGCGCGCTGCAACTTGCGACAGCTTGCAATCCGCCGCCTTTCCCCAAACATCGTCAGCGTGGCATTTTGTATCCCCCGAAATGGCTTGTTTGTTTGTCTTCAGTGAGGCGACCAATCGGGAATCACCTTGGCGGAAAGACAACGGGGTGCTTGAGGTTGTGGGCCATCTGCATGCGCTCTCGCTCGACACATTCCAAAGCCCGTTCCGCATACGCCCGTTGCCAAAGCTCGAACCATTGCCTGGACACGACAACCTGCCCGGCCCGTTTGCCGCGCGGACTGCCGGCGCCTTCTTCAAAAAAACATTTACCGCCACCAAGCCATGTGACGAAGGAAAAGGCCACGCGAAACGGCCGCCATCCTCCTTGCGCTTCCAGTGTTGATGTTTTTAGCACTGACCCATTTTAACCGTCCCGGCGGATGTTGCCACCTGGTGCGGCCCGGATGCAGATTTTCACGCACGCCTTACAACCTGCACCCGGGCCGACAATTCTCTGCGTTTACTTGAGCAGGAAACTCGCGCTGACGGCCGCGTGATCGGATGCCCACAACGGCAATGTTGTCAGGCCGGTGACCATATCCACCACGCAAGCCTGCACGGGCACGACGCCTTTGCCGCGATAGAAAACGAAGTCAATCCGCCGGTCAAAGGCCGCAGTCGGATCGGCCAGGAATTCATCGTGCCCCCAGGTGAGACCCAGCCGCGGGGTGCAGGGGTGCGTTTTCGCCCAGACGTCACCGAACCCGGCGGCGGGCATCAGGTCATAGGCGAACGAGCCGTCGCGGTGGAGCGGATCCGCGTTGAAATCGCCCAGAATGAAGACCGGCTGCGACGTGTTCGCCGGGCCGGCGAGCAGTTCCTGCACCTGCATCGCCTGGATCTGCGGCGCGGTTTCCTCTTCGGGATGCGCGCAGATGCAGCGGAAATCCCGGCCCCGGATGGACACGTCCACCGAACACCAGCCGCGTTCCACGGACAGGCCGAGGCCGGGAATGGCAATCACATTCACAAAGTGGCCGCTCTGCGGATGCGACACGCGCAACTGGCCGGGTGGCAGATCGGCGCGGGCCAGAATCGCCTCGCGGTCGCTCAACCGAACGTCGTCAATGCTGCCGGTGGACAGGTTCATCATCGGCAGTTCCACGTCAATTTCATTGGCGGTGGAAACCACCTGGTAGTGCGCGCCTTTCGCGTTCAAATCCGCCAAGAGAATTTGGAGGTAGTCATAGACAACATTGGTCGCGGGCGTCGAGCCGCCAACAATAAGGTCGCCGGGCGATTGCACGCGGATCAGCGAAGCCTCCTCCACCGCGACGAAGTCGGGCATCCGCCTGGCGATTTGGTTTGCCACGGCTTGCAAGCGGACTGGCGGTTTGGAAGCGAGGATTTCGTAATAAACCCCCGTCACCGCCGAGACCAGTTCCTCGACATAATTGGTGTCCGCCGGATTTATCACCATCACTCTGCCAATATCGCCGCCGACGTAGAGGTTGGCCGTCATCACGTCCACATCCCGCTTGCCGCCGACGCCGGAATTTTCCGCCCGGGCTGGCGCGGCAAAGCTCAAGCCGGCCGCAAACAGCGTCAAGGCAACCATGAATTGTCGGGGCAGCAGTCTCACCATTTCGGGTGTTCTCATCGTTTTCATACGTTTGCTCCTCAATGCGGCGGATTGATTTGCCGTCAAGACCGGCCCCGCCGTCAGCCGGCTCGATGGAAATTATTCAAGCTCCCCGCAACCGCCACGTTGGGTTCAAGGGATTCACTGTCAGTTCTCCTTTCCGATGGTTACCTGCGGCATTTCGAGAACGACGTATTCGCCCCTCCGACCGGCGGCGCACCAGCGGCCATCATCGGAAACAGAAACGCTGTCGATATATGCGGAGCCGTCACCGAAACGCAGACGCCCGACTTCCCGGCCCGTCGCCACGTCCCAGACGCTGGCAGTCGAATCGCCCGCACTCGTGACCAGCAACGAACCGTCCGGCGAGAATGCCAGCGCCACAACCCAGTTGTTGTGCGCGCCGAGCAGGCGCAGGCACTTGCCTTCGCGCACGTCCCAGATGCCGACGTCCTTCGGGGCATAACCCACCGCGCACAATTTTCCGTCGCGGCTCATCGCGGTCGAAAGCGGTCCGGAGGAATGCTTTTCGTGTTCCAGCCTGCCCAGGGTCCGCCCCGTGCCAGCGTCCAGCAGGCCGACTGCATCGCCTTGAACGACCGCCACTGTCTTTCCGTCACCGGCGAAAGATACCGCTTGGAAATCACAGCGACCGGCTTTGCCGCCCCAGATTTTTTTACCGCTCGCAACTTCAATCGCCAGCAGCGATTCATCCGGTCCAAGCCACACCCGGTTCGTGCCGTAGTTGCCGTTGCAAGCGCAGACCAGCCGCGCGCCGTCGGGACTCACCGCCAGCGCCGTCACGGGCCAGTCCCGCCACGCGAAGATTTTCCGGGCGTTCGTGGCGTTTTCCTGCCAGGCGAAAATCGAACCGGTCTGCGTCCCGGCAAAAATTTTCTTCCCATCTGCCGATGCGGCGAGACAGAGCGCGTTGCCGTCCAGCCCGGTCAGCGTGGTTTCGCCTATGCCAGGCTGCGGAGAAACCAGTTTTACCGTGCCATCGTTTTGACTGACTGCCAGGAGCGGCGTGTGGGGGATGAAAATCAGTATGGAAACGAACGCGTCGTCCTTCAACCGCAACACTTCTTTCATCGCCAGCGCGGCGTCTTCCGCACCCTGCTTCTTCAAGGCCGCGGCGCGTTCCTCCATTTCCGCCAATTGCGGCCCGAGTGCGTCGTAGAGGCGGTCAATGCGCCTGGTTTGCTCGTCAAGCCGGTCACGAAGCTGTTGGATTTCGGTCGCGTTCGTTCCGGCCAACGCCGTTTGGCCGCCCCCGGCAAAAGCGACGGCAGCGACAAACATCAACAACGATGCGATGGCTGCTCCTGAAAAAGCACGGCGTGCGTGGTGGTCGGATGAAATTTTTTCCATAGCCGCCTCGTTTGATTTAATCAGTTCATTCTTATGCCGACAAGAGGTGCCCCTCCGGCCTTGCCTTCCGTTCCTGATTCAGCCGGGATTTGCGGACCTTGAACCGTTCCTTGACTTCAAACGCAAAATTATCCAGCGCAGCCGAGCTGATCGGGTCGCCATTGAAAGCCAGCGTCAGGCTCAGGACGCCTTCGTCCTCAGCCACATGGTGCCATTGCGCCTCGGCGATTTTGGTCGGCATGCATTCGAGCGGGCCGACGCTGACCACGGCATCAATATGGCCGTGGCGATATTCGTGCAACGGCGCGCCGACGCTCAAGACGGCCTCGCCTTCCAGCGCGGCGTCCACATAAGGCTGCGCGGCTGCCAAGGCCTCCGCGATGGTGGGCAGCGGCGACCAACCGAGGTGCGGCGCCATTGCGCCCATGACGGCGCTCTCGATGCGACCCTGAATTCGATGGCTGAACCCATCCGCGAACCGGTTGCGGCCAGCCAGCTGGCGCTGGACGTGGCCGCAGTAATTGACCCATTCGGTTTTCGGCGCAAGGTGAACGCGCAGTCCGCGCGCCTCGAGCTTTTCGATCAGCGAATCGTTGCTGAATTCCACGCCGCGCACATAAATCTCGCCCGTCAATTCCACGCACGGCAGTTCGCCCGGGCCGCGCAGGGCGGCGAATTCACGGGCCGCGCGCTGGAGCAATGCGCGCAGGCCAAACAGTCTGCCGCTGACCACCTGCCACAACGCCGCGCCCAGCGACAGATCGCCCCGCGCAGCCGATTCAATTTGTGCCAGCAGCTCGCGATGGAATCGGCCGTAAATTCTTTCCGCTTCGCCGCGCCTGAGTTCCACGGGACGGACATCAAACTTTGCCTGCAACAACAGGTCGGTCGCCGCTAGGCCGGCGAACACCAGCATCTCCGTCCCCGGCGGCATGTCGTCGAAATAGCCGGTGTCCTTTGGCGACCAGATGCGGACACGGTCGCGCCAGCCGAGCCGGTCAAGCACGATGTTGTTCAGCAGATTATATGCGCCAAACCGGCAGGGCCCGTCGGTGCTGGGCATCAGGTAAATGAATTTTTCGTCCACCGGCGCGCGCTCCAAGCGCTGGATCAGCGAGCCCAGCGTCAACGGCATGGGCAGACATTCCTTCCCGGAAGTGTGTCGGCGACCAATGCGCAGCGACTCGGCGTCCGGTGCCGGCAGGTTTTCGGCCTTCAGTCCCAGTCCGCGAAACACCGCCGCCACCGCCTCGGATGCCGGCCCGATGTAGGAAACCAGCATCGTCTCGGGCTGGCCGTTCCGCTGCTTGAAATCGCTGAGCCGCAAGCCGCTGAATTGAACACTTTCAAAGTCGTTCATGACCGCGCCGTTTCTCGTGGCGCGCCGGTCTTCCTCGACGCAATGCAGGAACGCCTCGACACGCGTCCGGGTGCCGGCATCACCGGAATGACCGTCCGTTTCAATCACGACGAACGGCTTGCCCGCCATGGCATGCGCGGCGAAATGAAGATTGAAACTATCCGGCCCGCACGAATAGTTGCTGCCGTAGAGCGCATACACGCCGGGCATCCGACGAACCTGGTGCGCCGCCCGCAGGATCGTCTGGCCGTAACCCCAATACATGTCGCTGAACAACGGCGTGTCCGCGTCCAGCGGAAAACAATCCACCGGAATCCCGATCGCGCCCTGCTCGCGCAGAATCGCCGGCACATTCGAGTTCAACACCTGGTTGTAAATCGTGTAATCGCGGCCCAGCACCACGACCGGCACAAGATTTTGCGCGCGGCAAAATTCCAGCGCGCGCCTGCCGGTTTCCTGGCCGGCCGCATCAAACTCGCGTTGCGCCGCTAGGCCATGGGACCAGGCGGATTGCTGCTGCGACTCGCTCAATCCGAGTTCCTTCGCCAACTGCCTGCAGCTTTTGAGAAATTCCTTCGACTCCAGATTGCCGACGCCAAAATTGATCTGCGGCGAAAGCATTCGCGGGGTTTTGCCGCCGGCTGATTCCAGGCCGCGCGCCACCACTTTCGGGGCACCCTGGATGATCGGGCAGACGACGGAGCAGCGCTGGCCCGCTTCGCCCGGCAGATTGCGGATCATCAGCACAAACATCCAATCCGCACCGGTCCCCGCCAGTTGCTGCGCGACGCCGTGAAACAATTGCATCGGCGCGCAAAACGGCGCGTGCGCCGACTGGATGCCGCGCTTAAGCACGTCCGCCCCCGCGCCGCTGACGATTTCCAGATCCATTCCAGCCGTGTGAAAATACGCGGTGAAAAACGGGAACAGTCCCTTGAGCATGAATTCATCGCTCAGCGCGATGCGCGGGCCGCCACGCGACACTGCGAATGAGGCGATCAGTTTTTGCAACCGGTCCTGCCGGGCGCGAAACGGGTCGGGCGCGAGGTCGGGCAATTTCCGTTTGCGCGTGCCCTTGTCGTGCAGCGCACAGCCGCCGCCCCAGGTGAAATTCGCGCGCTGCCCGGTCACTAGGGTGCGCAACCGCTCGATGCGGCAATGGTTCCCCGCGCCGCCGCAGCCACGCGTCGAACCGCAGATAAAGGTGTCCTTTTGCTCTACCTTCGCGCCGAGAAATTTCCCCAGTTCCAGCGGCGCGAGATTCGCCGCGTCCAGTTCGCGCGCCGCCAGCAGCGCGATGCCCAGCGCGCCGACGGTGCCGGGATTCGGCGGCACGATCACTTCGCCGCCCGTTTGCCGCGCGACCGCCGCGGCAAGGGCGTCGGCGGAAAATGGCATACCCTGGCAGAAAATCACCTTGCCGAGCGAGCGGTTGCCTTTCACGCGATTCAGATAATTCTTGATGATGGAATCGTAGAGGCCGGAGATGATGGCTGTCTGTTCCACGCCCGCCGACACCGCCTCGTCAATCACCTCCGCCATGAACACCGAGCAATGCTGGCCGAGCGAAACGCCTGCCGGCGCGGCGACCGCGGCACAGCCAAGCTGCTGCACGTCTTCGATGCCGGAAAACTTGCTGCCCTGCTCCTCGATGAAGGAGCCGGTGCCGGCGCTGCACGCCTCGTTCATCGCGCAATCGATGATTCGACCATCAGCCAGCCGGGTGTATTTGGCGTCCTGCCCGCCGATCTCAAAAATCGTGTCCACGCGCGGGTCGAAATGCAGCGCGCCGGTGGCGTGCGCGACGATTTCGTTCACGATGAACACGGCGTCCTTGCCATAACAGGACGTGAGCAGCGAACCGGCGACTTCGCGTCCGCTGCCGGTCGCGCCAAAGGCGACGACCGGATATTTTGCCGCCGGATTTTCGGTGAAGCGCCGGAGCAAATCCTGCGCGGCACCGACCGGATCGCCGAGCGTCTGGCGATAGGCCTCCCAAACCGTTTCGCGCGCCGCCAAATCGAGCGCCACGACTTTCGAGCCGGTGGAGCCGATGTCGAAGCCGAGCACGAGGCGGCGTGACACGCCGTTCACTTTCGCCCACGGCTGTTGCGGCATCCGGCAGACACGATTCAGCGAATCCACCAGTGCCGGCAGACGTTCCAGCTTCAATTCGCGCGGCGGCAGGAGTAATTCCCCCAATCCCGGCGGCTTGACTGGGTTTTCCGCCGCAATGAGCGCGCAGCCGAGCGCTTCAAGACAGAGCCATTGTTCTTCATCGCCGGCAACCAAATTCATTCCCTGCTTCGCAAGCAGATCGCCAAAAACCCGGCGCACGCGCGGCGACCGGCTGACGCCGCCGGTGAGCAGCACGCGCGCCGGACTGACGCCGGGTTTGATGAGCACGGAAACATTTTCACAAACCGCGTCGAACAGGCCGGCGAGAATTTTGGCGCGGTCCTCGCCTTTGTTCGCAAGATGCGTCATGTCCGTCTTGAGAATCACCGGACAACGGCCGGACAGCGGTGCGGGATCCGGCACATCGACGCACAAGACGCTCGCCTCCTCGACCGTGAGCGAAAAGCGTTCAACGAGCTGACGAAGAAAATTGCCGGTGCCCTGGGAACAGCGGCTGTTCTCGCGGAACACGGTCAGGCCATTCGCGCGCAGTTCGAGCACGGAAAAACCGTGGCTGCCGATGTTGACGATCGTGGCCGGCTCCTCGCCGAACAAAAACCGGTAGCCGCGCAGCAGCGCCTGTTTGGCGGGAACATTCGGCAGATTGATCTGGGTGGAAAAGCGACCGGTCACCGCGGCGCGGGTGATCCCCGGCCAATCCCGGTGTGCGAGCGATTCGAGCAGCACCGGCCCCGGTTTTTTCCCGTGCTCAAACCGCTCGCGACGGCTGACGCGCAGTTTCCCACCTTCGCGCAAAAGTTCGACCAGCTTCACCATCTCTGCGCCAACATCCAGCCCGAGAATCCGGGCCGCTCTAATATCGCCGGTGTCCGACCGCGTCGGGCGACTTGTTTTTAATGTTGTGGAATTCATATCGGGATGCTTTCAATTCCGGCGCCTCCAGAACGTGGGTCCGTTCCAAGCGTTGGTGTTGTTGGCGTATTTCAGAATGAACCGCTGCAATTCCTGCGTATCGGCCGTCAAGACCACGCGGCCGCTTTTGGGGTCTTCCGGTTTTTCGTGCAGGATAAGGTGCCGGATCGCCTTGGGGTTTTGCCCAAGCAGTTTGGCCAGCCAGTCGTAGTTAAAGTTGGCGCTTACCAAGGCCGAATCGCGCCAGAAGACTTTTGAGACCTGATGCACGGGCACGAAATCCAATGAGCGATTGGTCGGGCAGGAATCAACAAACAACTGCTGCCGCAGGCGGAATAAATGCAACTCCCAGCGGTTGGTTTCGCCAAGGCCAAGTGGCGTTGCCCAGTAGCTGTTTTCACCCGCCCGCTCAATGCGGATGAATTCCGAAGCAGCGTTCGTTTTACCGCCATCCATCCAGTCGCCGACCAGCGCCGGGTCGAAGACAAGATCTTTTTCTGTGTAATATGGGTAGACAGCCGTGACCACGCACCCCGCGAAAAGCAGCACGATCCCGAGAAACGAAGCGGCTGTGGAAAGAATCCGGGTTGGCGGTGGATTCGTGCATTGAGTTTTCATTTGGCACCTCGCTTTTTTTAACCGGCGAAAACAAACACCAGATCGGAGGCAAGCATCTCATGGTTCGCCGTCCCCGGCATCACACATGTTTTGGCATACGCACCGCAACCGAAGTTGGGTTCCGCTTGCCGATAAAACGATCGCTCCCTGAACGACACCAGCGGCGCGACCGCCCGGAAAAGTTGATCCACCGCCAACCCGGGCGGCCGGGCCGCTGAAGTGGATTCACTTCTGTTCATGCGGCCTTTTTACCGGAGTCCGGGAGTGGAGCGTGAATTGATAAAACTGCGCCAACATCGGCTGAATCAATGTCGTCAGGGACGGTCTTCTCTGCGCGCTGGCCGCCGCCGCCGACAACCGGGACAGCATCTGCTATTGCCAAACTTCCTGAAACCTGTTTGGCTGCGGTTCAACAATAACCAGGAGTTAACTATGGCCAAAGGCAATCGCAGTCAGAAAAAGGAAATCAAGAAGAAGAAAAAGGAGCAGCCCAAGGCGGCACCGCCAACCCGCCGGGGTGTCTGACGGGTCGTCCGCAGTGCCCGGCGCAAGTTCCTGATGAGCATCGCCAGCTGGCTAGGAACCGGTTGATTTTTACAACCGCGCCCCGGACCACGCCCGGTTATTATCCCCTCACCCGGAAAAATCCCGTGAGGTTTGTGATCGGGATAGTGGTGTTGTTGCCGCTCGTGGTCAGGAGGTCGCTCCAGACAGCTGGCAGTCTGCCGGCCCATTGCACGACATAGGGCGCCGTGCCTCCCGTCCAACTTAGAATCGCATACGGGCCGGCCAACGTCAGGAACACCTGGATGCGGTTGGTCACTGTGATGACCACCGCGTCATAAGCCACCGCATGCACGCCGTCATTCGCGCTTAACTCCAGCGTGTAGGATCCCGGCGCGCTGAAGGTCGCCGCCGTGTTCGTCAGCGCAGCATTCCCAAACGTCACCGGCCCCGGCCCGGAATACTCCTTCCACTGGATCACCGGCAGCGGATTGCCGAAGGCCACTATGCCTTGCAACTGCACCGATGACCCGGTCAACAAACCCCGATCGGGCCCGGCATTAGCAACGGGGGCGCCCGCCGAACGCTGGCCTTCATTGGTGCCCGTCGTCTGGATGACTTCAAAGTTCGTGATGCTGAGGCCGCGGAAATCCGCGAAGCAACCTGCCGGCCAGCGGTCATCCGGCGTCACGCAAATGGAAAACTGGTTGCCATTGTCCGCCACCATCGCGCCGTATTTTTTCAGGCCCAGCAGCACCGCTTTTTCCTCGGTCGTCCAGCTGGACGGGATGGCGAAGGCCGCTTTCAGACGCAGCCGCTGGCCCATTGCGGGCAGGTTCGTGTTTGTGTTGGCGACTGGCGCGGCGTAGTGCGTGGCCGGATAAATGTAGCTACCATAAAGTGATTTCCCGACCACCAGCCGGCACGCGTGTTCCACCATGCCGCGCTCCGCCTCGTCATAGCGCACCAGGGCCGGAAATATCGGGAACCCCGCCGCATCGCTGGAAGTCCAGCCGTCCGGCCGCAGCCCGTTTGTATTCAGGGTGAACTTCGCGCCGTTGGACGCCTGCCAGTTCGTGCCCACCAGCGACGTCGTATACGTCTCCCAGCAAACGTCCGCGCCGGGCGCCACCATGACGGCGTGCCGGTCGCTGCCGTCGTCGTTCGTCTGCCACTGGACGATCGTCTGATCGCCCGTGCCCACCGGCCAGGTCTCGACGGGCAGATTCGCGGGGATGGGATATTGGCCAATCGGATAAGTTCCGCCGTTCAAATCCGATTCCTCCGGGTAATTGAAAAAAGTGATCGGCACCAGCGGCTGGTTGTCCGGCACCAGCACATAATTCATTTCATAATTCGCCACCAGCCAACGCTGGCTTGGCAGGTTCGATAGGATCTGGGCGATCATCGCGTCCGAGTTCGCCAGCACCGGCCTGTTGGAAATGCACTCGTTCCAGGGATTCGTCACTGGCAAGATCTGCATCGCCGCCACCACCGCATCCGCATTTGTCGTGTTGAAAAGGATGGTATTCGTCACCGCCGGCAACGTGCCGAGGAGGCGGCCTTCCTGGTTGATGCGCTCGGCGGGCAGGCGCAGGGCGGACATTAACAAAATCAAACCGGCAACATATCTGGATAATTTCATAAGCACTCAAGCCAAAGTCAGACCGTTCTCATCAATGGAGGATGCGCATCTGCTAAACTTTTTTCCGATTTTTATCGTTTCGGTTAAGATTGGCGTTCTGACTCCAGATAACCTCCCCAAATGAGCGGATTGTCGCGAATCGTAAGCCGTAAAGGCTTTTAAGCAAGTGCAGAATAGCTGGTGAAATCCTCCTCAGTTCCTCGCACGCAGCTTTACGCATCTTTCTCTCCCTCTAGGGCGTAATCTAAGGTGTTTTTTAAGGCTCGACAGCCAATTTCGTCCCGCCTAGTGTCAATTTTAGACAACAAACAGACCGCCGCAGGTGCCGGTCTTGTTCTGACAGGCGTCCCGATGAAATTCAAAGTCAACCTTGGCCCGCCGCCCGAGCCGGTGGAAACCGACCCGGTGCTTGCGGAGGCGCGGGCGCAAATCATCTGGGGTGAATCGAGCGATTCCGTCCGGGAAACGCTCATCGCGAAGGTTTTTCGGCCGACGAAGCCGGGGCCGCGATCCGGAAATTCAATCAGGAGCGCAATGCCGGGATCCGCCGGCTGGGAATCAAGAACATCCTCATCGGCGCATTGTGCCTGTCGGCCGCCGGCCTCCTGCTTTACTTCACTTTGACCAGGCCACAGACCGTCCACAGCATTCGCAATCGTGGCGGGGGGCTGGGAATGGTCATTTTTGGCGGTTTCTACGGCCTCTGGAAACTCATCCGGGGCATGCTTTATCTGGCAAGCCCGCAATCGGAGGCGGGGTCGCTGCCCGACATGGCCGAATGAGCCGTTCGCTCCTATGCCTTCCGGGATGGAATGGGAAATTTGTTTAAGAGGATTGAAATGACGCCGACCGGCCTCCGTTCCGCGCCTGCCGGGTTCAATCAGACAATGGACGGCGGGAATTATTTCAACAAGGCCTCGGCGTGTTTCCGGGCGGCATCGGTTTGACCACCCAACATGCGCGCCAACCCGATGGGCGGACGGCCGCATACACCTTTGGGATAGAAGGGTTCGATGACGGCCGGCAGTTTCGGCCACGGAATAGCCGCCCCGTTGCGCGGTGGCGGGCCGGGTCGGGGTGATTGACGGCGGCGGTTACTGTTGCCATTTTTCTTCTGAACCGGCATTTTCCTTTTGTATGAGCCAGGCCAAATGCAAAGGATGATTCTGATCCGATCATGAATGTCTTCATCGTCAACGCCCATGCCGAGCCGCAAAGTTTCAACGGCGCCCTGTTCCGCACCGCGCAGGAGGCCTTACGGGCCGATGGTCATGCGGTGACCGTCTCGGATCTCTACGCGATGAAGTTTGACCCGGCATCCGACCGGCGCAATTTCACTTCGGTGAAGAACCCCGATTATTTCAAGCAGCAGATGGAGGAGATGCACGCCACCGAAGTCGGAGGCTTTGCGCCGGACGTCGAAACCGAGCTGCGCAAGGTGGAAGCCTGCGACCTGATGATCTGGCAGTTTCCGCTCTGGTGGTTCGGCCTCCCCGCCATTCTCAAGGGCTGGGTGGACCGGGTCTTCGCCATGGGCCGCACTTACGGCGGAGAACGGTTTTACGAGAATGGCGTGTTCCGAGGGAAACGTGCCTTGCTCTCGCTCACCACCGGCGGGCCGGAGCCGGCCTATCTCAAGGGCGGCTGGAACGGCGACATCCACGCCATTCTGCAGCCGGTGCAGCGCGGGATGCTCCGCTTCACCGGCTGGGACGTGCTCGCGCCGAACATCATTTACGCCCCAGTCCGCATCACTCCCGCCGAACGGCAGGCCGCCTTGACCGCTTGGGTGGCCCGCTTGCACTCGATCGCCAGCGAAAGACCGATTGAGGTCGGGGAGTATTAACCTCAGCACCCAGCAACCATGAACGTCCATCATCTCGAACTCTTTTACTACGTGGCCAAGCACGGCGGCATCATGCCCGCCGTGCGGAACATCCCCTACGGCATCCAACAGCCCGCCGTCAGTTCGCAGATCGCGCAGCTCGAGGAATTCCTTGGCGTGACCTTGTTCCAGCGCCGGCCTTTCGCGCTGACCGCCGAAGGCGAGAAGCTGTATGCCTTCGCCCAGCCCTTCTTCGCCAACCTCGACAAGGTGGCGTCGGAGATTCAGGGCGGCCAGGCGCGGCACATCCGCATTGGCGCCTCGACTATCGTGCTGCGCGATCATCTGCCGGGATTGTTCCGCGATGTGCAGAAGAAATTTCCCGGCCTGAAAATGTCCCTGCGCGAGGGCTTCCCGGCCCAGCTCGAAACCTGGTTGCAAGCGGACGAGGTGGACCTCGCCATCACCCTGCTCGAAAAAGATTATCCTCCTGGAATCTATTCACTCGCCTTGCTGAAACTGCCGCCGGTCCTGCTGGTCGAAAAGGGCAGCAGCCTGAAGTCGGCGGAGGAATTATGGCAGCGTGACAAGATCGCCGAACCGCTCATCTGCTTTCCCCCGGGCGAGCCGATGGGCAAAAGTTTCCAGCAGCGGCTCGGCGAACTTGGCGTGGACTGGTTCCCGAGCGTGGAAGCCAGCTCGGTGGACTTGATTGAAGCCTATGTTGCCAGCGGGCTGGGCATCGGCGTCTCGGCGGCCATCCCGAAGAAAACCCTGTCGCCCAAACTGCGCGCCCTGCCGCTGGACGGTTTTCCCCCCGTGACCATCGGCGCGCTGTGGCGCGGACGCAAGACGCC
>TBL_comb47_HYPODRAFT_10002934_pt1 | contig 20604 bp, 16 predicted proteins | sample TroBogypolimnion_40_FD_10682 | JGI IMG/M metagenome (IMG submission 10682) | reverse complement strand
GGGCTGAAGCGTCTCGGCCTGGAGTCCATCGCGCACGAGCCTCTGCCCGAGGCGGTTTTGTTGCCGGCTCCCGGCCAAGGCGCGCTGGCCTTGGAGGCGCGTAGGGATCGCAGCGACATCATGGATCTGTTGGCTGGCCTGGATCATCGCGCGACCCGGCTGGAGGTGGAATTCGAAAGAGCTTTCCTCAAAGAGATGGGGGGCGGTTGCTCGGTCCCCTTGGGGGCCCGGGCCGTGGCGCGCGCAGCGCAGATGGAGATGACGGTCTTCTATTCGGAACCGGACGGCAGCCGGGCTGTCCGGTTGGCCGCCGAGTGCCGGGATTTGGAATGCCGCGATGCTTTCGCGCGGGACCTGGCGGCGCAAGTCCGCAGCCGTCGTTGAAGCCGGCCTCGCTCCGCGTTGCCGGCTAAGGCAGCTGCCAGAGCTTGAGGCCGACAGTCGCTTCCATGCGTCGCTCCACCGTTCCCGGCAGGGCGCGCAGGACTATCTCGCAGGTCGGGTCCACCACGGCCCGGAACAGGTGGCCGGCGCGGGCGCTCATGTCCTTGAGGCTCAGGACCGCGTGCGCGTGTACGAAGGGCCGTCCGTCCTCCACGCGGGCGATGTTGCCGTTCAAGGAGACGATCTCGATCGGTCCAGGATAGACAGCCTTGTGGTAGGACTTTTCGCGCGGGTCGAAATGGCCGATCTCGGCCTCTCGCGCCGCGCCGATGCCCGTTAGGAATCCTGCGTAGATGCGCTTCTCAGTGAGGAATGCTGTCAGGGCTTCGAGCAGTTCCTCTCCGGGCCGAGCTTTCAGTAACCAAAAGCCGTCGCCCATGTCCCGGGTATCCATCAGTATCCCCCTTCCTGCGGCGCGCCGCGCGGGAAATGCAGGGGCACGGGCAGGGATATCTGGCGCATGCAATCCAAGGCGAAGCTGTCGGTCATGCCCGCGATGTAGTCGGTCACGACGCTGCGCGCCGGGTAGCCCTCGGCTTCGTAGACGCAGCGCAGCTTCTCGACGTAGTGTCCGAAGTTGCGGTCTACCTCGAAATCCAGGGCCGCATAGGCCGCGAAATCCGCGCCGTGTTTGGCGAAGAGTTCCGTGAAGTAATCGAAGAGTGTGTGGATGACGGTGCGGATGTGGCGGCGGTAGACGACCAGGCGCGGGTTGTGGTAGATGCGCTCGTAGTTGAAGCGCGTGAGTTCTCCGATGAGATCGTGTTTCTCCTGGGAGAAACCCACCGTCTCGCCGCGCCCGGAGTTGGCCACCAGGTCGGAGATGAGCGTCCCGATGATATCGGTGTTGGAGTCGCCCAGGGCCTGGGTCAGGCGGCGCGGCAGGTCGGCCTTGGTGATGAAGCCCGCGGTGACGGCGTCCTCGATGTCGCGCCCCAGATAGGCCACACGGTCCGCCAAGCGCACGATGCAGCCCTCGTAGGTGCAGGGCAGGTAGGCGCGGTCATGGATGTTTTCCAGGTCGTTGGGCGCGGTCGCGGGTTTGATCTGGTTCTGGCTGAAATCCTCGCCGTTGTGGCAGATGATGCCGTCCTTGACCGCGTAGGTGAGGTTGAGGCCCTGGCCATGGTTGGCCAGATGCTCCACCACCCGGTAGGAGTTGATCTCGTGCATGAAGGCCTTGGGCGTGCCGAGCTTGGCGGCCAGCTCCTTTTCCCCCTCGTGGCCGAAGGGCGCGTGGCCGAGGTCGTGGCCCAGGCCAATGGCGTAGGCGAGGTCCGTGTCCAGTGCCCAGTCCGGGCCGGAGAGGTTGAGGCCGCGGCACACCGTGGCCGCGATGGAGGCGACGTGCAGGACGTGCTCCATGCGCGTGCAGATGTGGTCGTTATCGGGCGCGTAGAAGACCTGGGCCTTGTGCTTGAGGCGCCGGAACGGGTAGGAATGGATGATCTTGGTCTGGTCGCGGAAGTACTCGGCCCGGATGTCCGGCTGGACCGGCTTAGTGCGGCGCAGGTAGATCTCGTCGGAGAGTGGGTTGCGCATGGGCGGCGTCACCCGAAGCAATAATACTTATGCACTTCGATGGGCATGGCTTTCCTTTTCGCGGTCCGCGGTTAGTATATGAGAAGCGGCATCGCCCCGCAAGAGCCGGGTGCATTTTCAGTTCCGTGTATTGTATCATAGCGACTTCAATCCCCTATGGGCGGACAGATTTGGTTCGACGGAAAATTCAGAGCGCCTTCCGACGGGATGATCGCGCTCTCAACTCATGCCCTGCATTATGGGACCTGCGCTTTCGAGGGCATCCTCTGTATTCGGGGGCGGACGGGCGATGAGCTCTTTCGATTGGGAGAGCATACTGACCGTCTCTTCGCTTCCGCCGCCGCGCTGCAATTCTGCCTCCCGTATTCCAAAGAAGAAATCAATGCGGCGGTCGTCGGACTGGTCCAGAAGAATGGCTCCGGATCGTGCTACATCAGGCCCCTTCTGTTTGAAGATGCGGGCTATCTTGAATTCCCAGGACGCCACGCCAAGGCTCATGCCGCGGTCCTCAGCAAGGACATCAATTCCCAGCTGCTCCGCTTTCAGATGCAAAAGAAGTTGAAGCTTCTGGTTTCGGATGAGTTGCGCAGCTGTTATGCCGGAGAACTCGCCCGGGCCAAGCTCTCCGGCCGCTACTTGCACAGTGTCTATGCCTTGCGGCGGGCGCGGGCCAAAGGATACGATGATGTGATATTCCTGGATCAGGACAGTAATATTACAGAGGCTTCCGCGGCGAATGTTTTTGTCGTAACAGGGGGGGGCGTGACGACGCCGGAGTCCGACAAGACGATCCGGGGCATCACGCAGTCTTCTGTCCTGAGGATTGCCGGGGATCTCGGCCATCCGACCCGTGTCGGACCGATGAGCGTTGATGATCTGTACGCCGCCGACGAGGTGTTCTTGACCAGCACCGCCAAAGGGATTGTTTCAGTCAGCCATATCAATGGCCGAGAAATAGTTAACAAGAAACGGACCAGCCTAGCCAAAGAACTCCGTTCATGCTATTGTGCGGCCATTTGCGGACAGGATGCGAAATACAGTCAGTGGCTGTCCCGTGTCCCGGGAGGCATAAGGGGATGAAGGTCTTGTTCATCGCTCCGCCCATACGGGAAAGTTCGGCGGAAGTGTGCGACGGCACCAATAAGTCCATAATCATGGATCTTGGCGTGTTTCCGCATCTGGGGATTTGCTATATGGCGGCGCTCTTGCAAGAGCACCATATTGAGGTCAGTATCATCGATCTTAACGTCGAGAAGCTCTCCTTTCCGCAGATCGTCCAGAGAATCAAAGAGATAAACCCTTCCGTCATTGGGATTACGAGCATGACGTTTACATTCCTCTATGCGTTGAGACTTTCCAGAGAGATCAGGAAATGCTTTTCAACGCCGGTCGTTCTGGGAGGGGTTCATCCTACGCTATATCCCCGCGAGGTCTTGAGCCATGACAGCATCGATGTCGTGGTGATCGGAGAGGGGGAGGCGACGTTCCTTGAATTGGTGAATCATCTTTCCGGTGGCCTGATCGCCCGAGCATTGCCGGGACTCGAAGAGGTGAAAGGCATCGCGTTCAAGAAAGGGAATGGTGAGGTGGTCGTTACCGCGCCGCGGCCGCTGATCGAGAATCTGGATGATCTCCCGCCTCCGGCGATCGGGCTGATTGACGCCAGGAAATATTTCCGCTGCAATCTGGCCGCCCCGTCCATGAACTTGATAACAGCCCGAGGCTGCCCTTCTCGTTGCGTTTTCTGTTCTAAAACGCCTTGGGGGCAGAGTTATCGGTCTCATAGCCCGCGCAGGGTTGTTGACGAGGTGGAGGACCTCGTCAAGAACAGAGGCATGCGTTCCGTGGAATTTCAGGACGATACTTTCACCGTCAATAAAGCCTGGGTCAGAGAGATCCTGCGCCTTTTAAAGGAAAGGAAGATTCGCGTTGAGTTCGGGATTGCCACGCGCGTCAATGCCGTAGATAAAGAGCTCTTGATGGAGCTCAGGCAGGCAGGCTGTCAATCGGTAGGATTCGGTGTGGAGTCAGGGGACCCCCGCATCCTGAAGGCGATGAAGAAGGATATCACGTTAGAGCAAATAAGAAATGCCTTTCAATGGGCCCGGGAGGCCGGCCTGAACGCGGTCGGCCTATTCATGGTCGGCAATCCGACGGAGACGGAAGAATCGGTCAAGAAGACTATCGCATTGATCAAGGAAATACGCCCCGCCTATCTTCTGGCCAATGTCCTGATTCCATATCCAGGATCAGAATTATATGCCGATATGGTGAAGAATAGGCTACAGACGGATTATTGGAAACAAGTCACCTTGGCCGGGAAGGCCGGGTTGCCCCCGCTGGCTAACGAAGGGATTCCCTTGGAAAGACTTATTGATATGCGCAATTATCTGAGCCGCTTATCGTATATGAACCTGAATATACTGGATAATCTGCGCAAAATACGAAATATCAGGGGATGGCGTGATTTTGTCAGGCCGTTCAGACAATTGAAATCATCTTTGACGGATAAGAGATTGTGAGCGGAATGAAGGCCCCGGTGCTGCGCCAGCTGGGTGAATTCGCCGATATCATCCGGTTGAAGTGCTGGCGGCATGATGTGGGATTGACCGGATTAGGCATTCTTTATGCTGCAAAGCAATGCGGGGGATTTGTCATTTGGAAAGCAATGGCGGGGCTGCTTGTCGCGACCTTATATTTAGCTCATGGTCATGCCGTCAATGACTTTTTTGACTATAAGTTTGCGCAGCAGAAAGAAGTTCGCCATCCTCTGCGAAATATTGCGGCAGTAGCGCTATTGATGCTTATGTGCAATTGTCTTCTGTCGTTTTGTTTGAATCCGAGTATTCTTTGGTTGGTCTTGGCTGGGGGAGCCATGGGCTTTTTTTACGTCGCCCCGCCTTTCAGGCTTAAGAATGATATAGTCGCCAATTGTTTTATTAATTCGCTTGGCTTCGCGCTTCTCTTCCTCATCGGGTTTGGTTCTATCGCGGGCCATCTTACCGTGCCGTCTATGTTGATGGCTGCCTATTTCTTCTTGTTCTTTATCCCTTTGCAGATTTTGCACCATATCGCACACGCGGAAAAGGATTTGGAGATGGGAACGCAGAATATTTACAATAGGTGCGGACCGCGATTGGCAATCAAGGCGTTTAATTTGTCTTTGATCGGGCTGGTTTTAGCTACCGTCAATTTGCAGCTCTCAATCGTAGGCAAGATTGTCTTTATGCTGGCAACGCTCCTGTTCTCATTGTTTGCCTTCCTCGAGGTGCAGCGTCGTGATAAATGCGAAGGGATTGATCCAGCAAGCGGTGCTGCATTAAGAGTCTACGTGAGAAAGATCGCGATCCTTTATGGCGTCGGGCTAGGTGTTGCCGTATTGCTGTAAGTGGGGAACTGGCCGGTCGAATCGCTGTGATGACCGCCGGTCCCATCGGGAGGTTTGATGCGGGTCCTTTTCGTCCAACCGGGTCAATGCGGCACCAAGATAGGGAGCGGCATGAACCTGGGCTTGGCCTATGTTATGACTGCTGCTGCGCAGCGGCATACGGTGAGGCTGTTGGACTTTACTTTCTACCAGGGAAGACGCCCCGCGGCGCTCGCAGAAAAGATCCTTAAAGAATTCAATCCTGACGTCATCGGGGTTTCCGCGACTTCCTTCACTTTTAAGGAGGCCGTGAAGATCGGGGCAGTGCTGAAGCGCGTCGCTCCCGATGTCCCCCAGGTTTACGGAGGCGTGCATCCGACGCTGCTGCCGGAAGAAACCATCCGGCATCCTATGGTGGATGGCGTATGCATAGGCGAAGGCGAGAAATCATTCTTGGAGTATCTGGACAAGATCAGGGATAAGGAACAACCAGATGTCGACGGAATATGGTTCAAGGATGCCGATGGGGGGATTCACCGGGGCAAGCTCAGGCCCTTTGAAGAAAATATCGATTCCATTGCCTGCCCCGATTTCGATCTCTGGGATGTCCAAAAGTATTTGGATCGCGTTTTTGAATATCTTCCGGGGAGTCTGCATATTCTGGCTTCGCGTGGATGTCCGCACGACTGCGCATTCTGCTCGAATGCCGCCATACGGAAAGCCGTGCCTGGGAAGTATTACCGTGTCAGAAGCGCGGACAGCATCATTGAAGAGGTCAGGCTTAACCGGCGAAAATTCAAGGATAGAGGGTTCGCGCGCGTCTTGTTCGGTGACGAGACGTTCGGGGTCGATAGGAAATGGCTGAAGGATTTTTGCGATCTGTACATACGCGAGGGCCTGCACGCGGAATATAAGTGGATGTGCGGTACCCGCGTCGAACTCGTCACCCGGGAATGGGCAAAAATGGTCGCTGACGCCGGATGTGTCCTGGTCAGCCTGGGCATTGAGACCGGCGATGATCGGATCCGCGCGCAGCTCTACAAGAAGGCGTTCACCCGCGAGGCAGTTGCGAGGGCCACCTCTTGTTTGAGGGAGCGCGGAGTGAATTTTAAATTCAATCTGATGATTGGCGGTCCGTTGGATACCCGGGAAACCATTTCGGCAGGAGTTAATCTGGTCAAGGAATTCAAACCGCTAAAAGTGGGCCTTTTTCCATATCAAGCTCTCCCGAAGACGGAATTGACTGCTCAGGCGGGGATCAGGCCGGCTTTAAGCGTAAGCATGCTGTATGTGCTCAGGAAGAAGCTGTGGGTATTCGAAATGTTTTACACCTTTGGGATGGGCTTTAAATTAAGAAAGGAGCTCTTCGTCTGGGATTTGATCAAATTCATATTTTCTGTCAAAAACTGCAGAAAGATGTCCCTAACTGATCCCAATGTTAAATTGGAATTACTACACTACACTATTTTCAAACATTACATAGCACAAAGAGCGTGAGGGAAATGATAAAGGAATCCCCTGCTTGGCTGCTTTGGCCAGGTCGATCCGGACATGCCAACATGGCGTACCTGAGGATGGTTGCAGCTTGAATTGTTGCAACGGCCGCTGGTCCGGGGGGGAGGCTTGATGCGGGCCCTTTTCGTCCAACCGAATTTCAGCAGCATCTGCAAGGGAATCAATCCGGGCTTGGCCTATGTTATGACCGCGGTTGCGCAGCGGCATACGGTAAAACTGTTGGACTTCACTTTTCATAGGGGAAGAAACTGCGAGAAGCTTGTTAAGAAGGCGCTTGAAGAATATCGGCCCGAAGTCATAGGGTTCTCCGTGACTTCCTTCACTTTTGAGGATGCCGTGAGGGTCGGGGAGATGATCAGACGTGTCGCGCCCGATGTGCCCCAAGTTTACGGAGGCGTGCATCCCACGCTGCTGCCGGAAGAAACCATCCGGCATCCCATGGTGGATGCGATATGCATAGGAGAAGGCGAGAAATCGTTTGTGGAATATCTGGACAAGATCGGGAACAGAGAAGAACCGGAAGTCGATGGCATATGGTTTAAAGATGCCGGAGGAGAGATCCGACGGGCAAAGCTCCGGCCCGTTGAGGAAGATATCGACTCTATCATCTGCCCTGATTACGATTTCTGGGATATGCAGAAGTATTTCGATTTGGTTTTCGGGTATTTCCCGGGCAGTCTGCATGTCCTCGCTTCGCGCGGGTGCCCGTATGACTGCGCATTTTGTTCGAACCCCGTGATACAAAAAGCAACGCCTGGGGAATACTACCGCGTCAGGAGCGTGGCAAGTGTCATTGATGAGATTAAGAGCAATGACCGGAAATATGGAGGCAGAGGGTTTCGGTGTGTCCTATTCGGGGATGAGACATTCGGGGTCGACAGGAAATGGTTGAAGGATTTCTGTGATTCGTATGTCAGGGAAGGGCTGCATGCGGAATACAAGTGGATCTGCGCCACCCGCGCCGAACTGGTCACTAGGGAATGGGCGAAGATGGTCGCTGACGCCGGTTGCATCCTGGTGAGTTTCGGCATTGAAACTGGCGATGACCAGATGCGCGCGCAGTTCTACAAGAAGACGTTTACCCATGAGACGATAGCGAGGGCAACCTCTTATCTGCGGGAGTATGGAGTGACTTTTAAATTCAATCTGATGATAGGAGGTCCGCGGGAGACCCAGGAAACCGTTGTGGCGGGGATGAATCTCGTCAGGGAATTGAAACCGCTACGGATCAGCCTCTTCACTTATCTGCCGCTTCCGAAGACGGAATTAACGGCCAAGACAGGGAATAAAATGGGTTTGAGCGGAAATGCAATAAATAGGATCATGAGAAGGCTGTGGGTTTTTGAAATGGTGTACACCGTTAAGATGGGACTAGCGCGGAGAAAGGCGCTTTTCTTATGGGATGTGTTCAAATTCATATTCTCCATCAACAGCTGTAGGAAATTGGCCCTGACCGATAGAAATGTTAAATTGGAATTGATGCATTTCACTACTTTCCAGCATTATATAACGCAATAAATATAGAGGGAAAAGCTGGCCGGCTGATTTGTTGTAACGGCCGATAGCCGCATTGGGGGATTTGATGAAGGTTCTTTTTGTCAACCCGAATTTATGCAGCATCAAGGGCATCAATCCGGGCTTGGCCTATGTCATGACGGCGGCGGCGCAGCGGCATGCGGTGAAACTGCTGGATTTTACTTTTCATCAGGGGAGAAGTATTGAGAAGCTTGTTGAAAGCACGCTGAAAGAATATTCCCCCGAGGTCGTAGGATTCTCCGCGATATCCTGTACTTTTATGGATGCCGTAAGGATTGGGGAAGCAATCAAGCGCATCGCGCCAGATGTCCCCCAGGTGTACGGCGGCGTGCATCCGACACTGTTGCCGGAAGAAACCCTCCGGCATCCCATGGTGGATGCGGTATGCATAGGAGAAGGCGAGAAATCTTTTTTAGAATATCTGGACAAGATTGAAAGAAAAGAAAAGCCTGAGATTGATGGGATATGGCTCAAGGATAAGCAAGGCGAGATTCAACGGACAAGGCTCAGACCCTTTGAGGAAAATATCGACTCTATTATCCGTCCTGATTACGATTTTTGGGATGTCGACAAATATTTCAATATAATTGGCAATTTGGATATTCCGGCTTCGCGTGGATGCCCGTATGACTGCGCATTTTGCTCGGATCCCGCCATACGCAGGGCAGTACCTGGGAAGTATTATCGGGTCAGAAGTGCCGGCAGCGTGGTCGATGAGGTAAAAAATGACTGGCAGAAATATAGAAGCAGAGGTTTGGCGCGCATCGTATTTGGCGATGTGACATTCGGGGCCAATAAAAAATGGCTCAAGGAATTCTGTGATTTGTATATGCAGGAAGGATTGCATTCGGAATTGAAGTGGATGTGCGGTACCCGTGTCGAACTCGTCACCCGGGAATGGGCGAAAATGGTCGCGGACGCCGGGTGTATCCGGGTCAATTTTGGCATTGAAACCGGCGATGATCAACTGCGTGCGCGGCTCTATAAAAAGATGTTTACCCGTGAGGATATCGTGAAAGCCACCTCTCATTTAAGGGAGTATGGAGTGCCTTTTGAATTTAATCTGATGATAGGAGGTCCCCTGGACACCCATGAAACTATTGCGGCAGGGGTTGATTTGGTCAAGGAATTTAAACCGTTAAGAGCGCACTTCCTGCCGTACCAACCACTCCCGAAGACTGAATTGGCGGCCAAGACAGGGATCAGGTCAGGTTTAAGCCAACATGCAATATCTGTGATCATGAAAAAACTATGGATATTTGATGTGTTTTATACTTTTAAGATGGGTCTGAAATTGGGGAAGTCACGCTTTATATTGGATTTAGTCAGATTCGTATTCTCCGTTAATAACTGCAGGAAATTGCCTCTGACCAATAGCAATATTGAATCGGAATTGCGACATTTCACTATTTTAAAGTACCTGGCGCAAAACAGATGCGCATAGTAGGAGCGCGCCATCCGTAAGCAGGAAGTCGTTTTGGCGGGGACCGAGCATTATGCGGCTACGATACTTTAGTCTTCGTGGATCAAATGAAGTGATTGTACGGATAGAGTAATGGATTCCGCCTTGGGTTTTTTCTGTGAAAGAAAAGCTGGCAGTTTGAGTCGTTGCAACGACCGCTGGTTCCACCGGGAGTTTTGATGCGGGTTCTCTTTGTGCAACCTAATTTTTGCAGCATCAGCGAGGCGATGAATCCGGGCCTGGCCTATGTCATGACGGCGGTTGCGCAGCGGCACACGGTCAAACTGCTGGACTTTACTTTCCATAGGGGAAGGGATTTCGAGACGCTTGTTGGAAAGACCCTTAAAGAATTCAGCCCCGAGGTCATAGGATTTTCCGTGACTTCATTCACTTTTGAGGACGCAGTGAAGATCGGGAAAATAATCAAAAGCATCGCGCCCGATGTCCCACAGGTGTACGGAGGCGTCCATCCGACGCTGCTGCCGGAGGAGGCCATCCGGCATCCCGTGGTGGATGCGGTATGCGTCGGAGAAGGCGAAAAATCGTTTTTAGAATATCTGGACAAGATCGGGAAAAAAGAAACGCCTGATGTCGCGGGTATATGGTTCAAGGATGCCCAAGGAGAGATCCATCGGACCAAGCCCAGGCCCTTTGAAGAAGATATCGACGCTATCATCTGTCCCGATTACGACCTCTGGGATGTCCAAAAGTATTTGGATCTTTTTTTTGGATATCTTCCGGGCAGTTTGCATGTTTTGGCTTCGCGCGGATGTCCGTATGACTGCACATTCTGCTCGAATGCCGCCATACAAAAGGCAGTGCCTGGTCAGTATTACCGGGTCAGAAGCGCGGCGAGTGTCATCGAAGAGGTCAAGATCAACCGAAGGAAATATAAGGGCAGGGGGTTTTCCAGCATCTTCTTCAGCGACGAGACATTCGGGGCCGATAAAAAATGGCTGAAGGATTTTTGCGATATGTATGTACGGGAAGGGCTGCACGCGGAATATAAGTGGATGTGCGGCACCCGTGTCGAACTCGTCACCCGGGAATGGGCAAAGATGGTCGCTGACGCCGGTTGCATCCTGGTCAATTTCGGCATCGAGACCGGTGATGACCGGCTGCGCGCGCAGCTCTACAAAAAAGGATTCACTCATGAGGCGATAGCAAGGGCTGCCGCTTATCTGAGGGAGTATGGAGTGGCCTATGAATTCAATCTGATGATAGGGGGCCCGCTGGACACCCGGGAAACTATTGCGGCCGGAGTAGATCTGGTCAAGGAATTCAAACCGTTAAGAGTCATCTTCCTTCCGTACCAACCTCTGCCGAAAACGGAATTAACGGCGAAGGTGGGGTATGATCTAGGTTTAAGTAGAATTGCGATATTTGCGATCATGAAGAAACTGTGGGCATTTGAAATGTCTTACATCTTGAAGATGGGGCTGAAACAGAGGAAGGCGCTCTTTGCCTGGGATTTGATTAGATTCCTGTTCTCCGTCAACAAATGCAGAAAATTGCCTCTGACCGATAGAAACGTCAAATTGGAATTCCTGCACTTCGTCATTTTCAAGCAGTATATGGCACAAAAGAGGCAGGAGCAAAAGAATGGGATCATGGCTTCTGGCTTGCCCATATGAAGGTCCTTTTCGTCAACCCGAATCTGTGCAGCATCAAGGGTATGAATCTGGGCCTGGCCTATGTCATGACAGCGGCGGCGCAACGGCATACCGTCAAACTGCTGGACTGCACTTTTCATGAGGGAAGAAACCTGGAGAAGCTTGTTGAAGAAACGTTGGAGGCGTTCCGCCCCGAGGTCATAGGGTTTTCCGTGACCTCCTTCACTTTCCAGGATGCTGTGAAGATAGGAGCGATGATCAAGCGCATCGCGCCCGATGTCACGCAGGTGTACGGAGGCGTACACCCGACACTGCTGCCAGAGGAGACCATCCGACATCCCGTGGTGGATGCGATATGCATCGGGGAAGGTGAGAAATCATTCTTGGAATATCTCGACAAGATCGGGCAGAAAGAAATGCCTGATGTCGAGGGCATGTGGTTCAAGGATGCTAACGGAGCGATCCGTCAAACCAAGCCCAGGCCCTTTGAAGAAGATGTTGATGCTCTCCTCTATCCTGATTTCGATCACTGGGATGTCCCGAAATACCTGGATCGTGTTTTTGGATATCTTCCGGGCAGCTTGTATGTCCTGGCTTCGCGCGGATGTCCGTATGACTGCGCGTTTTGCTCGAATGCCGCCATGCAAAAGGCGGTGCCTGGGAAATATTACCGGGTCAGAAGCGCGGCGAGAGTCGTCGAAGAGATCAAGATCAACCGGCGGAAATATGGGGGCATCGGATTTTCCACCATCTTCTTCGGTGATGAAACATTCGGGGCCGATAAAAAATGGCTGAAGGATTTTTGCGATCTGTATATGCGGGAAGGGTTGCACGTGGAATGTAAGTGGATGTGCGGTGCCCGCGCCGAGCTTGTGACCCGGGAATGGGCGAAAATGGTCGCTGACGCCGGCTGTGTCCTGGTCAATTTCGGCATTGAGACCGGCGATGATCGGCTGCGCGCGCAACTTTACAAGAAGGCGTTTACTCGTGAGGCCGTAGCGAGGGCCACCTCATCTTTGCGGGAGGCTGGAGTTTTTTTTGGATTCCATCTGATGGTAGGGGGCCCGTTGGATACCCGTGGAACGATTGCGGCCGGTCTCGATCTGGTCAAGGAATGCAAACCGCTGCAAGTCAACTTTCTTCCGTACCAGCCTCTGCCGAAGACGGAATTGACGGCGAAGGCGGGGGACAAGCGGGCCTGGGGCCGGATTGCGATGTATGTGCTTATGAAGAGGCTGTTGATGTTTGATCTGCTTTACACCTTGAAGATGGGCCTGCAATTGAGAAAGACGCTTTTTATTTGGGACTTGATCAGATTTGTGTTTTCTGTCGATAATTGCAGAAGACTGCCCCTGACCAATAGCAATGTCAAATCAGAATTGCGGCAATTCATCTTTCTCAAGCACACGGGGTCGTAACGTTGTGACGCCGCCTCCCCCAATGTGGTATCATGGAAATAGAGGGCATTCTTGCGCCGTTGCGTAGGCGCTGATTCCTGCCCCATCGGGGGAGGCTCCTGTGTAAGGAGGCGACCTATATGAACCTGCGCCGCTTTGCAATCGGGACTGCGTTTATCGCCGCGATGGGATGCGTCGCTGCCGCTTGCGGCAAGAATTCGATTAGCGGCGGGGGAACCTCGCAGGTTTTCAGGTCCAACGGCGCTTTCACCGTGCCTTCCGGTAAGGGTAGCTTCACCGTCAAGCTCTGGGGCGGGGGCGGGGGAGGCGGCAGCATTGGCGGCGGCGGCGGCGGCGGCTATGCCGAAATGAAGTTCTATATCTCCTCCGGTACCTACGCCGTGACGGTCGGCGCGGGCGGCACTGGCACCGGCTCGGGCTCCAGCGGTAATGGGGGCGACAGCAGTTTTGCCGGAGTCATCACCGCGACCGGGGGCAAGGGCACGGGCTGGGGCGGTTGGGGGCCGTACAAGAAGGGTGTTCCCGGCGGGACCGGCGTGGGCGGGACCATCAATGTCACGGGCGGCTCGGGCGGCGTCATCTATATTGACACGACGCCCGTCAATGGCGTCTATGTCTCCACTGCGCCCAATAATGGCGGCGCCGGGGCCAACGGCGGCTACGGCGGCATGGGCAGTGATTCCCGCAACGGCGCGGACGGCACATTCCCGGGCGGCGGCGGCGGCGGCAGCGGACCGAGCTCGATCGGTGGCAATGGCGCCGCCGGGCAGGTCATCATCGATTGGTGATTTGTGCCGCATTGAATGTATTGATCATGCTGGCTGAGGTATCATGAACCGCAAATCCTGTCTCCGCACCGTCCTATCCGCGCTCTTGCTTGCGGTCCTAAGGGCGCCCGGCCGGGCCGACTCCTTCTCGGACTCGAGGGCCGCTTACGAAGCCGGCCGCTACGAAGACGCCGTCAAGCTGCTACAGGTCGGCGCGGACCAGGGCGACGCCAGGTCGCAAGGGGCGCTGGGGATCATGTACGAGCACGGACGCGGCGTCCCCCAGGATTATCAGAAGGCGATCGCCTGGTATCTCAAGGCCGCGGCGCAGGGCGATGCCTCGGCGCAGACCAACCTGGGTTATCTCTACTATTCCGGACAAGGCGTCGCCCAGGACTACGCGCAGGCCTTCGCGTGGTATTCCAAGGCCGCGCAGGCCAAAGGCGCACCCGCGCGGCATCAAGCGCTGGCCTTGAGCAATCTGGGCCATATGTATTTCTGGGGCCACGGCGTCCCCAAGGACCAGAAGCAAGCCGCAGAGTTCTATCTCAAGGCCGCGGATTTGGGCAACCCAGTGGCGCAGAACAACCTCGGTTACCTTTACGAGCGCGGCTTGGGGGTCAAGCGCGATGGCGCGCAAGCCGCGCAGTGGTATGCCAAGGCGGCGGAGCAGGACTTCCATTTCGGAGAGCGCAACCTGGGGCTCATGTACGAAGCCGGCCGCGGAGTGGCGCGCAGCTACGAAAAAGCCTTCCACTGGTTCAGCCGAGCCGCCTTAAAGGGCAACCATTCCGCGCAGTATAAGCTCGGCCGCATGTACGAGCGCGGCATAGGCATACCGATCGATATGGTCGAGGCCTATAAATGGTTCTTGTTGTCCTCCCAGGGTGGCCATAGGCCAGCGCAGGATAGCCTCAAACGCCTCGATACGGTGCTGACCGCGGCCCAGATCGACGCGGCCAAGAAGCGGGCGGTTTCGTTCGCGCTGCCGTCGCCCAAGCCATGAACGCCACGCGAAGCGCCGGATTCCTGTTGGCCCTGGCCGCAGTGGCCGCTTCGGCCGCGTGCGCCACTCCGGCCGTCGTCTTCCTCAGTCGCAGCTATGACGCACGCCATGTCAAGCGCGTGGCTGTGGCGGTCTTCGACGATTATCCCGGGGCGCAGGGCTCCGGCGAAATTGCGGCCGCCTCATTCGAGAAATATCTGCTCTGGGCCGGCTACGGACTCATCGAGCGGCGCCAGACGCGGCAATTGCTGCAGGAGCAGTCCGTGGCCCTTTCCGATGACGCCGGTCCGGACGTGATGAAGGAAGCGGGGAAAGTCCTGGGGGTCGACGCCTTGGTGTTCGGCAGCCTTACGAATTTCATGAACACCCAGGAGCAGACGGCCATGGTCGATATGCCGCAGGAGCAGGCCGAACCTGTCTACGGGCAGGTCGAAACGGTGGCGCACGATCATGGCGCCACCGTCAGGACCGTGCAACCCTTCGTTTCGGGCTATAGCTACACCGAGACGCATCAGATGGTCCCGGAGGTGCAAACCGTGCCGGCCCGAGCCGCATTATCGGTCCGGCTCGTGGACGTGCAGAGCGGCGAAGTCCTCTGGAGCGGTTCGGCGGCCAGCGATGGGGTCGATCCGACGGCGGCGACCGAGCAGGCTTCCGCCATGCTCATGCAGGCTTTGGTCAAGAGGCTGAAGAAAGCGGCCCTTCCTGCCCCCTGAGCCGCTCCACGCAGAATCCCCCCTGCTCTGGCGCGCGCAGGATCGAGAGCGCCTGGCAGAAAGGCTGTAATCGGCCGTCCAGCCAATAACCGGTGTTGCAGCCGCAATCCTCGCTGTATTCCTCCGGCCAGGACCGCACGCTGATCTTGAAGAGCGGCCGGTCATGTATCCAGGGGGTCCGTCCGTCTCTGCACAGGGCTTTCCAGAATCCCGAGAGCACCATCTTGCTCCCATAGGCCTTGAACATGTCGCGGAGCGGAGCGAATTTTGCGGTTGCGGGGGGGGCGGCCGCCAGGGACTCTCCGACCGGCACTATCTTGCCGCCGCAATCTCTAACATGGAAGTCGAACGAACAATCCCGCAGTGGGAATATCCTGCGCCGGAAGAGCTCGTTGATCCGTTTCTTGAGCGCATGCTCCTTGAGCACCGATTCTTCCCGCAGGCCCAATTCCCGGCAGACGATCCGTATCAGGTCCCGCGCGGAGAGCTTCGCGCTGGGGACATATTTTCCCACGCGCGCCAACGCGCGGAGCTTCAGTTCTTCCACGAAATCCCGGTGTTCCAGGCAATACTGCAGCAGGGGGCGGATCTGGTCCTCATTGATTCCCTGGACGACCAAGACCGAAAGAATGATTTTGAGCCCTTCAGCCCGGATTGCATCCAGGGCCTCCATTTTCGCGGCGAGCAGGGGCGCGCCATTTATCCGGACATAGGCCGCATCGGAAAAGCCGTTGCAGGAAAACGCTATGTATTTAAGGCCGCTCCCTTTAAGCGCGCGCAAGTACCGCCTGTCCGCCAGCTTGAGTCCATTGGTCACCAGGAACACCGTGTTGTTCTTGCTGAAGGACGCGATGATCTCGGGCAGATCCTCCCGCTCCGTCGGCTCCCCGCCGCAGAGCGAGATGATCTTGCCGCGAAGATTCCCGGCCAGGAGGCGGAGGTCCGCCAGGCTCATGTCGGCGGCCGCGGCGCCGGCGTTATAGCACACGGGGCACCGCAGGTTGCAGCGGCCCGTGATGTCCAGAAGGATCTTATTGTATCGGCTCTTTGGCGCGGTCATGGCTGGGATGCGGGTCCGCTTTGTTCAAGGCATCCATCACTCGGATTTGTCGGAGGCACGCCGAGACGGGCTCGCCCTCGGGCGCGTCGGAGTAGAGATTGCAGGTGTCCAGCAGATGGAGATCCACATTGTGGGCATCATGAAACGTCCCGACGATGACGCTGAGAACGTTGTTGTCCAACAGGAGTGTCCGTCTCCTGCCGCAGAACGAAGCGATGAGCCCCTGGCCGGCCCGCAGGACCGATGCCCGCAGAGGCCGGCTTGCCAACAACGCTTTGATGATAAAAAAATACGGGACGCGGAGCAGCCAGCCGGCGCCCTTGAGTCTGGATGGTCCGTCCAAATAACGGACGATCCTTTGCAGTCGGGAATTTAGCGCCTTGGCGTCGAGAAGATGGGATAACGGCCGCAGGGCCCCTTTCTCCGCGAGGGCGTAGCACCGGATTTCGCACCAGGGATGCTTGTTCCCGCCTTTCCCGGTCAATTGACGGCGGATCGTGGATAGATGATACGCTGTCGCGGTGCCTTGCAGGAAGTCATCCAGGCTGATGGCGGAGGCGGCTTCGATCGCCATGCATATCTCCCCAGCGCCCAGGGGGTCATGCCTGCCTATACGGCCCATGTTCCATACGGGATTGAAGTTGATGACTTTGACGATATCGCTGTTGCGAGCGGCGAAGGCGAGGAGCGGCCCCACCTGGTCGACATTGACGCCTTTGACCAGCATGACGAACAGGTAGACCGGTATCCGGGCCAGGCGCAGATGGGCGACCGCGCGCAGCTTCGTGGCGACCAGCTTTTCGCCGCGCAGGATCTCGCTTTGGCGCTCATCGAGAGCGTCGAACTGCAGGACTACCAGGTCTACCCCGCATTCGGCCAGTTTCATGGCGTAGGACGGCTCTGCCAGCTTCTTGCCGTTGGTGAACAGGACCACTTTGTAGCCTGCGGTTTTAACACACCTGATGATGTCGAACAGGTCGGGGCGCAGGGTGGGCTCCCCGCCGGAAAGGTAGACGAGCGAGCCCCGGAAGCCTGACACCTTCCGTCGGATATCTTCGACCGAAGGCTCTTTCGTCTCGAATTCATTGGCTCGCGCGAAACAGTAGGGGCAGTTCTGATTGCAGCGCGAATTCAGATTGATGACCAGTCCGTCCGGAGCCGCCTTTAATTGACGCCCGCCGAACAGCTCCTTCATGTGTTGATAGACTCGGGGGTCGCTCCAGGGATGAGCGCATTCGAACTCCCCGTGCGCGGCGCAAGATTTGTACAGCCGCATTTCTCCGTCCCTGTTCAAAACCTGCGCGCCGATGACTTGCAGGCACGCGGGGCACAGGCTTTTCGTGGCTGTGGACGGCGGGGCCATGGGATCCATCGGCCTAAGATTGCCTGCTGTAGACGGCCCAGAAAAATCCCTGGTCCGATCGTATCGCCTTCGTGAAATGAAAATTCTTCCTGCGGGCATAGAGCTTGCGGACCAAGCCCTCTTCCAGCCCGGTCCGGGAGAAATAGGCATAGATGAAACTCTGGGTGTTATCGCGCAGCAGGCGAGAGATATCCTTCCGCGGTGGCCACCACTCCCCGGCCTCCGGGAGCGGGCATTTGAAGATGATATGATCGAACGAATCGAACTCCGCGTCGGCCATGTAGGACATGAGGCAGAAATCCTGGACGTCTATATCCTTGTCCTTGGCCTTGCAGCGATAGCGGATCTCCATGGGATCGAGCTGCGGATATGCCAGCGAAACCAGCAAGACCTTTGAGGGCGGAGGGCTCGCGCGCGGGATGCTCCGGACCAATTCGTCGATCCGCAAGCGATCCTGGCGTTCCGGAGCCGCGCCATAATCGGTCCTTCCCAGAAGGAAATGCCGTGACAAGCGATCCTGGAGCGTCTCCCCGGCGAAGGTCATGACGGAATATTGCAGCAGCAGATGGCCTGCCAAGGCCAGCAGGATGACGATTCTGCCCTTGGCGCTGGCGATGCGCAGGATGCCTTGCGCGGCGATGATCGCGATCATGGGGAAGATCGGCATGAGATGGCGGAGTTCGAAGATGCCGAATCCTTTGATCATGAACACGACGGGGATCGCCAGCCAGGCGATATAGACTTCCTTCTGGGGGATGTCCGCGGTTAGAAATCCCAGAAGCCCGGCCGCGAAAATCAGAAACAGCGGCGGCCCTAGCCCGCGGACCATGTTCTTCAGGAGGAAGAATGTCCGCAAAGGGTAAGAGACTGGCGTGAAGAAGCCCCGGCAGAAGGTCGTCAAGACCCGCAGGTCCTTTAGTTCTGGCGGGTAGAGGGTCTTCAACAAAGCGCAGTTCCGTTTGACTGCTTCCTCGAACGAGGCGCTGTTCTGCAACATGATGTCCTCGATTCCGGAGATTCCCAGATGCGCCGGTCTGGTTTGGAAATTCCGCAGCAGCTCCCGAGTCTCTTCCGGCAGCCGCCCTTCGCGGGCCCTGATCCGCGCGCAGAAATCGGGATCCAGCAGCGCATTTTTGAGGATGTGCGAAAGCCTGGCTTCGGGCAGCCGGCTGACATCCGCCGGCTTGAGGCCAAACGCCTCGCAAAGAATGCCGTTCTTCGCGGAGGCGGCGCTCAATGCCGTTCTGAAGGACGGGATGTTCAAGTTGTCCACCCTGAAGCTGAAGCCGTTCATGGTGAAAAAGGGGAAATGGGAGCACCACCACAGGGAGGCCAGCGCGAGGCAGATCGCCGCAAATAATGAGAAATTGCGCCACGGGATCAGCGCGCGCCCGCCGGCCGAAGGCGTTGCTTCTCTGGGGGCAATGAGTTTTTTCCCGACAATCACCAGGGCTGAGGCGATCCCCATGGCGCAGAAGGGCCAAAATTGGTCCAACAGCGCCCCCCCTACGGCGCAAGCGGCGAACAGAACGGCGTACTGCGCATTGCTGAATGCGCCTCTCGCCAGGAGCAACAGGATCGGGACCAAAAGAAAAATCGCCAGTTGTCCCTTGACCAAAGTCCCCAGCCCTGCGCAGAGCGCGGCGAGAAGAGTGTATTTCAGATTGTTGAAGCCGTCGCACTTGAGCAGCAATGCCATTGAGACGGATACAAATGCCGTTAGGGGGAAGTCCAGGCCATATTGCCTGGAGCTTTCATAGATCAGCGGCGACATCAGAAGGAAGTATGCGGATAGCAAGCCGCCGAATCTGGATGAAAGGTGCTTCCCCGTTATATAGACCGACACCAGCATCGCAGCTAAACACAGCATGTTGCTCATCCGGGCGACGGGCAATGAGGGCCCAAAGAAAACATAGAAAGGATGGGTCAGGGCATATCCAAGATTGGGGCAGTTGGCGGCCGCATGCGGCATGGATTCGGTCAGCAAGGAGAATAGATAACGGGCTTTGGACCATATCGGGAGAGCGGGGTTGTGAACAATATCTTGGAATCTGTAGTAGTACTCCAGGGAGAATAGCAAGTGACTCGGCATGTCTGGGCCTTTGATTGCGTTGTTCCCGATGCCCCAAATCACATTGCCGACCAAGCTGAAGATCATGGACGCGATGATGGGAATGGCCAATAAGGTCACGGTCTTATCGGACATATGATGACGATTGGGATTGTGAACCGGCATTTGACTATAGTGTCCGCAGCAAAGTCCTTAAGGCTGATACCCGCCCAGCTCCCCGGAGTCTATCTCTTCCAATTGGCCAGGCTTTATGTTGAAAAACTCCGGGAGGTTGGCTGAAAGTCCCTCCCCATCGCGCATCTGAGTCAAGATGAGGCGCGGCGAATCATTCCCGTTGGCGTCGATATGCGTGAGGGCGAGATCGGTCGGAGAACCGTCGAAGGCCCGCGGAGAACCATCGTAGGCTTTTGAGCTGAAAACCAGCCAGCGGCTGTTGGGTGACCAGCTGTGCCAGGAATTGGCGCCGGGACCGTTGCTCCCGAGTTTGCGCGCCGTGCCTCCGTTGGCGGGGACGATCCATAGCTTGCTGTCCGCGCGCATCATGAGCATGCCGCTGGCGCTCTGGGTAAAAACCATCCATTTGCCGTCAGGCGAAATCTTGGGGAAATAGTTGCTCTGACCATTGCGGGAGGCTCCCTCGACCGGAGTCTCCCGCCCTCCCCGTCCATTGTTGAACGGGATGCGATAGATATCATATAGCTGAGGATATGTCTTGTCCAAATCC
>TBL_comb47_HYPODRAFT_10002933_pt1 | contig 20609 bp, 8 predicted proteins | sample TroBogypolimnion_40_FD_10682 | JGI IMG/M metagenome (IMG submission 10682) | reverse complement strand
GATCCTGTATTTGATCTCATCCGTGATGTGGGGAATGACCTGGACAGTTGCCCCCAGGTATTCTCCTTTCCGTTCCTTGTTAATCACCGACTGGTATATGATCCCTGTAGTGATGTTGTTGGCCTGCGAAGTAGGAACATTCGAGAACCTTTCATAATGCCCGAGGTCGAGATCCGTCTCAGCGCCATCTTCAGTCACAAAACACTCCCCGTGCTCATACGGGTTCAAAGTGCCCGGATCAATGTTGATATACGGATCGAGTTTTTGAATGGTAACGGAATACCCCCGGGCTTTTAATAGTTTGGCAATGGAAGCAGAAATGATCCCTTTCCCGAGGGAAGAAGCAACGCCCCCGGTTACAAAAATATACTTAGTCTTAGACATAGGTCAGCAATTAAAAAACAAAGGTAAGGGGAATATCAGCACAATCGCCATTTGCATATTCGTGATTCGTATATTCCTGCCTACCGGCCGGCAGGCGTCATTTAGTCAGGGCTACATCATCCTGCGCTTAATGGCCAGGATCTCGGATGCAATCTCCTCGATGGGTTTATTCGTAACCGTGATTACGGGCCATTGGTATTTGGTGAAAATATTTGCCGAATAATTCAGTTCTCTTTTTACAAATTCAAGTGTGGAATATTCCCCGGTATTCCCGCCAAGGTATTGCTGGCGGACCGAACGAAGCGAAGAGAGATCACCGGGCTGGGTCGTAAGACCGAAGACAAATCCGGACGGCAATTTTGATAATATTTCGGGAGGATCAACTCCCAGGACAACCGGGTAATTAGCAACAAGCCATCCTTTAAAAGCGAGAAAAATACTCAGCGGAGTCTTAAATGTCCTGGAAACACCAACGAGAACGATCTCCGCACGTTCGTATTCGTAATACCGCTGGCCGTCATCGTGTGTGAAAGCAAACTGCATGGAATCGATGCGCTTGAAATAATCTTCATTCAGCCGGAAAAATAATCCCGGTTCCCCGGAAGGAGAATTTGCCAGGTGATGCGAAAGCCTTGAAAGTAAAGGCCCCATGATGTCAATGGCATCAATGTTATGAATCCGGCTTAGCTTAACCATGTTTTCGCGGAGCGGCTCAGAGACCAGCGTATGAACAATGATCCCTTTAGCTTCCTGGACCTCTGGCATCATTGCTTCTATCTGTTGTTCAGAGCGGGTTTCCGGCTTCAGGATAATTTCGACCCGGGCATTGGGAAATTGTGTAAGCGCCGCCTTTAACGCCTGCTCAGCCGTGCGGCCTGTACCATCAGAAACAACAAAAATCCTGTCCATACACTATAAATAATTCACCGTTCATTATACTTAAAAATGATTTACCGATATCGTCTGTGCAAACGCGAGTTAAATCTACTCACTTTCCCTAAAACCGCAAAATTTTATTTCATTTCTTTGCGTTGTTAGTATATTCTGTAATTTTGACGGTAATTTAACGCATCGATAACATTTCAATAAAACAAAAAAATGGGAACGATTAAAGTTGGTATTAATGGTTTTGGCAGGATAGGTCGGTTGACTTTCCGCGCCCTGATTAAAAACAAGAACGTTGAGGTAGTTGCTTTCAACGACCTGACAGATGCAAAAACACTTGCCCACCTGTTAAAGTATGATTCGGTTCATGGTAAATTTCCGGGTGAAGTTTCTGTTGAGGGGGATTATCTGATTGTTGATGGAAAGAAGATCCGCGTCATTGCAGAAAGAGATCCGGCGAACCTTCCGTGGAAAGAGCTGGGAGTTGAGATCGTGGTTGAATCAACCGGGATCTTCCGCACACGCGAAAAAATGAACAAACATATTACTGCCGGTGCAAGGAAAGTCATCCTTTCGGTTCCGTCAGATAACCCCGGGGATGTGGATGCCACGATCGTCCTGGGTGTAAATGACAATACACTTACACCTGAGATGAAACTGATCTCAAACGCATCATGTACCACCAATTGCCTTGCACCCATCGCGAAAGTTCTGAATGATAATTTCGGACTGAAAAGAGGGTTGATGAATACCATCCATTCATACACAAATGACCAGATCATCCTCGATGCCCCGCATAAGGACCTGAGAAGAGCCCGTGCAGCTGCAGTTTCTATCATCCCTACCAAAACTGGTGCAGCCAAGGCGATCGGTCTTGTCATCCCGGAACTGGAAGGAAAACTTGATGGCTTTGCAGTACGTGTCCCGACTCCCGATGGCTCACTGGTTGACCTGACCTGTGAATTATCAAGGCCGGTTACCAAAGATGAGATCAATGCCGCCATGAAAAAAGCCGCAGAAGGTCCGATGAAAGGGATTCTCGAATACTTAACCGAACCACTGGTAAGCTGCGATATTATAGGCAATCCGCATTCCTCCATTTTTGATTCGGAACTTACAAAAGTCCTCGATGGGAACTTTGTGAAAGTTGTCTCCTGGTACGACAATGAAGCCGGTTATTCAACCCGGTTATCTGAAATGGTTGAACGAATTGCATAAAACACTTTTAATCCTGTAACTGAGGGCGTCCCAAAAGGTCGCCCTCTTTTTTTTATGCATGTGTCGTATATCCTGGCAGATTGGCAGGATTGGAAATGTCGGGGTGTAAAAACGGTTGCCCGGGTAAGTTTCATCGGCTGTGCAGAAAATCATTAACGGTTGAGCAGGAAATTGTCAACGGATGAGCAGGAAATTGTCAACGGATGAGCAGGAAATTGTCAACGGATGTACATCTCTTTATTTATGACACTTTTATACCTTTTTTAAGCAGACTTTCGGCTTTCGACTTTCAGACTTTCGACTTTATTATTACCTTTATAACATGGAATCGATCAAGGAAATTTACAAGATTGGCTACGGCCCGTCCAGCAGCCATACCATGGCACCCAGGAAAGCAGCAGAGAAATTCAAAAATGAAAACCCGGGGATTACGAAATTCAGGATCACATTGTATGGAAGCCTGGCCCTGACCGGCAAAGGCCATATGACCGACAAGACCATCCTTGAGGTTCTTCACCCCACTCCTGTTGAGATCATCTGGGAACCTGGAATATTCCTGCCGTTACATCCGAACGGGATGAAATTTGAAGGCCTCGATAAAGCGGGTAAAACCCGGTCAGAATGGACAACCTACAGCATCGGCGGCGGAGATATCAGTGATACCGGGAAAAGGGATCCTTCAGCAAAGATCTATCATTTAACGACAATGAAAGATATCCTGAAATGGTGTGACAACAATGGCAGGACTTTCTGGGAATTTGTTGAAGAACATGAAACCCCTGACTTCTGGGTCCATCTCGAGGAAGTCTGGAAAGTCATGCAGGAATCCGTGGAACGCGGAATTGAAGCAGAAGGTGTCCTTCCGGGGATCTTAAATCTTCCAAGGAAAGCTTCATCATTCTTCATAAAAGCCAAAAGTTATAAGGGAACCATGAGCCGCAGGGCTTTTGTCTTTGCTTATGCCCTGGCTGTTTCGGAGGAGAATGCGGCCGGAGGCAAAATCGTTACTGCTCCTACATGCGGTTCATGCGGTGTGGTACCGGCCGTGCTTTACCTTTTAAAAACCAGCTATGACTTTACGGATAAAAAGATCCTGCGTGCGCTTGCAACAGCAGGACTTATCGGGAACCTGATCAAAACAAACGCCTCCATTTCAGGTGCTGAAGTCGGCTGCCAGGGAGAAGTCGGCAGTGCATGTTCAATGGCTGCAGCAGCTGCCGAGCAACTTTTTGGTGGAACGCCCGGACAGGTTGAATATGCCGCCTCGATCGGAATGGAGCATTTCCTCGGGCTGACCTGCGACCCGATTCACGGACTAGTCCAGATTCCGTGCATTGAACGGAATGCTTTTGGCGCTGCACGCGCACTCGATGCAAACATGTACGCACTGCTTTCCGACGGGCACCATATTGTCAGTTTCGATACCGTCATAAAAGCCATGAATCAGACCGGCCACGATATTCCAAGCATTTACCGGGAAACTGCCGAAGGTGGCCTGGCTGCGTTCGGGAAGAAAAAAAAGTAAGACCGCACACCTGTGCGGATGGTTGATATTTTCCAGGGGCAAAATACCTGATTTTCCGGCGAGGGAAAAATTTTTCGCAGTATCTTTGCGCCTCGTTTGCTACACACGAATCAATTATTATATTCGGTTCTACGAGATCATCCGGAGACAGGAATGCCCTGTTTTGCTTAGGTTAAATATCCTTTCCCGGCTGAATCCGGCAAGCATTAATTTACTAATCATAAACCAAATCATAGTATGAAAAAACTCTTTAACTCGCTTTTACTAATAATTAGTTTGTTATTAGCATTTCAGGGAAGTACTTTTGCTCAAAACTGTACCGTAAATGCAGGATTGGACCAGACCATCTGTGCTTCGGCGACACTTACGCTGTATGGTACGGATGCAGGATTGTTTACAGGTGGAACAACCTGGACTCAGGTCAGCGGCCCATCGGTAATAATTACCTCCCCAACTTCATTGACTACAACAGTAACCGGATATACCGGTGGAAACACCTATAAATTCTGGCTCAATGCCAATTGTGTTGATGGTTCCCTGATCCATGATGAATGCATCGTTACCGTAAAGCCCATAACCCTGGCCAATGCAGGCACTGATCAAACACTGTGCCCCGGTACACCGGCTGGTTCATTGTCAGCAAATGCACCCGGAACGGGTGAAACAGGTGCATGGACTACAATCGGAACCGCCAACGGGACCACGGTAGTAACTGCAGCCAGCGCAACCAGCGCTATTAACCTTTCACAAACAACTTCAGGAGCTACCACACTGAGGTGGACAATCACCAATTCCAATGGCTGTTCGAGTACTGACGATGTGATCATCAACGATCTTGGCGGCGTTACACCGGTCAATGCCGGACCCGATGTGACCGTGACAACGTGCTACACTACCACGACAACCGCAACCCTTGCAGCCTTGTATGGCGGCGGCGGCAGCGGGCAGGCAGGTTTATGGTCAGTGGTGAATGGCCCCAATATTCCGACAATTACAACACCCTCATCCCGAACATCAACGGTCACCAATCTTATCCAGGGAACATATACCATGCGCTGGACCGTTACAGGAACATGCACGAACGGATTTGATGATATGCAGATTTTCGTTCCTGCACCTACCCAGGGGCTTACAGGACTCAATTCAGCCAGCACCCAGACTTATTGTGACAACAGAACAACGGCAGTCCTTACGCAGAAAGCTCCTGCATTACCCGGAGAAACCGGGGTTTGGACCTTTGTAAGCGGACCAGCAGGTTCAGTGATAACAAGTCCGAACAACCCTACAACAACCGTTACCGGTTTAAATGGTACAGCGGGTTCTACCTATGTTTATAAATATACCATCACGAACTCCTTCGGTTGTTCTGCCAACGCCAATATGACCATCGCCTACATCGCTCCTGCAGCGACTGTCAATGCCGGTCCTGATCAGGTCCTGGCCTGCGGGGTTACAACGGCATCATTACCTTATACTGTTTCAGGCGGCAACCTGACCCAGTACAGGATAGTGAGTGGTCCTTCCGGGACATCCTATACCTTTCCGACTTCATTATCAACCACAAATTCCAGTCCGCTTTCAATCACAGGGCTTACGGCCCAGGGAACCTATGTGGTAGAGCTGGTAAGATCTGTCAATGGAGCAACAAATACATGTTCACCGGTTCTGGATCAGGTGAATGTTACTACCTCATTTGCCCCAAGCGGAAGTACATCAGGCACGAAGCAGCTGCTCGCGTGCAACGTGGTTTCAACTGCACTGGCAGGAAATGTCCCGACATCAGGCGTGGGTACATGGTACCAGGCAAGCGGCCCGAATACGGCAGTCATGTCAAACCTTCACGTGTATAACAGCGGCATTTCATCCCTGACTCCCGGAGCTTATGTTTTCCGCTGGTTAATTTCAGGTGGCCCCAATTGCCCGACATACCAGGATGATGTTTCTGTAGTCGTGGCTAATGCCCAGCCAACAGCAGCAAACGCCGGATCCGATCAGACTGCCTGCTACGGAACTCCGATACCTTTGAGTGCAAATACTCCGGCACTTAATGAGACCGGCGCATGGAGCATCTCTCCTTCTTCCGGGGTGACCTTCTCCAACATAAACAGCCCCAAAGCCACTGTCATTCTGCCGAATCCGTCCACAGCCTATACACTGACATGGAAAATCACCAACGCCTGCGGAACAAGCTCTGATGTCGCGTTGATCACAACAACTGAAACAAATGGCCCGATCCAGTCGCTGGCCGGATCCGATCAATGCCTCTCAGCAGGCACAACAAGTGTTACACTTGCAGGGAATAACCCGGAACCCGGAACCGGTTTATGGACGAAACTCACGGGTGGCAGTGCAACGATCACCAATCCCTCTTCTCCCACTTCAACCGTTACCGGGCTGACAAACGGGAGTTATACATTTGAATGGGCTATAACCCGGGGTTCAGGATGCGTCGTTACCCGCGATACCATGATGGTAACGATTTCCGCTCCCGTAACAACGGCAAACGCCGGATCCGACCAGACGATCTGCGGAACAAGCGTTACCCTCAACGGAAACACACCAACAGTCGGGACAGGAACCTGGTCATTGGTCAGTGGCCCGGCAGGCTATACTATGGTAAACCCGTCCCTGCCAAATACAGCTGTGAATGGTCTTCCCAGCGGAGTCTATACGTTCAGGTGGACCATCAGCAACGGAAATGCAGCATGTACTGCAAGTACAGACGATGTGACCATTTTTGTCTCAACTCCTCCCTCAGCAGCCAATGCAGGAGCAGATAAAAGTGTTTGCGGTGGGACCACAACTACCCTTGCAGGAGTTGCACCCACATCCGGCACCGGTTTATGGAGTGTGGTCTCCGGGCCCAATGTGCCTACAATCACAACGCTCAATTCGCCAACTTCAACAGTATCCGGGCTCCTTGAAGGGACCTATACCTTGCGGTGGACAGTCACATCAGGTCCATTCTGCACACCCAGTACGGACGATATGTTCATAACGGTCGTACCAACAGCCAGTACTTCCGGAAACACCACTGCCTATTGTGGCGTAAGTTCCATACAGCTTGCTGGGAATGCAGGAAGTACAGGAACATGGACACAAAGCGGAACAACTCCCAATGTCGCGACCATCACCACGAGCGGACCGAATACCGCAACAGCTTCCGGTTTAATCCCCGGAGCTTACACCTTTGTTTATACAATCCCTGTTACCGGAACCTGTTCTCCGACAACAGCCAACCTTACCGTAACAATATCGGCGCCTGGAACGACTGCCGTCGCTGGTCCGGATCAAAATGTCTGCAGAAGCGGGGCATCAGTTACCGTTACTTTTGCCGGAAACACGCCTGCAACAGGTACAGGAAGTTGGTCAAAGATCAGTGGTCCTGCTGGAGGAACTACCTATTCACCCAATGCAAACACCCCGGGAGCAACAGTTTCCCTGACCAATCTTGGAACCTATGTCTATGCCTGGACCATAACCAATGGAAGCTGCTCGACCCAGGATCAGTTTATTATTAATGTGGATATGCCTACAACTGCTTATGCCGGACCAGCTCAGAGCATCTGCGGTTCGAGCGCAACACTGGCTGCCACAGCAGTCACCGCTCCCAGGATAGGATCCTGGACTCAGGACAGCGGCCCCAGGACAGCCTCTTTCAGCTCAGCCATCCTGAACAACCCGACTGTTTCCAACCTGGTCACAGGAACCTATATTTTCCGCTGGACTGTTACTGGCGGAATATGTACACCAACAACTGATTACAGTACAGTTTCCATCGCAGTGACAGCGAATCCGACCACCCCGAATGCAGGGCCCGATCAAAGTCTCTGTGGTGCAGGCAGTGCAACAATGAGCGGAAATGCCATTACAACCGGTGCCGGAACCTGGACACAGGTCGGATCAACTCCGTCTGCCACCATCGTTACTCCGTCTGACCCTCATACCAGTATTACCCTGACAGGCGGAACAGGAACTTATACTTTTCAATGGACTGCAACCAATGGAACCTGTAGTTTGAACGACCAGGTAGTTGTCAACAACTATGCTTCACCTCCAACCGCAAACGCAGGAGCTGACCAGTCTTTATGCCAGTTCCAGCCTGTGAATCTTACAGGGAATTCACCTTCACCTGGAACCGGTCTCTGGACACTGGTGAGCGGTCCCACGATCCCGACAATCCTGACACCCGATTCACCAACAACTGAAGTGATAGGTATTGATGTAGGAACCTATACCTTCAGATGGACAACATCCACACCGAACTGTACGCCGAGCACCGATGATGTTCAGATTGTAATTAACCAGATCCCTACCCCTGCTTCAGCAGGACCCGACCAAACTGGTGCTTCAACCTGCGGAACTACCACTGTGACGCTTGCAGGGAACAATCCTTCAGCAGGTACCGGGCATTGGTCAATCGTCAGCGGCACCGGCGGAAGTTTCGGCAATGCCGGCCTTTACAATTCCACATTTTCCGGAATCGCAGGATCAACCTACACACTGCTCTGGACGACTTCAAATGGTCCATGTTCTTCTTCGGATGACATGATTGTTACCTTCAATAACAGTGCCGATGTCTCGATTGTCAAAACAGCTCCTGCTACCTTTGCTCCGGGATCCGTGCTTACTTATACAATAACGGCTTCAAATGCAGGACCATGCAACGCCACAAACGTGATCGTTACGGATGCCATTCCTTCTGAATTAACAAACCCCCAGTTCTATAACGGAACCAATTGGGTGACATGGACGGGATCCAGAAATCTGGGGACTATAGCTTCAGGAAGCAACTCAACATTTCAGATCAGGGGAACACTCAGCAGTAATTGTATCACGACAGTTACAAATACGGCTTCTGTCTCCAGTAATAATCCCGATCCTGTGCAGGGAAACAACAGCTCCTCAGCATCGTCTGCTGTTAATTTTTCAGTTCTGACATGGTCAGGAACTGTCAGCACCGACTGGACCAATCCAGCTAACTGGGTGGGGAATGCGATACCCTCAGCTTCAATGAATGTATTTATTCCTGCAGGATCCCCTCACTATCCGGTGCTTTTAGCAGGAACGACGATCAATTCCAATAAACTGATGATTGGGGGTTCCCTGAATATTGCTTCAGGGGGGGCACTTACAGTAACAGGAGATCTTTCGATCTGCGGAAATCTTGTCGTAGAGAACGGGGGATCGTTGATCACCAATTGTACGGTATCCGGCATTGCAACATTTCAGCGGCAGATCAACCCCGACCTGCACTGGCACCTGCTTTCTTCACCGGTGAGCGGTCAGCTGATCTGTGACGGAGTGTTTGCACCAACCCCATCAGGATTCCCCGGAGATATCAATACCTGGGATTTCTATACGTGGATGCCAAACTGTCCTGTTCCGCCATCCCCGGCTGAACGCTGGAGAAACCTGAGAACGGTATCACAAAGCATAAACTATACGGATTTTGGAACACCACCGCAGTTTTTCGTTACCAAGGGCTACCTGGTTTCCTACGCAGCCGGCTTCCCGTCAACAAAATCCTTTACAGGAATCCCGAATGCATGTGATAAGGTGTGTGATTTTTCTGATATCATATCAGCATGCTCCTGGGAATTGGCAGGGAATCCATTCCCTTCGGCGATCGACTGGAGTCTTGTTACAGGAAAATCAAACCTCGTTACAGATTACTATTATGTCTGGAATGAAAACAAAGCCGGCGGACCCGGTTACGAGTTCTGGAAAGACAGCAATCATCAATCATCTTCAATGGTGGATGGAAAAATACCCTCCATGCAGGGATTCTTTGTCAAAGTTGATCCCGGTGCAGGAAAGACCCTTGGACTTCCAGCTTCCTCACGTGTACATGATGTAACAGGCGATCATTGGGTAAAGGATGCTCCGGCCAACAGGTTATTGATCAGGTTAACCAATGGGACGAATTATGACGAAGCATTCGTTATGTTCGAGAACAACGGAAGCTTCGGCCAGGACCGCAACGATGCAGAAAAACTTTTTAGTATGTCAACCGGAATGCCACAGATTTACACAATTATTAATAATGACCTGAAAGCCAGCCTTAATTCAATGCCGTTGATTTCCGGTAATGTTACGATTCCTGTGGGCATCATTCCTTCTTCTGAAGGAACATTTAAAATCATCGTGAACGGAATTGAAAGTTTCACGTCCCTGACGGGGCTATCACTTGAAGACCTGAAACTGAATAAAACACAAAACCTGCTTCAGGGACAGGAATACCAGTTCACAGCCACAGGGGATGAAGATGCCGGACGGTTCCTCCTCCATTTTGCAGGAACAGTTGGGGTTGATGAAAAAAGTGATGGTGAAATCAACATCTATTCTAACGAAAAAACCGTATTCATAACCTGTTCCTCTGGTTTCCGGAATGCTGATGTAACGATCAGTAACCTTCTGGGACAGGAGATCCTGACTCAGAAACTGGGTGATCAGAAGATAAACCATCTTACGGTGAATGCCCTAAAAGGCTACTACATTGTTAAGGTAAAAAATGATACTTCAGTAAAAGCAGCAAAGGTTTATATTAACTAGAAGGCCAGTATTAATCAAACTGAAATCATTTACCAATAACCAATCAATATGATGAAAAAACAAATTCTCCTGATTGCAGCATTCATCGTCTTTATGTTGTCAGGCTCAGTCTACGTTTACGCTGATGATCCCAATCCGCCAGTAGTACCTGGAACTCACGGTGCAGCAGGTGACATTCCTGTCGGAGCTCCGATTGACAATGGAATATACATTTTAATGATTCTTGGAATCGGTTACGGAGCCAAGAAATTATATCATAGCCGGGTAACGGAAAATAAACATAAGAAAGTAACGGTTGTTTTCCAGGAATAGACAGCTATGGAATTCAATCATTAAAGATTCATGGTTGCAGCAAAAGCCGTTCCTCAGGGACGGTTTTTTTTCGCCTTTTTGAAAAATTTCTGAAATCAGGGGTAAGATAATTTATTGTATCTTTGTTAAGATCCAATCCAGTAGCTACTTCATGCGAAACCTTTTATTCATAGTATTTTACTACTGTGTCGTTATTCCCTCTTTTTCCAGTTATGCAGGACAAACAGATCCCGGGCAAGTTAAGTTTCACAACATTCTTTATGAAATTACCAATCAGGATTCAGCAGAATCAGTTTTAGCACAGGCAAAAAAAATTGAGAACAACGACCCCGATCGATCTCTTTATTATTCCAACAAAGTTCTGAGATATGCCCTGGCAAAAAACATCCCTCTGCTAACCGCAAGGTCTCAGCTCCAAATCGCCAACCTATATGCAATTAAGGCACAGTTCACCGATGCCATGAAAATGGCCATGCAGGCAAGGGGAATTGCTGAGAAGTATGGGGCGGAAGTTGAAATTGCTGAGTATTATGAAATTGCCGGAAGAATCAAAACCCGCTTAGGAAATTACGAGGAAAGCCTGGAAGATTTGTTCAAGTCCCTTCAATATTTTGAGAAAACCAGGAATAATGTCGGTATTACACATGCCCTTAATTCGATAGGTTCTGTTTCCTATTGGAAAAAGGACTATCCAAAGGCATTGACATATTTTCTCAGAGCGCAAAAAATTTCGATCCATATAAAAGACAGGGTGGAGATTGCCCGTTCAATCAACAATATCGGGTTGATTTATATGGCACGAAAGGAATATCAAAAAGCCCTGGAGTTTTTTTCAACAGCAATGGTATATAACCAAAAATCCGGACAGTTGCTCCGTGTTGGTGGCAATATTCTAAACATTGCAATCATTTATATGCATCTTAAAGACTTTCCGGAGTCTTATAAAAATTACCAGGGGGCATTGGCCATCTTTACACAACTTGATAACTATCTGAATCAAAACTTGTGCTACCTTGACCTGGGGTATTATTATGAAAACCTTGGAGATCGGTCCATGAGTAAGGACTATTTCCGTAAAACATTCCAACTGGGGCGTAAATACGGGTTTAAATCAATAGAAGTTAATGCAGTTGATAAACTCCAGAATATTTACTTTAAAGAAAATAACAAAGACAGCGCTTATGCCTATTCAGTTATTCTGGGAGAACTAAAAGACAGCCTTGCGGAGGAAAAATCCCAGACCCGGTTTTCAATTGCCGAATTGCAATACCAGTATGAAAAAAGGGAACAGGAAGTGAGACTTGATCACCAGCGTAAGAGTTTTATTTCAATCATCATCGGGTTATTCCTGATTACCCTAATCATCATCGCCATCCTTATCATCTCACGTCAGGTTCAGAAAAACAGGGCCATAGTTTTTGAAAAGAAAAACCTGAAAGATGAGGTTGAATTTAAAAACAAGGAATTGACGCTTAATGTGATGAATTTACTCAAACGAAATGAATTTATCCTCACTACTTCCCGTCGATTGCTTGATGTTAAACCTGATCAACAGCCGGAAATGATGAAAGAGGAACTATTTAAAATTGCTAAGTCTCTCCAGGATGAAACTGAAAAAGAGTCGTGGGAGGAATTTGAGCTACGGTTTAAAGAAGTTCATTCCGGATTTTATGACCGCCTGCTTTACCAGTACCCAAAATTGACATCCAACGAGCTTAGAATGTGCGGATTGCTCAGGCTAAATCTGACTACGAAAGAGATGTCAGAACTTACTGGCCAGCGCAAAGAAACCATCGAGATGGCACGTTTTCGCTTGCGAAAACACTTAGGAATAACCGACGCCCAGGTAAATCTCATTACTTTCCTGTCAAAAATTTAGCTTTCCCTTAAACTTTCTTCATCCCCGAACTTGTTTACACAAAATAGTGTAATCATATATACCTGAAGTGGGTTTTTACTTGTCTATTCTTCAATTACTTATTCTTTTGTATAGTCTTTGTAGAGGGCGCGTTTTGTCAAGTTAGAGTTTTTGTAAGGGGTGTAAAACTGGTTTTCCTGTTCCTCCTGAGGTATTTTTGTCAGAAAAAAAACATGGCTCAAGAAAATTTAGAATTACCTGAGGAGACCGAAGATTTTAACCAGGAAACGGAAACCGAAAAAAACAAGTACAGTATCCGTGAGGTTGAAATCGAATTCCACGGAAAAAAGTTTGAAGAATCTGAACTCCAAAAAGGACTTAAAGCTATTGAGCTCCAAAATCTGGTGTTGAAAAGACTTCTGGACGAAAAGAACATGGATCTCCAAAAAGATCCTTTAAAGGTTGAAAACAAAAAGAAAAAAAATAAATAATTATCAAATTAACCATTAACCCTTATCCCCATGAAAAAATTATCCATGCTTTGGCTTTTTTTGATTTGCATCAGTTCAAGTTCATTTGCACTCACTCCACTTACCGGGACAAAGAATATCCCTGGTGATTATTCCACAATTGGAGCAGCAGTGACAGATCTTAATGCTAATGGTGTTGGAACAGGTGGTGTCACCTTTTCCATTGCCGACGATGCCACATTTACCGAATCTCCACTTACAATATCAGCGACAGGAACCTCAGCAAACCCAATCCTTTTCTTAAGGGGAAGCGCCGGAGCAAAAAGTGGTGCAAAGCCCATCATCAATTTTACAGGAACATCTGCTACCAATGATGCCTGCTTCAAACTCTCTTCAGCCAGTTATATCACTTTTGACGGACTGGATATCAGAGATGCATCAAACCTGATGGAATACGGGTTTTATCTGACAGGAACAGCAACATTGGGATCCCAAAACAACCTGTTTCAGAACTGTATAGTTACCTTGAATAAACTTAATGTCAACTCAACAGGGGTTTATTGGGTATCCACCGCAACAAATGCCACCGGTTCAATGTCTGGCAACCGATTCTACAATAACACCATCCAGAATTGCAACTCAGGATTTTCAATTACAGGGAATTCCGGAAGTTACGATTCGGGAAACGAAATTGGAGTGACCGGATCCGGAACAAATTTGATCAACAATTTAGGAGGCAATGCCGCTAACTCCATCGGCATCAATTTCGATTACCAAAAACTCTTGAAAATTTTCAATACTACCATTTCAAATGGTACCACAACTACCAACACTTTCCAAGCCCGGGGTATTAACAGCAATGGAAACGGAGCCAATTCTTTCAATGTATACAATAACACTGTTTTTGGATTTACGGGTCCCGGGCAAAATGTTGGTATGTCAATTTACACCAATAATGGAACAGGAAATGTATATTACAATACCGTTCACACTGTTTCCTCTAGCTTACAAAATGTATATGGGATGTCTTTCACCGGGGTTGTAAATATTTATAACAACATTATTTACGATATCAGCGCTGCTTCTGCCGCCGGTCAGGTCTGGGGTATCAATTCAGGGATCGGTACATTTAACGTTTATAACAACCTGGTTTACGATCTCAGGAACCCTGTCTATAACACTGCAACAAACCTTGGGGTAATGTGTTATATGGCTCATGGTAGTGGCATTGTGGCGAATGTGTTTAATAATACTTTCTTTCTTAACTATACTTCGACCACAGCCAATAATCAGAGTGCCTGTGTTTACTGGACAACAATTCCTTCCATGGTCACAATGAAAAACAATATTCTGGTCAACTTATGTAACATGACTGTGGGCTTACGGGCTGTTGCACTTGCTTTTCAGAACCCCGGTATGACAAACTATTCAGCACTTTCAAACAACAATTGCTTTTATGCAGGTGCCGCGGGTGTAAAAAATGTTATTTTTTATGACGGGGTAAATTCTTTACAAACGCTTCAGGAACTCAGAGGACTTTACGAGCCTCGTGAAACTCAATCTGTTTCAGAAAATCCGCCATTTTTAAGCGCAATAACCCCTTATAATTTTCACCTGATGACAAACGTGCCCACGCAATGCGAAAGCGCAGGAGCGGTCATAACTTCTCCTGTTAGCATCACAACAGATCTTGATGGAACTCCCCGTTTTCCCAATCCAGGATATCCCAACAACCCATCTTTTCAGGCAATCGCACCAGACCTCGGAGCGTATGAGGCAGGAGCATTATCACTCGATAGAACCCCGCCGGATATCCAGTACACGCCCTTATTGAATACAGCATCGTTAAGTGCCAGAACGCTGATAGCAACAATAAATGATTACAAGAGTGGCGTACCAGTAAGCGGTACCGGGTTACCTGTACTCTACTGGAATTGCACATCAAACACCGCATGGCAATCAGTTCCGGGAGTTAATACCGGACCTGGTCAGTATTCTTTCACATTTGGAAATGGAGCTGCACTCTATGATATAGTTAAATATTATATTGTTGCACAGGATAATGCCAGTACCCCAAATGTGATAGCCAAACCTTTAAATGGTGTAACAACTTTCACAGCAAATCCTCCAGCAAGTGCCAATCCCCCAACAGATCCAAGTACTTACATTATTTCACTGGGCATCAGCGGAAATAAAACAGTAGGGAGTTCTGGTGCAGATTACCCAAATCTTACAGGGGGAGCCGGAATTTTCCAGGATATCAACAGCAGAGTGCTCAATGGGAACCTCACGGTAACGATAATTTCTGATTTGAGTGAGCCCGGTACTGTTGCATTGAACCAATTTCTTACTGAAGGTGCCTATACTGTGAGGATTGTACCCGACGGAACGAAAGGGCACCTGATTCAGAATTCAGCAGATGTGCCAATGATCACTTTCAATGGCACAGATCTGGTCACCATTGATGGGAGTTATAATGGCCTAGGCAATTACTTGCAATTCAGGAGCACCAGCACCACAAATCCAATCCTGGTATTGCAGAATGATGCAACTCACGACACTATCCGCAATTGCACATTCGAAAGCGGAAATGGATCTACTTACGGAGGGATCCGAATCAGTACATCGACATATGCCCTGGGCAATAGCTACAATGGATTTATCAACAATATTTTTCGTGACCGCACCGATGTCGCTGTTCAACCTTATTACCTCATCTATGCAGCGGGAACAGCAGGCAGTGCGAACAGCAACAATACCATCAGCGGCAATCAGTTTGTCAACTTCAAGAACATGGGAATCTTTGTTGGCGCTGTTGGAAACGGTAATAACTGGACCATCACAAATAATAGTTTCTACTGGACTACTCCAATGAGCAATGCCGGTGCAGTATATCCGATTCAATTTTATGCCGGGTCATCTTCAAATGCCAATATTATTTCCGGTAATTTCATCGGTGGTTCTGCTCCGCAATGTGGCGGCAGTGCCTTCATCAACAGCGGTGCGACCACTACTTTCTATGGTATATACTTCAGCGCTGGCACCCTGGCAGCGAGTGAGCTACAAGGCAACACCATCAAGAATATTACTTTAACCGGTACAGGTGCAGGAAGTTTTCGTGGCATATACAGTGCAGGCGGGATGATGAACATTGGCACAGCGACCGGCAATCTTATCGGCGATACCGTAGGTTCCGGTAGTATATCCTTTGCCGGAACAGGCACGTGTTACGGGATTTATACCGCGGGTAGTTCAGCAACCATCCGCAACAATACCGTTGCCAACATCACGACAACAAATACCGGGGGTCTTGGACTGTTTCATGGCATTCGACTGGATGGTGACTACCCTATTGTGGTCGAGCGAAACCAGATCATCAATATCGGACCGGAAACAGGGGCAGCGAATGATGGCACCAACAACCCTTTGGTCGGTATCTATCTCTACGGAGCAACCACTATGGCAAATACTTATCTTGTTGACAACAACCTGATTTCACTGGGCGGAAACGGCAGTATTCATAACATTGAGATGAATGGCATCACTGTTGCATCAGCCGGTGGTACACATAAAATTTATGCAAACAGCATAAATATTACAGGCACTGCCGCTGCCTCGAACACCCGCGGTTCGGCCGGCATCGTGAAGAACACAGCCTCAACAGTTCTTTGCAAAGACAACATCATCTCAAATAATCGTGTCAACGGAACCGGAGGAACTGCCAAGCATTATTCGATAAATGCAGTAAATAACGCAAACCTTAGTTCAGATTATAACGATGTATTTGCTTCCAATGCAGCAAAAACCTGCGCCTGGGGTGCAACAGATTGCACGTTTACATCATGGAAGACTCTTTCGGGCGGGGATGCAAACTCAGCTTCAGTGGACCCTATCTATGCATCAAGCACAAATCTTCATACTGTCAGGCCAGAGCTGCATGATGCAGGAATTGCTCTCCCGGAAGTAACCATTGACTTTGCAGGTATCTCAAGAGGAAATCCACCTGATATGGGGGCTTATGAATTCCCGGCTCCAGCAACTAAAACACTAGCTCTCACGTCTTTATTCCTCGAAGGATTCTACACCGGATCCAGCACGATGATGCAGACACAGCAGAGGTTTCCTGATGGCAGTTTTGGAAACTATTGGGTAGATGGATCTGCTGATCATATCTCAGTTGAGCTTCATACACCTGGTAACTACGGTTCGGTAGTTTATGTTTCAACTGATGTTCCATTGAGTACAACTGGTACAGCCTCTGTTTCAGTACCTGGTGAGTATAATGGATTATACTATCTGACGATCAAACAGCGCAATCATCTCGAAACCGTTTCCGCACTGCCTCTTAGCTTTGCAGGTTCCACCATTAACTATTCATTTGATGCATTAAGCCAGGCTTATGACGGGAATATGACTCAAGTACTGGAACTCGATGGGGCAACACTTTCTCCGCCGTTGATTTTCGGTGGAGACGTTAACCAGGATGAACAGATCGAATCAGATGACATCAATGCAGTTGGAAATGATGCTGCTGAATATGTTTTGGGTTTCGTCCCGACCGATATTGTTCCTGATGCACAGGTTGAATCTGCCGATATCAATATCGTCGGAAACAATGCGGCTCTTTATGTTTTCGCCCATATTCCAATGTAATAGTCCGACAACCCCCTGTAAAGTGCAGGTGGATTTCTTTCTTTCAAAATAAACTGTTTAGAAAATATTTATTCACAAATAATTAAAGATATGAAAAAGCTAGTTTTTACCCTGTTTGTAGTAATAGCATACAGCATCGTAACATTTGGGGCAGGGTTGTCAGGAGTCAAAACAATACCTGGAAGTTATGCGACTATTGCACTTGCCATCACAGACCTTAATGCCAATGGTGTTCTCGCTGGTGGTGGTGGTGTTACATTTAATATTTCAACTCCGTACTCAGAAACCTTTGCATCACCAACAGCAGGGCTTATCACGGCTACGGGAACTGCTGCGGAGCCCATCGTTTTTCAAAGAACGGGCAACGGCTCAAATCCACTGATTACTGCAGGTGTTGGTACTGGCGGTACAGACGCAATCATTAAAATAGCTGGTGGAGATTATATTACTTTTGACGGCATTGACGTTACTGAAAGCCTTGCAAACACAACCACTACAACCCAAATGGAATGGGGATATGCACTTGTTAAAGCCAGTTCGACTGCTCCCTTTAATGGATGCCAGTATGTCACCATCAGGAATTGCACCATTACCCTGAACAACACGAATGTAACGACCGTGGGTATTTACTCTGGAAACCACATTGCGACCAATACAACAAACTTAACACTCACTTCGACATCTGATGCCATGAACAATTGTAAATTCTATGGCAACACAATCAACAAAGCGTATGTTGGTATTTATTTTAGAGGTCACTCCTCTGCTACTTACTACGATGCAAATAATGAGATCGGAGTGGGTGGTGCAAATACAATCACAAACTTTGGTGGTGGCTCAACAGCAGCATACGGCATCTATTCAATGTATCAATCCAATGTAAAAATTGCAAATAACAGCGTCACTTCTGCAGCAGGAACAAACCAGAATGTATATGGAATGTATTTTACTTCAGGATCCGGTACAGTTGATATTTTCAATAATACTGTTACTGTTACCGGTGGCGGCGGAACGTTCACTATCGGTGGATTTTTTAATGCGCTGGGTTCTGTCGTTACAGCAAACATTTACAGTAACACCGTTCAGAATTGTGTCTTCACTACGGCAACAACAGGAAGTTTTAATGGTATAACAACAAATGGGACTCCAACAAACCTCAACATCTATTCAAATACGATAAAGGGGAATACATTATCCGGAACCGGAGGACTCAGTCAAAGCACATTTGTTGGCATCAATGGCAATACTGCAACCAACCTGAATATATACGGCAATAATATATATAACAATACGAAAACAGGTGCTGGCGGATATATTTATGGAATTCAGGCATCTACCTCAACAATCAGCCTGCATGATAATTCTATCTATTCCAACACCATCAATAATACCCTCACTACCCCTGCCAACAGTGCATCAATTTATGGGTATTACAACATTGGAGGATCTGCATCCGTTGAAACCTATTATAACAACCAGATCTATGATCTGAACATTACCGGAAACGCTCTTTCCAACTCAAATGGAATCTATGGATTTTACACAACAGCTTCAAATGCAACAATCCCCAGATTGACCTATGGGAATACTTTCCGAAACTTCACAGTATCAGGTGGAAGTGGTACTATTTACGGAATATATAACAGCGGAAGCTCCAATATTTACAAAAACAGCGTTTATAACCTGGTTTCGAGCGGAATTTCAGGGACTGTTTATGGAATTTATCACGGATCAGGAACTACTCTTTATCTGTATAACAATTTTGTCTCCGATCTGAAAGCTCCCGATGCAACAGGACTGAAAGCAGTTACCGGGATTAATTTGTCCGGCGGAACGAACCTGAATGCCTACTACAACACTGTATTCCTTAACTGTTCAAGTACAGGAACCACATTCGGAACATCAGGACTATATAAATCCAGCACTTCAAAAGGAGATTTCCGTAACAACAATATCGTAAATCTCAGTACGCCCGGTTCATCCGGTGGTTATACCGTAGCTTACAGGCTGTCGGCAGCATACAATGCAAGCTATTACCTTGCCACTTCAAACAATAACAACTTTTATGCAGGGAGTCCTGCTGCCAACAAGCTGATCTTTTATGATGGGATCAATTCAGACCAGACGTTGGCGAATTTCCAGGCTCGTGTTACGCCAAGTGACGCAAACTCGGTTACAGAGAACCCTCCCTTTTTCAACACAACTGCTACACCTTATAATCTTCATATAAATCCGGCAATAGCTACTGCACTTGAGAGCGGCGGAACTGCAGTTACGACACCGATTGCCATAACTGATGATTTTGACGGAGATGCCCGTGGAGCAACACCCGATATCGGAGCAGATGAATTTTCCGGAATTCAACTTCCTGTAAAATTCAATGTTACGGGAGGAGGAATCTATTGCATCGGTGATGCCGGATTAGCGGTAGGACTTGATAATTCACAAGTAGGTGTTACCTATACACTATATCAGGATGCAACTCCGCAAACTCCTGATTTTGCCGGCACAGGCTCAGCTATTTCATTTGGAAACCAGGCAGGGACTCATACATATACAGTAAGCGCTACTGTTTCGGGTAAAATTGTTGCGATGAACGGAAGTGCAATCGTTACAGCAATCGTTTGCACACCAACATGGTCAGGTCTTGTTAACAACGAATGGAACAATGCAGGTAACTGGATTGCCGGCAACATTCCTGCATCCGATGGCGATGCTATCATTCCTGCAGGTTGCCCGAATTATCCTA
>TBL_comb47_HYPODRAFT_10002930_pt1 | contig 20626 bp, 17 predicted proteins | sample TroBogypolimnion_40_FD_10682 | JGI IMG/M metagenome (IMG submission 10682) | reverse complement strand
CCGGGTTGCGGCGCGAAGGACGCGGCGGCGCTGGCGGAAAGGCTGCGCCAGGGCATCTGCGACTCCCCCCTGCTGACCCCCGAGGGACTCATTCCGGTCACCATCAGCCTGGGCGTTTCGGCAAGCAGCGGCGGGGAGGCGGATGCCGGCGCCCTGATCCGCGCCGCGGACCAGGCACTGTACCGGGCCAAGGAAAACGGGAGAAACCGCGTGGAAGTTGGTGTGGTGCAGGGCAAGCGCTGAAGTCCCGCCACCCCCGCCACCCTTTAGCGGACCTTCCCCAGGTGGATCTTGGAGATGTAGCTCAGCAGCCCGAAGACGTTCAAGAGCCAGAGCACCACGACGATGACCACGACGGCGTTCAGGATGGACTTGATGGATCCCGCCATCGGGATGTACCGGTTGATGAGCCCCAATAGGACTCCGACGACGATCAGCACCAGTATGACTTGGACTAATGGCATGGGCTTGAACCTCCGGTGAAGTTTACTCGCCGTCCAGCACCTTGCGCACCTTGGCCGCCAGGTCGGCCATGGTGAACGGCTTCTGGATGAAATGCACACCCTCGTCGATGACGCCGTGGTGCGCGATAATGTCGGAGGTGTATCCCGACATGAACAGGCGCTTGAGGCGCGGATAGCTGCTCATCAGGTCGTTGGCGAGCTCCCGGCCGCTCATCCCGGGCATCACCACGTCGGTCATCAGCAGCGCGATCTCGCCGGCGTGCTCCTTGGCCAGGCGCAGGGCCTCGCCCGGGGAGTTCGCCGCCAGCACGGTGTAGCCCTGCCGGGACAGGATCTTCCGGGCCATGTCCAGCACGGCCGCTTCGTCCTCCACCAGCAGGATGGTTTCCTGGCCCTGTTCCGGAGGCCGCGCCGGCGCCTCTTTCGGCGCGGCCTGCAACGGCTGCTCCCGATGGCGGGGGAGGTAGATGGTGAAGGTCGTTCCCAGCCCCGGCTCGCTGTAGACGTTGATCGAGCCGTTATTCTGCTTGACGGCCCCGAAAACGGTGGCGAGGCCGAGGCCGGTCCCCTTTCCGACCCCCTTGGTCGTATAGAACGGCTCGAAGACGTGGGCCAGCACCTCCCTGTCCATACCGCACCCGTTGTCGCTTACGCTGAGTTTCACGTACTCCCCGGGCACGAATCCCGCGTTGTGGGCGGAGTAGCCCTCATCGACCATGCAGTTGCGGGTCTCGATGGTGATTCGGCCCACCTCGGCGATGGAGTCGCGGGAATTGGAGCAGAGGTTGGTCAGGATCTGGTCGATCTGGGACGGGTCGACCCGCACCGGCCAGAGCTCTTCACCCGGCTGCCAGACCAGCTCGACATTCTCGCCGATGATCCGCTGCAACATGCTCAGCATCCCCCCGATGGTCTGGTTCAGGTCGAGCACCTTGGGGGCGACCGCCTGCCGGCGCGCGAAGGCCAGCAGCTGCCTGGTCAGGTCGGCGGAGCGCTCTGCCGCCTTGCGGATTTCCTCCAGGGTCACGTAGAGCGGCTGATCCTGGTCCAGGTCCATCAGAGCCAGGTTTGCCTGGCCGATGATGACGCTCAGCATGTTGTTGAAGTCGTGCGCCACGCCGCCTGCCAGCCGTCCCACCGATTCCATCTTCTGGGCCTGGTGCAACTGCTCCTCCAGCTTGCTCTGCTGCTCCTCGGCCCTCTTCAGCTCCGAGATGTCCACAATCATGGCGCGGCAGTCCTCCCCGGATTCGGAGGCGACTGCCTCGACCTGCAGGAAGACCGGCTCCTCTCCCTCCCTTTGCAAGGTGACCTCGCAGGCAACCTTGGCCGCGCCGCTGAACACCCTGGTCAGGAATTCGTGGAAGGGCGTCTTGGTGTCCTCGGAGAGGGAGCCATCGAGGTTCTGGCCCACGAGCGCGGAGCGCTCGCCCCTCAGGAAGCGCGCGCCGGTGATGTTGACGGCGCGGATGACGCCGTCGCGGTCCAGGTTGAAGTAGCCTACCGGCGCGAAGTCATAGAGGTCGCTGTATTTCCCCAAAAGCGCCTCCATCTGCTGCCGCTCGTCCCTCACCCGCCGCAGTTCCTGGTTCTGAGTCACCAGCAGGTCGCGGCTTGCGATCAGGTCGCTCTCGTTCTTGATGCGCCGTGTGAATTCGCGCCACAAGAATAGGTACAGGGTCGCCAGGACGATGCTGCCCAGCAGGTTCCCCAGCACGAGGTAGTAGAAGTTACGGTTGAAGTACCTCCTTTCCACGACCGAGCGTTCCCGGAGCAGCCGCTCCTCGTCGCGCACGGCCCCCGTGATCATGCCGCGCAGCGCCTCCATGGTCTTCTTGCCCGTGTCCAGCATGATCCGGTCCCTGGCGCTCTCGAAACCCTGTTCCGAGCGGAGCCGGATGGTTTCAGTCATCAAGGAGAGCCTGGTCCGGATCAGGGGCTCGATGCTCGCCAGCCGTCGTTGCTGGTCACGGTTGTCCTTGGTCAGGGTGTGCAGGGTCGTCAGGTGGGCATTCACGGCCGCCAAGGCTGCGTAATACGGCTCGAGGTACCTGCTGTTGCCGGTGATGACGAACCCCCGCTGGCCCGATTCCGCATCCTTAAGGGCGCTGAACAGGTTGTCCAGTTCAAGGATCACCAGGTAGGTGTGCTTTTCCCAGTGGCTGGCAGTGCGCGTCTCCGTCAGGTTGCGGTAGGAGAACAGCCCAAGGCTACTGGAAATGACCAGGGTGAGCAGGAAACTCGCCAGCAGGACCAGGCGGCCCTTGGCGAAGGCCGCCTTCTGGAGGGCGCCGAACCTGGGACCGGGGCTCCAGGGGGGCCTGGAAAGGGCGCTGATCAGGTTTCGTAAAGGGTTCTTCTTCTCAGCCACGGGCTGCCTCTTTTTATGACCGTTACAACTCCTAGCGCGAGCGGAACCTCCAGTACTGTCCCGAGGAGGCGTTTACCGTCTTCAGTCCCGAGCGCTCGGCGGGACTCTTGCCATCCCGGATCAAGTGATAAATGTCGGCAAGGACCGACGGGTTGTCGGCAAGGTACCCATATCCCCCCAGACCGGTGCTGACATTGCTGGCATCGATCGTTTCGATCCCCTCGAACAGGAGCAGGTTGCTTCCCGAGTCGCCGGCGCGAGGGTAGTTCTGGAACTTATTGGAGGCTTTAAGAGCCAGATCCCGGGAAGAGGTGTAGAGCGTGGTGTGGCTGGATGAGGCAGCTAAAGCGGGGGCAATGTCCCGCTTGAACTGATCGGAATCTATGTCAGGCGCCACCAGGATGACCTCGCGGAAAACCTTCCTGAGCTCGGGTCTCTCGGAGGCCAGATAGATATATGCCTTGGTAAGAGCCCGGTTCCCCATGCTGTGCGCGATCAGGTAGATATTCCTCGCTTTGGTCTTCGTCGCGAAGTCTTTGAGAAACTCCTTGAGGTCGGGTTGTGCCCATTCGACATCCGCCTCGTCGGCGCTGTAGGCATCCGCCCGGCCCTTGGAGGGCCAGCTGAAGAATATCGCGGCACCGTCAAACCCCAGGTCGTATTTCATTCGGGCCGTACGTCGGGCCGCCTCGGCAAAGGTCACATTGTAGCCGTGCACAAAAACGAAGGCGCTCTTTTTAGCGGACTTCGCGATGGCTCCCTTCAGTTGCTCAAGATAGGTGTCATATTCACGCGGAGTCACCTTGCGCAGGGTCGGACGGAAGCCCGGCGCCTCATTGGCCCGCGCCTGCGCTGCGGTTTCATTGAGGCCCGGTTTACTATCCCTTGGGATACCGATCTCGCACGATCCATAGGAAAGTTGACCTCGCTTGCTGCCGAATATCTTGGAAGGGTCCGACTGTGCACTGCGTGAGCGGTCCGTCGCGTAAAAGACCTGGACCACGGCAACGCTCTTCTTTTTGACCTCTGTCTTTTTGTCTTTATCACTCTGAGCGGGCGCCGATTGGATTGGTGTCGTGGCAGAGGCCGACCCCGAAGTTGACATAGCAGCCGGTTTGCGCACCTGTGCAGGGTCTGCACCTGTCAAAGGAGGCTGCCGGACTACTGCAGACCTGTCGCACCCTGCCAAAAGAATCAGGATGGCTGCACACACCGTTTTGCAGATACAGGCAACGACTCCTCTGCTGAATAACCGCGATACTCTGTCCATATCTCACCTCCAATACGTCCTGTCAGCGCTGAAAAGAAGTGGCGCTAGTGCGCGAGGGACTCAGGTTTGCTGCATCTGCTCGTGCCTTGGCGCCCAGCCAAAGCCTGTTGCAGCGCGCCGGCACACGGGGCGCGGCTTCCTGTCAGGCGCCTCCAGACAGACTAAGGGCCGCGAGTTAGTCTAATAATTATATCATGTGTGCGCAGTATTAAAACAGGCTAACCACGGTCGTGGTCCTGGTCCCCGGGGAAGTCCCGCAGACGCAACGAGCAGGAGGTGCCCCAGCGCTTCGTCGGCCAGCGGCTGTCCCGCTTCCTTCCGAAGCCCTAGCGGCTCTTCTTGCTGAGGGATGTGATCAAAAAAGTCGTTTGGGCGGCGTTCAGAAACCTTCCTTCAGGCAGAGAACTGAAGGAATATGGCACTGTCCGGTCCAATAGGTGATATAATGAGGATTAGGTTACGCAGGCAATTAAACCTCAACGACAAGGAGCAACGTCATGAGTAAAGGCCAAGACAGCAAGAAGGCAACGAAAAAGGAACCGGCAAAAACTCCCAAAGAGAAAAAAGCCGACAAAAAGCTCAAGAAAGACGAGAAGAAGTAATTAAGCCATTCCATCGCAGTTCCAGGCTGCTGAGCAGGGCCTCCAGCTTCCAGCAAGGTTGAAGCACATTCAATAGCTGGTGAGCCCTGCCAGCAGCGAACTGCCGAAGTTGACAGTTCAAGTCCGACCTGCGTCCGACTTTTCCCTACCGCACTTTGCACGAAACTTTCCGCGTTGCGCCCCCCTTTACTGCTGTAATCTGCAGCCAACTTCTCAGCTCCGTTTGCGCCGGTAGCCCACCGGTCCATTTACCCCAAGCGCCATCCATTCAACTGGCAGTTGTAGGGGCGAATCATCATTCGCCCTGGCCCAGGTGCCAGCCAGGCAATAGTCGAAAACTCCTCCAGCGTTGCTAACGATTTCAAATCAACAACCTGCTCATGACACTCAACACCCGGACCTCGTTGACAGCTAAAATTGAAAAGAGTATTATTTTTAATTAAGAGTAGTGCAGCGATCTGCAGCAACGGAGGAGATCATGACAACCCAAGCGATACACACCATGCTGGCCCGCACCGACTGCGCGCTGGCGCTCATAGATTACCAGCCGGCTATGTTTGCCGGAGTGCACTCCCACGACCGGATTACCATAGTCCAGAACGTCCAGATTCTGGCCAAGGCGGCCAAGCTATTCCGCGTGCCGACCATCTTGTCCACGGTCGCGTCGCAGACTTTCAGCGGTGCCATGCTTCCGGAGATAACCGGAGTCTTCCCCGATCTGAAACCGATCGACCGCTCCTCCATCAATTCCTGGCTGGACCAGAATTTTAAGGCAGCCGTCGAGCGCACCGGGCGGCGCAAGATCGTTCTGGCCGGGCTTTGGACCGAGGCGTGCGTGATGTTCCCGACCCTGGACCTGCTGCAAAACGGCTTCGAGGTCTACGTGCCGACCGACGCCTGCGGCGATATCACCGAGGAGGCCCACGAGCGGGCCGTACAGAGGCTGGTCCAGGCGGGCGCGGTGCCCGTCACCTCCCTGCAGTTCCTTTTCGAGTTGCAGCAGGATTGGGGGCGCTCCGAGACCTACGAAGGGTGCATGGAAATCATGAAAGCGCATACGCCCTACGGCATAGAGATCCGTTTCGTGAAGGAATTTCTCGGTGGCCATGGAGGGTGAAAAGTAGCTTCGCATTCCTTAGGAAGGTCCTACCAAGCTTGGCAGCGTCCTGCTAAGCAGATGCCGGGGCCGGGTCCAGATAGAGGAGCACGGCTCGGCGAGGTAACTCAAAATGAAAACACCTGATCTGATTTTACATAACGGATGCATTACCACCCTCGACCCCCGCCGCCCCGAGGTCTCCGCCCTCGCCATAACCGGTTCGCAGATAACGGCGACCGGCGGAGCGGAGCTTATTGCCGGCGCCGGCCCGGGTACGGTGCGGGTCGACCTCAAGGGGAGGCGCTGCGTCCCGGGGCTCAACGACTCCCACCTCCACGTGATCCGGGGCGGACTCAACTTCAACATGGAACTGCGCTGGGACGGGGTGCCGTCCCTGGCCGACGCGCTCACTATGCTCAAGGAGCAGGCCCGGCGCACGCCGCCTCCCCAGTGGGTGCGGGTGATCGGCGGCTGGACCGAGTTCCAGTTCGCGGAAAGGCGCATGCCCACCTTGGAGGAGGTGAACCAGGCAGCGCCCGACACCCCGGTTTTCATCCTGCACCTCTATGACCGCGCCATCCTGAACCGCGCGGCGCTGCGGGCGCTTGGCTACAACCGCGAGACTCCGAACCCGCCGGGAGGAGAGATCCAGCGCGACAAGGCGGGAAACCCCACCGGGCTGCTGATCGCCAAGCCCAATGCCATGATCCTCTACGCGAGCCTGGCCAAGGGGCCGAAGCTCTCCCCCGAGGACCAGCTCAATTCGACCCGCCAGTTCCTGCGCGAACTGAACCGGTTGGGACTCACCAGCGCCATCGACGCGGGGGGCGGCTTTCAGAACTATCCGGAAGACTATCGGGTGGTGCAGGAGCTAGCCGCCCAGGGCGGGCTCACCCTGCGGATCGCCTACAACCTATTCACCCAGCACCCCAAGGGGGAGCTGGCGGATTTCGCCCAGTGGGTCACGGTGACCGCGCCGGGCCAGGGAGACGATTTCCTCCGGGTGAACGGTGCCGGCGAGATGCTGGTGTTCTCCGCCGCCGATTTCGAGGACTTCCTGGAGCCACGCCCCGACCTGCCGGTAACCCTGGAAGGAGAGCTAACCCAGGTGGTGCGGCTCCTGGCTCAGCAGCGCTGGCCGTTTCGGCTCCATGCGACCTACGACGAATCAATCTCCCGGTTCCTGGACGTCTTTGAAGCGGTGGACCGCGAGGTTCCCTTCCAGGGGCTGCGCTGGTTCTTCGATCATGCCGAGACCATCACACCCCGTAACCTGGAGCGCGTGAGGGCGCTGGGCGGCGGCATCGCCATCCAGGACCGCATGGCCTTCCAGGGTGAGTACTTCCGGGAGCGTTACGGCAGGGAGCTCGCCGAACAGAGTCCGCCGATCCGGCGCATGCTGGAAACGGGAATCCCGGTGGGTGCCGGTACCGACGCGACCCGAGTGGCGAGCTACAACCCGTGGGTCTCCCTCTACTGGCTGGTGACCGGCAGGACCGTCGGCCGGCTGCAGCTCTATTCCGAGGCAAACCGCCTGGAGCGCGAGGAAGCGCTGCGCCTGTACACGGTCGGGAGCAGCTGGTTTTCAGCAGAGGAGGAGAAGAAAGGGACCCTGGCTCCGGGGCGGCTGGCTGACCTGGCGGTTCTCTCAGCCGACTACTTCACCGTGCCCGAGGAGGAGATCAGGGGGATCGAGTCGGTGCTCACCATCGTGGGCGGGCGGGTGGTGCATGGAGCGCAGGAGTTCGGCAACCTGGCGCCACCGCCTCTGCCGGTCAGCCCCGGCTGGTCGCCGGTAGCGAGCTTCGGCGGCTACGGCGGCCATGGGAGCGGCACTGCAGCGCCTGCCGCTGGTACTAGGAAGAGCGCCGGTCACAGGCACCGGCAGGTACGGTCCCAGAAAGATTCCCGGCTCTGGGGGATGGGGTGCGACTGCTTCGCCTTTTGAATGGCAGCGAGCAGCGCGCTATAATTTCCCAATCATGGCAGCTGACCACGAGCGGAAAAGAGGTTCGATGAAACTTCATGCCAACACCAGGTGGCTCTGGCTAATCATCCTCAGCACAGCGTTGCTGCGATCGGCGCCGGCGCCCGCGGGATCCGAAGCCCTGCAACCACCTCCCTATCGGCTGAACCGCGCCGATGAGGATTACCGCTACCTGCGTGATGCCGCCCGGCGCTCCGACCCCTGGGACACCCTCAAGTTCATGCCCTTCAACGAGGCGGGCTCCTGGTACCTCTCCCTGGGGGGCGAGGCGCGGGAGCGCTACGAATACTTCAATCACCCGAACTGGGGCAAGGACCCGCAGGACAACGGCTATTTCCTGCAGCGCTATTTCCTGCATGGCGACCTGCACCTGGGCGAACCGGTCCGCCTCTTTACCCAATTTCAGAGCAGCCTGGAAAACGGCCGCAGGGGCGGGCCGCGGCCAACCGACCAGGATGAGTTCGACCTGCACCAGGCGTTTCTGGACCTAAGGTTCCCGGCCGGCGAGGGCGGCAGCTTCACCCTGCGTTCCGGGCGCCAGGAGTTCGCCTACGGCTCGCAGCGGATCATCTCGGTGCGGGAGGGGCCGAACGTGCGCCAGAGCTTCGACGGTTTCCGGGGCATGTACCGCAGGGGAGAGCTGCAGATAGACGGCTTCGCGACCAAGCCGGTGCAGACCAAGCGCCACGATTTCGACGACGGGACGGACAACAACAAGGGGCTCTGGGGGAGCTACGCGGTGCTTCCCCTGCCGCTGCTCCCCGAGGGGAAGCTGGATCTCTACTACATCGGGCTGTACCGGGGGAGGGCGGGCTTCGACCAGGGGGCTGCCCGCGAGACGCGCCACTCGGTGGGAGCCAGGGTGTGGCGGACCAGGGGGCCGCTTGATTACAATTTCGAGTTCCTACACCAGTGGGGAAGCTTCGGGCAGGGCCAGATCCGGGCCTGGACCGCCGCCTCCGACACCGGCTACAGCTTCGCCTCGCTTCCGCTCGGCCCGCGCCTCGGCCTTAGGGCAGACATCGCCAGCGGCGACAAGGACCCGGCCAATCCGGGGCTGCAGACCTTCAATCCGCTCTTTCCCAAGGGAGCCTATTTCAGCGAGGCGGGGCTGATCGGCCCCTCCAACTTCATCGACGTCAACCCCTGTCTCGACCTGCACCTCACCGACAAGCTCACCCTGATCCTGGACTGGGATTTCTTCTGGCGCGAGAGCGCCGGCGACGGGTTGTACAACAATGCCGAGGTCCTGGTACGTTCCGGCAGGGCGAGCAATGCTCGTTACATCGGCAGCATGTCGCAGGCGCAGGTGTTCTGGGAGGTAAACCGCCATCTGTCGCTGGTGGGAATCTACGGCCACTTCTTCGCCGGCCCGTTCCTGAGGCAAACCGGTCCCGGGGAGGACGTGGATTACTTCACATCGTGGCTTGCCTATAAATTCTAAGCGGAGGCTTGCTTAGAGGGGAGCGACGGGTAAGGGGACTAAGCGGTAATGAGAGTTGCCGGGCAGATTTTGAAGCGTGGCGATTGATCGGTTCAGCGAGTCACGCGGCAGCGCGCTCGCGGCAGGGAGCAGGGAACGGGGAACTGTGAGCTGGGAGCTGGGAGCTGTGAGCGGGAAGTGGGAAGCGGGAAGCGGGAAGCGGGAAGCGGGAAGCGGGAAGCGGGAAGCGGGAAGCGGGAAGCGGGAAGCGGGGTCGCTGCCCCGCCGGGTCTAAAACAGCTCCATCTGGTAATTGCCCTTAAGCAGCTCGTCAGGGGTGGGGGCCAGTCCGCCGCCCCGCTCTATCCCTTTCCAGGTCTGGCCGGTCTTGACCATTTCCCAAAGCCACTTCTTCGGCACCGATCGGTAGCTGCACGGCTTGAGATTCCCGACGACGATGGTGGCGGAGGCGACCCCGGCACGAAGCCGTTGCACGATTTCCACCACCCGGCCGGTGAACAGGAAGCAGCGGCTCGCCCCCTTGTGCTCCAGCAGCAGCTCGTCGCCGATGATGGCAAGGCAGATCGCATGGTGGCGCTTATTGTCGGCATGAAAGCTGACCGCGCAACCGGGCCGGGGCTTTTCGATGGGCGCGGACCGGTCCTCGGCCTCCAGCACTTCCAGATCATCCTCGGACGCAGGCTGCTCCTCGGCCTCCAGTAATTCCAGGTCCTCATCCTCTAGGTCACTACAAAAAGGTTCTTCCATGCTACCAATCCTTCGACCCCCAAGATTCCTGGGTGTACCTATTTGTCTTGTTCTTTCAGATCCTTGAGCGCGCTCCGTTCGGCCTGGAGGGTGGCGTTTGGTCTGCCCTCGGTGCCCGCTCGAATTCGCCCCACAGGTTACAACGAAATTGTCCGGAGATGCAACCCCAATAACGGCGCAGGGAATTGAGGGGGAGCTTGTGGATGTGCTTACCTAGGGGCGAACGGCCGTCGCCGAGCGCTGCCGAAGCCAACACCCCTGTCGCTACTAAACGCTTCAGCAGTCGGGTGTTGTTTGCTCATCATGAATAAAAAAGAGGCCACATCTCTAATCCGATGTGACCTCTTTTCATTGCTACAGTCAAGAATGGGAGCCCGATGCTACCTGCCACCGGACACGCTACCCTCAGATTCTACTTACGTTGGCAGCCTGCAAACCTTTCGGTCCTTTGACTACATCGAATGAAACGCTATCACCTTCTACGAGCGATTTGAATCCGTCGCCGGTAATTGCCGAGAAATGACAGAATACATCCTCACCGCTCTCCTGCTCGAGAAAACCAAATCCTTTTGCGTCGTTAAACCATTTTACAGTTCCATTCACCATTTCTTTGCGCTCTCCTGAAAAGTTATTTGTCCAACAGTGGCAGTAAGACTAACAGTTCCCTGCGAGGTGTCAAGTGTAACTACAAAAAACTTTAATCTCGTGGTGGATTTAATAGCTAAAAGTGCTTCAATGCCGCCTGCCGTGGGGCCCGGATATCTCCTTCCCCTAAGAACCGATAGCGATCGGATCCCTGGCCGCATCCCTTACGGTGGCCCCTTGATCTGGTAAACCTGGGCTGCCTTCAGGAAGTCGATCGCCAGCAACCGCCTCTCCTTAGCGATGTAGATTCCACCGCTCCCCAGCTCCTTCAGGATCGGAGCCGATTTGAGCGCCGTATCCAACCGCGCCGTCGCACTGGCCAGGTTCTGCTGGAAAGGAGTCCCGTTGGGTGCCGTGAGGTCGATCGCCTCCCAGGTGTCCTTTTTCTTGGGCCAGGCGAGGAGAAACTGCTTCGCCCCGGGGTTGTCGGAATCCGCTGCCGGAAGCGCCAGCAGGACCAGACGCTGGCTGTCTTTAAACACCGAGTATTCCAGCGCGGAGACCAGCAATGCGGCCTCGAGTGAATTGACCTTTCTCACCTGTAACGCTTCCTGAGGCGTCTTTATGGTCTGCATGCTGTCGCCGTTTTTTCCAGCCGGCGGCCAGGGGTCTTCATAAGGGTCCACCACGAGGCGGTGCCTCTTGTTTGCAAAGAGATCCTGGTAGCAGTTCTCCATCCATTTATCCATTGACATGTCGGGGTCCAGATACTTGGAGCCCCGCGCGCTGATGGCCTCGTTCTGTGCCAGGGGCCAGGCAGTCAAAGAAGCGAGGATAAAGTCAAAGGGTACGTTGGTCCCATCCGGTCTCTTAAGATCCCAGTACACGATGTCCTCGGCCAGGACGAGGACCGATACAGGGTCGCTGATGGAAGCCTGATTTTGGAACGTCAACTCCCATTGCAGGCTGAGAAGACCCGACACATGTTCCTTATTGAACCTGAGCGCGGGATCGAGACGCGCATCCTTTTTGAGCATCTTGGGACAGATGCTGACATTGAACGACGGATTTTTAGGGTCGATAACCGCAATTTCGTTATTCATGGAAACGACCTTGATCCCAGGTTGGTGCATTCCTGGCAGGTGGTTGCCACGTCGTATGACGTCCAATACAGGTACTTCTGACTCATCTTCAGGGTGTTCAGCAGATAATACGGCATCGTCTTTTGAACCTTTATTTCAAAGTCCATGCTCGTCTGACCCGCGCGGGATTTCTGATCTCCAGCGCACCGGATCCGTAAGTGCTTGAAATACATCTCATCGTTTTGTCCGACTACCTCGACCTGGAGCGCAGCCGGTTTGGAGGACGCTTTCGCGGCTTTGTGGCTGTCGAAATCCTTCATGATTGTCAGCCCGGTGGCAATGAGAGCCGCAATGCTGCCAAGGATCGTCACTATGGTGGAAATTTTTGTGAGGTCTATTTTGGGTTTTTGCGGATCGTCAACCATTGCGTATTCCTATCCTCAAGACGGGAGATCTGATTTTCAGAAAAGGTGCAGGGCGCTTACCATCCAGTAATCCTCTAGAACATTCTTGACCAGGCCTTTTGTTTCCTGAAAACGTACGGCTTCCACCACGAATTCATAGTCATCGGAACGGCCCATACGGTTCCACATCGCTTTCCAGGGCGCCAGCGCATCGGGACCCGCGTTGTGCTGCATGATGGCGTACAGCACGTTGCCGTTATTCTGGTCCAGTAACTCGCGAAACCAACGGGCACCGAGCGGGACGGCAAGCTGAGGGGTGAGAAGATACTCGTTCACCGACCCCGTTTTATTCTTGTCCTGTAACTTCCAATCCTTGTCCCTTGCCTCAAAGGTGGACGGCAGGAACTGGAACAGCCCGATGGCGCCTTTGTCCGACCAAGCCGCCGGACTAAACGTGCTCTCGTTACGGACCACGCTGTAAAGCAGTGCCGGAGGGACCCGGAATCTTTTGCCCGCCTCCTTGAAAAGCCGCTGGAAAGCCGGTGGATAGGCCACCGCGAGATAGTGCGGTGCACGGGTGATTGCCCGTTCCCCTTTCAAATACGACTTGCTATCGAAGATGATGTTCATGGTGACCGGCCAGTCATGCGTCAGCTGCCCCAGGCACCCCGCGACGTCGATCCGGTTGGCGCTCTCCATCGGGGTGTCGGCGGCGGCACTGGCATCCTGGCGCAGCGCGAGCAGCAGCGCTACCGGGACCAGGAGGTTCGCATCGTCCAGCGCCTTGAGGTCCATGTCGCACAACCTTTTCCGGGAGAACTGTCTACGGGTGTCGTAGTAACTTTTCAAGACCGCCTGGTAGGTGCCGGGCATGACATCGTCCAGGCGCATGTGGTAGGGCGATTTCCCGGTCAGCTCCTTGCCGGTCCAGGTGCCTTCCGATTTGGTCAGACTGGTCAGTTCCGCCCAGGTTTTGCGGTCCGGGTCCAGCCGATGCCGCGCCTGGTACCCCAGGTTGAGATGCATGCGCGCGCGAATCGCATAGTAGCCCAGAGGGTTCTCGTTTATTACCTGACGGAAGTAGTTCCTGGAACCCTCGATGTCCTTGAGCTCCTCGGCGATACGGCCGCTCCAGAAGAGGCACTGGGGATGCAGCTGGCCCATGGGCTGTTCTTTTTCGAGCAGCTGCAGCGATGCCAGTGCCTTTTTCAAGTTACCCTCGCCGCCTTGACTGTAATAAGCGATCGCCGGCATGTATCTCATGGAGTCGGCGAAATCGTTGTTACCCTTGAAGTGCGACAACTGCCGATAGAAATCCAGGGAATCACGCAGCTTGGCCACGTCACCGTCCTGCCAGTACAGGAAAAGGTAGTACTTTGCCAGCTGGTTCAGCGCGTCATCCGCCAGTTTCCCGGTGGGATATTGCTGCACCAGCCTGGTCAAGCTGTTCCTGAAACCCTGGGGATCGATGGCGCATCCCTCGCGGACATACATGGTCGACAGCAGCGACAAGGCTTCCTGGGCTAGGTCGGGGTCGCTGGAGCTATCCATCGCCGAACTCAGCAACCGCAGGGCTTCAGGGTCGACGCACAGCTTCCGCTGCACCACGCGCCGCAGCTTCTCCTGATTCAGGTCCGCCTCGGCCTTGACCTGCGGGTTGGCGCTTTTAGCTGCCGCGGCGAGTTCCACGGCGGCAGCCGAGTACTGCCCCACCACGAAGAGCCGCTCGCCGCGGAACAGGGCCACCCGTTCCGGAGAAACCCCCCGTTCCTTCACAAGGTAGTCGAGCAGTTCCCCCTCGTCCTTGCTGAGTCCGGCGGAGGTCGCGACCTTCAGGTAAGAGAAGAAGAGGTTGGCTGCATCCTGCTTCATGCCGACTTTCCAGGCGAGCCCGGCCAAGCTGCGGCGGATATCCTCCTCGAGCTGCGGGAAGCCGCCCAGAATGGAGCTGGTGCTGAACATGCCGCTGACCAGGCGGCTGTTCAAAAGGCCGGGGGCCACCGCCAGCAATTCCTTGGCTTCGGCGCTCCCCTCCGGGGTGGCGGTGTCGACCAAGCGAACCCAGCGCCACAAAGCGAGCCCCGCGATTCCGCAGCCGCCATATTTGTCGCCGTAAGGGTTGCTCCCCGCCCAGAGTACGAGTTCCCGGTATGCCGATTTGGCTTTGCCGGTGTCTCCGCGCAACCGGTAGAGTTCCCCCGTGAGGGCCACAGCCAATGGCCAGGAGGGAATTGTCCTGTCCTTGACAAGGTAGGCGAACTTCCCGGGCTCAGCCGAGCCAGCAGCAGCTTTGCTGCTGGTAGCTTTGAGCATGCTGGCCAGATCAAGCCTGCGTCTTTGAGCGACCCTTTCGGGATAATTGAGATAAAAATGGACGGCAAACAGGACCACATTCAGGAGGATAAGGAGAGCGATAAACCCTTTGAGATGCCGGGATACGATAGGTGGAATCCATGTGCGGGTAGGTGGTTTCATAGAGAGCCCTGGATGGAATCTAGTTGTATCAGGCAGCTTGTTTAACACTGTAGCGGAACTTAGCGTTGCGGCGTTTTCTTGATATGGTTGGAGAATGTTAACATAGTTGACGCCCAATGCAAGTGGTGTCACTCCTTTTCCGGCGCCGGGCAACGGGCCCGGAGAAGCGGCGGGTCGCAGGTGTAGGGGAGGACACCTGGGCGGCAACTGGTCAGGATCCCGATGCGCTCATACGCTGGTAGGGGTGCGAGACTCTATCTGGTTGTAGCAGGGTAGACACGGTTGAAGCCCGTCCATAAACAGTAGCGGCGCTTGACAAACCATTGTGATATTTTAATATTGTTTGACTCTCATTCGTAAGGACCGGAATTGATGAATCCCGGGGCTGCAACGGCTCTCCATCGTAAAAACTGGACCTAAGGAGGTCGCAAAATGATACGACATCTGTTGCTTGTAGGGATCATCCTTCTTATGTGCGGCTGCGCCTCAACCCCCGATGTCATCTTGCGTTATTACCCTCCCTCTTCCAAAAGCAATGTTACGGTAACCCAGACGCTCGACTGTAATAGCGACAAAAGCGCCCTCGTCGTGGTGAACTCTACCACCGTCAACACGCTCACTGCTGCGGACCACTCCAAGGGACCCTATACGGTCAGAATCAAGAAGCTCGATGGCGTCTTTGCCGATAGCGATGTCGCTGTCACCTTTTTCGACGACGGTCGGCTGAAAAGCATCAATGCAACGTCGACCGGGCAAGCCGAGGCCGCTCTTAAAGCCGCCATCACACTGGCTGCGGCACTGGTGCCTATCGGTGGCGGGGCAGGCGAGGCCGAAAAACCGGCCGCGCTCTGCAGCGCGATCAAAAGCTGGGGAGGAGGCAAGCCCGTTACCCTGATCTATACTAAAAACATTGACTACGGGACGGTTACCTTTGGGCAGTCACGCTATCTCGACCCGGCGCCTGACAGTGTCACCCTTTATACGGCACTGAACAGTACGCAGCCTGCACTTATGCCAAAACCTATGGTTATCGTAGACACGCCGGTGAGTATCAAGGGGGGCGCCGTCACTGGCCCGGAAGCCGGGGGCGACGTTTCTCTTACCTTGCAGGAGACCGCGACCGCAAAGGTTACTGTCAAAGTCTCCGGTCAGAACATCTGGAGCGGAGACATTACCATCCCCGGAAAGGACAGCTACACCCTGCCCATTCCCAAGGCAGCCCTTTTCGGCAAGCAGAACTTCTCGCTCACCCTGTCTGAGATCGGCGCCATCACCCAGATCGAGTATGGCAAGACCACCGGTGCCGCGGCTCTGCTCAATGTGGCCAACGCCGTGGAGACGGCGGCGGCGCCCGGGACGACCGCGGAGAAGACGGCGGAGGTCAAGGCGCAGGCCGACCTGATCGCCCAGCAGCAGCGCCTGGCACGCTGTAAGAGTGACCCGTCCCATTGCCAGTAGGGGAGAGAATCCATGCCACTACCTGCGTTCCTCGGCCCGTTTGTGGACCTTTCCGCCTCTCCGGCCGCCGCGGCGCCGGCGGGTCCCCCGGCGGATGGGGTAATCCTTCCCTTCACCATGCAGGTGCAGCAGCAGACTGAGTGGTGTTGGGCCGCGACCGCGGCGAGCGTTTCCGCGTTTTACAATGTGGCCCCGGTGTTGTCCCAGTGCCAGATCGCTTCCGAGTGCCTGGGCGGCATGGAGTGTTGCATCACGCCGTTACCGCCACCGCCACCTCCGTACTGGGAAGGGAATTGCAGCTATGCCCTCGACGCCGCGCTGAATGTCGTGAAGCACCTTGCCGCGGGTCCGACCGGCGATATCCTCCCCTTTGCCTCCATCATGAACGAGATCAACGGGCGCAGGCCGATCTGCTGCCACATCTCCACCGGCCATTTCAACGCGATCGTCGGCTACCACAACGACAGCAACCAGGACCTCGTGGTGCGCGACCCGTTGTATGGCGAACACATCGTCCCGTACCGGGTGTTTGTGAGCGGTAACAACGGTAGCGTCTGGGACGACACCTACCTGACCAAATGACGAGGACAGCGGCATGGCACTAAAAGGTCAAACTGAGCCGGCTGGCGGCCGGGACATTGTCAACAGTGCACTGAACGAAAGGGCTCAGCGGGGTCAGCAGTTGCCGGCATTGCGCGGCTCCCCGCAGACCGGCGCGGCAATTCCCGTCTACCTGGTGAGCCGTGATGAGGCGGCACTCCCGGAGCCGCTCAAGGCCGCCAAGCTGGTCGGCTGGAAATACCCGGTAATCGGCGGCGATTCCCCGGGCATTGCATCCCTGCTGGCAGCGCCCGATGGCCTCAAATTCGCCGGGATCAACCACGGTCCGCTCCCGGAGCGCTTGCTGGAAGCGGCGGTCCTTGCCGAAAGCAGCCTGGGGTCGCGTGAGGAGGTATACGAGCCCCGCCTGCTGGAGATCCCGGCACTTCGCATCTACGCGCTCTGGTTGTACCGCGCCGACCAGGAAAACTTCTTCATAGCGTTACTGAACGGACAGCCACCTGGCTCGTCAAAATTGCAAATGGAGAACAGCATCCTGCCCCGGATAGGAGCCGCCCTGACCGGCGCCACGGTCGCCAGGCGGCCGCGTCCGCCGGCAGCGGGGGCCGGCACGCCTGGGAGCGCCGGGAAAACCGCGCCCGGGGGCTACCGGGCGTCTAACTGGGGCTACCTGATCGGCCTGCTGGTCGTGGTCTCCATCATCGTCGCCTTCGCGACTCTTTGGGCGAGTGGAACGCAGTTCGTGGCCTGCGGCCCGCTTTATGCCTGGCTCGTCGAGTTGCTGGTATTCACCTCCCTGTTCGCAGCGCTCGGCTCTGGTTACAAGGGGTACTGGTTTGGGATGCTGGTTGATGGCCGCAACAAGGTCAGCCTGTCACGGCTGCAAATGGTGGTATGGACCATACTGTTCGTTGCCACCTTCTTCGTCATCTACATCTGGAACGTCGGGCACCCGCCCAAAGCCGGCCTAGCGGCGGCGCTGAACCTCACGGTGCCGGACGCCGTCTGGATCCTCATGGGGCTCGCGGGTCTGTCCGCCGCCGGTACACCCCTGATTTTGAGCGCGAAGTCTGCCCCTGATCCGGGAGCTAGCCAACCGCCGGCGCCCGCGGATCCGGCCAAATTCATCGACGGGGTGGTCGCCAAGCGCAGGAGCCAGGTTCGGCCGGAGTGGTCCGACATCGTTCTTGGCGACGACGCCGCCAACTGTGAGGCGATCGATGTCAGCAAAGTCCAGCAGCTCTTCCTGAGCCTGGTTGCGGTGGTGGTCTACGGTTATGCCATCGCGCAGACCATGATGCTGGCCGCGCCCCCAGCCGGAGCGGTTGCCATCGATGCCTTACCGGGGATGAACAGCGGTTTTCTGACCCTGATCGCCGCGAGCCATGCCAGCTACCTGGCCTACAAGGCGGTGTCGCACAGTAATTGATGAGGTTGTAGGGGCGAATCATCATTCGCCCGGCCCAGGTTCCGTAGGGGCGAATCATCATTCGCCCAACACTCTCTGCGCTGCGATGCCGCCTCCCCAAACTGTTGAATATCCAACGATCCTCCCTGGTGACAGGGAGGATTTTTTTTGTCCTGTTAACAGTAGTGGAACCGGGCTCAGCCGGAATGATGTTAAGTTTTTTTGATATGGTCAAAAAAATAGTGATCCTGATCGAAAATCGTGCTAGTTTCCCCGTGCATCAAGGTCTATTGGCGAAATGGATTACGTGTATAGGCAGGGTTGTACTCAGTGGACCGGTTTTATGTCCGTCGTAACGGCGGTTCCGAGTGCAAAGAGTGCTTGTTTTATGCTTAATTACTCGGGAGTTAGACTGACCAGCCCCTGAGCTGCAGTAAGCGGACAAGCAAACAGCAAACCCACGTACAAATCTCCGCAGTAAACCAGTGACAAATCCCTGCAACACAATAGTTTACCTACCAATGAGCAATCAGCCTGAGTCAAAGGAGTGTACACGATGGTACGTTTCACACGTAGAGCCCTGTCCGGACCTTTTCACGCCCTGATCCTTGCCGCCTTTTTGCTGGCGCCTCTCGCCGCGGCCAACGAGGCTTGCGCCGGGGCTGCAGTCTGGCAGGAAACCAACTTCCAGTACCTTTGGGGTGCGAACTTCAAGTCGCTGGAGACCAAGACCTCCAAGGACAACAATCGCTCGACCATCACCGTCGAGCACGCTGATGCCTGGAAATATGGCGACAACTTCTTTTTCTTCGACATCACCAATCCCGAGATCAACCGCAACGGCCCCAGAACCTCCATCTACGGGGAAATATCCCCGCGCCTGAGCATCGGCAAGATCACCGGGATCGACCTTTCGGCCCCCTTTGTCAAGGACGTGCTCGCGGCAGGAACGCTGGAGCTGGGCAACGGGTTTCATAACTACCTGTACGGCGTGGGGCTCAGCCTCAACCTCCCCAAGTTCAACTTCGCCGACCTGAACTTCTACGTGCGCAACGATACCGTCCAGCGCGGGGTCACCTACCAGATCACCCCCTGCTGGCAGGTCCCGTTCAGCATCGGGAAGGCGAACCTCATCTTCGAGGGTTTCTCCGACATCGCCGGCTCGGAGGGTGATTCAGCGTTCAACATCGATGCCCAGCCCCGCCTGCTGCTCGACCTCGGCAAGTTCTGGGGTTCCGCCGGGAACCTCTTCGTGGGGACGGAGCTGATGTACTGGCACAACAAGTTTGGCATCAAGGGGGTCGAGGAAATCGCGCCCCAGGCCATGGTAAAGTGGGTGCTCTAGCAGGAGCGCCGCTGTTCCAGTCTGCAAAACAAACAACAAAAAGGGATTAACCGGTAACGGTTAATCCCTTTTTTGCTGCTGCATTGCTTTTCTCTGACTGCTTAGCAACCGACTGCACTACGCCGCCGCTACAACCCTTTCGGCGCGTAGATGCCGGGAGCGTTGCGCCAGTACCCCTGGTAATCCAGTCCGTAACCGAACAGGAAGCGGTCGCCGACCTCTATGCCGGTGAAATCGGCCCGCATGCCGGGAGTCACCTTGCGCAGATGCAGTTTCTCCACCAGCACCGCCGTGAAGACCTCAGCCGCTCCCTGCTCCTGGCAGTATTGGGCGATAGCCGCGAGCGTTACCCCTTCGTCAAGGATGTCGTCCAGCAGCAGGACCGTTCTCCCCTTCAACTCCAGCTGCGGCTTTACCACCCAGTTCAGGCCGGCGCCGCTGGTCTCGTGCCCGTAGCGGGTCGCGTGGACATAATCCACCTCCAGCGGGAACACCAGCTTGGTCAGGAGCTGACCGGTGAAGATGAGACCGCCGTTCATGACGCAGATCGCGATCGGGTTGCTATCCTTGAGCTTGTCGGTGATCTCGCCCGCCATCCTGGCGATGGAGGCTTCAACCTCGGCTCCCGTCACCAGCAGATCGGCATCGGACAAGACTGTCCTGACCTCTTTAATATTCATACCATATCCCCTTTGTTTGCCCGTTTCGAGGTCTCTTCCTTTACTATGGCTCTTGTGTGTACTGATGTTGTTTTTCTGCGCCTTATCCCCTCGCCCTCCGGGAGAGGGGGAGCTTTGAGCGCCTTTGCTATAGTCCGGTTTCTTCGCTCGGCTCGGCCAGGGTAAGGGCCTCCGGTTCGCTCGCCTCGTCCTGTTCGCCGGCAGGCAGGATCAGATTGAGCAACACTGCCAGCACGCCGCAAAGACTGATCCCCTGCAGACTGAAACTGCCGATGGTCACTCCCAGGCCGCCGATGCCGGTCACCAGCGTGACGGAAACCAGGCAGAGGTTGCGCGGTTTCATCAGGTCTACCTTGCCGTCGATGATCGTCTTCAACCCTATGCTGGCTATGGAGCCGAAGAGCAGGATCATGATCCCGCCCATGACTGGCATGGGGATGGTCTGCAGCAGTGCCCCGAACTTGCCGACGAAGGCCATCAGGATGGCAAAGCAGGCCGCCCAGGTCATCACCACCGGGTTGTAGTTGCGGGTCAGCATGACCGCCCCGGTGACTTCGCCGTAGGTGGTGACCGGCGGGCCGCCGAAAAGGCTCACGATGCTGACCGCCAGTCCGTCGCCGAACAGGGTGCGGTGCAGGCCGGGC
>TBL_comb47_HYPODRAFT_10002929_pt1 | contig 20629 bp, 26 predicted proteins | sample TroBogypolimnion_40_FD_10682 | JGI IMG/M metagenome (IMG submission 10682) | reverse complement strand
GCTGCAGCAGGAGGTAGATGATATGAAGAAGCAGTCAAAGGATCAGATGTCTCAGGCATCAGCGGCCCAGGCAAGTTTACAAGCTATCACGTAATTAGTGTCCTCCCGAAAGATGATTCAGCCAGAACGAGTTGTCGCGGTACTGCGGCAGAGCAGTCGTGTCCGGTCCAACTGTAGGTGCTGAAGCAAGTAATGGAGCAATAGAGTCGGGAGTCAGTAAGTATTTATAGTACGTCAATCCAGCAATTGCACCGTCAAACCCACCGGCAATTGTTGTATGTACCGTCTCAGAGTTCTGCTTGGGAATCTGAGTGAGAGTGTGGTGAAGGTACAGGGTACCGTCAATGTAAATATCCACCGAGTCCTGGGAAACGGCAATAGCTACGTGTGTCCATTTCTTGGCGGATATGTTTCCTATTGGGATAACTTCGGTTCCTCCGAACGTATCAATCTTTACAATCAGGGAATTGGTGCTGGCGTCCAAGAACAGAGCGGGGCACATCACGGATAAGTCAATAGGTCCTTTGGTAAAAATAACCTTGGGGGCACCATAGCGGTACGAAAAGTCATTGATCTTGACCCAGCAAGAGTATGAAAAAGTCATACCCTGTGCCTCATTAAACGACTGAGGAATTTGAGTCGGACTATCAAACTGCTTCTTTCCATCGGCGATCGGCCCTACAATCGTAAGAGTATTGCTCACAGCAGGTGAAGCCGTGAGTGCCTGATACACTAGGTAAATAGTGATGAGTGCAGCAATAGCTGCTAGGACAATGACCCAAGTATCCATTGTTATAGTTTTAGAATGTATATTCGCGGACTTCACGTCCTACGGCATCATACACTCCAAACTTAACCGAGTATCCTGTCGTATCAACCGTTGAAGACGCATTGGCAGGGGTGGTGGTGACACACGAATTGCTGGCCGAATAGAAAGCTAGTGCGTCAGAAGGATTGAGCATCCGGTTAACGGTTGCTAATCCACAAACCGTTCCTGAAAATCCGCCATCGGGGGTTATCTTAATATCACCAACAGCCGGCTTGGGAACACCAGACAGGAAGCATGATTTTACTAACATACCATTGAGGTAAATATCCAAGTTCCGCTCAAACACCGTCAAGGAAACTGAGAACCATGACTGAAGAGGGATGTTGGGAACGTCGCATGTGAAAACATCGTCGGCAGCGCTTGGGTCGGTGGCTGGGGCAGGTTCATTGACGGCTCCGTCTTGGCCTGATGGGAAGACTGAGACTGAAACACGGAGGACGTTATCGGTAGGGTGAAGTACGACCTTAGGATTCAGGATAGCGGAGTTGGTAGCATCTGGGCGAATCAGAACCGGCTTCTCTTTTCCGTATCCGTAATTCCAGTCCTTGATGTACATCCACCACTGCATTCCATACGCTCCCTGCTTTCCGTCAGATAAGGGAGCAGCAGCTGCAGTTATGGTGGTGGTTGACTGAGCATCGGCTGATCCGGGCATGTTTCCGGCTCCGTACCACCACTGGTACAGGAGCGGAGGGGGAGGAGCAGCTCCAGTTGCACCACGCACTCCAGCAGGCCCAGTAGGACCCGTAGGACCTGGAATACCTACAGTTGAATCAGTGGCTTTAGTAGATGAGTATGGGGCGGAGCTTGTAGTCATAGTCGTGTCGGACCACCATCCCGCAGAATCAGAACTCGGATTATCTAATCCTTCAGTGAAGTTCGTGAAGTGGGCCACACCGGGGAATGCAATCGTCTGCCATCCGGCAGAGCGAGCGACTAAGTCGTACAGCGCAATCACTCCAAACACGATACCGATAATGAGAGCAATTGCTCCGAGCGCTCCTCCAATACGCAGAGTCCACAGCCAATTGGTAGCTTTCTTGGCAGCGTCAGCAGCCGCATCAGATGCTGCCTTAATAGCGTCTTCGTTCTGTTTCGCTAAGCTCTCAAGGTAACCCGGAGCATAGGTAACGCTCTGAGCATTGGAGATATCGGGTCGCGCGATCGTAGGAACGACCGGTGCCGGTTTACTTGAGCTTCCACCCATTTGTTAGAAAGCCGGAAGTAAAAACGGACGGTATGACAGTGAAATGTCGGCGAAGGAAATGTACTGCAACAATTGTGGTGAAAAAGGGCATGTGTTCAGAACATGTAAAGACCCAATTATATCGTGCGGAATCCTCTTGCTGAGAGGAGCGTACGATCCTCTGAAACTACCAGTAGATCCCCGAACGGTGGGAGTACTGATGGTCAAACGTAAAGATTCAATGGCGTATATGGAATTCATTCGGGGAAAGTATGATCTAGGGGATCCAGTGTACATTGACCGCCTGATTGGAAACATGACCTTGCCTGAACAGAAACTCATAGTGTCTGAAGAGTTTGATACCTTATGGACCAAACTGTGGGGACAGGGACGAGATACACATTCAACCGAATACGACATTTCCAAATCTAAATACTACCAGCTTGACCGCGAGGATATTACGACGCGTAACCGATCAAAGTACACTGAACCAGAATGGGGATTCCCAAAAGGACGAAGAGCTAGAGGCGAGTCTGATGCCGTATGTGCTGTCCGCGAGTTCTGGGAAGAAACCAACATTCAGCCTGAAGCGTATACTCTGTGCGAGAAATTGAAGTTCACGGAAACATTTAAGGGAACGAACAATGTGATGTACCGTCACATATACTTCGTGGCTTTATTGAAAGATTCCAAGATTGTGAACTTAAAGCAGAAGCTGACGTTTATGCAGAGTAAGGAGGTGTCGGAAGTAGACTGGAAATCTATGGCTGAATGCAAAGCAGTTATTCGGCCGCATTATGCTGAGCGCCTGGCACTACTGACTCAAGTTGAACGTCTGATTGCCACACATCAAAGTCTGTAATACTAACAATGAACGTAGCGATTTCTGCCGCAGGCGTATTTGGAGCATTTACCGTAGGAAACGCTGTTATCCTCATGGGAAGTACGCTAACCCAATGTTCAAAGACCGATTTCACGAACGCTTTTAAGAATGGAGCGATAGCTGCTGCTCCGTGCGCGATAGCATACTTTTTAGCTGCGTTCTTTGAGTTTATTCGTAAACCATTCGTGGACTTATTCCTTGGGTTCGGTGTCCAGGACCCAATGGCTACAAATTTAGGACTTGGATACATTGTTATGCTTTTACTGTGGCCAATGACCGTGTGGGCAGTCCACAATTCTACGACGGTGGTTTGTGTTCCCAGCGTAGACGAAATGTCCAAGTTCAAGACCGAACTACTGGCCAAATTAAAAGAAAAACAACATACTCAAGCTGCTGCCACAACAACGAAACCTGCGCAATAAATAATGGAGACGATTCTGTATCGTCGTCGTAAGCTGGAAATCAAAACTATCCCAAAAGGAACGGTGATGTTCCGTATGGTTACTGACACGACAGATGATTTGCGGGGGTATCCTCTTGAAGACGGTACTCGGTGTATAACTCCGAACCAGAATGTGTTTTTTTACCCGAACCCATTTGTCGGGAAATTAGCTCTGACCGAATGGGTTAAGTTTTACAAAACAATAGTAGTCTACAAACTCAATCGTGATGTAAAAGTACTTTGGCTAATGAACCCTTCTAAAAATTCAAGATCGTCTAAAAATACTGCTCGTAATTTTGTAAAGCGTTGTTCTTTAGTTCCTAAAGGATGTCTTGTTAAACCTCGCAATGAATACGATCCGTGTGTCAGCGACACTATTGTAAAAAAGTATCCAGAAGTTGTGGGGATCGTATCAATTGCGGCCGGAGACGGTGCACGGGTGAAGCGGGGACTAAAGAACAATGCAACACGTCGTATTCGGAAGTATATGCACATGGCCAAAGATTGTAGAGGAATGCAAGCTATTCCTGAATTAAGTCTTCATCCATTAGCTCAACGGCCTCAGAAAGATCTGATCGTTCATGAGGGCGATGTTCTGGAAAATAACTATCAGAAAATCGGGGAGTATAAACTAGCCGATGAGCCGGCTTTGAGAAAATTCATGGACAAATTACGGTTCAATCCCGAAACGTTCTTTTATGAACTTTAGAAGTCAAAGTCCAGGATCCATACTACGCTCAAGTAAGCAGCGACCGCCAGTCCCATGATCCAAATCCAAACCGGGAACACAGTTGATTCTTTCTTTCCAACACCAAAGGGTCGGATATTTCCTTGTCTATCAAAGGCTACAGCTGGCTTTACATAGAGAAACCCTGCTACATAAAACAGGTAAATTGCTACTGTCCATAATTTGGGGTTCTTGCGGACAACCTCTTCCATTATCATTTCCGTTCTAAAATTAAGTGAGAATGTCCTACGTTTTGCCCGACAGGAAGGCATTCGTAGATTCCATAACACGTATCTTCTTGAAGTACCGTCAGAAGGACGAAGATGGTAAGGAGAAGAAGGGATTTGAATTAGCGTCATACCAGAAACTGGTCAGGGACTACCTTCTGGTTGAAACTCCGTATCGCGGTCTCTTGGTATATCACGGACTCGGGTCAGGAAAGACGTGTTCGGCCATCGCGGTCGCCGAGTCCTTGATGACCACGAAGAAAGTCTACGTCCTCCTCCCAGCCTCACTTGCCGACAACTTTTTGGGTGAGATCAGGACGTGTGGGGATCCAGTGTACAAGAAAGACAGTCATTGGGTAGAGAAGTCTATTCGCACATCCGAAGATCGCGACACTGCCAAATCTATGGGTATTTCTGATGAGTACTTGGATAAGAATGGACGGTACTTTATGACCGTGAAAGGTGCCGCCTCCAATTTCCAAACACTGTCTCGTGATCAGCAGAAAGGTATTGATACTCAAATTGACGATCTTATCAATTCTCGGTTCAAATTCATTAACTATAACGGTGTCCAGACCGCTAATTTTGATAAGCTTTTCCCTTCGGAACATATGTTTGATGACTCCGTTGTGATCATTGATGAGGCGCATAACTTAATTGGGTCGGTTGTTAGCGAACGCGAACTCAAGATGAAGATTTATGATATGATTTATAATGCCAAGAGCTGTAAGGTTGTGGCGTTATCGGGTACTCCTACCATCAATCGCCCCCAGGAAATTGCATACTTAATGAATCTTCTGCGTGGACCTATTGAGCGAGTCGTAGTTCCAACGAAAGCGGCAATGGCCTGGGACGAAGCTCTGATGACGGCATTTTTCCGGCACCAGAAAGATGTGGATACCATAGAGTACAATTCCGTGAAGCACGAACTGAAACTTACCCGAAATCCTCCGAACTTTGAGAGCGTGTACAACGATAAGGGAGACCGTATAGCTGTTCGGTACAATAAGGATTTCAAGCAGGAACCGGATATCAAGAAATGGGTGAGTGAATGGAAGACTGAGTTTGAAACTAAGTTTGCGGGAGTAGAGCTTCTGGGTGAAGACAAGATGTCGGTAGAGAAGCTAGAGTGTTTGCCTACCGAATATGACGGTCCTCATGGATTTATAAATACGTTTGTAGATGGACTGAATATCAAAAATGCTCTGATGTTCGGAAGACGTATTCAGGGGTTAGTCTCATACTTCCGTGGTGCTGATGAGAAACTACTACCTAAGCGTTTGGACGAAGATAAGACCCTAACCAAAATTGAGATGTCCGATGAGCAGTACTTGCGGTACTTGGAGGCGCGCAATATTGAAATTCAACGTGATGCTAAGAAGAAACGCAATCCTTCCTTGAACGATGATCTAGGTTCTTACCGTATGACCTCCCGCTTAGTATGTAACTTCGCTGTACCCCCTGAGTTCAAGTACAAGATGGAGGACGGTGAAACTGAGATGTCATTACAAGGCAAGCCGATTCCGGAAGACAAGATGGAAATCTTAAAGAAAATTGAAGCAGATCCAGAACGGTTTCTAAGTCCAAAGAACCTAGTTCATTTTTCACCAAAACTGGCCCAAATGCTGAAAGATCTAAAATCTACCGTAGGAAAGTTTGGAGATCTGAATAACCAGTTCGTATACTCTGAATATAGGTCTCTAGAAGGTCTGGGAGTATTTGCACTTATTCTCAACCATAATGGGTTCCAGCCATATAAGCTAAAGAAGGAAGGAGGACAATGGTATGAAGGTGAGATGGAAAAGGGTGTTCCTGCGTATGCGTTCTACACAGGAGAAGAAACCAAAGAAGAGCGAGAACTTATGCGTCTGATTTTTAATGAAGAAACACATAAACTACCTTCTTCCCTCGCAGAATCAGTGAAAGAGCGTAAGTTATGTATTATGATGGGCACAAAGTCGGCAGCTGAAGGTATTACCCTCCTGAACGTCCGTAACGTGTACATTATGGAACCTTATTGGAACCCTGCGCGAATTGAACAGGTTATTGGACGTGCCATACGTTTGCACTCTCACGACAAATTGCCTGAAGATCAGCGCGACGTTACGGTGAAACTGTACATGTCCGTATTTTCCGAAAAGCAGCTGAAAGATCAGGAAGGACCAAATATCACTCTCATTCGTCGTAACGATATGGGGACCAAGAGATACGAAGGTGACGAGCCTAAAGAGGCATTCATGACATCCGATGAGTTTCTGTATGAAACTGCTTTTGAGAAAGGGCGTATTATCAAAAGCATTTCTACGATTCTGAAGCAGGCTGCAGTAGATTGTGAGATTCATCGTAAGTTACATTCCAAAGAGCAGCCGGTGATTCAGTGTATGCGGTTTGATACCACAGTCACAGCTGAAGATCTAGCTTATCGCCCATCATACCTCAATGACGAAAAAGATACGCTGTATGAACGGAACATTCTCAAGAAGAATCGTAAGCTACAGATCATTAAAGTCAAAGGAATGGTTATGATCCTAGACCCCAAAACGAACGAGATTTTTGATTACCTTGCGTTCCAGGATAATAAACGTTTATTTCAGATAGGGTCACGTAATGGCCCCAACGCTATTTCCTTTTTCCCGCATGTTGTATAAATGGCGACCGTCGCTCATCCCAGGACTTCATCAAATAACCAGGCAGGAACGCGCGGTTTATCTGCCGCAGATTGGACGCGGCTCAAGCGTCTAAACGGAGCCAAGACGTACGCTACCGTGATTGCCAACAATACTGACGTGAATACGCCAACGCCACTCCAGACGAAACATGCTGTCCCGATGCTGATTCCCCGCCACACTGGAGAGAGTCGTATTCAGCGCACGAACGGTCAGTGGTTAGATTACAAAGCATCGCAGACTGCAGACTATATCTATTCTAAGTCGCACGCCCTGAATACCAATGCCATCAACTTACAGCTCAAGCGCTTATGTAATTGCACAACTACGTCTCTGAACATAGATCGGGCCGGATGTGGAAAATGCGGAGTATACAGACATAAAACTATTCAGTAAATAAGTAAGAGATGTCTGGAGGTTTAATTCAGCTCGTCAATAAAGGTGCACAAGATCAACTGATATGTGGGAACCCGTCGTTCACGCATTTTAGGTCGGTGTATAAGCGCCACACTGAGTTTGCGATGGAGCAGTTTGAGTTAGTGTTTAAAACCACGAATTTGAGATTACCGGCAACTGGTTCGCTGACTCTGCGTGCGAACGTAGAACAGTTTTCTCAGCTAATTAACGATTGTTATGTCGTGATGACGCTTCCGAATATTTATTCTCCAGTCAGGCCGGTTACTGGAACACACGCAAACTTGAATAGCAGTTCGCAGGCCATTGGGTATGAGTTCCAGTGGATTCGGAATATCGGGTACAATATGATCAATTATGCGTCTATCGTCATTAACGGTCAGGAAATTGTTCGTCATACCGGTGAGTGGATGAAGCTATATGCTGACCTGAACTTTGATGCGAACAAGAAGGCGATGGTCAATCAGATGGTAGGGAACGTTCCGGAAGTGTACGATCCGGCAAACGCTTACGACCGGACCAATCAGTACCCCCACGCAATTTCAACGTCTCCAAATCTAGCCGAGCCGTCAATTTACGGTCGTACCCTAAACGTCCCTCTTCACTTCTGGTTTTGTGAGAATGTAGGAGCAGCACTTCCGTTGGGAGCGCTACAGAACTCGGCAATTGAAATCGTAGTAGAGTTGACGAATATGTACAATCTGTTTACGATCCGCGATATTCGTGAGACCGTTAACGGACAGCCAAACCCGAATTTTGGAGTACGCATTGCTCCTGATTCTAGCAGTTCTCTGATGACGATGAACAATTTCTTGTCACCCCCCACTCCATCTCAGGCCCCCGTTCCCACGAATCCTACGTTAATGTACTGGAACTTGAATCCTTTCATTGAAGCCAACTATATTTTCGTAGGAGACGCAGAGCTGGCTAGTATTGCCCGAACCGAGCATTCGTTCTTAATTACTCAGGTTGATATGGTTACGGCCGATGGGCAGTACGGACCAAGCAATGATCTCTCGTTACTCATGAAGAATCTGTGTACTCAGGTTGTATGGCTCGCTCAGCGATCTGACCGGGTTCTTCAGAATGATGTGGATAATTACACGAACTGGGATGATGCGTACAAGCCCCCTCTAAACACAACTGGTCTCACAGTTGGTGTTCCGGGGGTATTTACGTCAGGAAATGCTGTCAGCACATCCGTATCCCAGCGCGATATTCTCCTGGAGTCAAGTATTATCCTAGACGGAAAGGAACGGTTCTCATACAAACAAACTTACTTCTTTTCCCAGTTAGAGAATTACCGTCATCAGACTGGACGCACATCTAATGATATTCCGGGCGTATACACCTACTCTTTCGCTCTAGATCATCATGGCGTCCAGCCGAGTGGACACATTAACGGATCAATGTTCAACAAGACGCTCTTGCGCAACACGTATATCCAGCCTCCGCTTGTGACTGTATCAGACAATGGTAATAATACTCCTCCTGCGTCGGTATGTGTACTCAAATCCACCCTGAACTCACCAACGCCTACGATTGTGAATCCTCTGGCAAGGGGTACGGATGGGAAGTTACTGTACTCTCCCAAAGACGTTATTACAATTGTCCCGAGTACACAAGTTGCAAATGCAGTAAAAACATTGAAATACAATTTCAGGGTAAGGGCGTACGTTGAGTCATACAACTACCTCCGTGTGATGGGTGGAATCGCCAGTGTTGTTTTCAGCTCGTAATGTATAATAGGAATGGCCACCGGAGTCAAGATTCAGTCGGCAACATACGGCGTCGGAAGCAATACCGTAAACGTAACAACGGCGGCGAACTCTCATCTGGTTGACGGAAAGATGAACTTCATCGTAACGCCAGGAGCATTGAATGTAACCGATCCAGCTCCTGGCCAGATCAAGACTCTTACGGTTGTGTATACGATCAACGGCGGTGCTTCTAATACTGCTACGGCAATAGACGGAGAACCTATTCAGATTGATGGGCCTCCTGCTCGTTTGGCATCAGGTCTTCAGATCAAGAAGGCAACATATGGTTATGATAAAACATTCCAGGATGTCACAAGTGCTTTACGGTCTTACATGAATGACGGGTCCATTAATGTTACTGTAAGCGCCAGTGCAATGGGTATCCCTGATCCAAACCCACAGCGAGTGAAATATCTTAAAGTAGATTACACAGTTAACGGAGACCCGACCTCCAAAAGTATTCAGGACGGCCAGAAGTTCGTATTAAATGCTCCTCCGGTAGCTACAGATACGTCTCAGACACCTACCGAGGGAGCTCTTGATATTGTTGGAACGATCACAAGCGATATTTTCCTGTTCATGAAAGTATTCTTTGTTCTGTCAATGACGATTTTGGCAGCTAAGCTCGGCGAGAGGCTATTCACAGGAGGGTACTGGATTTTCGGGACGCTGACATTGTTAACTTACGGGTTCTTCCCAATCATCATTCTACCATTCATGATATTCTTCTGGCACCTCGTTATGGGATAAACATTCAACATAAAACATATAATAATGGAGACCGATATTTACTTCAGTTTCTCTCTAGAGTTTGGAGACCCACTCTACAGCGAACGAATGATGCGAGAATGGCATACTGTTTGGCGGACGGTGTGTGAAATGGCATACAATCCCAGTACTCATCAGTATCCTATGATTCACACCTTTTCACACTACTCTAATGAGATTGACGAGTTGCATGAGTATACAGTCAACAGACACCGAATCAGGAACCATAACCTACTGTGCTTTGAACACATATGGAAAGAGTATAAGAAAAAGACGTCTATCATCAATACTCATCTGAAAGAGCTTTACGTTCCGCGCATACTGATTCCTACCCAGGAAGCTCAGGAGTTCATTCAGCGAACCTTTCCGAGTTGTACTATCATTTTCTGGGCAGAGTAAGTAAATGAGCGGAACTCTGGAATTACCTAAAGGTCCAGTTACTCCTCTGCGCCAGGTTCGCCCCGCCGATCCTTACGATTCGGAGGCATACTCTACTGCCAAAAAGCTAGAAGCGTCTACTCCCCAGTTACTGGCAGAAGCGAAGGCAGAGCAGGCGTTAGAGGAAGTACCTAAGAAGAAGGGAGGAAAGTCTCGTCGTCGTAAGGGTGGTAAGAAGGCACGCAAGACGCGCCGTCGTGTAAAGAAGTCACGTAAGTAAATGAAAAAGTTGGGCAATTGCCCGTTTTGTTTTTGAAGTTTTGCTCTTTTTATGTTTTTGGTTTACAGGTCCTTGAACTTGCCGATGCCGGCAAATCCGAGGAACTCCTCTGCGTCAGTGTAGACGCGCTTGGTCGTCTCACCGACCAGGTATCCGTCCTTGACTTCATCCAGGCCCTCCTCAGAGAGGGCAGCCGGGCCGGTCACGTGGCGACCCGTCTCGGGGTGCCAGTAGATGCCAGGCTTGCCGTCGGTCTCATTGAGATCGGTCAGGCCCTTCAGGTCCTCGTAAGAGAGGATCTCGGGGACCACAGTCTCGGCGACCTTGGCTTGGTTCTGGATAGTGTGCCAGTGCTTGACGTGATCGTCAAGGCTCTGGGCATCAAAGTCAACCTTTGAGAGGCCAACCAGGTAGCTGGAGCACTTGGGCTTCTGCTTGTTGAAGAGCTTCGTCTGCTCGTCGTTGAGCTTCTCCTCCGTGGGCAGCCCGAGGACCTCCTTGAGCGTCTTCGTGTGGCTGTCCTTGGCGCCAAACACAATCTTGCGCTTGACATCCTCCTCCGCGGGCTTGGCCGCGGGCGTCTCCTCTTCACCGGCTGCCACCTTGGCAACCGGCTTCTTGCCCTTCTTGGGCGCCGAGGGAGTCTCGGTCTTGGTGTCCTTCTTCGCCTTCGCGGGCGTCTTGGACTCAACAGCAGCCTTGCCTGCACCGCCATTGGCGGCAGGCTCCTCCTTGACGGGCTTCTCTCCCTTCTTGAGTGCCGCGACGTGCTTGGTAATTGCCTTGCGCGCCTCCTCGGCCGTCTCAATGGTCAGGGTCGCGACAAAGTCGTTAATCGTGCTCATCTTGTGTGGTCTTGTGCTGTTGTTTTCGTGTTAATATAGTTGTACATATCCAAAATAAATCCGTTTTTGATTACCGATATGAAATGAAAAATTGTGGTGTTGATAAACACCGGTTTTTGGTTAGTTCTTGTTTGAAACGATGCACTTATGTAGCGTGTCCAGGACTGTTTGGTCAGGCTGGTAATTACTGCATTCTAGCATATATCCATCGGTGAACTCATCGCACACAATATCAAACTCATTCCCCATGACACTGATCGCGTACTTCCCATCGGTGTACGCAGATCGTCGCCATGTCATATTGCTGCCCATCTTGACGAAAGCGTCCAGAGCCTTAGGCATGTTGTAGTCGCACATTTCTCGTGATGTTCGTGTGCGCTGTGATTACGCCTCAACATCTTGATAGAACCAATTTCGTTTTCTGGGGAAATGGGGCATTTCCGCGTTTCTTGGAGTGGTTTATAGTCCATAAATCTTAACAAATGTCCACCGAGTTTGCCAAGGAACATCTGCGCGAGCATCTGGTAGGTTTACTTGTTGGACCTGTCGCGGACGGATTCTGGAGCATATGTGATTCGGCCAAGGAGCTGTGCGATCGCAACGGCCAGCCTGATCAGATTTTGCGGACGTTTCAGAACATGCTCACGCGTATTCCCGAGTGGAATGAGGCTACGCTTCAGACGGAGGAGGAGCGTATCGTTAAGGTCACGAACTGCAGGTACATGGACGATCTTCTGATGGGCGTGTTCATTGCGTACATGAAGTCATTCGCGTCTCTTCATTACCGTGGCTCACAGTCGGAACTGAAGATTGATTTTGATCGTCCTACCCTAGGCAAGTTCATCCACGAGCTGTACAAGCATTCTGCGCGCAAGCTGTGGCAGATGGCCTACTACTTCAAGACGATTGGTGTATCATCCGAGCAGCAGGCGCGGAATCGTCAGGAGATTGAGAAGGTCATTACGGACTGTATGGAGCACGTGATTCGTTCGTTCTTACCGTGGGAGACGATTGCCAAGAAGTACTTCTCGGAAGATGATGCGCCTTCTCAGCACGTTGCGTCGTTACCCGTACATGTAGAGCACGCCCCAGAGACGCCCAAGACGCCTGCGGCACAGGTGAAGTTTGAAGATGATGCTCCTGGACCGGATTCTGATTCGGATTCTGGGTCAGAAGGAGGTGATGACGCGAGCGAGGATGATCGTGCCGAGCTCAAGGTCGGCGACGAAGTTGCGGAGATTGAGTTTGAGGATCTAGATAAGCCGACGGCAGCGTCTGAGCCAGAAAAGGAGGAGGAGGATGATCCGCTGAAGGAGATTGAGGGCAAGATTGGTGGAGATACTCTCGTTCTAAATGTGTGAAATTTTGATTGAGCGCAAAATAAATGATGATTCCTATTGCCGCAATTTCAGTAGCCCTAGTATGCTTTATAGTGTACGCTCTGGAGCGTCGTTCTAAGAGTGATCCAATTGATTGGGCCGATGCGGGTAAGCTCTCTCTATTTGGAGGAATCATTTCAGCCGGTGTGGTATTTGCGACCACAACGGATGTAGTTACGGATGCAGTGAAGTCAATGGATATTCCAAGCGTTCAGGATATGTTCGTAGGTAAGCCCAGTTTTTGATATTCATTAAACAAATAAATGCCTGAAGATTCTCCGGAAATCCCTCCTGGGATTGAAATAGGAGTCAAGGATGTAGCTGAATCAGAAGCAATTATAGACGCAACAGAGGAGAAGAAGAAAGCAAGAGAAAATAGAGAAAATATGGAGTTTGTTGAATCAAAACTTAACAAACTCTTATATAATTCGTGGTATCGGAAGTATATTAGTTATATGTTTTGGAGCAATATTGGTACACCTCTCAACTTAACTATTACGTTATTATCTGCTCTAACAGCAACATCTTCATCAAACTCTGCTATTTTTACCGGGAATACAGTTGCTGGTATTCAAATCAGTATTCTGGTGATTTCAGCTCTCAATACATTCTTCCGCCCATACGTCCAAGCAAACGACAATTTGAAATTTATGCTGGAAATTCAAAAACACGGTGCTAAATTTGATGAATTATATTATACTCCAAAATCAGTGTTTACATCATTGGAGTACAAGGAAATAACTGAAAAGTACAAGATTGTGTTTGTTGAGTTTAATAAATATGCATCAGAGAACTCTCTTGAACAACGAAATATATTTATAGATCTAATCTTCTTGCTTTTAGTCAATACCCTTCTACGAAAAAATGAAGAAGATAAAGAGTGGGTAAAGTTAGACTATATCTAAACTTCAACGAAGCAGCAGTCTTCGCCAGCTGGCACTGAGTCAATATTGTAAACAGATTTCAAAGAAATGAGTTCAGTTCGTGGAACTGCATTTTTACAGTAGCGAGTAATCGCCTTGTAAAGATGGAAGCCATGGTACCGGTCATGCTTAGCCTCCTTTTTTCCGAATAAGACTGAGCCACCATCTTCAGTCGTCATCCATTTAATGAGTCGCGTAAACACTGGATTTGCGCGGTAATCTAGACACTCGGGCCCTTCAGGGAACAGATCCCAAAAGATGGACGTAGCGAGACGTACAAGATCAAATGACGGATTAGGTTTGATTTCGGGATATTTGGATACATACCACGGCTCAAAATTGTACTGCCCACCAGCCTCTTCATCCACCGAAAAATGATCGCTCATAAACAGCTTGGGCTCTTTCATTCCCATAATCTTAACTGACCCAATCCCGCGCTCAAAGTCAATAATCTTAATAATATATCCAAACGTCGGAACACGATAGAACGACCCGGAAGAATTGTAGTACAAATATTCCTTATCAGTAGGAACGTACATGACGTTATTTGAATGAAGATCGTTGTGGGTGAAACTGTAATTGCGCTGAGCATATGCTAGAGCAAAAATAACTTGGGATAGCCATGCTAGATGTTTAGTTGTGTCTGTAGTTGTGGCACAGAGTTCATGGAAGGTTCCAGCACACTTCTCCATAACTGTCATCTGAACAGGGACATTTGAAAACGAAGCCCATGCGAACGGCTCATCGTCATCATCCCCATCTTCTTCGTCTTCGTCGTCTGAATCACACTCGCATGACTTAACTGCGAACACATATGAGGTTGAGACGCTTGAACTATCAGACTCGTCATCATCATCATCTTCATTATCGCGCATAAGCTGATTCATTTCAGCGGCTTCGGTAGGACCTACCTGCGGAGCTTCAAGTTCCTTGATATCGTCAAGAACCATATCTTCACCTAACAGAACACTGACTCGTGCGCCGCGAGTATGCTTGAAATCTCCGGCGTGAACATCGTCCGTTAATTTAATCTCAAATGTTTTTCCGATATTGGAAGAAAACCATGAGCGCTCAGACAACTCGGCGTAGTCGTCGGATATATCTATGGTATGCTTTTCTGATAATGCCGTGAATACACCGTATACTTTCGGAAAGTGAGGACATCCGGACTGGGCTAAGACAGTAGATAGAAGAGCACCGACATATGCAGCATTATCGGGATCCTGGATCTTCCTCCAGATCTCGGCCGAATCCTCTTCGGTCGTAGGCAGACCCAGCGACGTTCCGTAATCTCCCTGCATCCACTTGTAAGGAGATAAAAGCATTGTGGTCTTACGATGAACAGGAAGTACATTCCCCTTTGTCGTGCGAATCGTGTCGGCATCAAGGATAGCGGCAATACCGTCATTGACCTTGAACCCGAACTCCTGTGGCGAATCGCGGACCTCTGTTTTAAAAAGTTTCTGGATTGGCGGGAAGAATGCCTGAAGATGATTGACACCCCAGTTCTGAGCCTTTAAGGATTTAGTATCATACCTTTGAAGACTCAGAGCTACGGCATTTGTTCGTAAATCACTTCCAACAGATGGTTTGCGCTTGACCATATTATTATGGCGTCCCAAACATAAACTAAAAACTACACGCAATAAAGCAAGATGAACTTCCAGATCAAGAAGTTTAATATTGAAATGTTGAAAGATCGGTGCGAAATAGATTCGCGAAAGTCTCCTATGATTGTCGTCATTGGTAAGAAAGATACCGGCAAATCCTTCTTGGTGCGCGATATTCTGTTCAATACCCAGAGCTGTTTTCCAATTGGAACGGTTATTTCGGGTACAGAGGTTGCCAACGAGTTTTTCCAGCATATGGTTCCTTCAAAGCTGATTCACGATAAGTACAACCCATCTATCGTGATGAACGTGATTAAGCGTCAGCTGGGAGTCAAGACGGCCCGAAACGAAGAGAAGAAGCGTAATGGGGGTAATTCAGCGACCGATCCTCGCGCCTTCCTGATTCTGGATGACTGTTTGTACGATGCTTCGTGGATTAAAGAGGAGTCTACGCGCTACATTTTCATGAACGGTCGTCACATTGATGTGATGACGATTATTACTATGCAGTACCCGCTGGGTATTACGCCTAACCTTCGTACGAACGTAGACTTCGTGTTTATTCTGCGAGAGAGTATCGTGAATAATCGCCGTCGTATTTACGACAATTATGCCGGTATGTTTCCCACGTTTGAGATGTTCTGTCAGTTCATGGACCAGTGTACCGAGAACTTTGAGTGCCTGGTGATCTGTAACGGCGTTCAATCAAACAAATTAGAAGATCAGGTGTTTTGGTATAAAGCATCTGATCACCCAAATTTTCATTTGTGTGCGGATTCGTTGTGGGTTGATAACAAACCTTTTTCAAGCGCGATGTTATCACAGGATGAGTACTCGGCTGACGCTATGCGCGGAACGAAGAAGAATAGCCCATGGGTCCACGTTAAGCAGCAGGGCAAGGATAAACATTGAGACCTATTGTCGTCAGGAACTGGGTTTGAGCACCCATAATGTAATGAAGGATTTCACCCACCACGAATGTGGCCAATAAAGTTATCCAAAAACCAGTATCAAATATGTAAGCTAACAGTATTGCGAGCAGAACTGTTCCAACACTGTCAACGACCGCAAATCCTAGAAAACGAGTACTGTGTGCTCCCTGCCGTGGTTTACCAAAAATGAAAGCATAAGGGCATCCACCCATTGTATTGTATTATACGACTCAAAGATCGCGAGGCGCACCGCCCTCAGCTGGGTGGACATTATCCTCAATGGCGCGACCAATATCAGCCGTATCGGCCACATTGGCATCGGCCTTCGCATCCTCCAGATTCTTCTTACGGCGAGCCTCGTTCTCCTTCTTCTGAGTCTCAATGCGCTGAGCCTTCTCCTCCTCAAAGAAAATCTCGCGGTTCACCTCGTTCTCCTTGTACCGGCGCATCATCTCGTTGAGCTCCTTCTCGGCATACTCTACCTCGGGCATCATGTTCTCAGAAGGATCCCATGGTAGCCACGCACCAACCTTGCCGATGTACAGGTTGTCATTCGGGTAGCGGCGCTGGAGAACCTTGGCGTACGTCTGGCACTCCTCCAGATTCGCAAATACGCGACGGAGCTTGACGCCACGGACGTTGGTCTTGAACTCCACCTTCTCATTGAACTGCGCCTCAACCTCCTTCTCGTTCTTCAGAAGGAAGACCTGGTACTGCTCGTGAACATCGGTCTTCTTCACCTCGTCCTCGTGAACCTTCTTGAAGTCCTCCATGTCCTTGAACAGGTCATCAATCTTCAGCGAATACTTCTTGGAGATGTAGGCCATGAGGTGCTCTAGACCCTTGACCTTCCAATCGTATGCCATCCACTCTACAAACTTCTCATTGTAGAACTCCATCTTCTGCTTGATCACCTTCTCGGGTGAAATGAAGGAGATAATGCAGTAGCGCTGCGTGGGGATTTCGGGGTCCTCCTCAAGGTAATCAATCACGGTTCCATCAGTCTCCTTGGTGGGAAGGGTCTCACGGGGCATTTGTTTACTGTATTCACGACGTGTTAAAGTCATTAGATTTAACGAGTTCAGACTTTCGTGTTTGGTTTGCACTGCCCTATTCCTTTGGTCTGCTGCATCATGATAGGCGCTGGAAGTCCAGGGCCAGGGCAATTAGTATGATCGTATCCCAAAATATGTCCCATTTCGTGGGAGACCATATACTGACGGTAATTGTCTAATGACAGTTTGCTCCGAGACGCGCCGTGGTACCATCGTTCAGCGTTCAGCCACATGTTTTTACCTCCTAGTTCAGCACAGGACAGTTTTCCTTCAAGCCCACAATTCTTATCAATAGTGGGTTGAGACGATAAGTGAATCGTTACGTCCTGGTTAATAGAGACGGGTTCAAAAAAGTAACCCTTCGTAGACCATCCGTTGGGATCATTGAGATAAGTCGTCACATAAAACTCAATTTGGCCCGGAGGAATACTGTACTTTTTCTGAACGTCAGGATCAACTACGACTTTTACTTTAATCCTCATTGTCCTTCGTTCCCAATAATTTCTCTGTTCTTTTCTATAAAAATGCCCGAACAGAAGTCTGTAGCCGCCCCTGCTGGAGTTGACTTTGCCGACCTAACTACCCGCGCCGTGAAGTACGCGTTTGAGGGTCTAGCTGTAGCCATTGCGGCGTACCTCCTCCCCGGCAAGGGCCTCAAGCTCTCCGAGATCGGCATGATTGCCCTCGTTGCGCTGGCCACGTTCGCCATCCTGGACATCTACGCCCCCAGCGTCGGCTCGTCCGCGCGCACGGGTGCCGGCTTCGGTATTGGTGCCCACCTCGTCGGCTTCCCTTAAATATTTGAACTAAGTACTAAACCGTAAACAAAACTGAAACCGGCAATTAAAAAGTTGCCATTTTCAGGCTATACTTTTCATTTATGGTGTCTAGGCAAACATCATGTTGGTAAAGATTTCCATGATCGCATCTCGCTGATCGTTCGTGAACCCTCGCTGAACAAGGACGCACGAGTTCTCATGCTCTAGATGAACTTCAAACTGCAGGAAATCCTGGTTATCATTTTTGAACTCCACAATCGTCCAGCCTTCAATGGTCTCACCAACATCTCCCTTTACCGGGAAGTGATCGGCAGTAACCTTCTCCTGAACGTCAGAAACCACATTGTGGATATTCCTCATTTTCGTATTAGGTTTCTTAACTATTTAGCAAATATATCCGTTTTCAATGAAGTGTATTAAGACTATAATGCATCACAAGGCTAAGATTCCTAAAGCCTTGCGAGAACAAGTATGGTTGTCCAAATTTGGGAAAGTGTATGAAGCAAAATGTTTTACTCCATGGTGTGAGAACCGTATAACGGTGTTTGATTTTCAGTGTGGTCACGATATTCCAGAATCTAAAGGTGGGCCTACAATCTTATCTAACTTGTACCCTATTTGTGCTAGATGTAATATGTCTATGAGCAATGTTTATACATTTGAACAGTGGGCCCAAAAGGGTATAAAACGGAAATCTTGGCTTCTTTGTTTCTGCGGTGGTATAACATGCCACCAGCCGTCCGCCATAATGGCAAATGGTACTCAGTCATCCCAAAACAATACGAACCAGAACGTCAAACCTATCAAGTAGCATGGTCTCAGATCTTGACGGGTATTAAGTCAGAAGAAGCTTATCGTATCTACTTTGAAGTACTGAGGAAGGAGTCTAAACTTTTATGCCCATCATTTAGACAAGATGAGTAGTGCTCTTATTGCCGCTATTGTGGCAACACTCGTAGTTATAATCGTTATTGTAGGGTTCCATTCGTACACCGGAATCTGGCCCGGTGCTAAAATTATTCAGCAGCGCCCGTCTCCAGATAACACAATTGAGCCTGGAAAGGCTAAGTTCATGTTTTTCTTTGCTTCGTGGTGCCCTTACTGCAAAGATGCGGAACCAGTTGTCAAGTCATTAAAGCAGCTGATTGAGAACAAGAATTATACGTATGGGGGACACACGATTGCGTTTGAAGATATTAACGCATACGCTGATAAGGGTAAGGCTGCACTTTATAAAATAAAGGCATACCCTACTTTCAAAGTTGAAACGAAGGATGCGCTGTATGAAATGACGGGCAAACCTTCAGTCTCAAACTTCCGAGCGTTCCTTGTTTCCGCTCTTGGCGCTGAGAAATCCGGATAAAGCGGCTGCTGATTTGGCCATAATATCTGGAACATTGAACTTGGAAATATCGGAAGTGCTTGTTAAATTTGGATATGAGAGTGTTAGTGTACAAGATTTCGTAACCTGCTTGAAAAAGTTGTAGGTTACGAGAGAATACATTTCGTGAACATAAGTGATTGGAGATACAGTTTCAAGAATTGAAGGTATAAACGTATTCAGTTCCGAGTTCTTTTTCTTCAAGGATAAACACAATGCCTTGGACGTATCTGGAATAAACTTATCTACCGACGGCACAAATAGATCACCATCTACATAAACTTGATTGTACAGAACTTGTGGACGGAATACACCAGGGATACAACATGAGCATTTGAGAGCTTCAAGAATTGGAACATCTTTTGTAAAAATAGTAGGTTTACCTTTCGTCAAATTAGAGGCAAAGATATACAGAGGCATCTTAGCGTCTCCAATAACTTTAGTCCGCAAATCCACACCTTTAGTAAGAAACATATTTATGAGTGATTTTTCTAAAATGTCCATAGTGAATACTCCTTTCATAGAGATCATTTCAGGTAACCTAGAATAATCTGGTTCGGGAATAAATGATGATACTTTGAAAGCATTTTCTGTATCCAAATCCAGCGGTAACCCAAAAGCAATATATGTTCCAATAATTGCTCCAACCGATACACCATACACTCCATCGGGAAACACTAGTTCCTGATGGCGCGAAAGTTCGCGAAGAGCGCCAATGTACATGATTCCTTTCATTCCTCCTCCACAAAGTCCTAATGTGCGGAATGGCGTAGACATTCTTATAGTAAGAGTAAGCAGAGATGTTGCGTGCACGTGACGTATGGGATGAACAAGAAGAGAGACGGGCAGGACGAATGGCTGCGATGAATCCGATTATTGCCCAGATACAGGCACAGATTCGGCGTCAGGCTGTACACAATTCCAATGCTCCTTATATCATTTATCCGGTCCCAACTTATGTGTTCGGGTACCCGATTTTTTCGCTGAAGGAAGCGCTAGATCATTTAGTAACAGAGTTCTCTAAAGCAGGGTACTGGGTGTGGGTGGTAGAAACAAATCATCTTCTGATTTCATGGGTGAAACCAGTAAAGACTCGTGATGGAAACAAACAGATCTTAGCTACAAACTACCGCCCACAAATTTACGGAGAGACTTTTATGCCTCA
>TBL_comb47_HYPODRAFT_10002928_pt1 | contig 20634 bp, 23 predicted proteins | sample TroBogypolimnion_40_FD_10682 | JGI IMG/M metagenome (IMG submission 10682) | reverse complement strand
AATCACCAAGACTATGGCCAGCCAATCAAGAGTATTTAGCTTATTCATAATGTTAAATGAATATTTTTAGTCAAGAGCGAAGCCGACCTTTAAAGCGCTCCGCTTCACGTATAGCTATTTGTACCTGATTATTATAGCATTTTTAAGAAAAAAATGAAAGTTAAGCTCGGGTCGTGCCTGTTTTTCCCCGCTTATTCCACCATAACCCTAATCTTCTTTTCATTGGGTACCTTTATCTGCAGAGCTAAGAGGCCGCCGACAAAGACCACAATCGCGGCCACAACAAAGACATGGGAATAGGAGTCAACCTGGGCTTTTAGAATGATTAAAGCGGCGACCGTCTGATCAACGACCACGCCTGGCACGCGAATCACGCTCTGCCGGCTAATAGATAGAATCTTAGAACCAATGGAATTATTCAGGATCGTTCCAAAAATCGCGATGCCAAAAGCGCCGGCAATATTGCGGCCCAGAGCCAAAACGGAAGAGGCGATGCCGATTTCATGCTCCGGCACGACCGAGGCGATAATGTTCGTGCGCTGAGCCATGCCGAAGCCGAGGCCGAAAGCCATGATCATGAGCGGCCAAATAATATCCCAAGCCGTGGACCGCGGATCAAGATGCGCGAAAAAATATAAGCCTAGGGCGGCAACCATCGTGCTCGCGAAAATTATGTAGCGCGCGGGCACGCGTCCGGTCAAACTGCCGCCCAAGGGCGAAGCCGTGACCATCATAAAGGCCATAGGGATAAAGAGATAGCCGGTCTGCGTCGCGGTGAAGCCTAAAAATGTCTGAGCGAAAATCGGCAAAAGAAAAATACAGCCGGTGAGCCCCATGAAAACCACGAAGTTATTAATCAGCGTATTCACAAAAACGCTGTTCTTGAAAAATTTCAAATCCACGATGGCGGCCGGATTATCTTTTTCAATCCAAATAAAAATTAACATAAAAGCCGTTGTCACAAAGTAGCAAAACAAGCTGGAAACCGAGCCCCAGCCCCAAGTCAAACCCTGATCAAGAACTAAGACCAAAGCGGACAAAGAAATACCCAGCGTAATCGCGCCCCACCAGTCAAAATGCTTATCCTTTTCGCCTGAGACAGATTCGCGGACAAAGAGCATGACCATAGCTAAGCCGATGAGGCCGATTGGCAAATTAATTAAAAAGATAGAGCGCCAGCCGAAGTTATCAATCAAGGGGCCGCCAATGAGCGGACCGAAAACCGCGGCCGCGGCAAAAGACACGGACCAAATGCCGAGCGCCTGTGCCCGTTCCCGCCCCTCGCGGAAAGTGACCGCCAAGATGGCCATGGCCGTCGGATAATCAGCCGAACCGGCCACGGCTTGAATGACGCGAAAAAAAATCATGGAACTTAAATTCCAGGAAAAAGCGGCCAAGACCGAACCAATAATAAAGATGCTTAGTCCCAGAACATAGACCTTGCGGCGGCCCAAGGTATCGCCGAGCTTACCCCAAATCGGCACGAAAATCGCGTTGGCCAAAATATAGGCGGTGGCGATCCAGCCGGCGGCAGACACGGTAATCCCGAATTGGGAAATAATTTTCGGTAAAGCTAAATTAACAATGGTCTGATCAAGGCGGCCCAAAAAGGTGCCGATGATAACGGTCAGTAAAATCCACCAGCGAAGATTATCGCTGGACTGAGAAGCCGCGTCCGAACCGAGCGCCGCCTCTTCCTGGTCTAAAGTAACTTGGGCGTCAATCACCTCGGGCATATTTAAGAAGAGATTTAATTTTTGTAAATTGAAACTTTCGCGGACATCCCGTTTTTAAGTTCCGGGTAAGCGCTAATATCAAAGCGGATCTTAACATCAAACTGTTTAACCTGGCGCGCATCGGAAATACTGAACACGACTGCGGAACTGCGGGACACTTCACTCACCTCGTCCACGACACCGACATATTTTTTAGAGCCATAGGCGTCCACCGTGAAAACGGCGCGCTGGCCGAGCGTTATATATTTTAAACCTTTATTTTCATCCAAATGGGCCACTAAACGCAGAGCGCTCGGGTCAACCATGGACACCACGCTTTCGCCGGGCTGGAAATTTTTACCGATATTATTATCGGCCGCCGTAATAATGCCGGCGCTGGTAGTTTTAACCGAATAATCGCCGACTCGCGCCACGACTTCATTGGCTGAAACTTGGTCGCCGACCGAAACGAATAATTCAGCTAAATTCCCGCCACTGGGCGCGGATAAAGAGATGACCGGAGCGCTAATTTCCGCCTGATCCGTATAAATATATTTCTGCGCCTGGTAAAAATAGAAGCCCACTCCGGCTAAAATAATAATTAACACCGGGACAGCGATTGAGATCAGTCTTTTTTTATTGATTTTTTTTAAGTCCATATAATTTGATATCTAGGCAAATGATTAATTTTGCGACGGCGCGCTTGAGCCGAAAATCGCCACTTTATCGCCGGCCGTTAAACCTGACTTAACTTCAGTTAAACCATTGGAGCCAGTTAAGCCAATGCTTACGGCTTGGCGCCGCCCGGACGGCGTGCCATTATCAACAATCACGTAGTCGCCGTTATCCGAGGTAATGAGCGATGAAGTCGGAACGAGAAGCGCGTTAGACAGCGAGCTGGTTATGATATCCACATTCGCGTTCATGCCGACTTTAATCGCTTCATCATTGGTCGCAAATTCTAAAGTGACTTTATAGAACGACTGGCCATTAACGATTGTACTGGCCGGATCAATCGCAATGATTGAGGCGGCAAAAGGACGGCTCGGCCCATAGGCGTCCAGAATCACGCTGGCGTTTTGCCCGACTTTAAGCGGACCCAGATCTTTTTCCGCGACCTGAGCCGCCACTTGGAATTTCGCGTTGGACAGTAAGGAAATAAAGGACTGGTTGGGCGCGATAATCTCACCCACCTGCCCGTCTTGGCGGCTGACAACTCCGGTTAAAGGCGAAAGCAAAACGGTTTTAGACAGTTGCGCGGCCACATCATCCACATTGGCTTGCGCGCTGGCCACGGCCGCGGCCTGGGCTTTAATCTGATTCGGATCGCTGCCGGATTGTTTTAATTTCAAAGCGCTTTGCGCGGATGATAAACTATTCGCGGCTTGATCAACCTGGCTCTGCGCCTGAGATAGCAAGTTAGTGTTCAGCGCTTTTTGCGCGCTAATGGCCTGGGTCTGCGCGTTAAGCGCGGCCAAGGCGGCATTAACCTCATTTAAAGCTAAATTAAGATTTAATTTGTCGGCGGCTAAAGCTGAGGCCGGATAGTTAGAAGTCACGATGGCGTAATTTAATAAAGCGCTGACTGATTTCAGAAAATTAACCGTATCATTTAATTTTGCAGCGCCATCACTTAAAGATTTATCCAGCGTCGGCTGATCGTTCACGCCATTTAGCGCGTCTAAACTGCTTTTCCAAGCGCTTAATTCCGTTTGCAGGGCAGCCATTTGACTCGTCACTTCGCTCTGCAAAGTCTGATTAGAAGTGGCCACTAAAAACTGAGGGTTAGTCCGGGTATCGGTAAATAGATCATTAATCTTATTATTCACCGCGTCAAAAGACTGGGCGTAAGCATTATTTAAAACATCGCCCGTCTTGCCATAAACATTAGTTAAATCCACCACGGCCTTGCTTTGCACGCCTGATTGCAAAATCTTGGCATCGCTTAAAGCATTCGTGGCGTTCGTGACCGCCGTTTGCGCGGTATTCAAATCATCCGGCCGGGCGCCGCTTTTCAGCTGAGCCAAAAGCGCGGCTTGCGCTTCATAAGCGGCTTGCGCCTGTTCCAGTTGAGCGGCGACATCAGACGCGGACAAGCGCGCCAAAACCTGGCCGCTCGTCACTTGGTCGCCAACTTTAACATTAATCGCGGACAACTGGCCGGAACGTTCAAACGCTAAATCAACTTGCTCGGCCGCTTTGACCGAACCGCTGACCGAAATGTCGGCTTGCAGACTGCCGCTTTTAACAACGGTATAAGCGTAGAGCGGCGCCGGCCGCTTAAAAATAAAGATCGCGGCCACGGTGGCCACAATAATTATGGCGATGGCGGCGATGAGCCAGGGTTTTTTAGATTTTAGTGATTCGGGATTCATAGACTTTTAATTAAGAGTTTTTTAAATTCGGGCGCGCCAATCATGGCCACGCCTAATTCTTTCAAGCGGGCGCATAATTGCCGGCTGCTAACGCCGCCGATTTTTTCCAGCTGAATCGCCAGGAGATCATTGACCGCGGACTCGCTCACGAGTCTCAGGATTTTTTGGCCGGCCGGCGTTAAAGCTAAAAGGTGACAGCGCCGATCCTGCTCGTCCTGGTGGCGCTTAATCAAATGGCGTTTAGCTAAAGCGTCCACAACCGGCACTAAAGTCGCGGGCCGGAGCATCATTTTATCGCTTAGGTCCTTAATGGTCCGAGCCGGGCCGTCCAAAAGACGAATTACCCCGAACGCTAAGGGACTAAGTTCTAAGCCGCTTTCCGTTAGTTTAGCTTCCAGGTCGCGGCGCAAATGCTTCATTAAAATCATAAAGACGGAGCGCACTTCCTTGGCCAAAGCGGTGTATTCAGCGGACGGCCTAGTCCGCTTCATTTTAGAGACTGCCATATTTTTTAATTAGTTAGTAGCCTAATTATATCGGTACTAAGCAATATTGTCAAGCGCGCCGCCCCTTTCTTCGGCTAGACGGAATGAGTACGGTAAGGTAGAATAATTAAGCGTTGGCCATAAACCAGCGCGCCAAAAAATTATGCAAACCCCTATTAGGAAATACGACAAATATCCGCGATTAAAACCTGACCCTAAAATGACCGAGGCGAAATACCGCGAATTAGAGGAAAAATTAAAGAAATTAAAAGACATTAAACGGCCGCGCGAAGCGGAGGAGGTCAAGCGCCTGGCACTCATGGGCGATTTTTCCGAAAACGCCGGCTACCAACTGGCGAAAAGCCGCTTGCGCGGCATCAACCAGCGCATCATAGATATTGCCGATCTTTTGTCCCGGGCGGAAATTATCCAGCCCAGCGCCAATACCGACCGTGTAGAACTGGGCCACACCGTCAGTATTGAGAGCCACGGAAAAATTAAAAGCTATCAAATTCTCGGTTCCGCCGAAACGAATCCGACGAGCGGCGTTATTTCGCACAGTTCCCCGCTCGGCAGCGCTCTTCTGGGCCGCAGTTTGGGCGAAACTATCCGCCTAACCCTGGGGGGCAAAGAAACGGAATATAAAATCATCGCTATCCAATAACAAAAGACCCAGCCGCGAAGCTAGGTCTTTTTATAAATTATTATTTAAGCGACTTCCTTATTTTTTCGCTGGGTCTTTTCCCAGTTCGCTCTTTTCTCGGCCAAATAGTCTTTGGGGTTCTGTCTCGGAACCATCAAGGCAATCGGCGCGATGGCAAAATTCTTATTCTTTTTAGAGCTAAAGAATTTGGCCGGGTCAGCCTCAAAGAAATAATTGCCGGCCGGACAGGTTTCCGACAGAAAAGTATAACGCAGAGTCTTAGTCTCACCCGACTTTCTATCCTTAGAATATTCCGTAAAAATTAATTGGCGATGGCCATTATACATATTCTCCTTAAAGATGCCGTTCGGCCAATTCTCGTTCGCGGCCGCTTCCTTAACGACTTCCAAAAGCTGGGCTTCGTTTAAAGGCGTGCCATCAACGAAAACCGGGCGGGGCGCGTTCTTGCGATCACGGAAATAAGCCAGGCAAGTATTTTGCAAAGCTAGTTCTTCTTTTGAATATTTCGGGACTTCATTTTTCCAAGCCGGATTGTCCTTAATTTTTTTAACCGCCTTTTCCGGCGCTGGCTTCTTTTGCGCCACCGGCTCAGAATAAGAAATCTTTTTTTCCAGTTTGGCAATCTGGTTAATGACTGAGGCTAACTCTTTTTCATATCGCCCCCTGACTCCGGGCGCGGCTTTCTCCGCCGTTGTATAAATTACCGCTGATTCGTCCGGCGCCACCTCGGTGTTATTTTCTTCAGCAATTTTTACGGTCAAGAAAATTTTATGATCATAAAGCTCGGCTAATTTTTCTTGTTCCTGGTCAGAAAGATTTACTAATTCCTCGTGGCTAAAAGGCAGGCCGGACTCATTCGTGGCCGCCAAATAATCACGGTACAGAGAGGCAAATTCCCTGATCTGATCTTTATCTTTGAACGGGGCGACTTTAACCCGGCCATTCATATAGTCCTCACATTTTTTCATCCAATCTTTTAGTTCAAATTCCTCCAAGCCATACTTATTCATCATCTCCCCGATTTCACCGTCGCGGCTAGACACTTCAACGGAATCGGAATTATAAGCTTCTTTATCTTCAAAAACCGGAACATTATAATACGTTTCCGGATCCACTACATCGGCTCCGGGGACATTGTATTCCCCTTCTAGCGGATTAGCATGAGGGTCATGCTCTCCCAGCTCTTCCTTCAACTTTCTCGGATTATACTCCGGAGTTTTACTTCGGGGTAATTTTCCGCCTTCGGCGCCAAAATTTAATTTCATATTTTTATAATTAATTATGCTTATATTATAGCATAAGCTAATCATATATAATACCATAATTAATGATATTTGTAAATAGAGCCTGTGGAAAACTTTTTAGGCAAAATATCTGGGAAACGCCGCTGGGTTGACATAATTAAATATTGATTATAATATCAGGGTACATACCTTAATAATGAAAGTAGTTAGAAAAAACGGACAAAATAAACCGTTAAAAGAGGAGACATCTCGCCCGACGCCAAACAAGATTATTGTTTTGCTCAATAGAGATGTCAGTGAACTTGAGTTAAGCCCGTTAGCCATTGAAGGTTTGAAAGTGGCCAATTTCCACACGCTAGACGATTTTCGTAACGCGCTAGTGAGCGGATACATACCGATAAGCTTAGGGCTTAAATCCAGAGAGGAGATTAATGGCTTATTCAGAAAGAATAAGCTTGAAGTCCCCAAAGAATGGATTTGGCGAACATAAAAAACAATAAAACCAAAATAAACCGCTGGGTACTAGCGGTTTTTTTATTGAAGGCGGTGGCGGCTTATTCTAGCTTACCTAAAAACACTTGTTCTAATTTTCCGCTGGCCATAAGAGAAGCGGCGTCTCCCTCCAGTATCAGGCGCCCCTTATCCAAAACATAGGCGCGTTGAGCGATGTTAAGCAACGATTTGATATTATGTTCCACCACAATAATGGTGGTTTTTTGTTTTTCATTAATTTCTTTGATTTTGGCAAAGACTTCTTTTACCACTTTCGGCGCTAAACCAAGCGAGGGTTCATCAAGCAAAAGAAGGCGAGGACTAGTCATGAGCCCGCGCGCCAAGGCCAGCATCTGCTGTTGGCCGCCGGACAATAACCCCGCGGGGCAATCTCTCTTTAGTTTTAGCTCGGGAAAAATAGCCAATACCTCAGACATCTTTTCTTTCAGCTTGGCCCGATCTTTAATCATAAAGCCGCCAACCGCCAAATTCTCGGCCACGCTCAAATGCGAAAAGACGCGCCGGCCCTGGGGCACGAAAGACGCGCCCAGGCGCACCATTTGATGCGCCAGCGGCTGAATATTTTCACCCTGCCAAATAATCCGGCCTGAAGTTTTCGGCGCCAAGCCGAATATTGCTTTTAGAATGGTAGATTTTCCGGCGCCATTCGGGCCCATGAGCGCCACAATTTCACCAGCCCGGAAGCTGAGACTCAAATCAGACAAAGCCTGAACACCGCCAAAGCGGACCGAAATATTTTCTAGTTGTAAGATTATTTCCTCATTCATATTTTTAGTCGCCTAAATAGGCCTCAATCACTTCTGGCCGGCGCAAAACATCAGCCGCTGGCCCTTGCGCCAAAATTTGCCCGTTATCCAAAACCACGACCCAATCCGCCAACTCGCGGATGAGATTCATGTTATGTTCAATTAAGATAAGCGTCGTGCCAGCCGCCCGCATGTCCTTGATAATGTCCGAGACTTTTTTGACCATCTGCGGAAACAAGCCGGCAAAAGGCTCATCCAAAAGCACTAAGGAGCTAGACATGGCCAAGACGCGAGCGATTTCTAAAAGTTTTCTTTGGCCATAAGATAAATTAAAGGCCAATTCACTTCTCTTCTCCCAAAGCTCAACTTTTTTCAAGATCGTTTCCGCCTTGAGCTGAGTTTCTCTTTTCAGAGTTTCAAATAGGGCGCTTTGAACTGGCCGCTTAGTTAAAACCACCAAAATATTATCCAAAACCGTCATCTGATTAAATAAACGGACTTCTTGAAAAGTACGGGTTAAGCCTTGCTGAGCAATCTGAACCGCTTGGAGTTTGTTCTGACTTTCCCCTTGGCCAATAATAATTGACCCGCTTTCATAGGGCAGGAGTCCGGTCAGAACATTGATTAGCGTGGTTTTGCCTGAACCGTTCGGACCGATAATCGCGGTTAGACGGCCGCCTTTCACAGACAGCGATAAGTGATCAAGAGCGGAAACACCCGCGAATCGTTTGCTTAAATTTTTTATTTCTAAAGCGCTCATAATTTATATTCACCTAATAAGCCCTGCGGGCGATAAAGCATTAAGATAACTAATAGGAGGCCATACACCGCTTGCCGCAGTTCCGCGGCCACGGCTTCAGGAAAGCCGACAAAACGCAGCAGCTCGGGCAGAAGCACGAGAAAAATCGCGCCCAGGATTGAACCTTCCAGATTGGCCAAACCGCCTAAAATAATTACTGATAAAATAAAAATTGATTCATTAGTGGCAAAGCTTGATGGGTCAACATAGGAAATATAGGCGGCAAACAATGAACCAGCGGCCGCCGCTAAAGCGGCGCCGATAACGAAGATGACTAATTTATATTTTGTGGTGTTATAGCCAAAGACCTGGATGGCTTTTTCGTCTTCCCGAATAGCTTTAAGAACGCGGCCGAAGGAAGATTTTTTAAGATAGTAGCCAATGCCATAAGCTAGGAACAGCAAAAACAAAGCCAAGGCCAAAAACGCAGGCTGGGAAGAAAAATCTAAGCCAAAGAGAGTGGTCTTAGAAAAAATGGCAATCCCCAGCGGTCCGTTCGTTAAAGCGCTCCAATTAAGCATGACGGCGACAATAATCACATTAAAACCCAAGGTGGCGACCGCATAATAATCGCCGGCTAGTTTGCTTAAAACTAAGCCGACTAAAAAACTGACCACGCTGACAATAGCTATTCCAATGAGCAGAGACTCCCCGAAGCCTAAATTAAAACGCGTGGATAATATAGCGGTGGCGTAAGCGCCGAGGCCATAAAAAGCGGCTTGAGTCACCGACAATAAACCGGTATAGCCCAGAACCAGATTCAAGCTAATAGCCAGAATGCCATAAATGGCGCAGAAGATGGCGATATGAATTAAGTAAAACATATATTTAACGTTTCATTAGGCCTTGCGGACGGAACAAGAGAAATATAACCAGCAAAGCGAAGGCGATGGCGTCTTTCCACTCGGCCGCGATTTTCCAAATGCCGAAGTTCTCAACGAAGGCCAACAGGAAGGCGCCCACAAAACTGCCATAAACATTTCCCACCCCGCCGATTATCGCCGCAATCACCCCTTTTAAAAGCAGGCCAAGACCCAGACTGGGTTCTAAGCCAGAATCCAGGCCCTGGAATATAAAGGCCAGGCCCGCGATTGCTGAGCCGATAAAGAAAACCCAACCGATAATTTTTTCCGTATTAAGGCCGACGATCTTCGCCACGCCCTCATCATCGCTTAGAGCGCGCACCATTTTACCGAACAGCGTTTTCTTAAGCAGGAGCAGCAGGGCGCCAGCGACCAACAAGGTTACCAAAATAATAATAATCTGAATCTGCGTGATTGACGCGTTGGCCAAGGAATATATTTGCGGCAGGCTTTGATTTAAAATCTGGAACTGCGAGCTGAAAATAATAGTGATTAGCGCTTGAAGAATGGTGAACAGGCCGAGCGAGGCGACCAGCATCGTCATGTTTGACGCTTTTTGGCGGCGCAAGGCGCTGAAGACGAAATAATTTAAAAACCAGCCTAAAGCGCCGGCCGATAAAAGGCCGATAAGCAAGCTCAAATAAAAATTCCAGCCCCAGAGCTGAGCCAGGCCATAAACAACATAGCCGCCGGCCACGCCGACTGTGCCGTGGGACAGATTGAAAAACTTAGTGGAATTGTAGATCAAGTTAAAACCCAGAGCGAGTAAGGCATAAATGGCTCCGGAAATTAAGCTATTGATGATAATCTGAGAAAACATAGTAATTTATAAAGACTGACAAAAACCACCCGGCCGGCCAACGCCGTTAAATAGGCCGGGTGGTTTTATAAAGATAATTATTGCTTATTAACCGCTTGTCCATTATGGACAACTTTCACCACATAACTGGCGTTCACCAAGTCGCCATTCTGATCAAAAGCAATGCTCTGTCCAGAAACGCCGTTATTATACTGCACTTTATACAAGGCGTTCTTAATAGCTGTCGGGTCGGTGCCGACCTGATTCATGACCTGAGCCAATATTTTTAAGCCATCGTAAGCCTGCGGCGAACAGGTTGTGACCTCACTGTTACCAACTACAGCCGCCATCTTGGCTCTAAAAGTATCATTCATCGGCGCATAAATAACCGCATACATCGCCCCCTCACCGCTGGCGCCAACCTTGCTCCAAATTGTGGCGTCATCCCAAGCATCGGCGCCCATCATTGGAACAGTCAAGCCAATTTCTCTGGCCTGCTTGATTCCGGCAATAGAAGCTTCGGTATAGCCGACAAAATATAACATATCGGGATTAGCGGCCTTAATTTTGGTTAATTGAGTTCGCAAATCAGTACTGTTTTGTTCATAGCCTTCGTTGGCGACAATCTGACCGCCATCTTTTTGATATGAGTCAACAAAAACTTTCGCGATTCCCTCGCCCCAGTCGCTTTTGACATAAAGCAAAGCGGTTTTTTTCTTGCCCAAAGTATTATAGATATAATCAGCCGCAAATTTACCGGCATAGGAATCCGAGGGGTAATCTCTAAAAATATAATCGCCGGCATTAGTTATGGCCGGGGCCGAAGAACAAGGAGATAAAACGACCTGCTGGGCATTATTAGCAGCCGCTGTGAAAGACATGGTTTCCGACGAACATAAACCGCCCAAAATGGCGCTGACCTTATCAACGTTCATCAATTTATTAGCGGCGTTGGAAGCGGCTTGCCCGCTACACTGGCCATCTTCATAAATTACCTCTAGTGGGCGGCCATTAATACCACCCGCCTGATTCACTTCGTCCACCGCAATGCCCACGGCCGCCTTGGCATTTAAGCCGATGTTCACGGCGTCGCCAGACAAGGGCCCGATAAAACCAATCTTCACCGGTTCTTTGGCGTTCGCGGTTTGAACGGTAGACTGACGTGGCGCGCGTCGGGCGGCGACAACGCCCAAAATAATTACCAAAACGGCAATCAGCGCAATCACGATTTTGCTTGTTTTGTTCATAGTTTTGTATTTAAATTAGCTTAGTATTACAGGGCGATAGTATAATGGCGAGGCCTGATTGTCAAGACATAGACGTAATATTAGTCATAATATAAATATGATTCTCTATGATATTTTAAATAAAATTAGTTAAATTTGACATAAATTAATAAATGATATATAATGATGACGTAAATAACGTCAATATATGGAAAAGAATAAAATCTATTTTTCCCTGCAGGAAATCGGCTTGAGCGACAAAGAAATCGCTTTATATTTAGCCGCCCTAAAAAGCGGCGAAAGCGGCATGTCTAGCTTGGCGCGCGCCGCCGGACTGAAGCGGACCAGCGCCTATGTGGTTTTTAGCAGCTTGGAACAGAAGGGTCTTTTAGGAGTTTTTTCGACGAAAAGCGGCCAAAAATTTATTGCCAAAGATCCAAATTACTTGCTTGCCAAACTAAAAAAAGACGCCTCGGCCGTGGCCGATGTTTTGCCCGAATTAGTGGCCATGAATAATAAAGCCAAACAAGGACCGAAAATCACTTATTATGAAGGCATTGATAATTACCAAAGGATCATGGAGGAATGCTTACAATATCCTGACACGACTATCCGGCATATCGGTTCCCTGGCGGAAGGCCACCGATCTTTGGGCCGCGACTATGATTTTAAATACTTCGCCCCTAGCCGCATCAAGAATAATATATTTTTAAAAGCGATTTATTTGCCTGAGCTTAAGCCGCTATTTATTAATAACGACAAACAGAAACGCGAAGTCCGTTTTTTTCCGGACAGCGCCAAGCTCAAAACTCTAACCTTGATTTATGAAAACCGGGTCGTTATTTCCAGCTCCAAAGAAAACCTGATTACCGTAGTGATTGAAAGCGAGGAAATTGCCAATGATGAAAAAACCAAGTTTGATCTTTTATGGAGCGCGCTGGCTCAGGGTGAGAAATAAAATTTGGCCATGAAAAAAAGCCGTCTGGTTTACCAAACGGCTTTTTTGATTGTTCAAGAGAGTCTAGCCTCTTAAAGAATCAAGGTCGCGAAAGAACTTGTTGTCTTTGGCGACGACTAAGGACTGTTCTAGGAAATGACCATAGACATCACTCTGGCCTAAAGCAACCAGGCGGTCTTTAGCTTCTCGCGCCGCTGTTTTAACTAAGGCGAGGCAAGAGTCAAAGGCGCCGCTTTGCACGAACTGGGAACAAATATTCTGTTCCGAGAGAGGTTGCCCCGAGGCGAGCAAGTAATAGAATGGAGCAGTCAGCTTATCCTGCTTCCAGTCAGCTAACGAATCGCTTTTTAGCTTTGAGTAATCAGCGATATCGTTAACGAGTTGAAAAGTCAGACCGATAGCTTGGCCGGCTTGATAGGCATTCTCCGCTTCTGTCTTGTTTCCGGCGGCGATATAGGCCGACCAAATAGAGAAGCCATACATCGGTCCGGACAATAATCTGGAACGCTTTAGATAAGCCGAAAGATAGTCCTCTTCTCGGTTCACATCGCTCTTTGAAGTGAGATTGGCATCCAGGCTTTGTCCTTGATAGGTCAGGTCAATTTCTTGAGCTAAGCGCGACATCATAACTACTTTCGTATCTGAGTCCACTGAGAGATTACAGATTAATTTCATACAGAGGTCGGCGTAAACCTGCCCGCTACTGATTAGGGTTAATAAACGATCCGCTTGAATATCAGAGCGCTTATTGTCTAACAGGTAGTTATGACAATACAGGTGAAGATTATTAGCTTCAGAAAGCGCGGCTAAACGAATACCCAAATCATGATCTTTTCCTCCGGCTAAGCCGTAGGCTAAGTAGGCCATGAACGGTCTTAGCCGCGGCTTGTCGCGCCGCTTATCGTAGAGCAATTGTGACTTGTCGGGCAGAGGCTGACTCAAAATAATTTCATCAACACCTAAACCGATTTGCTTCATCGCTTTGAAGTAATCTTTGCGATCCTGCCAGACGGCCAGAGGGACAAGCGCCAAGGATTGCTCCCGAAACTCATCAATCTGACGAAATTTCAAATGAACGTCATGACGATCAGGGAGACAGGTGTGTCGCATATGTCCGTCGGGATAATACTGCCACGCCCAATTATCCATAACCGGCTGGTCGCTCACAACAAAGTCGACGTTCTCAATATCTCTCCACTCACCATCATTCAACACAATCTCTTTACCAGAGGGCATATAATACTGAACTAAAACTTTGCCCCTCCAATTAAAACCGACTATAGTGATTATTGAAGTGACGTTTATTTCCATAAACATCAATAAGAAGATCAGGCTCATGCCGAGACCAATCAGGATTCGTTTAAGCTTCCTCATAATATATACAATTTTGGATTTTTAAGGTTCAATTATTTAACTGACTATTATACCTAATATTTCTATTTATGTCAAGCGTGTAATTAATTGTGATTTTAGGTAAATAATTCTATACTTAAGCCATAATTAAATATATAAATATGAAGTATTTTCAAATGTTCGCGACTTTCATGGGCCTGATGATGTCTTTCAGCTACTACCCGCAGGCCTACAAAATCTGGAAGAATAAATCCGCCGGCCAGGTTTCGGCTTTATCCTTTTTAGTTCTCGCGATCGGGGGAACGACCTGGTTTGTTTATGGACTATTAATTAAAGACTTTACAATCAGCAGCGGTTTTATTTTCGGCTGTCTGGGCGCGTGGTTGGTTTTTACTTTAATTCTAATTTACGGGAAAGCAAAAGACTCGGCGCGCTAGCCGAGTCTTTTTTAAATCTTTTTAAATAAAATCTCAAACTCTTCGGGGTGCGGCACCAGAGAGGGGTCGTTAGCGCGCACTCTTTCTTTCAAATCAACGATTTTTATCCAGCGTAAATCCGAGACCTCTTCCACTTGTTTTTTGAATTTATCAATATCAAGATCGAGCTTAACCAGATAAATATCGCAAAATTCGTTATCAAAATAAGTTTCATTATTCAAAACCGCCTGGCGTTTGGTCGTGCCTAAAAACTCCAAGCTTGAAGCAGCTAAATCAAGCCCGATTTCTTCTTTGACTTCGCGGAGCGCTCCAGCGATTGAGTCTTCGCCGCGTGAAAGATGGCCAGCCACAGAAATGTCCCACCTGTCCGGATAATTTTCCATATTGGGCGAGCGGTGTTGGATAAGAATTTCGCCCTGGGAATTTATAACCCAGACATGGGCGCCTCGATGCCAGAGGCCCTCTTTGTGCGCCACCTCTTTCGCTTTGGCGATTCCGGTCTTGCGGCCGTCTTCATCTAAAATATCAATTAGTTCCATAAATTTATTGTTATGGCTATATTTTAGCATCCCTAGTTATAAAACAAAATAGATTTTAAGTAATCTTTAGAAAAGATTTATAAATAATTTATTGATTTTATAAAAATAGGCTATTTCTAGCCTATTTTTATATTAGCACGGGATGGAGGTGTCGCGCCTCCGCTGTCGGTTTTGGAGACCGATGTACTACTGTTATACTAATCCCGCAATATTCCGGCTCAGCCGGAAATATATTCTACTCCTTCTTCTCCGTCATCGGGTCGCCGCAGCAAACTGGAACGCCGCCGCCGTCATGAATAAACTTCACTTCGTTGCCGCAATGCGCGCAGACAAAGATTTTTCCTTCGCGATTTTCCATATAATTATAAATTAATTATTAATAATTTTCTTCTAAAAGCTCAAAATAAGCTTGGGGATGCCCGCAGACCGGACAAGCCAAAGGCGCTTCCAGGCCTTCGTGGATATGCCCGCAATTGGCGCATTTCCAGCGCTTCACCACCGGCTTCTTAAAGACTTCCCCCTTTTCCAAATTGGCTAAGAGCTTGCCATAGCGGGCTTCATGCGCTTTCTCCACCTCGGCCACGCGTTCAAAGAGTTTGGCTAATTCCTCATGCCCTTCCTCACGCGCGTCTTTAGCCATACCCGGATACATGGAAGTTTCCTCGTAATTCTCGCCTTTGATCGCGGCGGCCAGGTTGGCTTTCAGGTCACCAATCAACTCCAGCTGTTTCGCCCAAAGCTTGGCATGCTCTTTTTCGTTATTCGCCGTCTCTTCAAAGATAGCCGCGATTTGCTCGTAGCCGGCCTTGCGGGCGACCGAAGCGAAATAGGTATATTTGTTGCGCGCCATGGATTCGCCGGCGAAAGCGGTTTCTAAATTCTTTTGGGTTTTTGGTCCGAACATATTTTTTTAATTAAGTTTAATTATCTTCTGACTTCGCGATTTTCCGAATCTTCGGTTTTTTAATAAATTCCTCATCTTCTTCTAAAGCCGCCGTCTTCTCTAAAGAATCGCCGAACTCTAAAGTATAAATATGAAGCACGGTGACGGCCAGGGCGATAATGAGCGGACCCAGGATGACGCCCCAGAAACCAAACATGATCACGCCGCCCAAGACCGAGAATAAGACGAAGATTGGATTGACTTCGGCCTTGCCTTTAATCATATAAGCGCGAATGAAATTGTCGGTCGCGCCAATAATGATAAAGCCCCAAAGCAGAATAAAAATGCCCTGCCAGACATTACCGACTAAAAGATAGTAAATGCCCAGCGGGATATAGAAAATGGTGGAACCGATATAAGGCAAGAAAGACAAAAGAGTGACGATAATGAAAGCTAAGAGCGCGGGAAAGCCGACAAAGCCGAAACCAATGGCGCCGACGATGCCTTGAGCGATGGCGGTCACGAAAGTAGTGACGAAAATCGTCTGGCTCACGGCTCGGAACTTAGTGAAAATTTCCCGATCATATTTATTCGGCAAGGGCGAAATATACATCAGCCAATTCAGCATTTTCTTGCCATCCACGAAAAAGAAAAAAGTTGTGATAATAATGACAATAAGCGAAGCGAAGAAATTCGTCGTTTCTTTCAGGGCCAAAGTCGCGCCAGACAAAAGCCAGGCGCTGGACTGCTGAACCGCGTTCAGGAAAATGCCCTTAAAAGTGTCACTGTTAAAATTATAATGGCTCAAATCCAAATAGCGCAAAGCGCCCTGTTGAAAAAAGGGGGTGGCAAAAATATCGTTCACGCCATGGGTATCAAAAAAACTGACGGCCTGGGAATAGGCGTCAACCGAACGCTGGCCGGCGTAGATGACAATCTTAACTGAAGGAATAATAATGACCAAAGTCAAAAGCAAACACATCAGGAAAGCGGCTAAATGCCGGCGGTGACCCAGCCAGCGGGACAGAACTTTAAAGGGATGATAAAAAACAGAAGCCAAAATCGCGGCCACTAAAATTTCCGTTAAAAAAGGCCTAAACACAAGATAACAGCCGATTAAAACGACGAAGACGAGAATCAGGAGAAAGGGCTTGGCTAAATTCTTAGGCATAGGCTTTTTTTGGCGCTCGGCCTGACCACGGCCACCCGAGCCGCCCTGGCTTATTTAGTTTCTTTATGGAGCGTGTGCTTCTTACAATGCAAGCAATACTTATTCATCTCCAAACGTTCTTTGAGGGTCTTCTTGTTCTTGTGGGAATGGTAGTTAACGGTCTTGCAAACCGTGCATTCCAACTTGATCATGTTGTCTTGGGACATATTTGTTCTTTAATTATTATATGATAAAGATATATAAAATATGGGGAAAAGTCAAATTAGCTACTTTTGGCAATGGGGGCAATAGTGCGTTCCCCGGCCCGCTACTTTTATCCGGACTAGGGCGCGGCCGCAAACCGGACATTTCTCGCCTTTTCGGCCATAAACCTTGAGAAAGCGGGAAAAATTGCCTTTTCGCCCCTCGGAATCGCGATAATTGTTAAAAGTCGTGCCGCGATGCTTAATGGCTAATTTAATAATTTGGTTAATCGCCTGATAGAGCTTGGTGATTTCCGTTGGTTTCAGGCTGCCGGCTAGGCGTTCGGGACGGATCCGGGCGGCGAATAAAGACTCATCCACATAAATATTGCCCAAGCCAGCTATCTTTTTTTGATCTAAGAGCAAAGCCTTGATTTTCGTCTTCTTCCCTTTCAGGATATTTTGCAAAGCGGCCATTGAAAATTCCGGCGTCAAAGGTTCCGGACCATAACTATTTTCTAAAATCGCGTCTAATTCGGCCTGATCCACAATTTTTAGATAACCGAAACGGCGCAGGTCATTAAAAAATAAACGGCCCTGGCCGGAAAAGTCTAAAATCACCCGGGTATGCTTACTCGGTAAATCAGGGCTAGCCACGGGGCTGGCGCTGTGGCCGCCCGCAAGGACTGTTTTTTTGTCACGGAAAATCAGCTGGCCGGTCATTTTTAAATGGATGAGCAAATACTGCAGCGGCTTTTTTGTGCCCGATGGAGACAAAGCCAAAATGAGCAGCTTGCCGCGGCGTTCAATCTTCGCCATTTTAGCGCCGACTAAGGCCTTTTTAAAAAAAGCCGCATTGGGTCGGACGGTTTTTGGCGAAAAAATATGGACCGCTTGAATTGTCCGGTGCTCAAGAGCCGCGGACAAATCGCGCCGAATTGTTTCTACTTCCGGCATTTCCGGCATAGACGTGGAGATTACTTAATGGAACTTAAGATGACAATGACTAAAGCTAAAAGGATGAACAAAACCGCGAAGATTTTGACAAAGCTTTTACCCATTTTGTCTGGACTGATTATTGGCATATAAGGGATGTGGGCCGGGTTGGATTCGAACCAACGAAGGCGCAAGGCCAGCAGATTTACAGTCTGCCCCAGTTGACCGCTTTGGTACCGACCCCTGTTCAAGTTCTAATGATAAATAAATAAAGCTGGGCTGTCAATCATTTTAGGCGCAATGTGAAAAACCGTCCCTAAGCGCTTACAAAAAATCGCTAAGTCCCCAAGGCTTCGCGGGAATTAGCGATTTTGGGGAAACGATTACATGCCCGTGATAGTGCCCAGGAAGAATTTGAGCAAGGCGTAGGACGCGAAAATGATAAACAAACCGACGACTGACCAGATAATAATATCCCGGCCTTTTTTAACCTTGTCCGGCGCGCCAGCCGAGGTCATCCAGGTCAAACCGCCAAAGATGAACATAATCAGCGCCAAAGATCCGACCACGCCCAGAACTGTGTTGATGATCTTACCGAGCAGTTGTTGAGGATCGTTAACGCCGGTCGCGCTATTCGTCGGATTAAGCGGGTTCTGTAAGCAAACAGTGCCGGCTGGGGTGCCAGAAGCGCAAGTGCCGTTATTCAGGCTGCCGTCACCGGCTAAAGCCGTGCTGAAACTAAAAAACAATAAAAATAGAAAACTTAAAATAAATAAAGCTTTTTTCATTTTTTTAAAATTAATTTATCTAAAGTTATTATAACATTTCCGCTGAAAATAAAAAAGAGGGGTACGTTTTACGTCCCCTCCCAAGCTTTTTTGCTTTTTATTGAAATCGTCACGATATTGTGACCGTAACGATTTCGTCTATAGTAGAAACAAATCTAAATTTGCTTTTATCATGCCCCCCAAACTGGACGCTTTGGCCATCGTCAAATGACGCGCCATCACTGAAATATATTGTGTGAGCGTAAGTCGGTGACGAGGTGTGGATATGAAAATTTCCACATAACGGTGCTGAGTACCAGGCGCTTGATTCCCCTTTCTTCAGTGGAATGTTGTAAGTGCCGGGCTGGAGAATAACGTACGACGACGTATTTTGGCTAGACGAAGCTGCAGGTGGCTGATGATAGGAAACATCGCCCTTGGTGCCAATTTGAATTTTGTTCGCTTCAATCCAAACTGTTGATCCATTGATAAATGAACCATTGGCTTTAGCGAGACGAATCTCAACGAAACCTTGGCCTTGATACTGAAGGACATTCCTTTTATGGTTAACTAGCAGGAAGACCGTGTCTTTCGCCAGGTTAACGGCTGTGTCGTGAAGAGTTATACTATCACCAACTGTTTTGGCGGCATAGGCCACATGAATGTTCTCCAAGAGCCGACCGTAGGTTGAACTTGAGTTGGCCTGAAGGCCAATTCTATTTCTATCCAAGCCAGTTTTCTCGGTGTCAACCGCGGCTTGGGCCCAATAAGTATGGGCTCTCCAAAAATCAGGCGCGGCATATTTAACGCCAGCCAGAAAGCATAAGGTGATTACCACCCAGGGGACAATTGTTTCCAAGGTTTTATACTTGGTACTTATCCCGGCAAAAATTCCCCAGACCAACGCGGCAATTAATATTACCTTGAAATTGGACAGGGTATCGGGAAATAAGACTCCCAAAAAACCGATGAAGCACAACCAGGAACAAAACTCCATGATTCCTTTCGGAAAGACTTCTTTGGTAATTTTTGACAACCTCAGGGCGACTCCCAGAGGTAGCCAGACGGCCAAAAAAAGTCCAACGGCTAATAGAAAGGCAAGGCCTTTATACCAGCCGACCGGAATAAAGAACCCGGAAATTATCAGGATCAGAACTGCTGGCAAAACCCATTTAACGGCGTTGAAGTATTTCTTAATAAGATCCCTGATAATCACTGCGATGTCATGGACATTATTATTTACAAAGGTCCGAGCGGCAGGCCACAAAACATAAGTTAACAACCCGACGAGGGCAATAATGATTGCTATCATTTTTTCTCCTTTTTTAGTTACAACAAAATTAATACAATTACTGTTCTTAGTGGAATAAGCGAGAAAAAAATCCGCCCGTTGATGCCCTACGCATTTTGGCTTCAAACCTGGCTTTTTTTAACTCATCCCTCTCCCACTCTTTCCGAATTTTTTCATCGGCTTTTCTCTGAGCCTCTTCTTCGGCCCGTTGAGCCTTCTCGTCCGCCTTCCTTTTCTTCTCAGCTTCCTTAGCTCTGATACTGTCGGCCCAGGAGTTGATAATGGTCGGATTTTCCATTAAACCTTCCACATCCTTTTTAGCTGATTTCAAGCTCTTGTTTAATTCCCCAGGTATTTTTTCCAGGGTGCTGACAATTTTTTTCTCAAACTCAGAAGGCACTCTTGGAACCGGTACTGGGGCAACCATTTCGGCCCAAACTTTAAATTGGTCCGGCGTCACATCGGATACAGTTTTTAAGATGGCCAACGCATCCGCCTGACTGACGCTGAATGAAGTATTGTGCAGAATTTTTTTCTGCTTTTCATCCAATGCTCCAATTAGTCCTAAAATCTTAATCATTTCAGGACTGGGTAGCAGACCAATCATATCCCTAATTAAAGGGGATCTCACGTTTGTGGCGGGTCCTGTTGGACGGTCGCCAGCGGTATACCTTTCTTTAATAGCCCG
>TBL_comb47_HYPODRAFT_10002927_pt1 | contig 20647 bp, 16 predicted proteins | sample TroBogypolimnion_40_FD_10682 | JGI IMG/M metagenome (IMG submission 10682) | reverse complement strand
GAAGATCAAGTCCGATGGGATCTGACCGCGCCCCGCGGAATAGAAAATGACCCCGCCACGCACTCCCGCCACAAGGTCCAGACCCTCCGTCGTCGGCGAGAGGGAGAGGCCGGTTTCCTTGCCCGTCACCGCCACCACCGATCCGTCCGCTACGTTAATCACGCCGTCGCCATTCCGGTCGTAGAGCACGGCAATATCACTGTTGCCGCAGGCCTCCCTCAAGGCCGTCCGCCCTTCGTCCAGTTCGCCGTCGGTGATCACATAGAAGCTCAACAGCCGGGTGTTTCCCGCCAGGTTGCCTGGCAATGCGTCGGCCAGCCCGTCCAGCGTCCGCCCCGTGAGCGCTCCGGCAAAGACGGCGGGAACCACCTTCCCGCCGCTGCCGCCGTCGATGGCCGGATAGAAGCCATACTCCTGACGAAATTGCTCCATGGCCCCGGCCCACTGCGCAAACTGCACCTTCGTCTTCACGCGCAAGGCGTAGGTCCGCGCCGCCGCCATGCTGGGCACGAGAATCGCCGACAGGACGGCAATGATCGCCAACACGGTCAGCAGTTCGATTAGAGAGAACCCCCGGCGCGCATCGATCCCGGCGGACTCACGCGCCGGCCGAAGTGGAAACAGGCCGCCTAGCTTTGCGCTGCACATGACGAAGTAAGATGCCGCCACGGCCCGTCAGCACGTCTCCTGTCCCGGCGTAAGAAATTCGTCTTCCCAAGGACGACACTGCAGAGGCGCAGCGGACCGGGTGCGCGTTCAAATCCCGAGCTCTATCTCTCGGCTTCATTGGGCGTGTCCCAATGTGCCGAGAGAAACAGCTCGACGCTCATTCCTCCTGCTGCAGGGTCGCAACGACGCTGAAATCTTCCAGCGTGGTAGTGTCACCCTTCACGGTGCCGCCCGCGGCAATTTCCTTGAGGATGCGCCGCATGATCTTTCCGCTGCGGGTCTTCGGCAGGCCGGCGGCAAACCGCACGTCATCGGGGCGTGCCAGGGAACCGATCTCCTTGGCGACATGCTGGCGGAGTTCCTCCTTGAGTTCCGGCGAAGCCGTGGCGCTGGCCTTGAGCGTGACGAAGCAAACGAGCGCGTGGCCCTTCAGGTCGTCGGGCCGGCCCACCGCCGCCGCCTCGGCGACCGCGGGATGCGACACGAGAGCGCTCTCAATTTCGGCGGTGCCGATGCGGTGACCCGACACGTTGAGCACGTCGTCAATGCGGCCGACGATCCAGAAATAGCCGTCCTTGTCCTGCCGTGCCCCGTCGCCCGTGAAATAGATGCCGGGAAACTCGGTCCAGTAGGCCAGCTTGAAACGGTTGTCGTCGCCCCAGAGCGTGCGGAGCATGGAAGGCCAGGGCTTCGTGATGACCAGCTTGCCGCCGGTGTTGCGGGGGACCTCGTGGCCCTTGTCGTCCACCACCTTGGCGACGACTCCGAAGAACGGCTTGGTGCCGGAGCCGGGCTTGAGCGCGGTGACGCCCGGAAACGGGGCGATCATGATCGCGCCGGTCTCGGTCTGCCACCACGTGTCCACGATCGGGCAGCGCTTTTTGCCGATCATGTTGTGATACCACATCCACGCCTCGGGGTTGATCGGTTCGCCGACCGAACCCAGCAGGCGGAGGGAATCAAGCCGGTGCCGCAGGACGTAATTATCGCCCCAGCGCATGAAGGCGCGGATGGCGGTCGGCGCCGTGTAGAGAATGGTCAGGCCGTGGCGGTCAATCATCTGCCAGAACCGGTCGGGCTCGGGCTGGTTCGGCGCACCTTCGTAAAGGAAGACCGTCGCGCCGTTGGCGAGCAGGCCATACACGACATAGCTGTGACCCGTGATCCAGCCGATGTCGGCGGAGCAGAAATAACGGTCGTTCTCCTTCAGGTCGAATATGTAGCGTGCACTCAGCTTGGTCCCAAGCAGGTAACCGGCGCTCGTGTGCAACACGCCCTTCGGCTTCCCCGTGGAGCCGCTGGTGTAGAGAATGAAGAGCGGATGCTCGGAATCGAAGGCCTTCGCCTGGTGGCTGTTGGGCGCGCCTTCCCAGGCTTCCTTCCACCACACATCGCGGCCTTCCTGCATGGTAACGGGATTGCCGCAACGCTTGACGACGATGACGGTCTGCACGGTCGGCGTGTGCTCGAGGGCCTTGTCGACGTTGGCCTTGAGCTCGATCACCTTGCCGCGACGCCAGCCACCGTCGGCGGTGATGACGAGGCGAGCCTTGCAGTCATTGATGCGGTCCTTGATGGCCTCGGCGCTGAAGCCGCCGAAGATGACCGTGTGCACCGCGCCCACCCGCGCGCAGGCGAGCATGGCCATCACGGCCTCGGGAATCATCGGTAGGTAGATCGCCACGCGGTCGCCGGCGCCGATGCCCATGTTTTCAAAAATATGCGCCAGCCGGCACACGTGGAAATGCAGCTGCTTGTAGGTGATCGTGCGGACGTCGCCCGGCTCGCCTTCGAAAATCAGCGCGGCCTTGTTCTCCCGCGCGGTACCGAGGTGCCGGTCGAGGCAGTTCTCGGAAATGTTTAACTTGCCTCCCACGAACCACTTGGCGTGTGGCATTTGCCAGTCCAGGACCTTTTTGAATGGCTTCCGCCAGACCAATTCTTCTTTGCCCATGCGGCCCCAGAACTTTTCTGGGGAGTTGACAGACTCCGCATAGAGCTTCTTATAGACAGCTTCACTCCCAAGATTGGCTTGGGCTTTGAACTCGGCCGAGGGCCTGAACTTCCGGTGTTCCCGGGATACTGAGGTAATCGTCTGGTCTGTCACGTTAGTGGCGGATTTGGGGTTAGGAACGCGAACCGCGGCTCTTATCCCGCTCTGAGTTTCAAGCGTCAAGCGCGGGTGTGCCCCGTCACTCATTTTGTATGGAAAAGAAAACCGCGTCCGCTCCGGCGGACACTCCCGCGCCCGCCCCGGCCGCGGTCCCTGTCAGCCCTGAACCGGCCGCTGCGCCCGCGCCTGCGCCCGTGGAAACCATCCACGTCGAAGGCGTCCTCGACGTGGACCTGCAACGGGGTGGCAACGGCCAACTGCTTGACCTCAGCCGCGGCGGCAAGCGCCGTCCCACGGATCCTTTCGTCCCGAAGGAGCTCATCCGCCGTTTCAAGCTGCGCACCGGCTCCATGATCGGCGGCACCGCTTTCCCGCCCGACGGTCGCTTTCCCAACCCGAAGATGCGGTTCATCGAGACGGTGGACGGCGTGGCCCTCGAGGACCGGCGCGCCCGCTTCGAGTTCACCGCGCTCACCACGATCTCGCCCAATCAGTTCCTGAAAATGGAAATGAAGGATGGCCGCATGACGACGCGCGCCGTCGATCTCTTCTGCCCCATCGGCAAGGGCACCCGCGGCCTCATCGTCGCCCCGCCTCGCACGGGCAAGACCACCCTGCTGCGTGACATGGCCTTGGGCGTCCTCGAAAACAACCCCGAGTGCCACGTCATGATCCTCCTCGTCGACGAGCGACCCGAGGAAGTCACCGACTTCAAGCGCAGCGTCACCGCCGCGGAAATCTGGGCGTCGTCCAACGATGAGCAGATCGAGAATCACATCCGCATCGCCGATCTCTGCATCGAGCGCGCCCGCCGCCTTGTCGAGGTGGGCCGCGATGTCGTGCTCTTCGTCGATTCCATCACCCGTCTGTCCCGCGCCCATAACACGGCCCGCAACAGCGGCCGCACTGGTTCCGGTGGCCTGGATGTCCGCGCGTTGGAAAAACCCCGCCAGATCTTCGCCTCGGCCCGCAAGACCGAGGAAGCCGGCTCCCTCACGATCATCGCATCCGTGCTCGTCGAGACCGGCAGCCGCATGGACGACGTCATCTTCCAGGAATTCAAGGGCACCGGCAACATGGAGCTCGTTCTCGACCGCAAGTGCGCCGAGATGCGCCTGTGGCCCGCCATCAACGTCGCCGCCTCGGGCACCCGCAAGGAGGAGCTCCTGATCGACGCCAAGACCCTCGAGGGCATCCACTTCTTCCGCCGCGCCCTGGTGCAGCAGAAGATCGAGGAAGCCACCGAAACCATGATCGCGCGGCTCTCCAAGACAAAGACCAACGCCGAGTTCCTCAAACTGATCGCCCGTTAACTTCACTCTTGCCGCCGGCGCCCTGCGCCGGACAAAGTTTACCTTTTCCCGCCCGCCGCCCGCCGCCCGCCGCCCCCACTTCCACCGCATGCACAGTTTTTCCGAGCAATGTCTCGACATGGCCCGCTCAATGCTGGCCCACAATCTCGACTCGATCCAACCTGACGGCACCCTCCTTCCGGCCAACGGCGAGCAATCCCGCCCCGACGAGCCCGGCCACGTGGCCTTCGCCCTCGGGGAATTCTATCGCGCCACGGGCGAGACCACGCTCAAGGGCTTCGACCTGATCGACCTCGCCGCGCGCTGCATCACGGCGCAGATGTTCACCGAGCCGCCCGCGGAAAACGGCCTCGCCTACGCCTCGCTCGGCCTTCTCGCGTTCGGGCCCTCCAAGGAGCGCAACCCCGTCTGGGAACGCCTCGTCGAGGAAACCCGCGAGCGCATCGACAAGCAGCTGCTCCATCGCAGCGACTACGACAATCACTGGCAGGCCTTCAATGTCGCCCGTGCTGTCGCGCGCTTCAGCCTTGGCCTTTCCAAGAAGGATGAGACGTCGCGCCTGATCGAGCGCATGGTGGAACGTATCAGCGCCACCAGCTCGGCCGGCTTCTTCGACGACGCCACGTCCGGCTTCGGCGGCAATTTCAATCTCTACGGCGTGATGACCTTCGTGTTCATCCGCTCCGCGCTCCAGCTCCACGCCAACAGCGGCGTGCGCGATCGCAAGCTGCCCACCCTGCGCACCTACGCCGAGAAATACATCAAGATGATGCCCGACCTCGTCCGCGCCGACGGGCTTGGCTGGGCCTTCGGCCGCGCCGCGGGCGCCTACGGGCAGATGCACTGCATCAGCTTGATCTTGCAGGGCCTGCGCGACGGCTGGATCGCGGACGACCAGAAGTCGAAATACTACGACATCCTTCGCCGGCTATTTTTGTTCTTCTACGAGACCTACCTCGACCAGGAGCAGGGCTTTCTCGACCTCCGCGACGAGGAGCGGACGGCCTACGCGCACCACACCACGCGCATGGCGAATTTCGACGCCGCGCGCTACCTCTGCCAGTGGTCCCGCCTCGCGAAGACCGTGCACATGCCGCCCGGCACGCCGAAAATCGAACCGCCGCGCACGTCTGGACGTTTCGTCATATTCGACAAGAGCAACCGCAAGGAGCAGGGACTTTTCCTCTATCGCGACGCCGAGAGCGGCCTCCACCTGCAGATCCCGCTGGTCAGTTCCGGCAAGACCTTGACGAGCGACTCGCTGCCCTTCCCGCACTGCCCCGGCGTGTTTGACTGGCCGAACAACATCTACCTGCCCGTCATGCTCCCCGAGCTGACCTTCGGCGAACACGTCACGATCCCGGCGTTTTACGGCAAGAACTGCGTCACCGGCCTGGGCCTGCGCAACAGCTTCTATTTCCGCTACGAACAGCCCGAACTGATTTCGACCAAGGAGGAATTCATCAAGAACCTCGGCAGCGTGAAGGTCCAGTGGACGTTCACCGGCAGCAAGGTCAGCTGCGAGTTTGCCTACACCGTCAAGCAGGCGGTCACCCTCGACAAGTTCCGCTACGTCCTCGCCATCGCCGCCCCGCACTCGAAATACCATGTCAACGGTGCCCTCGCCCTCGGCCCGCTCGGCCAGCGCTGCAGCGTGGTGAAGGACGACTTCCAGGGCACATGGCAGGAGACCGAGGTCGTCAGCGCCGACGCCGGCTATCGCACCAATTACGGCAAGATTCATTACCTGCAGTTTCTCGTGCGTGACCATCCCCTGATCATGCGCCCGGGCCACGTCTACCGCCTCGCAGTGAACTTCGAGCCCGACGTGACGCACGTCTGATTCGGCAGTGACGAGTGCCCAGTGACCAGTTGAGGCAGGCATTGCCCAGACCGCCCACTGGACTCGTCGCTTATTCCAACTTGTCACTTGTCACTCGTTACTCGTCACTTCCGTTATGCTTCGCCGCCGCATTATTCCCTGCCTGGACGTCAACGCCGGCCGCGTGGTGAAGGGCGTCAAGTTTCAGGCCCTGCGCGACGCGGGTGATCCCGTCGACTGCGCGCGCGCCTACGACGCGCAAGGCGCCGACGAGCTCATCTTCCTCGATATCACCGCCTCCAGCGACGAGCGGCGCATCATGCATGACGTTGTCGCCGCCACCGCGGAGCAGTGCTTCATGCCCCTCACCGTCGGTGGTGGGCTGCGGTCGCTCGCCGACATCGAAGCGATGCTCAAGGCGGGCGCGGACAAGGTCTCGCTCAACACCGCCGCTATCAAGAACCCCCAGCTGATCGCCGAGGCCGCGTTGCGCTTCGGCAGCCAGTGCATCGTGCTGGCGATCGATGCCAAACAGGAGCCGGGCAAGAAATCCTGGCGCGTGTACACCCACGGTGGGCGCAATCCGACCGAACTCGACGCCGTCGGCTGGGCGCAGCGCGGGGTGGAACTCGGCGCCGGGGAAATCCTGCTCACCAGCATGGATCGGGATGGCACGGGCGATGGTTACGATCTTGAACTCACCCGCGCGGTCAGTGACGCCGTGACTGTCCCCGTCATCGCCAGTGGCGGCGCCGGCACCCTAGCGCACTTGGGCGACGTCCTGGACCGGGGCCATGCCAGCGCGGTCCTGGCCGCGAGCATCTTTCACTTCGGCACTTTCACCATCCCGCAAGCGAAGGAATACCTCGCCTCGCAGGGTGTTCCCGTGCGTCGGTAGCACGACCGGTGCCGGTGAGGAAAAGCCGGTGTAACTTTTGCGTGACTCGGCCTAATCCGCTCGTGTCCGGGGCATTCATCGCCATCGTCCCGGCAAAGACATGTCCGTGATCCGTGGCGAACCACCATGCACTCTTCGGCACCTTCCCCTTGCCTCGGTGAACCGTTCCTCCGCGGACGAACGAGTCTGCAGCGCTGACTCCCCGTCGCCGCCTTCAACTGGCGCTCGGCACAGCTTCGGCGGGTGCCTTCGGCGGACCCATCAGAAGGTCGAGCTGGCCTTGGATCTTGATGAAGAACGCCGCGTCGAGCGTGCCGACGGGAACCTCATACATTTGGTGCGTCCGCACGTGCTCGTAGATTTGCCGCTCTCCGTCCGCGCTGCGTCCGCGCACCCGCAACAGACGTTTGCGTTCCAGCATGAGCGCGAGGAATTGCAGCAGCGGCGTGTTCGCCGAGTCCGGTGTCGCGGCCGGGTCCGCCAGCGTCACAAAGAGATTCTCCGCCGTCAGCTTCAACGCGCGACCCGGATTCTCCTCGGCCCGCCGGGCCTTGAAATTCACCGTCCAGCTGCAGAACACGAAGCTCGGTTTCTCATACGTCGCGGCTTCACTGGCCAGGATGTCGTGCCGGGCGGCCTCCCCGGTCGACTCGCGCACGAGATAGGAAACCACGCGGTCGCCCTCGGCGAATTCGCGGTGCGAGGCCCGGCAGACCTTGGCGGAGGGATGCAGCGTCAATTCCATCGGCTTCAATTTGTAGGGGGCCCAAATTCGAACGCTAGCCAAATTCCCCGCTGTTCATGAAAGGCCGTCTCATTGCCATCGGTGACATCCACGGTTGCCACCGCGAATTCGAGGACCTGCTCGAGAAACTGGAGCTGGAAAGGCATGACCGGATCGTTCTTCTCGGCGACCTCGTGAACCGGGGGCCCGACAGCGCGAAGGTCATCACCCTGGCCCGAAAGCATGCGAGCCTCTCGCTGCTGGGGAACCATGAGCTTCGGCTGCTGAACTACCGCAAGACCGGCGACCCCACGCATCTCAAGAAGAGCGACTACGAGACGTTGAAGCAGCTCAATCACAAGGACTGGGCTTATTTGAGCACGATGCCGCTCACCTTCCACGATCCCGCCCACGGCGTTGTTCTGGTTCACGGCGGGTTCCTGCCCAACCAATCCTGGCGCACCCAGTCGGCGCGGATTGTCACCCGGATCCAGGTGATCGCGAAGGACGGCACGCCCCTCAAGCGCGCGGAGGATCCCGCGGCGCCGCATTGGTCGGAGTTGTGGATCGGCCCGCCGTTCGTGATCTACGGCCACACGCCCCGGCCCGAGGTGTCCCGCTTGAAATGGTCCCTCGGCATCGACACCGCCTGCGTGTTGGGTGGCAGCCTGACCGCCTGCATTTTGCCTGAGAAACGGATTGTGCAGGTGCGGGCGCGTGAGAAATACTACGAGCCGTGAGCCGCTCCGGCTCCGCCGCCATGCCCGACGCCCCCACTCAACTTTCCTCGGTTCGCGAACTCAAGTCGCTGGAGAAGGGCAGCGGCCAACCCTTCACCAGCTTGCTCGTCGTCCGCAAGCTCGCCGCCAAGACGGCATCGAATGGGAACCCTTTCTTCAGCCTGGAACTTGGCGACCGCACCGGCTCGTTCGGCTGCACCGTCTTCAATGACCACCCGGCATTCGAACTCCTCCGGAATGCCGGCGAGGGCGCGGTCATTCGCGTCGAAGGCAAAATCGATTACTATCAAGGCCGCCTTTCACCCAAGCTCGGGAAGCTGTCCGTGCTGTCGGAGACGGAGCTCGGGGCCCCGGGCCTGCTCGACAACCTTGTCGAACTCGCGCCGGAAAACGCCGACGCGTTATGGCAGGAACTGAACGGTTTCATCGACGGCATCTCTCATTCCGGCTTACAGGCCACCACCCGCGCGGTCTTCGAGGAGGTGGGCGACGCCTTCCGGTGGACGCCGGCGGCCGTCTCCATGCACCACGCCTATCGCCACGGCCTGCTGGAGCACACGGTGCACATGGCCCGCGCCTGTCAGGCGCTGCTGCCGCTGTATCCCGAGGTCAACGCAAGTCTCGCGATGGCGGGCATCCTCCTGCACGACACCGGCAAGACCATCGAATACGAGGGCACGCTCGCCACCAAGCGGAGCCGCCGGGGCATTTTGCAGGGGCACGTGGTGCTGGGCTACCAGCTCGTGCGCAAGGCCGGGAAGAAGGCGAAACTGAGCGAGGATCTGCTCGAGCGCTTGGAGCATATCATTCTCAGCCACCAAGGTGAGCCCGAATGGGGCGCCGCCGTCTACGCCGCGACGCCCGAGGCCGTGTTTGTTTCGATGATCGACAATCTCGACGCCAAGATGGGCATGGTCCAGCGGGCGTTGCGCCAGGCTTCGGAAGGTGACGGATTCTCCGAGCGCCTGCCCGGCCTGAATTCACAACTCCTGACCCAGCCGCCGGAAGCCTGAGGCCGCGCAGCCGGCACAAAAAAGCCGCCCGTTCTTGGCGGGCGGCTTGAAGTTAGACCGGAAGGACCGGATTACGGGGCGTACGTGATCGTACGGGCCATCGCGACACCATTGATGGTGATCGCAACGCCCTGCGTGTAGGCGCTCGGATAGGTCTCGTTGGCCACCAGGTTGAGGGCCTTCACGTAGTTCGTGGTGCCGATCAGGCTGCCGAGGGTCACCGTCGACACTCCGTTTTCCAGATAGTACTGGTCGGCAGCCGCGGAGATCTGACGGGCATTGTTCAGCACCGTCTTATCCTGGGAAGCCGAACGGACCTTCTGGAACGCGGGAATGGCCATGGCGGCCAGGAGGCCGATGATGACCACGACAATCATGATTTCAACAAGGGTGAAGCCCTTGGCGGAGTTCTTAAACGTTTTCATTGAGGTAGTTATGTGATGTTATTGAACGAATATACCATTGCCCGCAGTGAAGCAATTGGGCCTATAAAAGCCACTTATGCCCGTGGGGCAATACCCGCCCAGCATACTACGTAATTCTACTATCCGTTGCTGAAACAGGCACTTACGCATCACTGCAGATGCTCCATTATGCCGACGATCGGCAGGAAGAGAGCGACAACGATTATCCCTACCAGCAACGCCATGACCACGATCAGCGCCGGTTCGATCAGCGAAGCAAACGCCGCCAGCGCCAGATCCACCTCCTCCTCGTAGACGTTGGCTATCCTGGTGAGCATTTCGGGCAGGGCACCCGTTTCCTCCCCCACTTCGACCATGCTGGTGACGAGGTGGGGAAACATCCTCGCCTCGACCATCGCTTGGGAAACGCGGCTGCCTTCCTTGACCCGGAGGTGGACGGCGTCGATGGCGTCGGCAATCACGGAATTGCCGCTGCTCTCCTTCGATATCCGCAGCGTGTCCAGGATCGGCACACCGCTCGCAAGCAGGGAACTCACGGTTCGCGTCAACCTCGCCATCCCGGCCTTTTGGCAGAGATCACCGACGATCGGGAGCTGGAGGATTGCCCGATCCCGCATCCTGATCCCGCACTCGATTCGGGAAAGTTTCCGCAATGCGAACCCGCCCAGCACCACCAGTGACACTTCACCGAGGGCGTGGCGTCCGATGAAGTTGCTGCTCGCAAGCAATGCCTCCGTCAGGGCCGGCAGCGACTGCCCTTTGAACAGCCCGTGAAAGATGAGTTCGAATTTCGGCACCACGACGATCATCAGTGCCGCCAGGACCACCCCCGCCAGCAGCAGGATGATGAGTGGATAGGCCATGGCGGCCTTCAGCCGTCCCCTGATGCGATCCGTGCGCTCCAAGAACTGCGCCAGTCGCTCCAGAACCGCACCCAATACGCCACCGACCTCGCCTGCTTTCGTCATGTGCTGGTAAAGCCGGCTAAAAATGCCAGGCTCGGCCTCTAACCCATCCGAAAGCATGCCGCCATTCGCAATGGTTTGCGCCAATTCCCGGATAACGTGGCGGAATCTCGGGTTCGGCTCCGCGCGGGCGAGCGTCTCCAACGCGCGATGCACGGGCATTCCGGCACTGACAAGGATTGCCAGCTGCCGGGTGAAAGCTGTGAGTCTTTTCCGGCTGACGGGTCGACCGGCAAACGACCAACCCCGTCTGCCCTGTCCAACGGAAGAGCGAATTGCGGAGACAAGGGCGCGTGGTGCGGAGCTTGACGGCGTGCAGGCCGCTTCCACCGGAACGATGGAGGTCAGCACAACAGCTCGGCTTCGTAGTTCGCGCAGGGCTTCTGCTTTGCTGGCACTGGTGACGCGATCGCGGCATTCCCTGCCCGTGCGCGGGTCGACTGAAGTGTAGACGAAATCGGGCATGCTCAAAGATGCTTCGCGATTTCCTCCAACGTCGTCAGGCCCTCGGAAACCGCCCGCAGCCCTTCCTGCCGCAGGGAACGCATTCCCCGTTCGCTCGCTCGCTCCCGGATCAATTGCACCGGCGCGTGAGCCAGGACGAGTTCCCGCAATGACTCGTCCATCACGAGCCATTCGAAAATACCCATCCGCCCGCTGAAACCTGTCCCATGACAGGCCGCGCATCCGACTCCCCGGTGAAACACCGCTGGCGTTCCGCCCTCTCGCGGGAGGCCGAATTGTTCCAGCAGCGCTTCGGACGGCCGGTAAGTGCCACGGCAGCGCGGGCAGATCTTGCGCACGAGGCGCTGGGCCACAATCGCCTCGACCGTGGAGGCCAGCAGGAAGGGCTCGACTCCCATGTCGACCAGGCGCGTGGCCGCCGAGGGGGCGTCGTTGGTATGCATCGTCGCGAGCACCAAGTGTCCGGTGAGCGCCGCCTGGATGCCGATCTGCGCCGTTTCCAAGTCGCGGATTTCTCCCACCATGATCACGTCCGGGTCGTGCCGCAGAAACGAGCGCAACGCCGACGAGAACGTCAGGCCCGCCGCCAGGTTCACCGGCACTTGCCGGATCCCCTCGATTTCGTATTCAACCGGGTCCTCGATCGTGAGCAGCTTCAAGTCCGGCGTATTGACCGCCTGCAGGGCGCTGTAGAGTGTCGTGGTCTTCCCGGAGCCCGTCGGGCCCGTCACGAGCAGAATGCCGGCAGGCCGGTGGATCACCCGCGTCAGTTCGGCCAACACGCCTCCCGGCAAACCCAGCTCCGCGAGATCCACCCGCACCGCCGCTTGGTCCAAGACCCGCAGCACGACACTCTCGCCAAACTGGGTCGGTAGGGTCGAGATGCGCAGATCGACGGAATGCCCGTCCTGCAGGACCTTGATGCGTCCGTCTTGCGGGATTCGTCGCTCGGCAATGTCCAGGTCCGCCAGCATCTTGAGTCGTGACGTCACCGGCAGAGCCAGTTCCGGGGCGCAGACTTCGACTTCCCGCAGCGTCCCATCCACGCGGAAGCGCACCTTGAACTCCCGCTCGAACGGCTCGAAATGAATGTCGCTCGCGTGTTCCCCGATCCCCCGCGCCAACATTTGACTGACGAATTGAATCACGGGGGCTTCCGCCGCGATGGTCGCGAGGTCTGGGGGCGAGAGACTCAATGCATCGGCGTCAGGCAGCGCGAAAGCATACAGGGCGGACTCGCCCCGGCCGGGTGCAGAAACTGATAACGCCATGCCGGTTTCGACCATGCCCGACGACGTCGGGAGCTGGAGTCGCGCCGCTGCATTCTTTCCGTAAGCCTGCGCTTTAACCGCTCCAGCCGGCTAGCAGCCGCGTTCGTGGACGAACCCTCGTCTCCTTCGCACGCCAGCCCAATGCTCCAGGAAAACTCAGAGCACCTTCAGCTTCGCGCCGCCTGCCACCAATTTTTCCCGCATGAGGACGGGGTCCTGGGCCTTCTCGACGCACTCGTCCGCGGTGATCAGCTCGCGGTTGAAAAGACTCATCAGGTGCGTGTCCATCGTGATCATGCCCAGGTTCGCGCCGGTTTGGATGTCCGAGTTGATCCGGAACGTCTTGTTTTCGCGGATGAGCGACGCAATCGACGTCGTGTTGATCATGATTTCGTAGCCCGCAATGCGCCCGCCGCCGATCTTCTTGCAGAGCACCTGGGAAATGACTGCCTGGATGGAGGACGCCAGCTGCGTGCGAATCATGTCCTTCATGTTTGCCGGGAACGCATCCACGATGCGGTCGATGGTCTTGGCGGCGCCGTTGGTGTGCAGCGTGCCGAACACCAAGTGGCCGGTTTCGGCCGCGCTGATGGCTGCTTCGATCGTCTCGAGGTCGCGCATTTCACCCACGAGGATGATGTCCGGGTCCTGGCGCAGCGCACGTCGCACGGCCTCGGCGAAGCTCGGCACATCGGAGTGCACCTCGCGCTGGGTGACGACGCAGCGTTTGTGCCCGTGATAATATTCGATCGGGTCCTCGACCGTGATGATGTGTCCGTCGCGGTTCTCGTTGATGTAATTGACCATCGACGCGAGCGTCGTGGACTTGCCGGAGCCGGTCGGGCCGGTGACGAGGATGAGACCGCGCGGGCGGTAAAGCAGTTCGCGGATCTTGTCCGGCAAGCCAATGTCGCGCAGGCCGAACATCTTGTAGGGAATCTGGCGGAGCACCAAGCCGTAGTTACCCTTGGCCTTCAGCACGGAGACGCGGAAGCGGGCTTTCTCGCCGAACGCGAAGCCGAAATCCGAACCGCCGTTGAGCTTCACATTGCTGATGTGGCTGTCGGGCGTGATCGACTGCATGAGCTTTTCCGTGTCGATCGGAGTCAGCGCCGGGCCATCGATCGGCGTCATGCTGCCACTGAGCCGGAGCGTCGGGGGCTGCCCGACCTGCAGGTGCAGGTCCGAGGCGTTTTGCTCGACGACCAGTTCAAGCAACTCGTTCATTTCATAGCTCATGGTGGGTCCGGGGATTGGGTTAGCGGGGATCGTCGGCCGTCATTGATACCACTTCCTCGATGGTGGTCAAACCAGCGATGGCCTTGCGAGCACCATCCTCGCGCATTGTGCGCATGCCCAAGCCCACCGCGCGGGCCTGCAGGCGGGCTGGCGGCGCGCGTTCGTGAATCAATTGTGAGAATTCGTCCGACAGGTCCAACAGCTCAAAAATGCCCAGCCGGCCCCGGTAACCCGTGCCGGCGCAAGCTGGGCAACCTTGCCCCCGCATGAACGTGGCGCCCTCCAACTGTTCCGGGGTCTGCTTCAGCGCAGCCAACTCGGCGGCAGTTGGGGCATGGAGCTGACGACACTCGCGGCAGACGCGCCGCACGAGGCGCTGGGCCAGCACGCCGCGCAGCGCCACGGAGAGCAGGAACGGCTTCACGCCCAGGTTGGTCAGCCGTGCCACCGCGCCGACGGCGTCATTCGTGTGCAGCGTGCTGAAGACCATGTGACCCGTCAGCGCAGCGTGCAGTGCAATCTCCGCCGTCTCACGATCGCGGATTTCGCCCACCATGATGACGTTCGGTGCCTGCCGGAGCATCGCCCGCAGCGCAGCCGCAAAGGTCATCCCGAGTTCCGCCCGCACCGGTACCTGGTTGATCCCGGCCAGCACATACTCCACGGGTTCCTCCACCGTGATGATCTTGCGCTCCGGCTGGTTGAGTTGCTGCAAGGCGCTGTAGAGGGTCGTCGTCTTCCCCGAACCGGTCGGACCCGTGACCAACAGCAGGCCATTCGGCCGGGCCACCAACTGCTCAAACCGCTCCCGATCGTCGGACCAGAAACCCAGTTGATCCAAGCCGAGGCGCCGGTCGCCTTGGTCCAGGATGCGCAAAACCACATCTTCACCATGCACGCTGGGCACAGTGGATACCCGCAGGTCCAGTGAGTTGCCGTCGCGCAAGATTTGCATCCGGCCGTCCTGCGGGATGCGGTGCTCCGCAATGTTGATGTTGGACATGATCTTCAGCCGCGAGACCACGGCGCCCAGCAATTCCTTCGGCGCCTCCATTCGCTCGACCAGCGCGCCGTCGACGCGATAGCGAATCCGCACCCGGGCGGCCAGTGGCTCCACGTGAATGTCGGATGCCCTGAGGCGGACACCCTCGTCGAGGATGCGATCAACGAGCTTGATCACGGGCGCGTCTCCCTCGTCCACGCTTTTCCTGGGCGGAGCCGAAGATTGCTCCGGGCCGTAAATCAGCTGAAGCGCACGTGCAATCTGGTCTGCCCGAGCCACGCAAACTTCGACCTCCCACGCCAGTTGCGCCCGCACGTTATCGGGCCCGGAGAAATCCAATGGATCCGCCGTCGCCATGGTTAGGACTTGGCCCGATCGGCGTAGGGGAACCAGTTTGAACTGCTCAGCCAGCGCGTGTGGCAGGCAGGTCCGGAGCTCAGCGTCGAGGGTGCACGCGTCGAGATCCACGATTTCCAGCCCCAGCTGTTCCGCCTGCAATTGCGCAATCTGCCATCCGTCCAGCATTCCCGCCGCGAGAAGCCACTCTTCCAATTTTGCCCAGCTATTCGGTGTGCTCCCCTCCTCCGTCAGCGTTTTCTCCGCTGCCGCCACCTGCGCCACGGTCAGCCAGCCCCGCTGCAGGGCCTGTCGCAGGAGGACTTCGACTGACAGGAGACTCACATGGGCAGATGCCGCGTTAGCGGTTCAGGCTCATCAGGAACTCGGCGTTGGACTTCGTCTTCTTGAGCCGTGTGATCAACATCTCCATCGACTCAATCGGACCCAGCCCCTGCATCGCCCGCCGCAGCCCGTAAATTCGCTGTAACTCGTCGGGGTGGTAGATCAGCTCTTCCTTGCGCGTGCCGGACCGGTCGATGTTGATCGCAGGGAAGATGCGGCGCTCAACGAGACCGCGGTCCAGGTGGAGCTCGCTGTTGCCGGTACCCTTGAACTCCTCGAAGATGATCTCGTCCATGCGGCTCCCGGTATCGATCAGCGCACTGGCGATGATCGTGAGGCTGCCGCCGCCCTCGATGTTGCGGGCGGAGCCGAAGAAGCGTTTCGGCTTCTGCAGCGCGTTGGACTCGAGGCCGCCGGACATGGTCTTGCCTTGGTTGCCGGCGAGCGCGTTGTAGGCGCGGGCCAGACGCGTGATGGAATCCAGCAGGATGATGACGTGCTGTCCCTGCTCCACCATCCGTCGCGCCTTCTCAATCACCATCTCGGCGCAGTGCACGTGGCTCTCGGGCGTTTCGTCGAAGGTGGACGAGACGACCTCGCCCTTGGTGTGACGCCGAAAGTCGGTGACCTCCTCGGGACGCTCGTCGATCAGCAGCAGGATGAGTTTCGCCTGCGGGCTGTTTTCCGTGACGGAGTTCGCGATGTTTTGCAGGAGAACCGTTTTACCGGTGCGGGGCGGCGCCACGATGAGGCCGCGCTGGCCGAAGCCGATCGGCGTCAGGATGTCGACCGCGCGCATCGAGACGTCCTTTGACGAGACTTCCGACTCCAGGAGGATGCGCTTGAGCGGGTAATACGGCACGAGTTCCTCGAACGGCGTCACCTTCGAAATGTCCTCGGGATCGCCGCCCATGACCTTGTCCACGCGCACGACGGCCGGGCAGCGCTCGTTTTCCTGCGGGGCCTGCACGAGCACCTCGATTTGGTGCCCGCGCTTGAGGCCGTAGAGTTTGATCAGGCTTTCTGGCAGATAGGCATCGTCCGGATACAGCCGGTAGTTGACGTGCTCGTGCACCACGAAGGCGCCGCGATCCGTCATGTCGATGTAACCGCGGTCGCGGATGGTCCGCTTGCTGGCAGCCGCGAGCGCGAAGACCTGGGCCAGGAGCTGTTTCCGGTTCGGGGCCCCTTCAAACTCGACGCCAAATTTCCGCGCGAACGACGTCAACTCAGCGAGCGGCAAAGCGTAGAGCTCGTCGAGAAAGAGCGGGTCGCCTTTGCCTGACGAGATTTCCTTCGCGAGCGTCTTCAGCGCGGCGAGATCGTTGAACCGTGAGGGATTCGGCAAGTCGCCAAACACCGGAGCATTGCTCGGGGGCGGCGGCTGCGGTGGATACGGCGAATTGGGCTGGCCCCCTTGGCCGCCCTGCCCGCCTCCGCCACCGGGCTGCCAATGGCCGCCGCCGTGGCGGCCCCGCTTGCGCTTATTGCGCTTCCAGAAACCACGGTCACCGCCGCGTTCCTGCCACTCACCCTGGCCGCCGCTTTGTCCGCCACCCTGATTCTCCTGCGGGGCTCCGCCGGTGTAGTTGTCGGAAGGTGCTGACTCACCCGACGCCGGAGGCTGATTTCTTTCCGCCGTCGGGGTCGACGGGGACTCCGTGGGCGTGGGTGGCGCCACGACGACCGGCTCGGCCGGCGCAGCCGGGGTTTCGGTCGGCGTGCTCGATTTTCCGCGGGTCAGGCGCGGGCGGCGGCGGACGGTTTTCTTTTCCTGTTCGGAATCGGGCGCGGCGCTCGAATCGGAAGAGGAATCATCATTCTTCGGGGGTAGGTCCATGGTCTGGTCGGATGTAAAGTGAGAGTCGCAGCCCGCCCCCGGAGGGCGACAGTGGCGGCGAACCTCTCAAACGGCGACCTGCAGGCTGCGGATGAGCTCGGTGACTTGGTCTTGGAGGAATGAGACGCTTCCGTCGTTCCACAGGACAAAATCAGCCAGTTCGATTTTGCGTGCCAGAGGCAGTTGCTTGGAGATTCGTTGCTCGGCGAGCGCGTGCGGTAGGCCACGCTGCTCCAGTCGGGCGAGTTGCTGGGCCGGAGCACACGCGACACACACCGTGAAATCAAACCAATTCTCCAAACACTTCTCGAACAACAGCGGAACCTCCACCGCCCAGTTAACCCCCGGCGCCGCCGCCAAGGCTTCGCGCCACAGTTCGTACAGCCGTGGGTGGGTCAACTCCTCCAGCCATTGGCGGTCCGCCTCGTCGCCAAAGATCCGCTCAGCCAATCGCGCCCGATTCACCGCACCCTCGGGCGTCAGCACGTCGAGGCCAAATTTTTCTTCGATCCGCGCCACGACGTCGGGCGACGTCAGCACGCGCTCGCGTACGAGTGCGTCCGAGTCGAGGCGGCGGAAACCCTCCCGCTCGAACAGAGCGGCCACAGCGGACTTTCCGCAACCCATTCCTCCTGTGATGCCTATAATCATTCCTAAGTGTTTTCCGACCCCTTTTGCACTTGCTTGTCGATAGCGCAAATTCTTAATCGCGCCACTTCGTGGCTCAAGCACGCCGTGAAGCTCTTTTTATCCGGCTTTTCCGGCATGCTCCCCCCTGTCGACACAAAGAATCCCGCAGCCGTGGCCGCTCTGGCCCGTCAGACGTTCCAACGTTTGTTCCCTGAGGCCGCGCCCACTCTGCTCGAACCGGCTTTCCACGGCGTCGAGCTGCTCTTCACGGGAAGGCACCCCGATTACCAGGCGATCGACCTGCGGTATCACGACTACGAGCATACGTTGCAGGCCGTCGTCTGCCTCACCGTGTTGCTCGAGGCCGCCCAGCGCTCCGGGGAGGTTGAACCGCTTTCACCCCGCCAATTCGAACTCGCGATCGCGGCCGCGCTCCTGCACGACGCCGGCTACCTCAAATCGCGGTCCGACGCCGACGGCACCGGGGCCAAATACACCCTCACCCACGTCCTGCGCAGCTGCGCCTTCGCCGCCTCCTACCTGCCCACGCTGGGGGTCAACGAACGCGAAATCGCCAGCGTGCTGAGCGCCATCAACTGCACCGGCCCCAACAACGAAATTGGCCGCCTGCAGTTTGACCAACCGATTGATTACTTCATCGGCTGCGCCCTCGCCACTGCTGATTTGCTCGGCCAAATGTCCGCCCCGGATTACCCCCAGAAACTTGAGGTGCTGTTCGGCGAGTTTCATGAGTCCGACAATTTCGTGGCGATGCCGCGGGACCGCCGACGCTTCAAGTCCCCGCAGGATCTGGTTCTCAAGACGCCCTATTTTTGGACCAAAGTGATCCGTCCGCGCCTCGATTCGGAGTTCAAGAAAGTTTACCGTTTTCTTGCGGTGCCCTACCCTGACGGTCCCAACGCCTACCTCGACGCTGTCGAGCGGAACATCGCGATCGTCCGCGAACACACCGAAAAGAAAGACCGATCGCCGGGCTGAAGTTCACTGCAAGCCGGGCATTCCCCATGCTCGCCATTTGCACATCCTCGGCCCTCCAGGGGATCGAGGCCGCGTTGGTCCACGTCGAGGTCAATGCCGGTGAGACGGGTGATCCAAAACTCTACCTCGTCGGATTGCCCGACGCGGCCGTCAAGGAATCCGGCGATCGCGTGTATGCCGCACTGCACAACAGCGGCTTCCACGCCCCCCGCACCAAGACCACGATCAACCTCGCCCCGGGCGATTTGCGCAAGGAGGGCCCGTGCTATGACCTGCCCATTGCGCTCGGCATCCTAGTCGCCACCAACCAACTGAAGGCGCCCGGCCTGCATGACTGGCTCATCGCCGGGGAACTCAGCCTCTCCGGCGCCACCCGGCCGATCCGGGGCGCCCTCGCCATGGCCCGCCTCGCCCGCAAGCTGGCGAAGCGCGGATTGCTGTTGCCTGCCGTCTCGGCCAATGAGGCCGCATTGGTCGAGGGCGTGGAGGTTTGCGAGGTGGACTCGCTCGACTGCGCCGTGCGCTTCCTGAGCGGTGAAACCCAGCTCACCCCGCTCGCTCCTAGCGCGGCGCGGCTTCGAGCTGCTCCGGTGTCAGTCGAAGGCGGAGTGGATTTTTCCGAGATCAAGGGCCAGCAGGCCCTGCGCCGCGCCGTCGAGGTCGCCGTCGCCGGGTCGCATAACCTGCTCATGATCGGCCCGCCGGGCTCGGGCAAGTCCATGGTGGCCAAACGCATTCCGACCATCATGCCCGCCGCCACCCTCGATGAGCAGCTCGAGATCCTCAGCATCCACTCCGCCGCGGGCCGCACGATCAGCGGGGAAATGGTCTGGGGCGTCCGGCCCTTTCGTGGTCCCCACCACACCATCTCCGACGTGGGCCTGCTCGGCGGCGGCACCATTCCCGGTCCGGGCGAGATTTCCCTCGCGCACCACGGGGTATTGTTTTTGGACGAGTTGCCCGAATTCAAACGCTCCGCGCTCGAGGTGCTGCGCCAGCCGCTCGAAGACGGTGAAGTTTCCATCTCACGCAGCGCTGGCAAAATCACGCTGCCGAGCGCATTCATGCTCGTGGCGGCCATGAACCCCTGTCCGTGCGGCTACCTCGGCGACACCCGGCACGAGTGCCGCTGTTCGCCCACGCAGATTCAACGCTATCGCTCCCGCATCAGCGGTCCGCTCCTCGATCGCATCGACATCCACATCGACGCCCCGGCGCTCTCAATCACGGAGCTGCGTTCGCCGCTGACCGGTGAGCCTTCCGCGGCCATCCGCGCCCGCGCCGATGCCGCACGCACGCGCCAGCAGGCGCGTTTTGCCGGCACCCGCGTCGCCGCCAACACCCGCATGACCCACGCCCAGATCCGCCGGCACTGCGTGATCGACTCGTCCCTCGGCGACTTGCTGCAACAGGCCATGGAGCAGCTCAGCCTCTCAGCGCGCGCCTACGACCGCATTCTCAAGGTCGCGCGCACCATCGCCGACCTCGCCGGCGCGGAAGAGATCGCCGCGCCGCACCTGTTGGAGGCGATTCAATACCGCAGTCTCGACCGGACGGTGTTCTATTGACCGTCAAAAAGTCGCACTTGACGCCCGCCGCGAAAACCGAACCCTGTCCCCTCCGATTTTCGCCCTCATCGTCTATCGGTTAGGACAGGGGATTCTCAATCCTCAAAGCGGGGTTCGATTCCCCGTGGGGGCACCATCTACAGAGGGGAGTCTGAAAAGGGGGACAGATAGGGGACACTCCCGCCCCTTTTCCTGCCCATGGCGGGCCTCCCCCCCCGCCAGCCGCTGTCCTGACCCTCGCGGGCCAAAACAGCACGGCTGGCGCAAGC
>TBL_comb47_HYPODRAFT_10002926_pt1 | contig 20649 bp, 13 predicted proteins | sample TroBogypolimnion_40_FD_10682 | JGI IMG/M metagenome (IMG submission 10682) | reverse complement strand
CCTGCTGCTTCTACCTCGAAGCGGAATCAACAGCTTGACGAAAACCTGAAAAACCAGTCTTCTTTGCCCGGAGGGTGCAGCACTTTTCGAGCGCCACCCGCCGCACTTTTCAACCGCCGTTTACACCACCAAGCACCATGATGGCTTTTGCCTATGGGACACGAAGCTCACCGATTACAACATCATGCACACGCCGTTTCGTCGGGATGTGGTGAAGGAACTGGCCGCCGCGTGCAGGAAACAAGGAATTGAGTTCGGCGCCTATTACTCCACCTGCGACTGGTATAATACCAATTGGCCGGCTACCAGCCCGCAAGGAATGGTCATGCGCAAAACTTCGGACATGGCCGCTTACGAAAAGTATCTGCAAGGGCAGATTTCCGAGTTGATCACCAATTACGGCCCGCTGCTGACGATCTGGAATGACGTCCCGAAACACAATGGCGTGGATTACGGCCAGCGCGGTGCCGACACCATCAAGCTGGTGCGCCGGTTGCAGCCAGACATTCTCATCAATAACCGCACCGGCGACGGCGGCGATTATCAAACACCGGAGCAAAAAATAGGAACATTCAACCTGGACCGGCCGTGGGAATCGTGCATGACGGTTTCCGCGCACAACGCCTGGGCGTGGGGCGGCGCGAACGACGGCGTGAAATCCGTGAACGCGTGCCTGAAAATGCTGATTCTCGGCGCGGGCGGGGACGGGAATATCTTGCTGAACGTCGGCCCCCGTCCCGACGGCGTGATTGATCCGGCGCAGGCGAATTTATTGAAACAAGTCGGCGCCTGGCTGGAGACAAACGGCGAAAGCATTTATGGCACGCGCGGCGGCCCGTGGAAGCCGACGGAGTTAATCGCCAGCACGCGCACGGGCGACGTGGTTTATGTTCACATCTTGAATGCCGCGGGCGACACGGTTGAACTGCCGGCGCTCCCGTGCAAAATCAACTGCGCATCCCTGCTCGGCGGCGGTGAAATCAAAACGGAGGCTGCCGAAGGAAAGTTCATCCTCCATTTGCCGGAGCATCTTGGCCCATTGCCTGCAGTTATAAAGCTGGATCTGGCTGGCTCGGCCATGACGATCCCTGCAATTGCGCTGCCGGCGATCAAATCAGCGCGATCGCGTCCGCAAAATCCTCCGGTCGTGAGCGAAGCGCGGGTGAGGCAGCTGCAAAATTTGCACTGGGGCATGTTTGTCTGCTGGTCGTTCAGCACTTTCTCCGGCAGGGAATGGACGCCGGGCGTGACGAACCTTGATTTGTTCGCGGCCAAGGATTGCGACACCGACCAATGGGTGAAAGCTGCGAAGGACGCCGGCATGGGCTACGTGCTTTTCCTCGCCAAGCATCACGACGGGTTTTGCCTGTGGGACACGCAGACCACGGATCGCAAGGTGACTAAAACACCGCTGGGTCGGGATGTGCTGGCCGAGTTAAAAAATTCCTGCGACAAATACGGCATCAAGCTCGCCCTCTATTTTTCCGAAGGCGAATGGGCGTGGCCGGGCGGCGTTCCCGGGCAAGGCTGGCAGAGCGGCCGCATCGGCAAAAATCCCGAGATGAAGAAGGCTCAGCTCAAGGAACTGCTCACGCGCTACGGCCCGATTGAATATCTCTGGTTTGATTACGCGGTGGGTGACGGCGGATTGAGCCACGCGGAAACGGCGCAATGGGTGAAGCAGTTCCAGCCCGATTGTTTCGTGGGGTTCAACGCCGGATCGCAGGCCGGCGCGGACCTCCGGCTCGGTGAAGAGGGCCATCCCGCGCCGCTGTCGGACAAAGCCGGTGCGGGATTCAACAGCCAGCACATGAGCGACGCGAACGATCACCGGCTCGCGGAATTCACTTATCCGATTTTGCCGAAGCACCAAGGTGGGGCAAACTGGTTTTATTCGTTGCCGGAGCACGACAACCTTTGCCTGCCAGCTGAAAAAATCTACACCGATTATCTTGGCGCGGTGAAGTATGGAAACATTTTCTCGCTGGATGTCGGACCGGATTACAATGGACGGTTGCGCGCGATTGATGTGAAAACCTTGCACCAGGTCGGCGAATTGATCCGCAGCCGGACATCCGGTGCGGCCAATGAAAACCCGACCCGACGTGATGTAAGCGCCAGCAAACACCGGACTGAGCACTCAACATTTTTTTAAAATAATTTATTTGTCGCTGACACAGCCGTTCGGTCGAAATGAAAACGCTAAAGACAAAACTCTTGGTTTACTTGCTCGCGTTTGCGGCCGGTTCGACAGCGAGTGCGACGGAGCAAAGGCTTTATCGCATCTTGCCGGTGGGCGATTCCATCACTGAAGGCAGTAAAAGTTTTTCCAACTATCGCTATCCACTTTTAAAAAAACTGACGGCGGCGGGCTACCGGGTGGAGTTCACCGGCACACACACGAGCGAGTCGCCTGCAGGTCCGTTACGTCACGAAGGTTATAGCGGCAAAAACGCGGAGTTTCTCGCGGGTGTCTTGGAGAACTATTTCCACACGAACACGGCGGACATCGTTTTGATTCATTCCGGACACAACCACACAAACACTGAAGCTCCCGTCCACGGCATCGTTGCAGCCAGCGAGGCGATGATCCGCACGGCGCGCAGAACGAATCCTCACGTCATCGTATTGGTGGCACAGGTAATCCCCAGCGGCAAGTTGCCAAAGTATGAATACATCCCGGAATTGAATGTGGAACTCGCTAAGCTCCCCGCGCGATTGACAACGAAGGAATCGCCGGTCATTGGTGTGAACATGGTGGCCGGTTTTGATTGGCGGACAGATACGATTGGCGACCACGTTCATCCAAATTCGCTCGGTGCAGAAAAGATGGCGACGAAATGGTTTGAAGCGCTGACGAATGAGCTTGCCTCGCCGAAGGCGGGCAAAGAACGCTTAATCGAGCCGCATAGCTGATTGGTGACAAAAAAATATTCTCAATAAATTTACAAAAAATATGAACCGCAGACAATTCATCGGCCGAACCAGCAGCACCTTGTTGCTCTGCTTGGCAAGCCCGTCCGCCTTCGCCCAAGCCAGATTACAAGCGAAAGGCGAATTTGTTTTTTTGGAAACCGAACAGTTTGCCGATCTCGGCGGCTGGGATTTGGATCAGCAGTCCATGGATCAAATGGGCTCACCCTACCTGCTCGCACATGGGCTGGGTATTCCGGTCAAGGATGCGGTGACAACGGTGACATTCGCCTCGCCAGGCAAATATCGCGTCTGGGTGCGCACACGGGATTGGGTGGCTCCGTGGAATGCCCCCGGCGCCCCGGGCAAATTTCAGTTGCTGCTCGACGGCACGCCATTGAAGGAAACATTTGGGACCAAAAGCGCCGAATGGCATTGGCACGATGGCGGGATTGTGAACGTCGGCGAGAGGGTGACCGTCGCATTGCACGACTTAACCGGCTTTGAAGGTCGCTGCGAGGCGATTCTTTTTTGCAAAGACACCGCCTTTGAACCTTCCAATGATCTGACGGCACTCACTAAATTTCGCCGCGCACTGCTGCAGTTGCCGGAGCACCCGGACGATGGTGGAGATTTTGACCTGGTGGTGGTGGGCGGCGGTTTGGCCGGCACTTGCGCCGCACTTTCGGCGGCACGGAATGGTTTGCGCGTGGCGCTCGTGCAGGATCGTCCGGTGCTTGGCGGGAATTGCAGCTCGGAGGTGCGCGTCTGGGCAGAAGGCCACACGAAGCAGCCGCCGTTTCCGCATATCGGCGAGATCGTGGATGAAATCTGTCCGCAAAATCCGCCGGCGGGTAACAAGAATGCAAAGGGCCGCAATCTTTATGACGATGCGCGTAAAATCGCAGCGATGCGCGCCGAGCCGCGGATCACTTTGTTGAACGAGCAGCGCGCTGTGGCGGTAGAGAAGTCGGAGCAAAAGATTAGCGCTGTTGTTGCCCAACATATCCGCACCGCCCGACAAGTTCGGCTGCGCGCAAAGTTTTTTGCTGATTGCACAGGCGACGCCACCATCGGTTTTCTCGCCGGGGCAGATTTTGAAATGTCACGCACCGGAAAAATGGGCACTAGCAATCTCTGGAATGTGCTCGATGCCGACGACGAGAAACAGGTTCTCCAATGTGAGTGCAAAGACAAGGATGCGCTGTCGATGTGTCTCACGACGCACAAAGTTGAGCAACCCTTTCCGCGCTGTCCATGGGCGCTGGATCTAACAGACAAACCGTTTCCCGGACGCAAAAATGCGAAAGGCCAGTGGGGAGAAAAAAGCGCTCTGGCCAACCTCGGCGGATGGTTTTGGGAAAGCGGGTTTAATCAGGATGCCGCCACTGATATTGAGCGCATTCGCGACTTTAACCTTCGCGCCATGTATGGCGCGTGGGATGCGCTGAAAAATGTGGACAAACTTTACCCCAATCATCGGCTCGGCTGGGCGGCGTTTATCGCGGGTAAACGCGAATCACGCCGATTACTGGGCGACATCGTCCTGACAGCGGATGATTTCCGAACTCAACGCAAGTTCCCCGATGGAGCTTTTCCCTGCTCGTGGCATATTGATCTTCATTCGCCGGATCCGAGATATTCCGAAGGGCTGGAACATGACGCGTTTATTGCCCGCTCGTCGGAAGGAAAGGATTACACATATCAGGGTCCTTACTGGGCTCCCTATCGGTGTCTTTACAGCCGCAACCTCGGCAACCTCTTCATGGCCGGACGCGATATCAGTGTTTCCAACGATGGCCTTGGCCCAGTGCGCGTCATGCGAACGTGCGGCATGATGGGCGAGATTGTCGGCAAAGCGCTGCCATTTGCATGAACCATCGGACAACGCCGCGCGGAGTATTCCAAGAGCATCTTCCTGAACTGCTATCAAAAATGAGTGAGCCGGGTAAAACCCGCATTTAACCGCTACAAGGAAAGTTTCAAAATGAGCGCATACAATTCATTGCCAGACAATTCGGCCAACGACAAATCACGCCGTGATTTTTTGAAAATCTCCGCCGCCTCCGTTCTCGGACTGGCGTTCTCACGTTTGCCCGTGATGGCCGGGCCGTTCACGCGCGAGGATTTCGACCATCTCATTCCCGCCGACAAAAGACTTTCGCCGGAATGGGTGAAATCGTTGTTCGCACGCGGCACGCCGGAAATCTTGCGCGACAGCGAACTCGAATTTGTCGGCATGCCCGTGGGCGGCATAGGCGCAGGCCAGTTGTATCTCGGCGGCGATGGACGTCTCTGGCACTGGGATGTTTTTAACCAGTTTGTCAAAACGGCGGCGGATCATTACGCAAAGCCGATCACGCCGACTTCACCGCTGACGCAAAAATTTTCATTGAAGCTGGGCGACAAGGTCGTTTCGTTGGATCGCGATGGCTTTTCCGAGGTGAGTTTTCGTGGCGAATATCCAATTGGCGTTGTGAATTATGCTGATGCGAACTTGCCGGTCACGGTGAAGCTGGAGGCGTTTTCGCCCTTCATTCCACTGAACACCAACGACTCCAGTCTGCCCGCGACAGTTATACAATTCACTTTGCGCAACACATCCGCTGCGACAGTGGCAACGACTTTGACTGGCGAACTTGAAAACGCCGTATGTCTGTATCATCGCAAACAAAGCGGTGTTTTGATTAACCGTTTCGTGAAGTCAAAACATGCGTCGATTTTGGTCTGCTCTGCGGCGGACGCCACGGAGATAGACAAGCTGCCGGACTTCGGCACGATGTCCCTGGCATTGCTCGGCGACGCGGACGAGAACAGTGGCGACAAATCCGCTCCGTTCACCGACATGCTCATTGGCTCGCTTGGTAAAAAACTGGCGCTCGCCGCCGGTGAATCAAAGACGGTGACGTTCGTGCTCGCGTGGCATTTTCCAAATCTCTCGATTGAGAAAGCATTTCAGGACTGCGGTCGCTTCTACGCTACGAAATTATCTTCAGCGCAGGCTGTCGTGGAATATGTAGCCGGAAATTTCCCCCGCCTCGAAAGCCAGACAAAGTTGTGGCGCGATACTTGGTATGACTCCACCCTGCCCTACTGGTTTCTCGACCGGACGTTTTTGAACGCATCGATCCTCGCCTCGTCGACCTGCTACCGACTTGCGGATGGACGCTTTTACGGCTGGGAGGGCGTGGGCTGTTGTCCGGGAACGTGCGGTCACGTTTACCATTACGCGCACTCGGCGGCACGTTTGTTTCCGGATTTGGAAAGCAGCACGCGCGAAAAAGTTGATTTCGGCCTTGCGCTGATGCCGGACGGCGCAATTCATTTTCGCGGCGAATTTAACAAAATTCCCGCTGTGGACGGCCAGGCGGGAACAATTTTGCGCGCACTCCGCGAACATCAGATGTCGGCGGACGATGGTTTTCTCAAACGCAACTGGCCGCAAATCAAACGCGCGACGCAGTGGCTCATCGCAAAAGACGCCAACCACGACGGCCTCATCGGGAGCAACCAGCACAACACGCTCGACACAGATTGGTTCGGCCCGGTGGCGTGGCTGAGCGGTTTGTATCTCGCGGCGCTCGTCGGCGCAGCGGAGATGGCCGACGAAATGGGCGACACAGAATTCGCGAAACAATGCCGACACATTGCCAAGGTGGGCCGCAAGAATCTCGTCGCGCAACTGTTCGATGGCGATTACTTCATCAACAAGGTTGATCCGAAACACCTTAACGCAATCAACTCGGGAACAGGTTGCGAGATTGATCAGGTGTTCGGCCAGAGTTGGGCCTTTCAGGTCGGACTGCCGCGAGTGTTGCCGGAGAAGGAAACCATCACCGCTTTGAAATCGCTCTGGCGTTACAATTTTTCACCGGATGTCGGGCCGTATCGCGCGGTCAACAAGGCAGGCCGCTGGTATGCGATGGCGGGCGAAGCGGGCTTGCTGATGTGCACGTTTCCGCGCAAGGACTGGGATTTTCAGAAAGCCAGCGGCAAAGGCAATGCGAACTGGGCGGCAGGCTATTTCAACGAGTGCATGAACGGTTTCGAGCACCAGGTCGCTGGCCACATGATTTGGGAAGGAATGGTGATGGAAGGCCTCGCCGTGGAACGCGCCATACATGATCGCTACCACGCCTCGCGCCGCAATCCATGGAACGAGATCGAGTGCGGCGATCATTACGCGCGCAGCATGGCGAGCTACGGCGTGTATCTCGCCGCGTGTGGCTTTGAGTATCACGGACCGAATGGACACATCGGTTTCGCGCCGCGACTAAGTCCGGAAAATTTCCAATGCGCCTTCACCGGTGCCGAGGGCTGGGGGAGCTTCAATCAAAAGGCCGAAGGCAAAAACCAGAAAACTGAAATTGCCGTGTGCTGGGGCAGCTTGAATTTGAAAACCATCGCGCTTGCGACCAACGCCCATTCGGCAAAAGTCTTGCACGCCGGAAAACCGGTGGCGGCAACCGTGAAGCGCGAAGGCAACCGCGTTCTGATCACCTTGAAGGGCTCCGTGAAAATTTCTACCGGGGAAATGTTGGAAATCGTCCTGAATTAAAAACCTCATTAAACACTCATGAATATGAAACTAAAACAAAGCCTTTTATCAATTGGCGCGATTCTGTTGCTGGGCGGTTTAGCCCGCGCAGACGTCGCGTTGCCGTCTATTTTTTCCGACCACCTGGTGTTGCAAAAAGAGGTCGCCGTGCCGGTCTGGGGTTGGGCTGATCCCGGCGAGAAAATTACCGTCAGCATCGCGGGTCAAATCCAGACGACGACAGCGGATGCTTCCGGCAATTGGAAACTCAAACTCGACAAGCTTTCCGCTTCCGGAAATCCGTTGGCGCTGACAGTCACAGGTCAAAATACCATCACCATCCAAGATGTGCTGGTGGGTGAGGTCTGGCTGGCTTCCGGGCAGTCCAACATGCAGTTGTCCGTGAATGATGTCACGAATGCGTGGAAGGAAAAGGCGGACGCGAACTTTCCGCAGATCCGGGGCTTTTTCGTGGAGCGCCGCCCCGCCACCGCCCCGCAGACGAAATGCGGGGGCAAATGGTTGGTGTGTTCGCCCGAGACTGCCGGGAAATTTTCGGCGGCGGCGTATTTTTTTGGCCGAGAGCTGCATCAGAAAATCAGCGGTCCGGTCGGTTTGGTTCAAGCCTCATGGGGCGGCACGCCCATCGAGACCTGGTCCAGCATGAGCAGCATGGAAGCAACGCCGGAACTGGCGCCGGTATTGGAGACTTGGAAAAAGACGCTGCATCCTTACGACGAAGCCAAAGCGCAGGCTGAATACGTTCTTGCGTTGGAGCACTGGACCAACAACGCCGCGCAGCTAAAAGCCGAGGGCAAAACCGTTCCGCCCCAGCCGCAAAAGAAGGGCGATCCTCGGCTCGATAAAAATTATCCGGCGAATCTTTTCAACGGCATGATCGCGCCGATCGTCCCTTACGCGATTCGCGGGGCGATCTGGTATCAGGGTGAAAACAACGCAGCTAATGAACTGGCGAAACTATATTCGACTCAGCTTTCGCTGATGATTCAGGATTGGCGGCAACGCTGGGACGAAGGCGATTTTCCGTTCGCCTGGGTGCAGTTGCCGAATTTCCATCCGCGCAGCACAAATGCGGTCGAAACCATCTTCAACAACTGGTGCGTGGTCCGCGACGAGATGCTCAAAACGCTCGCCGTAAAAAACACCGGCATGGCGATCACGGTTGATGTGGGTGAAGCAAATAACATCCATCCAAAAAACAAACAGGCGGTCGGGCATCGGCTCGCGCTCTGGGCGCTCGCCACAGTTTACGGCAATGATATTCCCTATTCCGGTCCGCTGCCGGACGGACATAAAATCAAGGGCGACGAAATTGTTCTGTCCTTCACGCACACGGACGGTGGACTGGTCGCCAAAGATGGCGAATTGAAAGGCTTTGCCATTGCCGGAGCGGATCACCATTGGGTTTTGGCCAAAGCGCGCATCGAAGGCAACACCGTCATCGTCTCGAGCCTGGAAGTGAAATCGCCGATAGCAATACGCTATGCTTGGGCGGCGAATCCCGACTGTAATCTTTTTAACGGTGCGGGCCTGCCCGCCTCGCCTTTCAGGATTGACGACTGGCAATAGTCCAAGTTAAAAAAAGGCCATTACGATCACGACCACATCTGGTCAAACTTCTAATCTCAAAGCCGAAGTTAACAACGGCTTTGTATGGCGCATCTCCTCCGCCGCGGCACGCGGTGGATCGCTGTTCGGCTGGGACTGAGTGGTCATCGGCGGCGCGGAACCGTTTTCCCAACATTACTTTCAACTGACCAGCGAGGCGCAAATCGGCTGGCCGAGTTCGTGATTCATACCAATTCAAGTTTGAGATTGCACTATTCTGAGAGGGCAGGCAAAGAGGGAGATGCCGAAGCGATACCACCTGAACCGGCCTGATTTGGCGCAGGCCGTGGCCGGCGAGTTGCGGACTTGCCGGGATGTGAAAAGCCAGCAGCGTTTGCTGGCGGCGCGCCTGGCCGCCAGTGGCCAGATGACGGCGGCGCAGATCGCCGAGCAGTTGGGCATCAGCCGCCGCCGGTTTTTTGACTGGATGAACGCGCTTAAGGCCGGCGGTTTGTCCGGACTGCTGGAACGCCAGCACGGTGGCGGGGCGACGCCACAAGTGCAAGGCGATGCCTGCAAGGAACTGCTGGCCGGACTGCAATCCGGCCGGTGGAAGCGGGCCAAGGAGATTCAACAGTGGTTGCGGGACCGGCATCAGATCCGGCTGAAGTTGCCCGGCGTGTATTACTGGCTGGGAAAATTGGGCGGGGTCTTGAAAGTGCCGCGAAAGACCCACGCGCAAAAAGACGCGGCCGCAGCCGAACTATTCCAGCAAACGCTCTGCGCACAGTTGGCGAGCTTGACCGTGGCTGGTGGAAGGCCGGTGCGCCTGTGGGTGGCCGATGAACACCGTTACGGTTTGATTCCGGTGGTGCGCAAATGCTGGACGCTGCGGGGCGTGCGTCCGACGGTGCCGTATCGGACCAAATACGAATGGGCTTACCTCTACTCGGCGCTGGAAGTCGACGGGCAAAATGCGGCGGAATTTCTGTGCCTGCCGGAAGTGAGTCTGGAAATGAGCGGCTTGTTCCTGAAGCATCTGGCCGCGAGCGATCCCAACGCGGAACACATCGTCATTTGGGATCAAGCCGGATTTCACCCCAAACCAAAGCTGCACGCCGTGCCGGAGCGGGTGCATGTGGTGTCGTTGCCGCCCTATAGTCCGGAACTGAATCCGACGGAGGCCATTGGTGATGTGATCAAGGACCGAATCGGCAATGTGCTGTGGCAATCGCTCGATGATTTGGAACAGGCCATCGGCGAGGAGTTGCGCCCACTTTGTCAAAATGCCGAGTCGGTGCGGAGGTTGGTTTCTCACCCTTGGCTCGTCGAACAAGTAAACGCTACCGCAACCGAGAATAGTGCAATTACATGCTCAAAGTGGTATCAGGATGCCCAGATGCATGCCGCCTGCTCCGCTGAAATTTCCCGCCGGTCCGCCCGCCGGCACGCAGATGATGTTGACATTCCACCTGGCCACGTCCTCGTTGCCGCCGGCCCGCGACAGCGCAGGCACCCACTGCCAGGCGCCGGATCGGAGAGTCAGACGGTGCTGTCAAATTTGGATGGTGATTAGGGAACCAACGCGTGAACCATCGCTCGAAGGGCCGTGCGACTTTGAGCCGCTCCACCTTCGGCATGCCTCCGGCTTTGCCGGAGGTTGCTGACAGGACGCAGGTCTGGAGATTTTTTCACACCACGAGTTCTCGTGATTGAATAATTTCTAAACCCCTGCAAATTCAACCCCCGACCACATGAAAAAGAACCCCCTGCGCAGGTGCCGGCAACCGATGGCCCAGTTCCCGATACTGGAATCCCCTCAAACGCGCCGGCGAGCAATGAACTCTGAAAATTTCCCGCTATGAAAAATAAAACCATCACCACCGGCCTTCTCCTCTTATTGATGACCACCGCTCTGTCCGCCACCGAAACTTGGAGAGATAAATTACAGATGGAACTCCCGCTGCTCGGCCATCGCAACTGGATTGTCGTGGCCGATTCGGCGTATCCGCTCCAGACCGCGCCAGGCATCGAAACCATTTACGTCGAGACCGACCAGCTTGAAGTTGTTAAGGGCGTCATTGCTGAACTCGCCAAAACCAAGCACGTCAAACCGACGATTTACACGGACGCGGAAATGAAATTCGTCGCCGAGAAAAACGCACCCGGCATCGGCGCTTATCGGGACGGCCTGGCGAAAATTCTGACCACCCAACCCGTGCAGGTGCTGCCGCACGGACAGATCATCGGCAAGCTCGACGAGGCGGGCAAGACGTTCAAGGTGCTGCTCATCAAGACCCCATTGACCAAGCCCTACACCTCGGTTTTCTTTCAGTTAGAATGCGGCTATTGGAACGCCGATTCGGAAGCCGAATTGCGCCAAGCAATGAAATGAGCCAAGCGAAGAGCCGATATTTCACCGCCGGTCTGTTTGCCGCAATGACGATGCTCTGCGGCCTGCCGATGGCTTACGCCATCAACTTGATACATCTTCGCTGCGAGTATCGGGAGAATCCGCTGGGCATTGACGCGGAAAAGCCAGCGTTGAGTTGGATCATGGTGGACAGCGGTTCGGGGGTGGCAACGCGAAGTCAGAAACAAACAGCCTATCAAATCTTGGTGGCGAGTTCGGCAGAGTGGCTGCGGCAAAACAAAGGTGATTGCTGGGACAGCGGCAAAGTGGTGTCAGATCAAAGCATTCAGGTGGAATATCACGGTAAGCCGCTGGCATCGCGGATGCGGCTTTACTGGAAGCTGCGCGTCTGGGACAAGGATGGCAAGGCATCGGCTTGGAGCGAGCCGGCGCTGTGGACGATGGGGCTGCGACAACCCGCCGATTGGCAAGCAAAATGGATTACCGCCTCGCGCTGGTATATGCCGCCGAACCTGCGGCCGCCCGGCTTGGTCATTTCCATCGGCGGTTGGGTGGATGTGGATTTGGGTGAGCCGTTCCCGATTGATTCGATCAGACTTTATTTTTCAAATCCCAATGCCGCGCCGAAGCGGTTCAAGATTCTGGGTGCGGATGACCTTCAATTTTCCCACCCGCAAGTTCTCGTGGACCAGTCGGCGGCGGATTATCAGCCCATCGGCACCGGGCCTCAGGTGTTTGCGGTGAAAGGAGCCAAGTTCCGCCGCATTCGGTTTTGGCTCACCAGCCCGTCCACCCAGAAAAACACGATGATTCGTTGCGTGCAGACCGGGCCAAGCACTCCAACCGCCCAAGTCGAGGTGCGGCAGATGGAAGTGATGTCCGGCGGGCGCAATGTTGCGTTGATGCGGCCCATACGCGAAATCGGCACCCAATGGGACCATGGCCACGCGGTTTTTCTCGTGGACGGCATGCCCTCGGCCAACGACGGCAACGAGTGTCCACCAGATGCGTGTCCAACCACCGCCGCGCCAATGCTGCGCAAGACGTTCACGGTTTCGAAGCCGGTCAAGCACGCCACGTTGTCTGTCGCCGCGCTGGGCATGGCCGCTGTGACGATCAATGGCCAGCCGGTGACGGATGCGGTGCTGGGACCGCCTTTCACGGACTACACGAAAAGGATAGTTTATCTCACGCACGACATCACCGCATTGCTGTCCAACGGAGAGAACATCATCGGAGTGACGCTGGGCAACGGCTTTTTCAGCACGCCCCGGCGTGGTTTTGGCGAACGTCACAGCGGGCACGGGCCACCGCGCGTTCTAATCCAGACGGAAATCGAATATGCCGACGGCACCCGCCAGACGGTCAATTCCGATGGCACTTGGAAATGGTCGCGCAGCGAAATTGTTGATGACGACACTTACGCCGCTTACACCGAAGACCGTCGGCTGGCGAAACCGGATTGGGAACTTCCTGGATATGACGACGCCAGTTGGCTGGCCACGGTTGAAACTGCTTCGCTCGGGGGCAAGCTGGTTGCGCCCCTCGGGCCACCGATCCGCGTGGTGGGCGAACTCAAGCCGAGCCGAGTAGAGAGCGACCGCGCGTTTTTTAATGTCCTGAGTGCCGGCTGGCCACGCGTAAAAGTCAATGGCCACGCCGGCCAGACCATCAGCATCCTCGGACGCGCGCCCGGTTACAAAGCGCCACCACTCACCTTCACGCTGGCGACAAACGGGCCGGCCGTGCTGGAACCGCGTTTCATGTATCTCTCCGGACCGCTGGAGATCCAGTTGAAGGGATTGCTCGAACCACTCGCACCGGACGCGGTGACGATCCAACTTGTCCATGCCGATTTGAAAATAACCGGGAACTTTTCCTGCTCCAATCCGTGGTTCAATCAAATTTACGCGGCGCTGCTGCAGACTCATCTCAACTACGACGGCGACCAGCCGATGGATCCGATGCGTGAGAAGCAGGGGTGGACGCAGGACATGCAGGGGATGTTCGAGACGGCGGCGTATCTCACCGACGTGGCGGGCATCTATCGCAAATGGTGGTGGGATTTTGCTGATGGCCAGGATGAATCCGGCTATGTCGGGTCGGTGTTGCCGCTGGCTGGCCGGCAGGTATATGACTGGAACTCGCCGTGGTGGAGCGGCGTGGTGGTGCTCTTGCCGTGGCAGCATTATCAATATTACGGTGACCGCCGGATGCTGGCCGACAGTTACGACACCATGCGGCGTTATGTGGACTTTCTCGGAACACTGACTGCCAGTGGCTCGGTGCGCGGCTGGGATGACTATCCTTATCTTAACACGGGCAACACCAATTCAATCGAAGCCCGGGAAGGAATCTTGAGTTGGCTGGGCGCAGGTGACTGGCAAAATCCCTACGGTGGCAAGGATGCCGTGCCCGCGCCGCTATTGGACATGCCCGCGTGGTATCATTACGCCAGCATCATCAGCAAGGCAGCGGCTTTGCTCGGCAAGAATGCCGACGCAAAGAAGTATGCCGACATTGCCCGGGCGGTGAATGATCGCTTCAACACAAAATATCTTAATCCCGACACCGGTTTATATGGAAGCCAGACGAACAGCCAGACGGCGCAGGTGCTGCCACTCGCGCTGGGATTGGCGCCCGGCACCCAAAGTGAATTAACCTATCAGCAACTGCTCGCCGCGATTCATGGGCGCAAAGACCATTTGGGAACTGGTTTTGTCGGACTGCCCTTTCTGCTTGCAACTTTGACCGAGCACCGCGAGACGGCGCTGGCCAACAAAATTATCAACCAGCAGGATTTTCCGAGCTGGAAAACACTTATCCATGATGGCGTTTTCGCCGAAGGCTGGAACGGCGGCGGCGCGCAGATGCCGTCCTGCGGCGGGGCCATCGGGATGTGGTTTTATCAGTCCGTCCTTGGCATCCGCCCCGATTTCACGGGTCCCGGCTTCAAGAAATTTATCCTCGCCCCGCAGCCCGACCCAGCCACCGGCCTGACTTGGGCGCGCGGGAGTTACGACTCCGTCCACGGACACATCGTCAGCGACTGGAGGTGCGAAAACGGACATTTTACCCTTCTCGCTGTCATTCCGGCCAACACCACAGCGACGGTCTATGTTCCATCAAAAGATGTCGCCAGCGTGACCGAATCCGGGAAACCGGCAGCCCAAGCCGAAAGTGTGAAATTCCTGCGGATGGAGAAAAATGCCGCTGTCTATGCCATCGGCTCCGGAACCTACCGATTCCAATCCATGCTTCCGGGCACTATCGAATGAAATATGTTTCACCAAATTAATATGCAAGCCATGACGCGCGATCGGTTTCAAAACTGGCACTGGGTTTTAACCGCCCTGCTGCTGCTCACCAACCCCGTCTCAAACATCCATGCGCAAGCAGTTGACGCATCCGCCACCCGAGCAAACAATCTCCCGGATTGTTACCTGCTCGATAGCCGCACCAATGATCTGGTGTTGCTGAATTTTGCCTCACCGGAAGCCTTCAAGCATCTGGCTGCTCCAATGCAATTCGCTGTGAACCGCCACGCCGAATCCGCCGAAATCAGCGGCCACCTCGAGGGAAGAGGTCAAAATCTGGCCATCACTTCCGGAACAGAAACGTGGGATCTTTCCAATTATCTGTATCTGGTCGCCGACGTTCACAATGGCGGTTCTCAACGGGTGACAATCGTCTGCCGGGCGGAAGACCCCGAATACGCTGGTTGGCATCATTTCGCGGAATCGGTTGCCCGGGTGGACGCGGGCGAAACCACCTCGATCCTGGTTTTCCTCAAAAGAAAGAATCCGCCCGCTGAATCACTCCGGACGATGTTTCCTGGCATGAATGCCCTGCCCAACGGTTACATGCCCCTCTGGAGCGGACTCGATCCGGCGCACATCACCAGAATCGTTTTGGGGTTGGAATCTCCTGAAACCGATCTCAAGTTGGAATTGCGCAGTCTGCGCGCAATCGGAATTTGTGAGTCTGCACCACTAACGGCGCCTGGTTATTTTCCGTTCATAGATTCGTATGGTCAGTTCCGGCACGCGGACTGGCCGACCAAAATTCATTCGCCAAAAGATTTGGCCGCGCAGCGGACACAGGAAGCGGCCGCGTTGCAGGCCAAACCGCGTCCGACCTCCTGGGATAAATACGGCGGATTCAAAGATGGTCCGCAACTCACCGCCAGCGGAAATTTCCGCGTGGAAAAACATGCCGGCAAGTGGTGGCTGGTGGATCCGGATGGACGGCTCTTCTGGTCGCACGGCGTCACGGGGGTTGGGGTTGCGTCAACGACCCCGGTTGATGGCAGGAAGAAATTCTTTGCCGAACTTCCGGACATAGATCAGACCAACTCCAAAGTCGTCAATTGGTATCTGACCAATCTGAAGCGCAAATATGGTGACAGCGCCGAAGACGTTGCCGCCGCGCTCGCACACGCACGTCTGTCAAGCTGGGGGCTGAATACCCTGGCAAGTTGGTCGGCGGCGGAAGTAACCCGGCTTGATAAAACCCCCTATACGCAAATACTCAACATCGGCGGGCCGAAACTGGCCCCCAGCCTGAAGTTATCCGATCCGTATGACGAGGCATTTGCCCGCAGCGCTCGCAACGCATTTGAAGGTGAAACAAATTCCACCGCCAAAGACCCTTGGTGCATCGGTTATTTCATCGGCAATGAATTGGAATGGCGCGGGGGACCTGACATGGTCAACGAAGTCTTGACCTCCCCGGCCAAACAAGCCGGAAAACAAGCGCTGGTAAAACTTTTGCAAGACCGCCATATCACGATTAACCATCTGAACACGGTGTGGCATACGACTTATGCCTCGTGGGACAACTTACTCGCCTCCACTAACAAGGTGGACATCAAACTGGCACTGGAGGATTTCACGGCATTCAACGAAAAACTGGCAGATCGTTATTATCAGATTTGCGAAACAGAATTGAAACGGTCTATGCCAAACAAGCTTAACCTTGGCTCGCGTTTCCACACGGTGAATCCCATCGCCGTCCGCGCGGCGGCCAAATATTGCGACGTGGTAAGTTTCAACAAATATGCGACCAGCATCCGCGACCTCAAGCTGCCGGATGGCATGGATCGTCCCATCATCATTGGTGAATTTCATTTTCCGGCCTGGGATCGCAGCTTTGCCGCCAACGCCGATTGCGGCCGGCTCTGTGAAGTGCAACGCGCCGACAGTTATTGGTATTATCTGACTGGCGCGCTGGACAATCCGTTGGTCGTCGGCACGCACTGGTTTCAATACTTGGATCAGCCGTTGACAGGTCGAGCGGATGGCGAAAATTTCCCCATCGGCTTTGTGGACGTCACCGATACTCCCTATTATGATTTGACCAAAGTCACCCGCGAACTGGGCGACAACCTTTATGCCCGCCGCCTTCAAGTCATCCCTGCCGCTACCGGCATCAAAAAAACTGCGGCCGGAAAAGTCCAACCGGCGGCGGTAAAGAAGGAATCATAAAAAAGCATTTTGCGATGGTCGCTTAGCAGCTCGGATCGAATACGGTGCCGTCAATACCCACTTCAACTTCCAGCGAATGACGCAATGGTCACATCCTGAAATTGGAGCGTGCAGGCAAAATCAAACTAAGTTCAACTAAGAAAGAATCACGCCAAGCGAGCAACGGGACGCTTGCGTTTGAATCAACACACTTTTGGACTTAAGACCAACTAAGCGCAGGCTTTACGGATTGCGCGCGTGAGGAAGGCCCAGCCTGTTTTTCCCAACCGGGTGATTTTGGTTTCGCCCGATTTTTTTGATTGTGTGAGCCGGGCTGTCAAAAGCTGTTTTCAAACAATCATCGAATGCCGCTGCCCCCCGCGCCCCGATGTTTATTTTTCAATATGACATTAGTGAAGAATGTCGCATCCCATTCCGTTTCACTTTATTTAGGCTTGCAGTCGTATTGCAGGCTTATAAACACAGCTTGCAAGCACCGTGCCAGCAGATTTGCTGTCATCAGCCTTCGCACTTAATACAACGCATCCGCGCGCACCCGACAACGAGTCGACGAGCGTTAATTTTACGCCCCGCCGCCATTAGACACCTTACAGCCATCCTGAAAACGTTCCTCGTGCAGAAGGACGGCAAAAGACCCGAACCGAAACAAAACGGAGAACTAGGCCAGAATTTTTCGGCTCCGTTTCAAATTCGGACGAATACCACAAGACACAGTGAATAATGGCATCACAATGCTGTCTTATGTCTACTCGCAATCGCACGGACCCACTGATTCTATTGGCGATTCGAAATTGTGAACAATGATGACGGATTTTTCTAAGAATGTTTGATTTCCCGCAAAATCCCTTGTGGTGTCGGATTGCGTTAGATTGCCGACCGTGAGCCCATAAATGAACCGCCCCCGGGCATTTCACAGCGATATGGACCGGAGTTGGGATGCAACGGCCGAAGCCCACAAACACCCAAACGAAGCGCACCCAACCGGCCCAATAGCACAAACCCTATCCATGGGGTGATGGAAAGATGGTGCAGACGTGTTTAATCGAATGCATGGCGCCTGTGCCACTGGAGCCAGACCGGATTTTTCGCGGCCGTTTCAAAATTCCCCTGCCACAATGCCAGCTCCATCCAGTTCGGAGGACGATCCCCTTGCGAGGTAAATCAGATTGCACAAACGTGCGCCACCCAGACGGACGGGCCGATATGGCAAGCGTGAGCGCACACCCGAACCGGGGCCAACGACCAAAGACCCGAAGGGGGGCGAATACCGCTGAAAAATCGGCCGCAGAATAAAAGGTGACGTGAGGTTCTGGCCGCTTACGCGCGTGGTTCTGGCATGTCGTGCGCCGGATTGGCGAGCCGGTGAGATTGCGAGGCGTGGAGCGGTCAAGCGGTGACCACCACCACGGCCCGGACCGGAGCGTGCAGGCGGCTGCACGGCATTCTTCAAACTGGGCCGGAAGGACACGAGAGCCGAGGGCGCGGGTTTTGGGTGGCAGTGGTGCCGCGAGCGGTTTTGATGGTGCCACCCAATAAAATGCAATAAACCGTGCAGCCAACCTGCTATATTCTATTATTAATTAAGAGTTTAATTTAATAATAATAATAGAGGGTGGCATGGGTGGCAGAGGATCCATAGAAAACATATACCCAAGGTTAAGCCTAGAAACCAACCTCTCTCCACATCTCTCGGAGAGAAGTAGTGTAAGACCCCTCTCGCATTAAAACGTGTTACTACCATAGGGGTATATACTGCGGACCCATGACACCCATGGCTCCAAAATACACAACCCGTTATGATTAAGTGCGAAACGCCTACAAATTTGGGCGGCAGCCAATTCTGTAAATGTGGGTGGCTAACGGCAGCGGGGGAAACATCGGCTTAGCAGGCTGAATTCGGAGATGGGGAACCACTTCCGGAGGCGGGCTTGGGAAGGGGCAACCTCTCTCGGACTGCCTAACGGAGAGAGGTTACCACTTCCGGAGTCAAACTTTGGAGAGAGGTGTGGCCCGGCAGAGCTTGGCGATGGAGTGAACCAGTTCACGCACCAGGGCGTTCGTGTTCACGGCGTTGGTGAGCGTGTCGAGATCGGCCTGCACACACGGAGCGACGGGATGCTGGCGGTGGCCGAAGCCGAGGGCGCGGGTTTAATCCCGTCTATGATGATCAGGATACGGGCGCGCCCGGGCCGGTGCACACATCGAGCTGGTGGGCCCGGCGCCAGTGCCGTGGCGATGTCCCGGCGCTGGCTGATTGTGTCGATTTGCGTAAATATTATGCTGGGGCTTGGGAGGCTATGGCCGTCCGGCAGAGGTTGGCGGTGATTTCAACAAAATCGCGGACATGGCGGTTTTGCGCGCCGTGATCGGCAATCATATCCAGGTTTTGCTGCATTCGTGGCGGCAGCACGGGTGTGTGCCTCAAATTCACATCACATGCCTTTGTCTTTGCAGTATCAGAACGTATTTCAATCAAGATGATTTTTGCTCCCGGCCCGACACTCTCGTCCCGCAGTCGCGCACACAGCAACCGCGCGTGAATATCCTGAAATTGTTCTCCCAGGATGTGCTTCGCAAAAGCTTCCGCCAACGCGTTGAGGTTCGTGGGGGAAACCCAGATTTGGACGCCACTCCGAATGCGTGAGATTAGGGACGTCGGCAGACCACTGTCACGCGCCAGTTCCGTGGCCGTAATTTTACCCGATGTGAGCAATTCATTGATGGTGTTTGATATGTGACTCATAATTTTAAGCCTATTGTTTGATGCCTTGCTTTTCACAAGTCTTAACGAGTGCTCTGACCATGGAGCACACTTTTTGATTCCGCCAGATCAGGTTGTGGATGAACTGAAGATCCCGCCGGGTTCGGGGCGTGATATGGACCCTGCCGAATGAGGTTGTGATTATCCAATCTGGATACGGAACTGTTTCAAGGCAGATCAACTTCGCCCCCGGCCCAGTGCAGCGTTCGCTTAAATATCCATGTAGCAAAGCGGCATGCGCTTCGATGAATCCCTGCCCTTTTGGACAGAATGCCCGCGCCAGCCGGACCAATTCCTTGGGCGTGATAATGGAATCCCTCGAAGACCGCCAGGCATGAATTTTTCTATCGTCGAGCCCCGACGCGTCCGCGAGGTCGAATATATTAGTTTTGTATTTTGCGATCAGTCCCCCAATGACAATCGATAGACAGCTCATATTTTTCGTTTTTATTTGTTTTTTGTTGTTAACCGTGAACGAAGCCTACCTTTTTAACTTGAGCGGTCAAGCTAAAATAAAAAAGAATCTGGAATATGGTGAGAGGTTAAAAATTGGTCGGCTTGGAGGTCAGGGCTTTTTTGAAGCCCAGCGGTTCTTGCCGCCCTGCCGCGCGATCTCGCTGCGCTGCTCCGGCGTCAGCTTTGCGGCCCGGGCTTTGCCGCCCTTGAGGCCACCTAGACGGCCCAAGGCGACGGCCGCCGGATTCTTTTTGTTTGGTTTGGTTGCCATATTAATCTTTATACAGACGTTTGCACTATTGCCTCAAATCTTAGCGATGCTCACCTGTGATTCTTCGATGTCTGTTCGATGAAGGTCGCCGCAACTTTGGAAAATTTCCACCCCTGAAGCGAATCTGCTGCCGCAAACTGCCAGGCGAGCACGATCAGCCAGAACACGAACTGGTAGCTGCCCTTCGAACATTTATGCCGCAACCGCCGCTGCACCAGGAAACCTCCCGGCCAGCCGCCCAGCAAATCCAACAGATGTAACCGCGCCTCAGGCACGCGCCAC
>TBL_comb47_HYPODRAFT_10002925_pt1 | contig 20655 bp, 17 predicted proteins | sample TroBogypolimnion_40_FD_10682 | JGI IMG/M metagenome (IMG submission 10682) | reverse complement strand
GGATGAACGATAAGCGACTTAAGCCACAACGGAAGGAATCCATTCTTATACCACGCGCGGCCTGGGGGACGGCCGGCGCCCGCTGGTCGCCAAGCTGTTGGGTAAATTCAGGCATGCATCACGCTTAAGACTATTTTTTGGTGAAACGCTCATTGTTTACTTGTTTTCACGTAATGATGGGTTACCATACCAATTAACGATTCGTGAACCGCCACCGAATCAAAACAAGGCGGCCAACCCACCGGTCAACCTGCTAACCCGGCTAAAACTGGCAGAGGCCCTCCAGCCATGGGGGGCTTTCATCATTCATGGAGCTCCTGGCCGCGGGCCCGGTTTCCGTCAGGCCAGTCTGAGCCGCTTGAACACGGGAACCTTGAAGCCGTCCACCACCAGGGCGAACGCGACGGCCCCCAGGAGCGCCTGCCCCATGATCCTGAACGGCACCGGCGCCATGGCGATGCCTTGATGGGCCAGGATCGAGGCGATCAGCAGATCGGCCGCGGACGATGCGAGGAGCATGGCGCTTGGGCGGATCGACCATAGGTTCCGACGGGTCCGGTTCGCATAGGTCGTCGCCTGGTTGCCGAACACGAGGACCAGGAAGGCGAGGGTCCGCAGGGCTTCAAGGCCCAGTCCCAGGTGGAGCTTGCCGTAGGCCAGGACGGCGGTGCAGAACGCGAGTTCGGAGACCCCCATGAACACCCCCGCCAAGGTCAGGTCGCCCACCCGCCAGGCATCCGGGGCCTTCGATGGCCGCACGTTGTCCGTGGTCAAGGCCATGCCCAGGAAATCGCCCGTGATCATGACGATGACCATCAGCATGGGGGTGAGGATGGCGTGCCCGGTCATGATCAGGCCCACGGCCAGGAAGAGCACCTGGACGATTTTCTTGGTGACGGAATTCAAGGTGTAGGTGAGGATGCGCTGGAACATCAGGCGGCCCTCCTTCACCGCGGCCACCACCCCGGCCAGTCCGGGCTCGGTGAGCACGATTCCGGCCGCCGACTTGGCAACGTCGGTCGCGCTGCTGACCGCGATCCCCATCTGAGCCTGGCGGAGCGCCGGGGCGTCGTTGGCGCCGTCCCCGCACATGCCCACAGTGTGGCCGCTTTTCTGGAAGGCCTGGATGAGGTGGTACTTGTCCTCGGGAAGCACGCCGGCGAAGACCGCGAAGTCGCCGGGGCCCAGCGTCGAAGGCAATGGCCCGGGCGGGCAGACCGGACCCTCCAGCCCCACCGCCCGGGCGATGATCGCGGCGGTCGCGGGGGCATCTCCGGTCACCATCACCGTGCGCACCCCCAGCGTGCCCAGTTCCTTGATCAGCTCCGCCGCATCCTCGCGCGGCGGATCGCTCAGGGCGATGAGGCCCGCGAGCCGCAGGGTCTTCCCGGAGCCCAGGGCCACCCCGAGCACCCGGAATCCCTTGGCTTCGAGTTCCTGTTCCGCGGCGGCCGCGCCGGCCCCGTCGGTCTGTCGGCAGACCGCCTTGTAGGCCCCTTTCACCACCCGCAGCGTGGTCCCCTTGGCGTCCACCACGGTCGCCTCGGCCATCCGGGTCCCGGGATCGAACGGAACGAAGCTGGCCACCCGCGCCGGTTCCGCGGCCGGAGCCCGGGCGGCGCCCGCGCGGATGGCCATGTCGACCGGGTCCTGGCCGCCCTCCGAACTGGCCAGGGCCGCCCACGCCAGCAGCTGGGCCTCGTCGAAGCCGGGCTCGGGGCGTACGGCGGCCAGGGTCAGTTCGTTGCGGGTCAGGGTCCCGGTCTTGTCCGAGCATAGGACGTCCAGGGTCGCCGCCTCGTCCACGGCGGACAGCCGCGTGGGCAGCACGCCCAGGCGCGCCAGGGCCCTGGCGCCCAGCACCGCCGCCAGAGTGAAGGTGGCGGGCAGCGCCACCGGGATCGAGGCCAGCACCGAGGTGAGCACCAGCGGGATGATCTCGCCGACGGGCATCCCGCGCACACGGGCGTACGCCACCAGCGAGGCGATGACGGCCCCGTTGAACAGGGCCAGGTTCCGCACCACGCGCACGACGGTCTTCTGCTGGGTGCTTTCCACGTGGGCGGTGCGGACCAGTTCGGCGGTCCGCCCGAACTTCGTGCCCGCCCCGGTGGCGGTCACCAGCGCGGTGGCCTCGCCGCGCCGCACCAGCGCCCCCGCATAGGTCTGCAGGCCCGGGCCGGCCTCGACCGGGACCGATTCGCCGGTGAGCATGGACAGGTCGAGCAGGATCGAGCCCTCGACCAGCTTCACGTCGGCGGCGACCACCCCGCCCAGGGACAGCTTCACCAGGTCGCCCGGCACCAGCTCCGCGGCCGGAAGCACCTTCCAGGCGCCGTCGCGCCGCACCGGAACCGTGAGCGCGAGCCGCGATTTCAGGGCGGCGAGCGTGGCCTGCGCGCGCCCCTCCTGGAAGAACCCGAGCGCGGCGTTGAACACCAGCAGCCCGGCGATGACCGCGGCTTCCACCCGCTCCCCGAGCACGATCTGCAGGACGATCGCCGCCTCGAGCAGCCACGGCACCGGCGCCCAGAACTTGGCCAGCGCCAGCCGCCAGAGCGGCGTCCCGGCGTCGGGCAGGGCGTTCGGCCCGGACTGCGCCAGCCGGGCCCGGGCTTCATCGCTGGTGAGGCCCGAGGCTGATGGGTCCCGACCCTTTTCTGACGTCGACATGGTCTGGATCCTGGCGGGCGGGGCGCGGCCGATCTGCCCGGAAACACCTGCCCTGACCGGGCCGGGACCGCGCCACCAGGGTAGGCTTTCAGCCAGTCCGAGCGCGAATGGTATTTAAATAATCACTATGATGTTTTACCCATTATTTTACCCATTCCCATTCTTGCCCGGCCATGCAGAACCGGGAATCCAATCGCTTGACGCCCCTGCCCCACATGGATAACCTCTAGCTGCTTTCACCCGCCCTCTCTGCCATGCCATGGGATTCTCCGGCAATGGCGTGACCGGCTTTCAGATTCTTTTTCCCAACGCCCCCCCGGGCGCTTGGGCGCCATGCCTTTTTCGAACCGGCCTGAATCGATGGTGCCGATGAACCAGTCGCTCTCCCCCCCCGATGGGGGCCCGTTTCCACGCATCTCCAGGTTCCTTTGGCCCACGGCCGCCCAGGCCGCCGACCTGGACCGCCGCTACGCCGGCGCCCCGGCCGAGGAGATCCTCGCGGCGGCCCTGGCGGCCTTCCATCCGCACCTGGCCTTCGCCTGCAGCCTCGGCCTCGAGGACGTGGCGCTGCTGGACCTCATCGCCCGGGGCGAACCCAGGCCGCGGATCTTCACCCTGGACACCGGCCGGCTCGACCAGGAGACCTACGATACCCTGGAGGCCCTGAAGGTCCGCTACGGGCTTGCCATCGAGGTCTATTTCCCGCGGACCGAGGTGGTGCAGGCGCTCCTGGCGGCCAAGGGCCCCAACTCCTTCTACGGGAGCCTGGAGAACCGGAAGAAGTGCTGCCGCATCCGCAAGGTCGAACCCCTGGGCCGGGCGCTGGCGGGGGCTTCGGCCTGGATCACCGGGCTGCGCCGGGAGCAGGGGGCCACCCGCGGCGGCGTCGGCGCCTTCCAGTGGGATCCGGCCAACGGCGGGCTGGTGAAGGTCAATCCCCTCGCCGGCTGGAGCCTGGAACAGGTCTGGGCCTACGTGCGGGCCCACGGCGTTCCGTACAACCGCCTCCACGACCGGGGCTACCCCAGCATCGGCTGCGCCCCCTGCACCCGGGCCGTCCGGCCCGGGGAGGACGCGCGCTCCGGCCGCTGGTGGTGGGAACGGCCCGAACACAAGGAATGCGGCCTCCACAACCAGACCCCGGACAAGGCGGTGCCATGATCCTGCAGACGCGAACCCTCACCCACCTGGACACCCTGGAGGCGGAAGGCATCCACATCCTCCGGGAAGTGGCCGGCCAGTGCCGCAACCCGGCCCTGCTCTTCTCCGGCGGCAAGGACTCGGTCTGCCTGCTGGCCCTGGCGGAGAAGGCCTTCCGCCCGGGTCCCTTCCCCTTTCCCCTCCTGCACATCGACACCGGGCACAACTTCCCGGAGGTGATCGCGTTCCGGGACCGGCGGGCCCGGGAGCTGGGCGAACGGCTCATCGTGCGCACCGTGGAGGATTCCATCCGCCGGGGCAGCGTGGTGCTGCGCACCCCGGGCCAGTCCCGGAACCCGTTCCAGAGCGTCACCCTGCTGGAGGCCATCCGGGAGTTCGGCTTCGACGCCTGCATCGGCGGCGCCCGCCGGGACGAGGAGAAGGCCCGGGCCAAGGAGCGCATCTTCTCCTTCCGGGACGAGTTCGGCCAGTGGGATCCCAAGCACCAGCGCCCCGAGCTGTGGGACCTGTACAACGCCCAGTGCTTTCCCGGGGAGAACATCCGGGTGTTCCCCATCTCCAACTGGACCGAACTGGACGTCTGGCAGTACGTCCAGCGGGAAGCCCTGGAGCTGCCAAGCATCTACTACGCCCACACCCGGCCCGTGGTGCGCCGGGGCTCGGCCCTGGTGCCGGTCACCGACCTCACGCCGGCCCGGGGCGGAGAGCTCGTGGAAGAGCTCTCCGTGCGGTTCCGCACCGTGGGGGACATCCCCTGCACCGCCCCGGTGGCCTCCAGCGCGGCCGGCATCGTCGACATCATCCGGGAGACCGCCACCGCGGAACTCACGGAGCGGGGCGCCACCAGGCTGGACGACCAGACCTCGGAGGCCGCCATGGAGCAGCGCAAGAAGGAGGGATATTTCTGATGGCCCCATCGATCCGCGACATCCCCGACGCAGGCCTGCTGCGCTTCATCACCTGCGGCAGCGTCGACGACGGCAAGAGCACCCTCATCGGCCGGCTGCTGTTCGACAGCAAGGCCATCCTGGCCGACGCCCTGGACACCCTGGAGCGCACCTCCCTGAACCGGGGCGGGCGGGGTCTGGACCTCAGCCTGGTCACCGACGGGCTCCAGGCCGAGCGGGAACAGGGCATCACCATCGACGTGGCCTACCGCTACTTTTCCACCGGAACCCGCAAGTACATCCTGGGCGACGCCCCGGGCCACGAGCAGTACACCCGGAACATGGTGACCGCCGCCAGCACGGCGGACCTCGCCATCATCCTGGTGGACGCCCGCAAGGGCGTGCTCACCCAGACCCGCCGCCACACGGCCATCGCCCACCTCCTGGGGATCCGCCACCTGGTGATGGCGATCAACAAGATGGACCTGGTGGACTGGTCCGAACCGGTGTTCGACGCCATCCGCAAGGATTGCCTGGCCTTCGCCGCGGACCTGGGGGTCCCCGGGCTGGACTTCATCCCCATGTCCGCGCTGGCCGGCGACTCGGTGGTGGAGCGGGGGGAGCGGATGCCCTGGTACGGCGGCCCGACCCTCCTTGAGCTGCTGGAATCCGCGCCCCTGGCCCAGGAGGACCTGGAACGCCCCTTCCGCTTCCCGGTCCAGTGGGTGTGCCGGCCACGTGCGGGAGGCGGGGATTTCCGGGGCTATGCCGGCAGGATCGCCACCGGAACCGTCCAGGTGGGCTCGGAGATCGTCGCGCTGCCGGGCCGGGGCCGGACCCGGATCCGGGGCATCCGGGTGGGGGAGGCCCGCCTGGAGGCGGCCCAGGCGGGACAGAGCATCACCCTGGAACTGGCGGGCGACCTGGACATCTCCCGGGGCGACCTCCTGGCCGATCCCGGGTCGCCCCCGCCCCTTTCCACGGAGCTGGAGGCCACCCTGTGCTGGTTCGCCGAGACCCCGGTCCGGGCCGGAGCGCGGTTCCTGCTCCGCCTCGGCCCCTGGGAGACCCGCGCGCTGCTCCAGGAGATCCGTTCCCGTCTGGAGATCACCAGCCTGAAACCCCGGGGCGCCGACCACCTGGCCATGAACGACATCGCGGAAGTGCGGCTCCGGCTCCAGTCGCCCATGGCCGCGGATCCCTATGATGTCAGCCGTTCCACCGGAGCCTTCATCCTCATCGATGAGCGCAGCAATGCCACCGTGGCCGGCGGACTGGTCCGAAGCCGCTGAGCTTGCGGCCGTCCACCGGCCCCATTCCAGGAAATGGACCATGCCACGCCGGCCCAGCGGATGCCTGCTTCGGTATCGTCGCCGAATTGGGTTGATCACCAAAGATCATATGCTCATTATTGTGCTGAAGCCCATCCGTTCCAGCGTGTGCAAGGCCGGCCATGCGCCGGAGCAGGCCCACCATCGGCAAGTCCTGCAGTATGGATAGGCGGGGGAACAGGAGCATGAGCGACAGGAGCCGTACGATTTCCTAATCCAGTCAGGAGGCTTTCCATGAAGAAGATCGGCATCATCATCTGCAACCGGTACCACACCTGCGGGGGAGGCAAGTGCCTTCGCGCGTTCCACAAGCGCGAAGGGGCTTTCGCCCGCTACCGGGACGAGGAGGTCCAACTGGTGGGCTACACCACCTGCGGCGGTTGCCCCGGCGGCAACGTGGAATACGTGCCCGCCGAGATGAAGAAGAACGGCGCGGACGTGATCCACCTGGCCACCTGCACGCTCGTGGGCTATCCCCCCTGCGAGCACCTCGACACCTTCACCCGGTTCATCCCGGCCAAGTACGGGCTGGAGGTCAGCGTCGGCTCCCACCCCATCCCCCAGAACTACTACCTGACCCACGAGAAGCTGGAGACCTGGAAGTCCGCCAAGTGGCAGAAGGCCATCGAGAACACGCTAACGGACGAAGGGACCCGGCTCGCCTACGATTGAGCTAAGAGCTGCGCCGCAGCTTGTCCTGCATGATCCGCAGGATCTCCGCGTCCACCCCCGCCATGCCGTGCTGGGCCAGACGGCCCAGGTTGACCAGCGAGCTTTCCCCATCCTTGCCCACGATGCCGTCCGTGGCCGGGATGCCGATGCCGGCCAGGGCGAGGGTGGCGGAGCGGAAGGCCGCGTCCACGCCGGTCATGGTCTTCATGGCGCAGCCGATCTTCGCGCCGTCGCAGATCATCCCGGCGAGGTTGCCCACCATGTTCGAGACCGCCAGCCCCACCTGGCGGGCGTCGCCGCCCTGGAGCATCACCAGGGCCGAGGCGATGCCGATCCCTGCGGCGTTGGCCGCGCCGCAGATGGCCGAAAGGGTCCCGAGATGCCAGGTGGTGGCGGAGGTCATGAGGCAGGCGAAGGCCAGGGCCTCCTCGATCCGGTCCTCGGTGCTCCCCGATTCCCGGCCCCATAGGCTCACCGGGATCGCCACGGTGATGCCCTTGTTGCCGGAGCCCGCCAGGGTCATGACCGTCCGGGATTCCCCGGACATGCGGGCGAAGACGCCGGCGCTCACCAGCCGGGACAGCCGGGTCTGGGAGTCCATGCCCGCGGGCGCCACGAAATCGGCCGGAAGCAGGGTGAGCCCATGCCGGGCGATGGCCAGGTTGAAGACGACGCCTTCCTGGAGCCGGGCCCGGTCCTCCGGTTCCAGGGTCCGGGCCAGTTCCATGAGCTCCTGGATGGACATGGCCGCCGTCGCCTGGCGCAGCGAAGGGGCCTCCACCGCACGCTGGGTGGATTCCGCGCCGCCGACAAGACGCCCGTCCTGCTCCAGCCGGGCGAGATGGGTGTGCTCCCGGGCCAGCACGGCCCGTCCCACGCCCCCTTCCCTCACCACGGTCAGATCCACCAGCAGGGAGGTCTGCTCCGCGTCCACCTCCACATGGACGGCGTGCTGTTCCAGCAGGAGCCTGGCCAGTTCGATGGAAACGGGCGTGGTCCCCTCGAAACTGCGCAGCCCGAGGGAACCGTCGGGAAGATACGACCCGAGGGCCATGGCCCACAGGATGCCCGTGGCGCGGCCCGAATTGGGCAGCCCCACCGCGTAGCAGTTCTTGTAGGTGCGCGGATCGCAGACCAGCCGCACCTGGCGGACCTGGCCGGAGCCCTGCCCGGCGGCCAGCGCCGCGGCCCAGGCCACGGCCGCAGGCTCGGTGCAGCCCAGCGAAGGCTTCCATTCTGCTGCGAGGAAATCGGTCATGCGCATGCGGTCACTCCCATGGAAAGCCTGCCCTGTGGCCTCGGGTACGCTTTCAGGTTCGCATGCCCGGGCCGCCGGACGGATGCCTTTCCGTGGCAGGAGCGCCGCCGTCCCCCCGAAGGGCCGCCGCGCGGACGTGACTGGGGTCACAGGCAATATTTGAGCATATGCGCATAATCAGGCTCGACCCAGCCGATGACCAGAAGGAGACAGGCCATGAACGAAGCCCGCATCGCCATTCCATCCTCCCATCCGGGCGGCCTCGCGGCCGAAGTCGGGGCCCATTTCGGCCACTGCGATCTGTACACCCTCGTGGACCTGAAGGAAGGCCTGATCACCCGGGTGGACACCCTGCCCAGCATCCCCCACGTGCAGGGCGGGTGCCTGGCGGCGGTGGACCACCTGGCCGCGCACGGCGTGACCGCGCTCATCGCCGGCGGCATGGGGCTGCGCCCCCTGATGGGCTTCAACCAGGCCTCCATCGAGGTCTATCGCGGCGGCGCGAACCCCACGGTGGAGTCGGCGGTCAAGGCCCTGATCGCCGGGGACCTCGAGCGCTTCACCCGGGAGTTCACCTGCGGCGGCGGCAGCCACCACGCCGGCCACGAGCACCAGCACTGACGCCGGGCGGGACCACGCCTGAAAGAACGGACGGATGCGTTTGGCATCCGTCCGTCCCGAGCTTCGGACCGCTGTTCCCTCACGCCATGCGGAAGTCCGCCTGATGCGGGGAGCCGGTCACTTCTTCCGGTTCTTCTGCATCTCGGCGATTTCCTTGACGCCATGGATCGCGGCGTCGATGTGGGCTTCGGTGTTGAAGGCGCCGATGCCGAAGCGGACGGTGCCGTGCAGCTTGTCGGTGCCCAGGTGCTCGTGGACCATGGGCGTGCAGTGCAGGCCGGTCCGGCAGGCGATGTTGTAGTCCACGTCGAGCATGGTGCCGGTGTCCATGGCCTCCATGCCGTCCACGTTGAAGGAGAGGACGCTGATGCGCTCCTTGCCCTGCACGTCGTCGGCGCAATACAAGGTCACGCCGTCGATGGGCCGGAGGCCGTCGCGCAGCCGGGTCCAGAGGGCCATCTCGTGGCGGTGGATGGCCCCGATGCCCTGCTTCTCGACCCACTTCACGCCCGCGTTCAGCCCCGCGATGCCGGGCAGGTTGGGGGTGCCGTACTCCATGCGGTAGGGGTATTCGTCCAGGTGGCCGCGCTGGGCGCTCTTGACCCCGGTGCCGCCGGCCCGGGTGCGGGCGATCTCCACCCCTTCCCGGACGTACATCCCGCCGATGCCCATGGGTCCCATCAGGCTCTTGTGCCCGGTGAAGCAGATGACGTCCGCGCCCAGATCGTCCAGCTTCACCGGCACCATGCCGGCGCTCTGGCTGACGTCCAGGATCAGGTGGATGCCCCGCTCGCGGCAGGCCTTGCCGATGGTCGCGACGTCCTGCACCGTGCCGATGACGTTGGAGGCGTGGTTCATCACCACAGCGGTCGTGTTCTTCTTGAAGCGGCGGATGACGTCCTGGGGATCCACCCAGCCCTGGGCGTCGAAGTCCACCCAGTCGACCTCGACCCCTTCCTGCTCCAGCTTCCACAGCGGGCGCATGGTCGCGTTGTGGTCGATGTGGGTGGTCACCACATGGTCGCCCGCCTTGATGAGGCCGGAGATGGCCAGGTTCAGCGCGTCGGTGGAGTTGTAGCCGAACACCAGGCGGTTGGAGTCGGTGCCGCCGAAGAAGTGGCAGAGCAGCTTGCGCGTCTCGTCCACCAGGGTGCCCGCCTCCAGGCAGAGATCGAAGCCGCTGCGGCCGGGGTTCACGCCGGCGTGACGGTAGAAGGTGTCCATGAACCGGTAGACCTCATCGGGCTTCGGGAAGGTGGTGGCCCCGTTGTCCAGGTAGATGAGGGGAAAGGACGGGACTTCGTCCAGCTGCAGGTAGGGAGAGGATGTTTCGGTCAGGGTCATGGGTCACCTCGGTGGGTTCAAGCGTTGGAAACCAGGGCTTCCGCCACCATCTCGGCGACGGTCTTGATCTGTACGTTGAGTTTGTATTCCTTGTTCAGTTCCATGAGCTGGTCGATGCAGTTGTGGCAGGGCGCCACCACGATCCGGGCGCCGGAGTCGCTGATCTGCTTCGCCTTCATTCCGCCCGACTGGATCCGCCGGCCCTTGTAGCGGGCCATGGCCAGCTGGCCGCCGCCGCCGCCGCAGCAGAAATTGTGCTCCCGGTTGGGGGTCATCTCGGTGAAGCTGGTCACGGCCTTGCGCAGCACCCGGCGCTGGGCTTCGCAGATCCCGCCGTGGCGCACCAGGTTGCACGGGTCGTGCAGGGTCACCGGGATGGGGTTCTTCGACGGGTCCAGCTTGATCCGGCCGTCCCGGACGTATTCGTCCATCAGCTCCAGGATGCTCTTCACTTCGAACGGATAGCCCTTTTGGAGCCATTCCGGGCCTTCCCAGCGCGCCGCCCCGTAGCCGTGGCCGCATTCGCCGATCACCAGGGTCTTGCAGCCCAGGCGCTCCATGGCGTCGACCAGGTTCTGGGTGATGGCCCCCGCCTGCTCATCGTTGCAGTTGAAGATGCCGTAGTTGGTCAGGTCCCAGCCGGGATCGGAGGCCATGGTCCAGTCCTCCTTGGCCGCCCAGAACACCTTGGCGCTGGCCTGGAGGGAGAGGGGGAAGAACTTGGGTTCCCGGGGATTGACGGTGAAGAGGATCTTGGCGCCCTGCTTGTCCAGAGGCAGCCTCGCCTCGGGATCGCCGGTCTCCATCTGCAGTTCCTCCTCGATCCACTCCACGGTCTCGACCCAGTCCTGCCTGGTCATGGCCATGTTGTTGCCGTGCTTGAGGGCATTGTCGACGGTGGCCTGGAGATCGGACGGGATCAGGCCCATGGCGCCCAGGGCGGCCCGGGCGGCCCGGAAGATCCTGGGCAGGGCGATGCCGATGGTGCAGTTGACCGAGCAGCGCCCGCAGAGGGAGCAGCGCCCGAAGACCGAGTCCACCCAGGCCCTGGCCATGTCCTTGTCCAGCGGCTTGGCGCCCACCAGGCCCGGCGCGACGCGGCCCATGGTGGTGAAGTTGCGCTTGAACACCGAGGCGATCAGCTCCAGCTTGTGGGCCGGGATGTTCTCCAGGGTCGAGTCCATGCGGTAGTAGTGGCAGGACGTGGCGCAGAGGCCGCAGTGGACGCAGCTGTTCAGGAACGAGGCCTCGGCCTCCTTCAGCTTGCTCCGGAAGACCTCCAGGCCGCGCTGGAAGTCGGCCGCTGTGAGGTTTTCGAGGCGGGATTCGAGTTCGTCGAGTTCAGGCATGGGAGCTCCCGCCTGGAGGGTAGGTTCCCCGCCGGCCGAAAAAGGCGCCAAGGTGGTACCGGGTCGAGAAGAAGAAGACGCAGTGCCGGATCTTGCCCAGGGGGGCGTAGACCAGCAGGAGGATGGCCTCGGTCATCCAGATCCCGGCGGCCGCGGCGCCGAAGCTGCCCAGGAAGGCCAGCAGGGCGAAGGCGGAGCTGAGCAGGTTGGAGACGAAATCGTCCGGACAGGAAAGCCCGCGGAGCTGGGGGTTGAGGCAGCGCTTGAGCAGCAGGCTGAAGCCGGCGAAGCCCCCGGAAAGGGCGAGCAGCCGGGCGGCAGCGAGCAGGGCGGAAGGCAGCTGCAGGCCGAGGAGCGCCAGCAGCAGCAGGCCGAAACCGGTGAACACCCCGGCGTGGAAGACCATGCCCGCCGCGTAGGAAGGCAGGTTCATCATCACGCTCTCCTTGGCCCAGGGGGCCATCCCCTTGGTGAAGGCGTAGAAGGCGCCCTGGGCGGGATCGCCGGCGGGCTTGGAAAACAGCCTGCGCTTGCCGTAGGCTTTCGCCTTCAAGTGCAGGAAGGTCAGGGCCAGGATGGTCCAGGCCAGTGCGAGCAGGACGCCCAGGTGCAGGGTCCGCATGGCGCTAGACGCAGCCGTCGGGCTTGGGCAGGCCGGCCAGCTTGCAGGCGCCCTTGGCCGGGCCGCTGGGGAAGAGCTCGTAGATCTTCTTCAGGGGCACGCCGGTGGTCTTGCAGATGGAACGCACCATGGGGGCGCTCTGGGTCTCCACGTAGTTGGCGCGGATGAAGCGGATCACCGCCCAGTGGTCGTCGGTGAGCAGGTCCAGGCCCTCTTCGGCCTTGGCCAGGAGCACGGCGACCTCCTCGTTCCAGAGGGAGGGCTCGGCCATGAAGCCTTCTTCGTTCAATTCCAAATTCTGACCGTTGTACACGATGGCGGACATGCGACCTCCGGAAGGGGATACGTCTCTGGGGATTGTCAATCGATGTGTTATTTTGTTCCTAAGAAACAAAGGATTGTGTGCATGACAATCTGGGTTCCAAAATTACCCAAATCCAATAATCCAATATATTTAGCCATCGCAGACGCGATCGGGGACGCGGTCCGCCTGGGGCAGTTGCGCCCCGGGGACGTGCTGCCCACCCACCGCCTCCTGGCCGATCTGATGGCGGTGAACGTCAGCACCATCACCCGCGCCTACCATGAGGCCGCCCGGCGGCGCCTGGTGGGCGGGGAGGTCGGCCGGGGCACCTACGTGCTGGGCGTGGCGTCGGAGGCGGCCCTGTTCGCCCTCCAGCACCGGCCCGAGGGCGGGGTGATCGACCTTTCCCTCAACATGCCGCCCATGCCCGCCCGGGACCGGGACCTGGCGGCGGCCCTGGGCCGGCTCGATCCCACCCAGGCGGCCCGCTACCTGCACTACCCCAGCCCCGACGAGGTGCTGGTCCAGCGCCAGGCCGCCTCGTCCTGGCTGAAGCGGCGCGGCATCGAGGCCGACACCGAAGCCATCGTCGTCTGCGCCGGAGCCCAGCACGCCATGGACACCGCCATCGGCCTCTTCCCCGAAGAGGAGGAGCTGGCCTGCGAAGCGCTGGTCTATCCGGGCATGAAGGCGACCGCCCGCCACTGCCGGCGCCGGCTCCATCCCATCCCCATGGACGGGGAGGGGATGCTGCCCGAGCCCTTCGAGGCGGCGTGCCGGAGCGGGCTGCGGGTCGCCGTGGTCTCGCCGACCCTGCACAACCCCACCACGGCCACCATGGGCCCGGACCGGCGCCGGAGGATCGTGGCGATCGCCCGGAAGTGGGACGTCATGCTGGTGGAAGAGGACGTCTACGGGCTGCTGCCCGAGAACCCGCCCCCTGCCCTCATGACCCTGGCGCCGGAGCGGGTCGTCTACCTCACCGGCCTGTCGAAGACGGTGGCGCCGGGACTGCGCATCGGCTACCTCGTGCTCCCGCCCGTCCTGCGGGAACGCATGCGCAACGACGAGCATCACACCACCTGGTACGTCTCCGGGCTGACCATGGCCCTGGCGACCCGCTGGCTGAACGACGGCACCGCCTGGCGGCGCCTGCTCGCCCAGCGGCTGGAACTGGCCGCCCGCTACCGCCTGTGCCAGAAGCACCTCCAGGACTTCACCTGGGTGGGGGAACCGCACTGCCCCCACGTGTGGCTCACCTCGCCGCCCGGGGGCTCCGAAGGCTTCGCCCGGCGGGCCCTGGCCGCCGGGGTCGTGGTCGTGCCGTCCGGCGTCCTGGCGGCGGGACGGACCTCCTCGGCGGATGGGATCCGCCTTTCCATGGGCGCCGCGCCCGATCGCGCCACCCTGGCCGAGGGGTTGACCCGGCTCGCGGCTTTGGTGAAACCATTCCGCGATCACTATTAGACGGTATGATTGTATGCCTGAGCTGGAGATTGAATGAGCCATCCCCCCCTGAGCGACCCGATGATCGACCAGGTGAGCCAGCTCTTCCTGGCCCTGGGCGACGCCTCGCGCTTGAAGATCCTCAGGACCCTCCAGGAAGCTGAAGGCGCCATGAGCCAGGGGGCCCTGGCCCAGGCCACCGGGCTCTCCCAGGCCAACGCGAGCAAGCACCTCGCCCAGCTGGTCAGGGTCGGGCTGGTGTCCCGGGAAGCGGAAGGAAACTCCGTCTTCTACCAGGCCGTGATGCCCCTGGTGGAGGACCTCTGCGCGATGGTCTGCGGCCACGTGACCGAGCGGATCAAGGCCGCCTACAAGGCCATCAAATAGCCTGCCGCCCTTCCCCCGGAGGCTCGGGCGCTCCCGTTCCGCTATGCTGGGGCCATGTTCGAACGCTTTTTTGCCCGGCAGCTGGCCCAGCCATCAGGATGGTTCGGGAAATGGGTCATGAGCCTCTGGTTCAGGAACCATACCGGGGCGGTGAACCGGTTCGCCGTCGAGCAGCTTGACCTCCAGCCCGCCGGCCGGCTGCTGGAGATCGGGTTCGGCGGGGGCGACCTGCTCTTCAGCCTGTTGGCCGGCGGACCGTCCGTCCAGGCGGCCGGGATCGACCTTTCCGGCGTCATGCTGAAGCGGGCCCGGAGCCGGTTCCGTCGATTCATCCGCCAGGGGCGGCTCGAGCTCGGCTTCGGATCGGTGGATGCCATCCCCCATGCCGATGCCGCGTTCACCCGGATCGTGAGCGTGAACACGCTCTACTTCTGGCCCGACCCCGCCCTGGCCATGGCCGAATGCCGGCGCGTCCTCGCCGACGGCGGGAAGTTCATCCTCTGCTTCGACGCCAAGGAGGACCTGGAACGCTGGCCGGGGCATGTGTTCGGCTTCAGGCTGTACCAGCCGGCCGAAGTGGAGGCCCTGTTCCGCCAGGCCCGGTTCGCCGTCCTCGCCCTGGCGACCCGGACCATCCCCGGCTACGGGAAGGTCTACTGCCTGACGGCCCAGGCGATCCAGTAACGGACAATAAATATTTTCAGGAAAATGTTGACAGAAATATTTAACAATATAACTTTGTAGTTAACAGGTGATACCGTGAACACCCCCCACATCAACGACCAGATCATCGACGAAGTCAGCCAGATCTTCGGGGCGCTGGGGGACGTCTCCCGCCTGAAGATCCTCCGGACCCTCCTGGAGGCCGGCGAACCAGTCTCCCAGGGAACGGTGGCGGAACTCACCGGCCTGTCCCAGGCCAACGCCAGCAAACACCTCTCCTTCATGGTCCGGGTGGGGCTGGTGAGCCGGGAACCGCGGGGGAACCTGGTCTACTTCCTCCCGGTCACCCCCCTGGCCGAGAAGGTCTGCACCCTGGTCTGCGGCCACGTGACGGAACGGATCCACAACGCCTATCGATCCTTGGGTTGATTTTTTTTGGGAAGGAATATTCCTTTATGATTGAATGCTTGAGGTATTTACTCCCCGCGGCGACCCTGGCCCTTCAGGCCCAGGCGCCGCTGACCCTCCAGGACGCGATCCGGACCGCCTGGACCCGGCAGCCGGGACTGCAGGCGGGAGAAGCCATGGTGGCCAGGGCCCGCGCCGAGGCGTCGGCCATGGGCGCCCTGCGCCTGCCCACCGCCACCCTGGGCGTGGGCCTCATCCGCACCGACGAACCCATGATGGCCTTCGGCACCCGGCTGGACCAGGCCCGGATCGCCCAGGCGGATTTCCTGCCGTCCCGGCTGAATCACCCGGACGCCGTCCAGGGCGCGGGGGCGACCCTGACCCTGAGCCAGCCCATCTATGCGGGCGGGCGCCTGGACGCGGCCAGACGCGCCGGGGCCGACCTGGCCGAGGCCGAAGGCGCCGCCCAGGGCCATCGCCGGCAGCAGGTGGCCCTGGCCATCACCCAGGCCTACTTCGGCGCCCAGGTGGCGGAAGCGGCGCTGCGCTACGCCGAGGACACGCTCAAGCAGGCCGTTGAAACCGACCGCTTCGTGCAGGCCCGGGTGGAACAGGGCCTGCTGCTGAAATCCGACGGCGAACGCACGAAAGCGCATTGCGCCCAGTCCGGCGCCGCGGTGGCGGAGGCTAAGGCCCGGGTGGCCTCGGCCCGCTCCGCCCTCGCCCTCCTCGCCGGCGACGATATCGCCGCCGACACGCTCACGACCCCTCTCGGCCTCCCGGTGGAGGAGGCCGCCGCCACGGCCGGGCGGCGCGGCGACCTCCAGGCGGTGCGCCAGCAGGCCCGGGCCGCCGAGGAAGGGGTGATCGCCGCCAAGGGCAGCCTCAAGCCCGAAGTGGGGCTCCAGGTCGTCGCCGGGACCATGCGCGACGCCCTGAGCTCCGGCGGCAACTGGACCACGGTCAGCCTGGGGGCCAAGTGGACCTTCTCGTTCGGCGACTCCCATCGGGTCAGCGCGGCGCGGGCCGCGGCCCGCGCCGCGGAACTGACGGTGAAGTGGCAGGAAGCGGTGGCGAGCCGCGAAGTGGAGGAGGCCCGCAGGGCGATCCAGACCGCCGAAGCCAGGATCGGGTTCGCCAGGACCGCCCTGGCGGCCTCGGAATCCGTGCGGGCCATCCGCACCGCCCGCTACCGTGAAGGCCTGCTGCCGCTGATGGAGGTCCTGGACGCCGAAAGCAGCCTGACCGGAGCCCGCAGCCTCCTGCTCGCGAGCCAGCTCGATTTCCGCCTGGGCCAGGCCCAGCTCGCCCTCGCCCTCGGCCAACCCATTGAGAACGTGAAGGAGTAGACCCGTGAAGCCCATTGTGTTCCTGTCTTCCGCGACCCTTGTGCTGGCGGGCCTGGCCTGCGGCCGGCAAGAGCCCGCCAAGCCGCCCGTCGTCCCCGCCGCCACGGTCCATCTGGTGCAGGCGGGCGGCGCCGGCCAGCCCGGGTGGGTGGCCGTGACCCTCAACGCCACCCGGCGGGCCACCCTCGCCACCCGCCTCGCGGCCTCGGTGAAGAAGGTCCACGTCACCGAAGGCCAGCACGTGGCCGCGGGCGCCCTGCTGGTGAGCCTTGCGGACGACGATCTGCAGAGCGGGCGCAAGGCGGCGGAGACCGCCGTGGCCACCGCCGCCGCCCAGGTCCGCCGGATCGAGAAGCTCGCCGGCCAGGACGCCGCCACCCAGGCCGAGCTGGACCTGGCCCACGTGCAGCTGGCCCAGGCCCAGGCGGGCCTGGCGGGGGTGCAGGCCAACATCGGCTACACCCAGATCCGGGCGCCCTTCGCCGGGGTGGTCCAGGCCCGCCGGGTGAACGACGGCGATTTCGTCGGCCCGGCCATGCCCCTCGTGGACCTGGAGGGACAGGGCGCCATGGAGTTCACCGGCAGCGTGTCCGAAGCCGAAGCCAAGGGCCTGAAGATCGGCCAGAACCTTCCCTTCGAAGCGGACGGCAGGACCGGCGTCGCCCAGATCACCGGCCTGGCCACCGGCGGCGACCCCGTCTCCCACCGGGGCACCATCCGGGCCCGGGTGGCCAAGGGCCTGGAGGGCCTGCGCTCCGGCGCCTTCGGCCGGCTGCAGGTCCCCGGCGACGGCGGGTCCGCGGTCCAGGAGCTTTCCATCCCTCGGAGCGCGCTGGTCCGGCGCGGCGAGCTCAACGGCGTGTTCCTCGCCAGGGACGGCAAGGCGGAGCTGCGCTGGCTGTCCCTGGGCGAGGCCCAGGGCGACCGGCTCCCGGTCCGCGCCGGGCTCACCGCCGCCGAGCAGGTGATCGACGCCCCCGGCGAGCTCAGGGACGGCCAGCCCATCGAGGTGCAGAAATGAGCGAAACCGGCCATCCGGGACTGGCGGGCCGGCTGGCCAAGACCTTCCTGCGCAGCAAGCTGACCCCGCTCATCGTGCTGGCTTCGCTCATGCTGGGCTTCCTGGCGGTCTCGCTCACGCCCCGCGAGGAGGAGCCCCAGATCATCGTGCCCATGGTGGACATCCACGTCCCCATGCCCGGGGCCAGCCCCCGGGAGATCGAAAGCCAGGTCACCACCCCGCTGGAGAAGCGCCTCTGGGGCATCCCCGGGGTGGAGTACCTCTACAGCACCAGCCTGCCCGGCGTGGCCATGATCACGGTGCGCTTCAAGGTGAACGAGCCCCAGGAGCCCAGCCTGGCCAAGATCTACCAGGAGCTGGCGGCCAACCGGGACGTCCTGCCCAGCGGGGCCATGGAGCCGGTGGTGCGCCTGCTCACGGTCGACGACGTGCCGTTCCTGGGGCTGACCCTGCACGGCGCCGGCCAGACCCCGGGCCAGCTGCGGACCATGGGCGAAGCGCTGGCCCGCGAACTGAGCGCGGTGCCGGCCACGGCCCAGGTGAAGGTCGTCGGCGGCGCCAGGCGGATGGTCCGGATCGAACCTGATCCCGACAAGCTGCGGGCCCTGGGCATGAGCCTGGGCGAGCTCCAGCCCGCGCTGAAGACCGCCGAAAGCCAGCTGCCCGCCGGGACCCTGGTCGACCACAACCGCCGCACCGAACTTACAGCCTCGGGCTTCGTGCTGGAAGCCTCCGAACTGAAGCGGCTGGTGGTGGCCGTCAGGAACGGCCGCCCGATCTACCTGGACGACGTCGCCAGCGTGTCCGACGGCCCCGACCCGGAACCTCCGGTGGTGCTGTACGGCGCCGGGGCGGGCTTCGAGCCGGCGGTGACGGTGACCCTGTCCAAGCGCATGGGCACCAACGCCACCGCGCTGTCCGAAGCGGTCCTGGCCAAGGTCGCGGCGCTGCGCGGCAACCTCCTGCCCCGGGACCTCCAGCTGACCGTCACCCGCAACTACGGCGAGACGGCCGGCGAGAAATCCAACGAGCTGATCGAGCACCTGCTCCTGGCCACCCTGAGCGTCATCGCGCTCATCCTGCTGGCCATGGGCTGGCGCTCGGCGGTCGTGGTCGGGGTGGCGGTGCCGGTGACCCTGGCCCTGACCCTGTTCATCACCTACCTGTTCGGCTACACCCTGAACCGGGTCACCCTGTTCGCGCTGATCTTCTCCATCGGCATCCTGGTGGACGACGCCATCGTCGTGGTGGAGAACATCCACCGGCACATGCATCTCCCCGGGCCGCGCAAGAGCTTCGCCCGGGTGGTGGTGGAGGCGGTGGACGAGGTGGGCAACCCCACCATCCTGGCCACCATCGCCGTGATCGCCGCGATCCTGCCCATGGCCTTCGTGCGCGGGCTCATGGGCCCCTACATGCGGCCGATCCCGGTGGGCGCCAGCCTGGCCATGCTGTTCAGCCTGGTCATCGCCTTCGTCATCAGCCCCTGGGCCGCGCTCAGGATCTTCAAGTCGGAAGCCCACCTGCCGGAGACGGACGCGGGAGAGGTCCCGGACGAAGCGATCAAGCCCGATTCCCGCTTCACCGCCGCCTACCGGCGGACCATCACCGCCCTCATCACCAGGCCGGCTGTGCGCTGGGCCTTCTTCGGCGGCGTCGTCGTCCTGCTGGCGGGGGCCATGTCCCTGGTGGGCCTGGGCATCGTGAAGGTCAAGATGCTGCCCTTCGACAACAAGTCCGAGTTCATGGTCCAGCTGGACCTGCCGGCCGGGACGCCGAAGGAGGACGCCCTGGCCCTGGGCCAGGACGTGGCCCGGCGGCTGCTGCGCGAACCGGTGGTCCGGGACGTGCAGGTCTACTCCGGCGAGGCCGCGCCCTTCACCTTCGTGGGCATGGTGCGACACAGCTTCCTGCGCCGGGAGGACCGGATGGTGGACATCCAGGTCAACCTGGTGGGCAAGAAGGAGCGCAAGGAGCAGAGCCACGCCATCGCCGTCCGGCTGCGCCCGGAGATCCTCAAGCTGGCGATGCCCGAAGGCACCCGCCTGAAGCTGGTGGAGATCCCGCCCGGACCTCCGGTCATGGACACCCTGGTGGCCGAAGTCTACGGCCCCACCGAGGCCGAGCGGCTGCGCTTCGCCGGCGAAGTGGAAAAGGTCTTCCGCAGCGTCGACGGCGTCGTGGACGTGGACAGCACCCTCAATCCCACCAGCCCCAAGATCACCCTGGTGCTGGACCGGGAGAAGGCGGCCCTGCAGGGCGTCGCCCCGGCGCACGTGATCCAGACCCTCTACATGGCGGGACACGGCGACACCCTCGGCAGTTTCCACGTCCAGCAAGGCTCCACCCAGGTGCCGGTGATCGTCCAGCTGGCCGGCACCCAGCGCCGGCGCCTGGACCGGATCCTGCAGATGACCGTGCCCGGCCTGCGCGGCCCGGTGCCCCTGTCCGAGCTGGTGCGGGTCCAGGAGGGCCTGGAGAACGCGCCCATCTACCACGAGAACCTGATGCCGCTGTCCTACGTCTTCGGCGACCTGGCCGGCGCCATCGAAAGCCCGGTCTACGCCCTGGCCGCGCTCGACAAGAAGATCGACGCCCTCAAGGGCACCGGCGGCGGCCCCGTGGCCAGGCTGGGCCTGGCCCACCCCGAGAACACCGAGAACCTGGTCATGAAGTGGGACGGCGAGTGGCACATCACCCTGGAAGTGTTCCGGGATCTCGGGCTGGCCTTCGCCGGGGTGCTGGTGCTGATCTATGTCCTGGTGGTGGGGTGGTTCGAAAGCTTCGCGGTGCCCCTGGTGATCCTGGTGCCGGTGCCGCTCTCGCTCATCGGGATCATCCCCGCCCACGGCCTCCTCGGCGCCTTCTTCACCGCCACCAGCATGATCGGCTTCATCGCCGGCGCCGGCATCATCGTGCGCAACAGCATCATCCTGGTTGATTTCATCGAGCTGAAGCTCAGGGAAGGCATGAGCCTCGAGTCCGCCGTGGTGGAGGCCGGGGTGGTGCGGTTCCGCCCCATGCTGCTCACCGCCGCCGCGGTCATGGTCGGTTCCAGCGTGATGCTGGCCGACCCCATCTTCCAGGGCCTGGCCATCAGCCTGATGGCGGGCGAAGTGGCCGCCACCCTGCTGTCCCGGTTCGCCGTCCCGGTCCTCT
>TBL_comb47_HYPODRAFT_10002924_pt1 | contig 20655 bp, 19 predicted proteins | sample TroBogypolimnion_40_FD_10682 | JGI IMG/M metagenome (IMG submission 10682) | reverse complement strand
GCCTTGCTCCGTGCGGCGACCTCCTTCCTCAGCTGTAGGTTGGCACTTTGCAGTTCGGTGGTGCGGATGTTGATCAAGGCCTCGAGCGACCGGCTAGTTGCCAGGCGCAGGGTTTCCATGCCCCGCCGGCCAGATCTACCCCTTTTTTTATGCATGGTCTGACCTCCCTGGTCAGTTGGGAACCTCCCAGGTGACCAATCCTTCCCGTCCAGAGCGCTCCCCTATACCCCGGGAATCCGCCAGCGGGACCGCTCCCCGCCGGCAGGCACCCAGGGCTCCAAGGATGCCGGCTATGGCACCGCGCCACAGTCAGAGTTGAGCCAACGACCATAACGGAGGTTCATGAGCTTAACCACAAAGTCAGGAGGAAGTTAAAGCATGTACGGATAATGTCAAAGATCACATTTCCTGTCAATTTAAAACCTTTAAGGTAATAGTGTCGAGAAACTGACGGTAGGAGTGATACTTACAGCGGAGCTATCATCCGGAATGATATTAGGTTATGATGGCGCTGCACCGGTTTGCACTCAGGTTTCGCGTTCCACAAACAGTTCCGGATTCCGGTAATGTGCGGGGGGCGTGCGGGTATACTTTCAGCTAGCCGTGCGGACTAATTTTAACAAGAAGGGGAGCCATGAAGATACAAAAACTGACCGTAGAGAACCGTCCCAGGGTCTATGCCCTGCTCCGTCTTGCCTTTCCCAACAGAGAATTCGAAGCCCGGCTGGTGGAGCAGCTTCACGAAAATGACAGACCGGTGCACGAGTGGGTCTGCCTGCACGCCAGCCGGATCATCGGCTACGTCGTCTTTTCCAATGCCTACAACGGCGAGGTCTGCGGCCTGCACCTGGGCCCCATGGCGGTGACGCCCGATTTTCAGAGGCAAGGAGTGGGGACGGAGCTGCTCGGATTCGCACTGAGGCAGGAACAGATCAAGAGCCAGCCCCTTTATGTCCACGGCAAGCCTGGATATTTTAGCAAATTCGGTTTTGAACCCTGCAGCAGTCCCATCTGCCCTTTTGACAAAGACAACGCCCATTTCCTCAGCATGAGAAACAGCAGCGAATCCAGTTTCATGGTGGGATATGAACCGGAGTACCAGCCCGCGCCCCGTCCCGATCCTAAGAAGATGAAGCGCCGCTCGAGGTGATCCCGAATGCCAAGAGCGGTTCGACGCCGCAGTAGGGTACCCCTTGCGGGTGCCCGCACCCACCCTGCGCTGCGACTCCGCTCAGCGAACGCCTGCTCCCTGAGCGGAGCCGAAGGGCGGTATGCTACAGGCCTTTCAGCGCCGGATAATCGTTGTAGCCAGCTAGGCCGGGAGTATAGAAGGTCGCCTGGTCCGCTTCGGCGAGCGGGGCATCGACCTTCATGCGCTGCACCAAATCCGGGTTGGATATGAAAGGGCGCCCGAAGGCGATCAGGTCGGCAGCGCCGTCCGCCAGGTCGGCCTCGGCGCGGGCGCGGTCATAGCCGCCGGAAAGCATGATATCCCCACCACCGGCCTGCCGGAAATTGCTGCACATCAGTGCAACGGTGGCCGCTGCCGGCTTAGGTGCTCCCATGGACGAATGGTCCACCAAGTGCAGATACGCCAGCCCCAGCTCGCCCAGTGATTGTGCCAGCGCTCCATACTGCGCTTCAATACCGTCATAGGCTCCGCTCATATCATTAAAAACCCCATATGGCGAAAGCCTGATGCCGACCCGCTCGGGCCCGATAGCAGCAGACACGGCGGCAGCGACCTCAAGCGCGAAACGGTTACGGCCTACGGCTGTGCCACCATACTCGTCGCCACGTTGGTTCGAGCCCGGATCAAGGAACTGGGTGATCAAGTAGCCGTTGGCGCCATGCACCTCCACCCCGTCGCAACCAGCCTCCACAGCATTGCGGGCCGCCTGGACATACTCCTCAACTGCTCCCCTGATCTGCTCGGCACTCATCTCCAGCGGCATCCCGCAAGGCTGTTCGCCCTGGCTGTCGGTCCACATGACGCCACTCATGGCGACGGGCGAAGGAGCCAATAGGTGCGCTCCCTGCGGCAGATTCAGCACGCTCCCCACCCGGCCGGCATGCATCAGCTGCATGAAGATTTTGCCGCCCCGCGTGTGGACGGCGGCAGTGACCAGCTTCCAGGAGGCAGTCTGCTCCGGCGAGAAGATCCCGGGGATGCGGGCATATCCCAGTCCGTGCGGAGAAGGTGACGTTCCTTCGGTTATGATCAGCCCCGCGCCGGCCCGGGCACCGTAGTATTCGGCCACCAGTTCGTTTGCCAGGTTGCCGGTAGCTCGGCAACGGGTCATGGGTGCCATGACGACACGGTTATTCAGGTTGATGGCGCCAAGCTGCGTATCACTAAACAATTTCATGTGAACCTCCGGGAATAGGACGAGTTGCCTGACAACGCTTCAGCGCACAGGCCCGTCGAGGGCGGGAATCTCTGCAAAGACGCTGTTAGGTGTGCTGCAATATTATTCGTACTCCGTGTACTTCTTGGCGCTGCCGCGCACCTTGTCGGCGGGGTACTTCATTTCATTGATCCCGATTTTGCGCTTCACGGCGGCATACAGATCTATGTCAAGCTTGTCCGATATCCTCACCAGGTATATCAGGATGTCGGCCAACTCCTCTTCGACAGAGCTGCGCGTCTTATCGTCGAGCACGTGGCTTTGTTCACCTTTGACCCACTGGAAGTGCTCGATCAGTTCCGCGGCCTCCGCTATGAGAGCCATCGAGAGGTTTTTGGGGGTGTGGTACTGATCCCAGTCGCGATCCTTGGCGAAATCGCGCAGGACGTCACGAAGAGATTCAAGTGATTTAATTTCATCCGTTTGGGTCATGATTGTGTCCTTAGCAGTGTGATGGTACGCTTTCGCTTATCCAACTCGGCCCCTATGCCTCGCCTCGCTCCCTGCCATTCCGATATTGCCAACCTTCCTTCATGAACGTGCTGCCACAGCGTATAAAGAAAAACATCCTCTTCATAACATGATACAGCACCCGTATAAAGCTCAATTTGACCTCTGGGCCGGGCAAAGAACGCGAACCTGTCAATTGGTGGCGCAAGGACTCAAGCAGGCCTCCTACTTCAGCGATTGCACGCCACTTAGATTAGATTCACCCTTAAAAGCCTTTTGGTCCTTTTAGTTATAGTACCTAAGTGATAGTATGAATTACGCTGGCAAGGAGGCTTTGATGTGATCGTTTTTAAGGTAAAGTGGACCCCATTGGATATGACCCATTGGCAAACGAGGATAGAGAAATCCTATCAGGATGTGTTGAAAGTGTACCCCGCAGGTTGCCTGGACTGGCTTAAGGAGTTTGAACCGGGCAGGATGGCGGCACTCAAGGCGTCCGTGGCAAAGATCAAGAGTGCCTACACCGAACGTGACTCACAGGGCCTCGACGCCGCGCTGACTAACTATCGTGATACCCACTTGAAAACGTTTGAGGACTATCTCCTGGAAGTCAAAAGCGCCGCATGACCTAATCCTCCCCTACGAGCCACCCTCGCAGTATTGGAAGTACCCCTATCAGTGGACCTTCCCGCATTCATTTCAATGCGGGAAGATCCAGCGATTTCTGCCTCCATCCGAACTATCTATCAGTTAATTAGGTTTGCTGACCGCGTTGCTAGCCAAGGTGACTGCAGTCTGCGCTAACGCCCGGCCCGTCATCGATGCGCCTGTCCCGAGCTGGATGGAGGTTTGCGAGAGTATGACACCCTCGAAATGAGCGGTGGTCCCGATGATCGCGCCACCGGCGACCTGCCAGAAGATATTCTTGGCACTGGCTCCGCCGCTTAGGAAAATATGCTTCGCAGGACTCAGGGTTAGCGTCCCCGGCACCTGGAAGATCCAGACATCGTTCGGGCCGCCGGAGAGTGTGACATCCGAGGAAATGGTCACCCCGGTGGTCCATTTGTAGAGGCCGGGAAGCAGGGTCCTGCCGCCGATCTCGCCGGCGCCCAGGTTCAGGAAGTCAGGTGTCGGCCTGTTGGCGGCGTCGGTGTAGGCCGTGCCCATGTTGGCAATTGCCGTCGTCAGATTCGAGCTGGTGGGGGCCGTCATGTCGGCCGCAAACAGGCTCCCGGTCACCTGGGTCGACAGTGCTGAGGTGGACCCTACCATCGTCAGCGAGAAACCGGTCAGGAAGGAGGCGGCGGCCGGACTCAGGCCGACATCCCCGACGATTGCCGAGCTCGGAACCGTCGAGACCCCTGACTCTGCCAGGATCACGTAGTTGCCGGCGGCGCCGAGCTGCACCACTGCGGGACCCTGTGCCGCGGCTGCGGTAACGGTTACGAGGTAGGTGGCCGTGCTGCCGTCGGCAGCAGTTACCGTGTAAGCTACCGGGTTAGTGAAGCTATTCGCCGTTGTTCCGCTCTGCTGCAGCAAGCTTGCCACCTTCACGAAGCTACCCGTGGTTGAGAAGGTCGCCCTCAGGGCGGTGAGGTCCGTCCCGTTGGGAACTGCCACTGCAATCGTCTTGGCATTCTCGTTGATGACCCCGGTGGCCCCGGCAAGCGAAAATGACGCGATCGCCTTGGCGGAGTTCGCTGCCAGGTTCGCGGTGACGGTGTAGGTCACCGTCGTGCCGTCGGCGGCGGTCACACTGTAGGCTACCGGGGACGTGAAGTTATTCGAGGTGGTCCCGCTCGTCTGGATGGCGGCTCCCACCTTGGTGCTGGTTCCCGTGGAGCTGAAGGTCGCAACGAGTGCCGTCAGGTTGGTTCCGCTGGGCAGGGTGAGCGTGACAGTCTTGGCCGCTTCACTTATCGTCCCCGCCACCCCGGCGAGGGAAAAGGCGCTGATGGCCTTGGCTGAGGAGAGTGAGACGTCGACCGTTACCGCGTAAGTCGTTTGCGTGCTGTCGCCGGCACTCACCGTGTAGGCCACGGCACCGGTGAAGTCGTTCGGCGTGATACCGCTATTTTGCAGCGCCGTTCCCACCTTGACGTTCGTACCTGTGGTGGTGAAGGTGGCGATCAGGCCCGTCTTGCCGGCCCCGCTCGGCAGGGTTACCGATATGGTCTTGGCCGTGTCGTTGATTGTCCCGGCGACCCCGGCAAGAGTAAATGAGGTGATGGCCTTGGCTGAGACCGGGGCCGTGGTTACCGTGACGAGATAGGTCGAGCTGGATCCGTCCGCTGCGGTCACGGTGTACGCTACCGGACTGGTGAAGTTGTTCGGCGTGGTACCGCTGGTCTGAGGTGCCGTTCCCACCGTCACGCTGCTCCCCGAGGTGGCAAAGGTCGCGATTAGCGCCGTCAGACTGGTGCCGTTTGGCCTGGTAACCGTAATCGTCTTTGCCGTCTCATCCACGACCCCTGTCGAACCGGCCAGTGTAAACGCGGTGACCGCTTTTCCCGAATTTTGGTTCGCAGTATTGTTATCTCCGCACCCAGCCACAAAAGTGACCAGAAGCAATACCAGGAACCACAACTTTGTATATCCTATGCCTTGACGCATATCCGTACCCCTCCATAAACTTTGTTCAACCGGTTATCTAATTTTTAGCGACAGACAGCTAGCGTGTCCTAGCGCCACGTTAAGTTGTCCGTCCCATGCCTTACGGGGGCTGGCTGCTGATGATTTTGCCACTTTGGTCGGCGGCAGTGAACGCGGCCGACATGGCGTATACGAGCAAGTTGCCTGCCAATAGCCACGAAAGAGGTTCGGTGCGCCGTTCATCCAAAGATATCTGGGTCTTAGCGTGACAACAGCACGCGGCAACCAGCATGAATCCATCAGCCGGACCTTAGCCAATGGTGGAACCTCAGTATCCTGAGGGTAGAGGATTGCGGGTTCATAGTTGTATCCAGGCAGGCGGGGGAATATTGATGTTACTCGTCGGATATGGTGACCGGCACTCCAAATCCGGCGGCTTTATGCTTATATCAGGTTTATCGGTACTGCCACATTGTCGGGGCATGCGGTGAATTGGTGTGGTATTGGTGGGTTACGCATTTTCGGGGAGTTGGCACCCGTTATGCTTTAATGAACTGCAGGGATGCGGTGATGACTGTAGTTTGTTGCCGACACCTTAGACAAGAAATCAGCATCCCGATTAAAAGGAGAATGGAGATGAGAAATACAATAAAGCTTCTAATTGCGACCCTTCTGGTAGCGACCGCGCTATCTGGTTGCATCATTGATCCATGGTGGGGCGGTGGCGGGCACGGCGGTGGGCACGGACACGGCGACCGCCGATAGTACTGCAACGGCAGCCCAGGCGCAGTCCGTCTGGGCTGCCGTACTTCTGTTGGCCTGGGGGAGCTTATGTAAGTCGAAGAAGTCGAAATAACGACGGTCAAACTGACGGCGCATAAAAAAAGGCCCGATGCGTGGCACCGGACCCTTTTTCTGAAATAATAACTGGCGCTCAATATGAGACGCTTTTCTCTTAACCGTCGGTGGAAAGTTATTCGGGGGGCGAGTCGCCTGCCCGGCAATCGGCCATGCTACCCGGTGAACCCTTTTCGCAATCCCCTTTTTCAAGCGGTTTTGACGCGCCTGGCGGATGAGATTTAAGGCACTTCGGCTTGGTCTCCCTGAACGCCAGCTATCAACTCCAAAGTACCGTAGTGGCCTATTGAGCCCACTGCCCTTTTTTCAAGCATCTCCCTGGAAGACGTTTCAGGTTTCTCCCCACTTAAGGGGAACTGCACACCACGTCTGAACCTGGGAACCACATAGTGAGTGTCGACAGGTTCCTCAAATTAGCCTCTACCTGTACCCCAGAGTTGTTTCAAAGATCATCTCTTTCTACAACTTTAGTATACCCCTTCCTCCCAAAAGAGTCACTATTCATTCGGTGGTTCCTCGTCCCCTCCGTCCCCTCCCCTCTCAACATTTCTAGGCCGCTTTGCTGGGAGCCTTGAGCACAGACAGGGCATCGGAATCACGGTCCAATAAGATCAGGGCATTACTGATGGCACGACTGGGGAGCAGATCGATGCCAGCATCTGGCCTCTTCTTAACCGTTAGGTTTCAGGATGATCTTGGTGTATTCCGCACCCTCGCCGGCGCCGCGCTGTACAAATTTATCGTAGGCCTCGGGTCCGTTTTCCAACCGCAGATGATGGCTTACCAGTTTGCCCGGGGCTATCCGCCCTTGCACTATGGCGTCTCTTAGCAGGGCGTTGTAGCGTTTCACGGGCGCCTGGCCGGTTTCTAACTTGATCCCCTTTTCCCATAATTTCCCAAGCGGTATGTTGAAGATGCCCTCCTTCGCCTTGTTGTCGACTCCACGGGGATCGCCGGAGAAATATACTCCGATGAGCCCAATCGACCCGGTAGCATTGACGACCCGGGCCAGGTCTTCGATGACCTGGATCGGCTTTTCGTTCGCGGCATCCTCCCTGCTCAGTGCCTGGTATCCTACGGCATCTATGCCGCAGAGGACCCCTGCCATCTTCTCCTCACCCGGACGCAGGGACTCCTGGATTGCCTTGTTGTTCTTGCGGGCATTCAAGATGAATTCGACCGGATCTCCCTCCGAGAAGTTGACGGTGACGGCGCCCAGTTCCTGCACTTTTCTCAGGCGCACGGCGGAGCGATCCACCACGTAAACTTCGGCCGCTCCTATGAGAAAGCTGGAAAGCGCCGCCATGTAACCGACCGGCCCGGCACCGAAAATGGCTACGGAAGTGCCGGGGCAGACGTTTGCCATTATGCAGGAATGGTAACCTGTCGGCAGCACGTCCGAGAGCATGATGAAATCGTCCTCCCACTGATCACCAGGGGTTCCCGGAAGATTCAGGCAGTTAAAGTCGGCAAAGGGAACCCGCACCAACTGGGCTTGTCCTCCCCGATACGGGCCGAGATCTGCATAGCCATACCCTCCGCCCGGGCTTTTCGGATTGGTAGTGAGGCAGGCATTTACGAACCCGCGGCAGCAGTTGAAGCAGGTGCCGCAGGAAACGTTAAAGGGAAGCGAGACCCGGTCGCCAGCTTTGACCAGTTGCACTCCCTTGCCAACTTTTTCCACCACTCCCATGATCTCATGGCCGAAGACCATGCCAGGCTGAGCGGTGGTTCTTCCTTCGAACATATGAAGATCGCTGCCACAGATGGCCGCCGAGGTCACTCTAATGATGGCATCGTTCTCCTGTTCTATCACGGGATCTGGTACCTCCCGTACCTCCATGCGACGAATATCGGCAAAAACCAATGCTTTCATGTGTCCTCCTTTCCCACCATGTTCATAGTGGGGATCGTTGGGATACATTTTGTTTCCAGAATTCATCGTTCTTGTCTGTTGATTGTGCTACCTAAAAATTATGTAAATTTTTCAGGAATATTTCAACATTTAAAATTCTCACTAATTATTGCTTTAAAAAAACCAATTACATTAGAAAATCGGATATGTCAGTAGAAGGAACCTAGCCGAGCCATTCCGGGTGTTTTGCGGTGCTGTCAAAATGATCACTTGTCTTGAACAATTCAAACTTTCCATTCTCAGCGAATTTAGCCGTTCTCGCCAGCAAGGCTGAAATCTCTGAACCACTCATCGGGTTAAAACTCCGTACCGCCTGAATGGCCTGATTCAATATGGGCATACTATCAATTCCGGTGATTACCGTGCCGGGTGAGACGCTCATCACATAGTGCAGGCATTCAGTGGCGTTCACAGCATTTGATTGCAAAATGACGCCATCACCCATTGGCTTCATCGAGAGTACCCCGATATTTTTTGAGATAAGATGCGGCAGCACTTGACGCTCAAAGCTGCGGTAATGAGCATCCATTACATTGATCGGCATAAGAACGGCATCAAGTTTGAAATTGTGCGCGGCAGCCATTTCCAGCATGTGTAGATGAATGGCGGGATCCTTGTGCCCGGTGAAGCCCAGGTACCTGGCTTTTCCCGCCTGGCGCGCAGCCAAAGCTGCTTCGACCCCGCCGCCTTTGGCGAAAAAACGGTCGGGGTCGTTCATCCGGATGACTTCATGGCACATGAGCAGATCGACATGGTCGGTCTTGAGTCGCCGCAGGGACTGATCGATTTGCTTGGCGGCCTCCGAACGGGTCCTGCCATCGAATTTGGTCATCAGGAAGGCCTTTTCCCGGTAGCCGCCCTCGAGCGCCTTTCCCATTCTCTCTTCGCTTTCGCCCTTGTTGTAGTCCCAGGAATTGTCCATGAAGTTGATGCCCTGGTCGATGGCAGCCTTGATAATCTGAATTGAATCCTTGGGAGCGGATTGCCTGCCGATGTGTGCTCCCCCAAGGCCGATAATGGAGATTTCCTCGCCCGTGCTTCCCATCTGCCGGTAAATCATGCCATCGCGTTGGATGCCAATAGTGGCGCCAAAAACGAGGTTTTCCAGCCCGACAAATTTTTGCGCCACCACGGCACCGGCGACTATTGACGTACTTTTTAGAAAGTCCCTTCGGTTCATGATGTACCTCCCTGGTTGAGTACAAATGAGTCGTTCACTCGCTGATGTGGCTGCTTTGGGCCGGGTTGACATGCCGGTAAAAAGTTGTAATTTTTTAATCTTACCGTAAAATTCACAAGAAGCTATGGGTGGGGTAAGTGCGCCGCCTGGAGCACGAATCAGGAACTTGTCTGAAATCCGCAACGGTAAGTGGGTAAAACACGGGAAGGAAGACTTCTGAGGCCGGAGCGATAGGCAAAAAGGTGAGCAGTTCCGCTTCCGGTTGTGGCAGCCAAATTCAACTGGTGTAAAAAAACTCAGCTATTGGCAATTCACCAAAGGAACAGGAGGTAGTAAAGCTATGAAGAAGATAACATTACTGTTAGCTTGCTTGTCAGCCGCTGTAGTCTTCGGCTCCACAGGAATGGCATCCGCAGCTGAGGACGCTGCAAGCGCCCCCGACAACACGAAGATGAACAAACAAGGGGGCATGACCGCCGACCAGCAAAAGGAGAGCCCAGCAGACAGAAAGATCACCCAGAAAATCCGTCAGGCAATCATAAAGAATAAAACGATTTCACAGTATGCTCATAATATCAAAATCATCACAGTAAATGGCGCAGTCACTCTGAAAGGTCCAGTCCGAACCGAAAAAGAGAAAAAGATCGTAGAGAAAGCTGCTACCCAGGTTGCGGGCAAAGGGAATGTGACGAGCGAGATCGAGGTGGCACCATCGAAGTGAGACAGGCAAAGAAGTGGACCCAAGAATTGGAAGAAGAAAGGGGGCAGCTCATTGCTGCCCCCTTTTGATTCAATGCTCCAAGCACAGAACTTCACCGTCACCATCGACAGTCTCCCTTCTTGAGGTGCTCCAGAGAGCGGCGCAATCCTTCAGACTTTCTTGCGGATGATCCAGGCCAGCGCCGAAGCCGCCACCCAAGCCAGGGTAGCTAGTGCCAGGGTGACCCAGGCGGTCACGCGCGGGGCCAGCCAGTACACGACCCCACCAAAAGCTGCCAGTCCGATGCCCCCCAAGGCAGCGCCCGCCGCGTCCACGCCAGCCGCCAGCCTCCCGCGCCTGCTTCCCTTCAGTCCCTGCCTCTCTTTGCGCTGCCGCTCGTGCTTTTCCACCAGGGTGGCACTGGCGGGAAAAATGGCGGGGAAGGCCAGTAAGAGTCCTCCCACAACAGGGCCGTACTTTTTAGCGATAAAGCCGGCCAAGGCTGTTACCAGGCCACCGAATACGAAACGGACCAGGTACTCGTACCACCTGGTCTCCAGAACGACGGAAGGTTTGACCGCGACTCTCATACTTTTGTCCTACCTGAGAATGATGAACCATAACCCAAAGGCGACGGCGACCCACAAGATTATCGCTAACAGTGTTGCCGGCAGGGCTCGAAGCTCGCGGCGCATCATGAGCCAGCTCGCCAGCTGACTAAACGCGCAGAGTGCCACGGCCCCTGCTATCATTGAGCGTCCTTCAATGGCGGCATAGGTGCTTCCCTCCTGGGCGATCGTCAGTGCCAAAGTCGCCAGTGCCACAGACGGCGCGGCTCCGAAGAGTCCAGCGAAGCTCTTGGGCCTGAAGAGATCTCCCAGCACTGCGAAAATTGAGACGATCGCCCCGCCGAGCAGGAATCTGATGACGATGTCCTTGGACAAGTTAATTCTCCCACCGCCTGCTACGCCCTTCCATAGATGACGGTCATTTCGGCCAACCGCTCTTTTACCGTCAGAGTTAGTTGCTCCGCCTGAAACCTCCAGAGCCAGTTGCCACTCTGCTTGCCCGGCGTGTTCATTCTCGCCTCTTCCCCCAGGCCGAGAATGTCCTGCAAGGGAATGATGGAGGTTTTTGCCACTGAGGCCAGGGCCATTCTGACAAATTCCCAATTCACCTCTCCCTGCACCTTGCGGCCCAGGTACTTGTAGAACAGTTCCTTGTCATCCGGGTTGATTGCCCCTTTGCTGCGTTTGTCGGATTCATGGGCAGCACCTGCCAGTAGCTTTGCTTTGTCTCAGCCAGGAAATCCGCGAAGGCATAGGCGGCGGGGCCAAAATCCTCTATGCCGAAAGGAGATGGCAGCGAGGTGATATGGCAGAGGATTCCACTGGCCCGGTTTATCATGTCGCTCTCCTCCTTTCCCTGCTTGCCGACTGCGCCGCCCTGCTGCAGATTCCTGTTTCCAGGGCGTTTGGCAGCCTGGATTGGTATCATTTAACATACATCCCCTGGATTGCAACCGCAGCACGCCTTCCCTGGGACAGTGCCCGAATCGCGCTCCTGGCATTGCCGCGATGGAGAAAGCTGGCTCATGATCCGCGTTGAGCGGAGGACCCGAAGTCTCATCACCCTATAGCAAATTTCCCCGGAAGGTATTAACCTTTATTCATACACGAAACAGTTGTCCCAACATCCTTGAGCTCGATCCCACATGGGAGCGTGAGGATCGCTGGCTATGGATCACTTCACATGGAGGTGCTATGAGCTATCAAAGTCTTCCATTGATCGTCGGTGCCGGGCCGGTCGGACTCGGAGCGCCCGGCTCTTGATTAAACCAGGTCAGATCAGGTCAAATCAAGTCGGACCGAGTCAGACCACGTCGAACCACGCCAAACCCCAGCAGGCAACGAGAAGCAACTCGAGGACGGCATCTGCCAGGTAGACGGGGGAGATCACCCGTTTGAGTCCGTAATTGAGGTCGATGCCCGCCAATCCCGCCGCGCTCCCAGCGCCGAGCGTTACCAGCGCCGGAGTTACCTCATGCTGCAGGCCGGCCACGGTCAGGGCGGCCCCGATGGCGGATATCAGTATCCCCGCCGTCTTCACCAGCCAGAGGTCCGGCTTGGGACCGGTCACCACCTGGAAGGTTCCGATGCTGAAGATGGGCCACAGCCCGGTGCAGACAAAGTAGATTCCCTGAACCAGCGCGAGAGTGCGCTCCATAGCAAGACCCCTCCTTTGCACCAGTATAGCCGAACGTGTGCGCATCAGCAGGCCGAGTTGACAAAAGCTTGGGCTGTCCCTAGACTCTTAGATAAAATTAATCATTCCATCCTTGCTCTCCAGAAACGAGAAGCAGCATCCAAACCAATCGGCGCACGCTGTCTGCTATGGCCGTCAGGGAGGAAGCCTTGAATAACCGTGCAACGATAGACCGCGTCGCTGTCGAAGCCTACAAGATTCCGACTGAAGCTCCGGAATCCGATGGAACCTATCGCTGGGAGGCAACGACTCTGGTCGTCGCCCATCTTTATGGCGGCGGAGCCCGGGGCCTCGGCTACACCTATGCCGACGCCGCGGCCGCCCGCCTGATTGAGGATAAACTGGCGGCAGTCCTGCTGGGCCGGAATCCCTTCGACATCACCGCCTGCTGGAACTCCCTGCTGGGCGCCTTGAGAAATCTCGGTGAGCCCGGCATAGCCATGCTGGCCGTGTCGGCGCTGGACAGCGCACTGTGGGATTTGAAGGCGAAGCTGCTCGACCTGTCGCTGGTGGATCTGATCGGAGCCGCCAGAGGGCAGGTGGCGGCCTACGGCAGCGGCGGCTTCACCTCGTACAGCATAAAAGAGCTGCAACAGCAACTGGCGGGCTGGGTCTCCTCGGGAATTCCACGGGTGAAGATGAAAATAGGCAGCGACCCGAAGGCCGACCCGGGTCGTGTCAGGATGGCGCGTGAAGCGGTGGGACCCGACGCGGAGCTCTTCGTCGACGCCAACGGCGCCTATGGAAGGAAGCAGGCCCTGGCGCTGGCTCAAGAGCTGAGCGGCTGCGGGGTGTCCTGGTTCGAAGAGCCGGTGGTCCATCACGACCGGGAAGGGTTGCGGCACGTGCGGGACCGGGTCCCCGCAGGCATGGAGATATCCGCGGGAGAATATGGTTTCACCCTCGGCTACTTTCAGGACCTGCTGCAGGACGGCGCGGTGGACGTGCTGCAAGCAGATGCCACGCGCTGCGGCATCACCGGTTTCCTTCAGGCGGCGACTCTCTGTGAAAGCTACCACGTGCCCCTTTCGTCCCACTGTGCACCCTCGCTGCACATCCATCCCTGCTGCGCAGCCCAGCCTGTGCGCCACCTGGAGTATTTCCACGATCACGTGAGGATCGAGCGCATGCTGTTCGATGGCTTCATCGAGCCGGTGCACGGCTTGCTGGCGCCGGATCGCGGCCGTCCGGGCCTGGGCCTGGAGCTGAGGGAGCAGGAGGCCCGCCGTTTCCGGATTTAATCCGGTTCTCTACGAAGGGCCTATTTTCGAGGTTGCACCTAATCTAGGGGGGAGATCGGGAGGGGGAAAGCTGGCGTAGGCACCCCTCCCTCTCCCCCTCCGGGCCTTCGCCAAGGCTTCGGCATGCAATTCGGCGAAGGAGAAGTCCACGTCGTTTGACAGCAGAAAAAAGGGAGGGGACCTGCCATGCCGCAGCCCGAGGAGAGTGAGAAATTTGTCAGGACGACGTTGAACCCCGGCGCGCTGGAGGCGGATCTGAAATTTGCCGTGGACGGGGAGGTGCGCTTTGACTCCGGAAGCCGCGCCCTCTACGCGACCGATGCCTCGAATTACCGCCAGATCCCCATCGGCGTGGTGCTGCCGAAAAGCAGGGAAGCCGTGATAAAGACCCTGGAGATCTGCCAGCGCCACGGCGCCCCGGTGGTCTCGCGCGGCGGGGGCACCGGCTTGTGCGGCCAGACCTGCAACCTGGCGGTCGTCATCGACCACTCCAAGTACCTGAACAAGATCCTCGAGATCGACCCGGAGCGCGGCTTTGCCAGGGTAGAGCCGGGCGTCATCCTGGACCATCTCAGGGATCTGGCGGAGCAGCACCACCTGACCTTCGGACCTGACCCCGCCACGCACAATCACAACACCTTCGGCGGCATGATCGGCAACAATTCCTGCGGCGTCCATTCGGTCATGGCGGGACGCACCGTCGACAACATCCTCGAGATGGACGTGATCACCTATGATGGCGTGCGCATGACGGTCGGCCCCACCAGCGAGGCCGAACTGGAGGAGATCATCGCCAAGGGAGGCAGGCGCGCCGACATTTACCGGGGACTGAGGGACATCCGCAACCGGTGGGCCGGGGAGATCCGTGCCAAATACCCCAGGATCCCCCGCCGGGTGTCGGGCTACAACCTGGACGAGCTCCTGCCGGAAAACGGCTTCAACGTGGCGCATGCGCTGGTCGGCACCGAGAGCACCTGCGTCACCGTGCTGGAAGCCAAGGTGCGCCTGATCCACAGCCCTCCCGCCCGCTCCATCCTTTTGCTCGGCTATCCCGACGTCTACTGCGCGGGAGACCACATACCGGACATTCTCAAATTCAAGCCGGTGGGACTGGAGGGGATGGACGAGCTGCTGGTAACGTTCATGAAGAAAAAGGGGCTGCATGCCGAGGACGTCACGCTCTTGCCGGAAGGGAAAGGCTGGCTGCTGGCCGAGTTCGGGGGCGACTCCAAGGAGGCGTCCGACAGCAAGGCCAAGGCCGCCATGGAGGCGCTTTCCAAGGTGAAGGAGCCGCCCTCCATGAAGCTCTTCACCGACGACAAGGAAGAGAAGAAAATCTGGCAGATCCGGGAGTCGGGTCTGGGCGCCACGGCCAATGTGCCCGGCATGCCGCTTAGCTGGCCGGGATGGGAGGACGCAGCGCTGGCTCCGGAAAAGATCGGCAATTACCTGCGCGAGTTCCGCAAGCTCCTGGAGGAACATGGCCTGATCGCCTCGCTCTATGGTCATTTCGGTGACGGCTGCATTCACTGCCGCATCTCCTTCGACGTGGTCTCCCACGAGGGGGTGCAAAACTTCATGCACTTCCTCGACAAGGCATCGGACCTGGTGGTGAAATATGGCGGATCGTTCTCTGCCGAACACGGCGACGGGCAGTCCAAGGCGATATTTCTGCGCAAGATGTACGGTGACGAGCTGATAAACGTCTTCCGGCAGTTCAAAACCCTCTGGGACCCGCAGTGGAAAATGAACCCGGGGAAGATCGTCGATCCCTATCTCCCGGACCAGAACCTGCGCCTGGGCGCGGATTACGCCCCCTGGCAGCCGGACACCCACTTCCGTTTTCCCAGCGACGGCGGAAGCTTCGCCGCGGCGACACTTCGCTGCGTCGGCGTCGGCAACTGCCGAAGGACCCACGATGCCTTCATGTGCCCGAGCTTCCAGGCGACCCGGGAGGAAAAGCACACGACGCGCGGGCGCGCGCACCTGCTCTTCGAGATGTTCCGAAGGGATTTCCTCAAGGACGGCTGGGAAAGCAAGGAAGTGCTGGAAGCCCTGGAATTCTGCCTCTCCTGCAAGGGGTGCAAGGGAGAATGCCCGGTGAACGTCGACATGGCGAGCTACAAGGCGGAGTTCCTGTCGCACTACTACCGGCACCGCCTGCGCCCGCTGGCCGCCTATTCCATGGGGCTTTTCGGCATCTGGGGGAGCCTCGGCGCGAAGGCGCCGGCCCTGGCCAATTTCCTGACCCACGCGCCACTTTTAAGCACGCTGGTCAAGGGGTTGGGAGGCATCGCGGCCCAGCGCAGCATGCCGCAATTCGCCGGCGAGACCTTCAGCTCCTGGTACCAGCGGCGCGGGAAAAAGAGCCCGGGAAGCCGGCAGGTGGTGCTCTATCCCGACCTCTTCAACGATTGCTTCTTCCCCCAGAGCCTGCAGGCGGCCCTCGAGGTGCTGGAGAGGTTCGGCTACAGCGTGATAGTTCCCGAGGAGCGGCCTCCGGCGGTACGCCCACCGATTGATTACGGAATGATCGAGTATGCCAAGCGCCAGATGTTGCGGACCGTCTCGCTGCTAAGTCCCTTCGTGCGCCAGGGCATAGCTGTCGTGATACTCGAGCCGAGTTCCGCGGCGGCATTTCGCGATGAACTGCCCGAACTGATGCCGCAGCACCAGGACGGGCAGCGTGTGACGAAACACACCTTTTTACTCAGTGAGTTCATAACGCGGGAAAAGCTCGCGGTGCCCAAACTCTCCGGGAAGGTCCTGCTGCAAAGCCACTGCCATGCCAAGGCCGTTTTGCAGGCGGACGCCGCGCGCCAGGTGCTGACCGATATGGGTCTCAGTTACGTGGAGCCGGAAAAAGGGTGCTGCGGCATGGCGGGGAGCTTCGGGTTCGAGAGGGGAAAGTACCCGTTATCCATGCAGATAGCGGAGGCCAATCTGCTGCCGGCGGTGCGCAGCGCAGAGGCGGACAGCTACCTGGTTGCTGACGGTTTCAGCTGCCGCACCCAGATCATGCAGGGAACGGGGAGGCAGGTCATGCACCTGGCAGAGCTGCTGCTTCTGGCCTTTAGGCGCAGCGAGGCCTAGCATCCGGTTCGTTTTTTGGAGGAACCTTTATGGAGCGTACGATCATAGGAAGGAAGCACTGGGCGATTGCCGAAGGCTATATCCCGGCCTGGAGCCACGGCCCGGAACCGGAGATGACCAGCCACGAAACGGCCTGCCTGCTCAATGCGAACGACGGGGATGCCAGAGTGGAGATCACGATCTACTTCAGGGATCGCGAGCCTGCGGGACCCTACCGCATCACGGTCCCGGCACGCAGGACCCTGCACCTGCGCTTTAACGATCTCACCGATCCCGAGCCCGTCCCCCGGGGAGTGGATTACGCCTGCACCATAAACGCCGATGCCCCGATCGTGGTCCAGCACACCCGCCTGGACTCACGACAGGCGGAGACGGCGCTCATCACCACCATGGCGTTTCCGGGCGACCTGTAGCCTCTGAAGGCTGCGAGGTGTCAAACACAAAGGCTGCAACGGGTTCCGCGTGGGCACAGGGTGCCCACCCTACGCTCACGGCGAATGAACCTTTTGCCAACTCGGCCAGATCCCTCTCGCCCTTTGGGGTAGGGGCGGGGTGAGGCGCGACGCGTTACTTGGAGCGCCAGCCGTGTAGGGTGGGCAGCCCCCGCCCACCACCCAATGGCTACCCCTTGGAGCGCCAGCGGTACAGGATGGGCGGATCTTTCAGGTAATCCACCGGCAGGTAGAGCAGATGCACCAGCTTGGTGAAAGGGAGGGTTCCGACCACAAGAAAGGCGCTCGCCGCGTGCAGCTTGAAAACGAGCGGCAGGTCCGCAACGAAGCCGACCTGCGGGTTGAAGGAGACGATGGACCAAAGGTAAGGCACCGCGGTGTACAGGTACCATTGAGAGCCCCAGCGCATGAAGTAGCCGATATAGATCCCGGTGCCCGCCTGGAAGGCCAGCAGGTAGAGGATCAGCCAGTCGGAACTGAAGGTTACCTGCCGGAGTTGCACCGTGTTGGAGCGGCGCAAAAGGAGCACCAGGCAGCCCAGCAGTGCGAAAATCCCCAGCCCGAGGCCGAGGCTTTCCAGGAGCATGAGGGTATCCTGGTTGCCAAGAAACCCCTTCATCAGGCCCGGGAAGGCGAAGGCGATGAGGTGCGCCGCCAGAATGGGAATAATGCCGTAGTGCCAGGCGTTGCTCCCCCAATAGAGCAGTGTGCGCTCCAGGAATTGGGTGGAGTACGCCGACCAGGTGAGCCGGTTGTTGAGGAAGCGGTACGGCGTGACGCAGAGAACCAGGGCGAGCGCCACATAGGGCAAAGCTATAAAGATGAAGTTATTCAGCATGTCGAAACCTCCTCACAGGCAGAGTCGGCACTGCATAGTTTTTCGGCGCTTTCGACCAGCGACTGCCAGGAGTGCTGCCTGGATGCCGCCTCTGTCGCAGCCATCTTCCCCAGGCCGGGTAAGACCATTTCGGCAATGAACTGCCGGCGATACTCATCCTCGCCGCGCTGCACCAGGTGAGCGAGATAGCCAAGTAGCACCACTAGGTGGTCGGGAAGCTCATTTCCCTCAGGCGTGAAACCGTGCCGGCCGAATTCCTGTTTCAACCCGATCATGAAGGCCGCTTTCTTTTGGCCGTCGCCATGGAGGTGGTGCCCCAGATAAAGGGATCCCTTGGGGTTGAAATCGAAACGGGCGACATAATCTTCCTGCAGACCGGAAAGCGTCGAGTTCTGCAGCAGCGCTCCAAAGGGGGCTGCCGGAGTTGCGAGCCCCGCCTCCCGGAAATGCGAGGTGAGGCGCTCGAAGCTCTCCAGCATGGTGCCCTTTTCCACAGGATAGCCGAGGAGATGCGCGAGGCCGAGATAGCTTCCCTGGAGGCTCATTTGGCCTCCCTGGTCTTCGCCAGGATGCCGAAGCCTGCCTGTTGATTGCGCAAAAGGGGATCCACGTCTTCGCGCAACTGCGCAGGGATCACGTTTCGTTCGTTGTAACCGCCGATGGAGAGCAGGCGGTAGAGGCGCAGCGCCGACTGCCGGTCCAATCCGGCTTCCCGCAGCACCGGCTCCCCTGCGGGCTGCCCCAGGTTCTCCCCGCGCATGAAGAGCCTGAGGGCGATGAGTTTCCTCAGGGTCTCCTCGACCACCGCGTGATTCCCGCCGGAGAGTAGGCTCGCCAGGTAGCCGATCGGCACCCTGAGCGTTTCCAGGGGCGGGATCGCGCCGTGTTCCAGCAGCTTGTGGGTGTCCCCCCAGATAGAGAGGACCGGTGAGAGGGACGGGATATAGTACGTCATCGGCATGGTCCTGAATTCAGGATGCAGCGGCAGGGCGAGCCGGAACTCCTGCACCAGGGCATAGATTGGCGAACGGGCAGCGCCCTCCAGCCATTGCTCGGAGACGCCGTTTTTCCTCGCTGCTTTGCGCACCTCGGGGTCCGCCGGGTCAAGAAGGAGCTCTCGCTGTGCCTCGACCAGCTGATCGTCCTTCTTAAGCAAAGCCGCCTCGACCAGGTCGGCGTCATACAAAAGAACGCCGACGTAGCGTATCTTCCCCACGCAGCTGTGGGCGCAGGCGTTGCACTGCCCCGTTTCCACCCGGGGGTAGCAGAAGATGCACTTCTCGGCCTTGCCGCTTTGCCAGTTGAAGTACACCTTTTTGTAAGGGCAGGCACTGACGCAAAAGCGCCACCCCTTGCAGACGTTTTGATCCACCAGCACGATGCCGTCCTCGCCGCGCTTGTAGAGCGCGCGCGAGGGGCAGGATGCCACGCAGGCCGGGTTCAGGCAGTGGTTGCAGATGCGCGGCAGGTACTGCATGAACATGGTGTCGTAGGCGTCGACCACCTGGCGCTCCACGAGATTCGGGTCTTTTGCCGCATAGATCTGCGAGCCGGAAAGGTCATCGTCCCAGTTGGGTCCCCCCTGGATCTCCTCTATCCTTGCCCCGGAAACCTGGGAAAAGGCCTCCGCGACCGGTTGGTCGTCCGTGGCCGGAGCGCCGGTCAGGTTGGCGTAATCGAAGTCGAAAGGGTCGTAGTAATCCTCGATCTTCGGCAGGTAGGGCTGGAAGAAGAGGCTCATGAGGGTCCCTCCCTTGCCCATCGACTTCAGTTTGAGAGCGTGGGCGTCCGCCTGCCAGCCGCCGCGGTAGCGTTCCTGGTCCTCCCAGTTGCGCGGGTAGCCGACCCCCGGCCTGGTCTCGACATTGTTCCACCACATGTACTCGGCGCCCTTTCTGTCGGTCCAGATATTCTTGCAGGAGATGGAGCAGGTGTGGCAGCCGATGCACTTGTCCAGGTTGAAGATCATGACTAGCTGAGCTCGTACGTCCATAATTGCGGCTCCTTCGGCAAATGGGGCGAGGATTTTTTGGCTTAGGGCGGAATCCCAACCTTCCCCCAAAGATTTGTCTCATCCGTGTTCCTTCAGCTTCCTCACCACGACATAGCAGTCGCGGTTCACGCCGGTCGGGCCCCAGTAGTTGAAGTAGAAGCTGAACTGGGCGTAGCCGCCCAGCATGAGCGTCGGCTTGAGCCGGATGCGGGTGAGGCTGTTGTGCACCCCGCCGCGCTTGCCGGTCTTCCTCGATTTCTTGATGTTCAGGGTGCGCTCCGGCGCGTGGTACATGATCGCCGCCCCCTTGGGAATGCGGCACGACACGATGGAGCGGCAGACCACGACGCCGTTTGAGTTGTACACCTCGATCGCCTCGTTGTCCGCGATGCCAGCCCCCTCCGCGTCCAGGTGGTTGATCCAGAGCGCCTGGCCGCCCCGGGAAAGGGTGAGCATCCTCAGGTTGTCGCTGTAGGTGGAGTGGATGCCCCACTTGCCGTGCGGGGTGAGGAAGTTCAGCACGAGCCCGGTGTCGCCCTCGGTCTCGTCCAGCAGGGCCGGGTCCAGCTTCGCCTTGAAGGTGGGGAGCCCCTCGCCGAAGGCGCCGTAGTACGGATGGTCCAGGTAGATCGATTGCCGCCCCGTCAGCGTGCGCCAGGGGACGCCGTGC
>TBL_comb47_HYPODRAFT_10002923_pt1 | contig 20662 bp, 15 predicted proteins | sample TroBogypolimnion_40_FD_10682 | JGI IMG/M metagenome (IMG submission 10682) | reverse complement strand
CGGCGGTGGTGCTGCCCGTCGGCGGTATTCTCGCCTTAACGTTCCCCCCTTCCAATAACCCGCTGGCCTCGGACCAACTCGTGGGCAACATCAGCGTCCTGGCCGGTGAGAATATCCTGTTTGGATGCGGCGCCCTGACTGAAACGGCTTTGAACCACACTTTTAACAGCAGGGCCTCCGTCCTGCTCCAGGCTGGCGGGATCATTGCCTTGGGCTCAACGAATTGTGTCGGCGTCGCGGTTGACGGCACACTTACCGCCCGATCCGGGAGCTCGCCAGGCTTTCTCAATGCCTACGTGAGTCCGGCCGACATCGCGGCTGTCGCGGGCAGCACCGTGCAGTTTTCCGTGTACGCCACCGGCATAGCGCCGTTCGCTTATCAGTGGTTCAAGGAAGGCGCGACCCTGGCGGGTGCCACCGATGCCGTGCTCTCCCTGTCTGACATTCAGCGCGCCGACGCGGGGCGTTACTCCGTCGTGGTATCGAATCTCGCAGGCACGGTAATGAACTGCGTTCAACTCCGCGTCTTGGTGCCGCAGCTCTTGAGCGCGACCCTCGTGCCAACCAATCAGACCCTCACCGTTTCGTTCAACGATGCCAGTGGCGGCCTGCTCACGGCGCAGGACATCGCCAGCTTCGTGGTCCAAACGAGCACCAACCTGGTCGATTGGACCTCCGCCAAGCTGCCCCTTTCCACCAACGATAGCGGCGGACTGTGGTTCCAGCTCCCCGTTCCCTCCGATCCCGGCTCCGGCTTCTATCGCGTTCTTTCCCAGTGACCATCCCCGAAGCACCGGTCGGTGGCTCCTCGTCTTTCGCTGGCTGCGAGATGACTGCCCCCTGGTCTTACGTGGCCACGACCGGCCCAGGGCTGTAAGCGGATCGCGACTCCGGAGGCCTGGTGGGCGCTGAGGTCTTCGGGATCAATTATTCTGGCGGTAGGGAGCGTCCCAAATGACATCGGGGAGCAACGGCTCGTATTCCCCGCCGGTGGACCGATTGTTCTGAAGATAGGAAGTCTTGAAGTAGGCGCCGTGACCATCCAGGAAACTGAGGATGGTGCCTTTGTCATGGCGGGAGGCCACGCTGTTTTGCCGGTCCCCCGGGTTGACCGAATTGTATTCCGGATGCAGGTTGACTACTTCGGTGACCGGGTCGAACACCTGGTCGAACATAAACACGGTGGCGCTGGTCTTGGCAAACGAGCTCATTTTCGGCATCGCGGGATAGATGTAGGAATTACCGCCATCTTCACCGTTGGAACCCGATGAGCGTTTGAGGTCGCAGTTCATAGCGTAGGAGAAGAAGCCAGTGCCACCAGGAATGCCATTGGGTGAATTGTCCGCGGCGGCGAGCTTGCCGTTGTTGATGGTATCAGGGGACATGGTGGCGCTCGGGCATTCCCATATCTGCCCGATCCCGTTCCCCGGGAACGGCATGTATAGGGTGCTCTTGGCGGCGGTGGCACCCCGGGCTGCGTTAAGATTGTTGACATAGTAGGCCAGTGGCTTTTCTGCCACCGCTGGCGCCAGGACCGTGAACCAGGCGTACGGATCCTCAGGCCTTCCGCTCAGCGCTCCGCCCGGTTGGACGGTAGGTCCACACCAATCCGGACCGCCCTGCAAGTCCGACGAGCAGAAACCGTCGCACGCCAAGGCGTCGGCGTTGTCGGTGGCATAAATCTGACCCGCTAAACCCCATTGCCGGAGGTTGGAAACGCAACGTGCTCTTTTTGCTTTTTCTTTGGCCCGCGTCAGCGCCGGAAGCAAGAGCGCCGCCAGGATCGCGATGATGGCGATGACGACCAACAGTTCGATAAGGGTGAACGCACCCGCCCGGCGGGCGGATGCGTTGACCTTCGCAATTTGCCTTTTGGCCACTTTTCCGCTCATGGAGAACTAGGGAATAGTCACCCGGTAGAACTTGGCAGCATTGTTAGTGCTGATGGTCTGACCGTAAGTCCCGTTGGTGGGGTAGTAGGTCAGACTAGGAGCCTCATTCTTCCAGGGACCGTTGAGGTTGGTGGCGCTGTACACGCTATAGGTGGACCCCGTGACCGGCGACCAGTTCACCGTGGCCGTCTTGCCCGTGGCGCCCATGGAAAGGTCGAACGGCGGCGGGTTGGTGGCGACGTAATCTTCATACCGCGAAGGAATCACTTCCGTATAGGAAGGGCTTCCGCCGTAAGGCATGAACACGCCGGTTAACTGGTCGCAATGGGTGGGGATCGGCTTGTAACTAAAGGGATTCGCCGACAGGAAAGAACCGTCGGGTTTGTGGTAATTATAGGTGGGTTGAAAGATCTCCATCATCTTGTTGTTCGTGGCGGCGTCATAAGGCGCGCCCACGGTCATGTAGAGGATGCAGTAGCTGTTGCTGGTGAAGACGCCCCCGGCGCCCGAGTAAGCCCCGCCGCTACTAGTACCGGAACCAAAAGGACCGCCGGTCGCGTTCCCGTAAAGGTAAACGTTGGTTAAAGTAACCAAAGAATCGGTGAAATGCAAGGCATTACCGCCAATGGGGTTGGCCACAAAATCAGCGAAGTAGGGATTGCCCAGGAAGGGAGTAATGGCAATCGGGGGAACCACGTTGGTGACAATCGCGCTCGCCGTTGTGGGAGCCAGTTCCAATCCGCTATGATACACTTCCAGCACGCCGCTGACGGTCACACAGGTGCCAATGGGCGGTGCGGGAGGCCCGTAGATGCCGCTCGCGGTCTTGGCCAGAAACACCTCGACGCCGTAGCCATTGGTATCCTGCATAAAGAATTCATCATAGCTGCTTCCGTAACCCCGGTAAACACTGACGTAGCCAGTAACGGTCACGTTGTTCGTGTTGATGTAAACGGTTCCCCCCGGGTTGGCGGCAATCTGGCTGGCGCTGGCGCTCAGATAGGCGTGAAGTTGTTGGATGGTGGCGACCAACGGAGGAACTTCAACGAGTGTGTTGGTGGGGCCGAAGGCGGCGGATCCCCCGTTCACCGGGTTGGACGCCACTACATAATATTGCCCGCCGTAAGTGTAGTCCGCGAGGCTCAAGGTGATCGTGGGGCCGGTCTGGCCGGGCAGAGCCACGAAGACGGCAGTGGCATTGGTAGACTTGAAATACCACTGATAGGCGATCGGGCCGGTGCCGGAAGCGACGTTGGTGAAAGTAGCCGGGACGAACAGGTTGTTGGTCAATTTCACCGCCGTGACGCTGGGGTCGAAGAAAACGGCTGTGGGTGTTGTGTTGACGGTCTCCACTGCGGTGGCGCTCGTGGCCGTGAGGCCGTTGGCGTCGGTTGCGATTACGTAGTAGCCGTCGGTGGCAGTCAAGTTATTCAGCACCAGGATGTTGCTGCTGGAACCGATCAGATTCACCCCGTCGTCCACGAGCCTTCCCGTAGTCGCCGAATACCACTGATAGGCAACATCCGAGCCAGCCGCCACCGAATAAAACACCGCGCTGTTGCCCGCATAAGCGCTACCGGAAGCGGGCTGGACTCCAAACACCGGCGCGGCGGGCACGGTGTAGACATCCGCGAAGGTCGTGCCCACGACCACGTTGCTGATCGCGGCATTAATATAAGGGCTGAAGCTGATGCTGGTGACCTCGATGTTGCCGCGAGCGGCGTTGACGGGGATGTCGGTGCCATACACAAACCCGGAACCTTCGGGGTCTCCGTTGATCAAGTTGTCGTAATCCGCAGGGGAAGGGTTGATCATGAGGTTCGCGCCCTCGGTGGTAGAACCGACCGCAGTGTCATAGGCAATGACCACCTCATACGTGACGTTGGTGCAAAGGTCCTCGGGGTAAGTCACCGGCTGCTGCAGGTTGGAGAAGGAAACGGAAAAGTTGGCGATGCTCAGCCGGAATGTGCCGGGCACCACGACGCCGTGTGTGTCGATGAAGACGTTGCAACAGGTGTTGTTGTTAGTGCTGATAAATTGGCAGAAATAGGCGCCGCTGTAGTCGTTGAAGGTGGGCAACTTGCTGACATTGAGAGTGAAGCTCGCATAAACCATCGTCCCGTTGGTTGCAGCGTAAAAGCCGATGACCGGGGCGGCGATGGAATCCGTATTCGTGGATGTCATGTAAATGACGTTGTTGGTGACGACGGTGTCGTTGGCGGGGGTGGGCGGGGAGTAAACGTACCACGAACCCTGGCCCGCGATTGGGCCGTTGGTGTATGAGTAGTTTGACGAGTCATAGAGCACCGCTGCTCGCAGCGGCGCTGCCGCCAAGGTGAGCGCTAACACCGACAAGATCCGTTTCATGGTATTTTTGTGCATTTGATTTTAAGCATCTGCTTTTACTTTGAAGGAACATTGTCTCAGTCGGCTGTCACACGACGGCGGAGCGCCGGTGACATTTCTGCGACGTTTCATTGGGGACGTGCCGCCATTATCGCTGGTTCAAAGCAGAGAGTCAGGCACCTCCGGCAAAGCCGGGGGATCTCCTGTTACTGTCATATTCTGCCTGACGCTTGCGGGCCTCGCGCGCCACGCAGCCCGGCAGGGCTGTGGTGACGCCAAAGGCGACTTTGAGACCAACCCAGGCGAACGCCCTGGGATACCGGTTTAGCGGGGGCAGGTCCGCGCATAATTCGGATGGATTAGGTGTAGGGCGTGGCCCACGGGGCGTCAATGGTTTTCCCCGCGCCAGGGCGGACGACCGACGGTGCGAGGCAGGACCGGCTTTTCAACGGACTCTCCCGGTCCGTGGCAAGCTGTTGAAACGGCCCGGTGGTCCGTTGATTGCTCTGGCACCGCGCTGAAGCGGCGGTTTTAATAAGACACCCTCCGGCGTCTTCCGGTCGCACTCCGGCAGTTCATCCGCACCCGGCCCCGCCCCTCAGCGGTAAATATCCACCAGGAAGATCACCGCCGGGTTGCGGCCGGTGTTGAGGATCGCGTGGGGCACGTCGGCGCGGTAGCTGGCGGAATCGCCGGGGTGCAGCGTCTCCACGTCGCCGGCGGATTCCACCCGCACAGCGCCCTTCTGGACGGTCAGGAACTCGCGCGTGCCCTCGAAATGCGCCGAGCTGCGCAGCGCCCCGCCGGGCTGCAACGTCACCTCGTAAAACTCGACGTCCTTCTCCAGGTGCAACGGCGAGAGCGTGCGGATTTGGCAATCCTTGTCTGAGCGGTAATGGAAGGCGCGGTCGCCGGCCCGGATGACATCCACGCAGGACGTGGCGCCGGGAGCCTCGACCAATTGGCCGAGCGACATGCCGAAGGCCTGGGCGATGCGGAACATCACCACCAAGGTCGGGTTGGCCTGGTTGCGCTCGATCTGGCTCAGCATCGATCGGCTCACGCCGCAGGCCTTCGACAACGCGTCCAGCGACCAGCCGCGCTCGCCGCGCAGATCCTTGATCCGCCGGCAGAGATGGTCGCTGATGACCTCGGCCGCCGGGTCGGCGCCGGGCCGGGCCGCCACGGCCGCGGGGTCGGGAGGGTTGATCATAGCTTGTTCACGATAGTGGAAAATAGTTCTTGTATATTGTACGTGGTGTTCTATTATATCGAACGTGATTCCGACATAGCGGATGTTAGGCCGGAGTTCACGCCGGGGCAAACAGTTATTTTGACCCGGGCGGCAAGCCGGAAAGAACAAAAACATGAAAGCATTGGTTAAGCGAAAATCCGAGCCGGGACTATGGCTCGAGGACGTGCCGGAACCGGAGATCGGTTTGAACGATGTGTTGATCCGGGTGGACCGGACGGGCATCTGCGGGACGGACCTGCATATCTATAAATGGGACGCCTGGGCGCAACGGACCATCCCCGTGCCCATGGTGGTCGGCCACGAGTTTGTGGGGGAGATTGTGGAGGTCGGGTCGAACGTGAAGGATTTCTTTCCCGGCCAGGTGGTGAGCGGGGAAGGGCATGTGGTCTGCGGGCGTTGCCGGAATTGCCTGGCGGGGCGGCGTCATCTGTGCGCCGACACCAAGGGTGTGGGCGTCAACCGCCCGGGGGCCTTCGCCGAATACCTCTCGCTGCCCATGTCCAATGTGTGGGTGCATGCCCCGGGGATTGACCCGGACGTGGCTTCCATCTTTGACCCATTCGGTAACGCGGTGCACACGGCCCTGTCGTTTCCGGTGCTGGGCGAGGACGTGCTGGTGACCGGCGCCGGGCCGATCGGCATCATGGCTGCGGCCGTGGCCCGTCACGCCGGCGCGCGCTACGTCGTGATTACCGACGTGAACGATGACCGCCTGGAACTGGCGCGCAAGATGGGCGTCACCCTGGCCATCAACCCGCTCAAACGCAAGCTCAAGGATGTCCAGAAAGAACTGGGCATGCAGGAGGGTTTCGACGTCGGCCTCGAAATGTCCGGCAACGATTCGGCCTTTCGCGACATGCTCGCCAACATGAGTCACGGCGGCAAGATCGCCATGCTCGGCATCCCGGAAAAGGAAATTGCCATCGACTGGAACCTGGTGGTGTTTTCCATGCTGACCATCAAGGGCATCTACGGACGCGAGATGTACGAGACCTGGTACAAGATGACCGTGATGCTGCAAAGCGGCCTGGATATCCGGCCGATCATCACCCATCGTTACCACTTCACCGAATTCCAAAAGGGCTTTGATGCCATGCTCTCAGGCAAATCCGGCAAGGTGGTCCTTTCCTGGAAAGGGTAACCCGGTAGCCGCCGCCGGGAGGCCGACGCAGCCAAGACCTTCCGGTAGCCGGCGGCAGCTCAATAAGACGGGGGCTTCAGCCCGGTGCCAGCGCGTGCCAGCCAATCGCAAGCGGTGGCAACGGCTCCCGGGGCGTCGGGCCCCGTCACACCGGGCCGAAGCGCCGGTTAATGAGGGCGACTCCCCAGGTGGATTACCTCTCCAGGTGAGCGCCGAGCGGAAACGGGCTTCCAGCCCGGCGAATTCCGGCTATGATGCGAGCGATGAAACCAATCTTTCTCAGTGTCCTGCTGGTCGTTCTGGCCCTGGCGATGCCGGCCTGGGCTTCGGATTATGCCGTCGTGGTCTCGCAAAGCACGCGGGCCAAGGCGGACTGGAACCAGGTCGTCTCCGCCCTCGTCGAAAAACATCATGCGAGCGTCGTGACCTTCGATCGATCCGTCGACGAGGCGCTGCCCGAGCTGCGGCGCCAGTTTCCGCGGTTTGTCGCCTTCGTGGCGACACCCGCCGAGGCCGGGCGTGACTTCGTGGCGCGGGTTCACCGGCTGACGCGGCGTTTTGACGATGATCCCTACACGGACTGTTTCTGGGGCATAGTGACCGGCTACGACGCGGCGGCGGCCCTCCGCATCGCGCGCCTGAGCGAACCGCTCACCATTCACAAAGCCGCCTCCGGAACCGAGATACCGCTGGCGAACTTCGAATCGGGGACCTGGTTTTCGGAGGTGCAGAAAAACCGCATGGAGCGCAAGGAGCCCGGGAAGCAGCCCGTGGCGATGAAGGGCCCCGACGACACGACCAAGGCGATTGCCGAACTGCTGAGCGACTATCACGCCGACCTGTTCGTCACGTCCGGCCATGCGACCGAGCACGATTGGCAGATCGGCTACAGCTATCGCAATGGCTCGTTCCGCTGCGAGCAGGGCCAGTTGTTTGGGCGGGACGCGGCGGGCGCCCGCTTTCCCATCGCTTCGCCGAACCCCAAAGTCTTCCTGCCCATCGGCAACTGCCTGATGGGCCACGTCGATGGCCCGGACGCCATGGCCCTGGCCTACATGAACAGCGGCGGGGTCAGCCAGATGCTCGGCTACACGGTGACCACCTGGTATGGTTACGCCGGCTGGGGCTGCCTGGATTACTTCATCGAGCAACCGGGCCGCTATACGTTCACCGAAGCGGTCTTCGCCAATGAGCACGCGCTGATTCACCGGCTGGCCACCTATTTCCCCGACCTGCTCGCGGCCGAGATCACCGAATCGGGACGCGCCTCCACCAATATTGTCGTCAGCGCCAAAGCCAAGGCCGCCGGGCTGACGCAACAGGATGGCTTGGGCCTGCTCTATGACCGCGACACGCTCGCCTTTTATGGCGACCCGGCCTGGGAGGCCCGGCTCGCGCCGATGCCCCTGGCCTGGAACCAAACCCTCAGTGAGACCAATGCCCTCTGGACCTTTACCGTCCGGGCCAACCTCGGCGCGGGCAGCTTCGAGGCCGTCAACCGGAACGGCTCTCAGCGCGGGGGCCGTCCGATCCTCCAATATTTGCCGCGGCGGATCCAAGCCGCCCAGGTGATCGAAGGGGCGGACCTCGACCCGGTGATCACCGACGACTTTATCCTGGTCCCCAACCCCGGCCAAAGCCAGCCGGGCCGGGTCTATCGCGTCGTGTTCCGCGCGGACCCCGTCCGCTGACCCCGTTTTCCCGATGTCTGCGATCCCGGTCCCCTCGCCTCAACTTCAGTTGTTCCTCGAACACTTCGGCATCGCCGTGGCGGCCATCACCGGAGTGCTCGCGGCGCGGGGAAAGCAGGTCGACCTCTTCGGCGTCATCGTGCTGGCGTTGGTCACCTCCTTCGGTGGTGGCTCGGTTCGCGACCTCATGGTGGGCGATCTGCCGGTCGTCTGGCTGCGTAGTCCGGAGTACCTTTTGAACGCCACCGTCACGGCCGTGCTCGCCTTTTTTATCGCCCGGGTCTGGCGCCTGCCCCGGCAGGTGCTGCTGGTGGCAGACGCGTTCGCCCTGGCCCTGTTCACCTTGATCGGCGCGCGCAAGGGCGTGCTCTTGGGGTTCTCCGCCCCGGTCACCATCCTGCTCGGGGTGATCACCGGCGTCGCGGGCGGCATCCTGCGGGATGTCCTGTTGGGCGAAGTTCCGCTCGTGTTCCAACCCAAAATCCATCTCTACGCCACCGCCGCGATGGCCGGCGCGGCCGTTTTCACCGGCCTGGTCCGCGGGCGCTTCGCCGAATCGATCGCCACGCCCATCGGGATCGGTCTCATCCTGGCGCTGCGCCTGGGGGCCATCCACTGGCGCGTGACGCTACCGGTCTATGAACCCCGGGAAGATCCCGCCCCGCCGCCGGGCAGGCCGAATTTAAACCCCACGCACCCTGACTTATGAATGACTCGATCAAACAGCACATCGTCCAGCAACTCGACAACATCCGTGCCGCGGGCACCTACAAACGCGAGCGGATCATCACCACGCCCCAAAACGCCCGCATCCGCGTGGCCGGCGGCGAGCCGGTGCTCAACTTTTGCGCCAACAACTACCTGGGCCTGGCCGAGCACCCCGCTGTCATCCAGGCCGCCCAGCAAGCCCTCGAGCGCTGGGGGTACGGTCTGTCCTCCGTCCGCTTCATCTGCGGCACCCAGAGCCTCCACAAGGAACTCGAAGCCCGGATCAGCCAATTCCTGGGCACCGAGGACACCATCCTCTACGGATCCTGCTTCGATGCCAACGGCGGGCTGTTCGAAACCGTGCTCGGCGCCGAGGACGCCATCATCTCCGACGAGTTGAACCACGCCAGCATCATCGACGGCATCCGCCTCTGCAAAGCCGCGCGCTTCCGCTACCTGAACAACAATATGGCCGACCTGGAGGCCCGCCTCCAGGAAGCGGCCGGCGCCCGCTTCAAGATGGTGGCCACCGACGGCGTGTTTTCCATGGACGGCTACATTGCTAACCTCCCCGGGATTTGTGACCTGGCCGAAAAACACGGGGCGCTGGTGATGGTGGATGACTCGCACGCCGTCGGGTTCATGGGCCGCACCGGTCGCGGCACTCCTGAGTACCACCAGGTCATGGGCCGTATCGACCTGATCACGGGGACGCTGGGCAAGGCGCTGGGCGGCGCCAGCGGCGGCTACACCAGTGGACGCAAGGAACTCATCGAGTTACTGCGCCAGCGCTCCCGCCCGTATCTCTTCTCGAACACCCTCGCCCCCGCCATCGCCGGCGCCTCTCTCAAGGTCCTTGAATTGCTGAGCGCATCCACCGCCCTGCGCGACCAACTCGAAGCCAACACCGCCTTTTTCCGCGCCGAAATGACCCGTCGGGGCTTTAACATCCTCCCCGGCACACATCCCATCTGCCCCATCATGCTTGGCGACGCGTCCCTGGCGACGCGCTTCGCCGATGCCATGCTCGCGCGCGGCATTTATGTGATCGGCTTCTCCTATCCGGTCGTGCCCCAGGGCAAGGCCCGCATCCGCACCCAGATCTCCGCGGCCCACTCGCGCCAGGACCTGGAATTCGCCATTGAAGCCTTCACCGCCGTAAAGCGCGAGTTGGGGGTCTAGCCGCCGTTCATTCGTCGTTGCTCAAGGCCAAGACCACGCCAACATCCTGTTTCCGAAATGGCTGCCAAAACGCCCGGATATTTCCTTTGTGCCTTCAGCCTGCTGTCCCTCCTCCTCCCTGCGGCGAAGGCGCAGATCTATTCCCTGGGCACCACGAACGTCCTGGAGGGGCCCGCGGCGGGCAGCGACAGCGTGATCCTGGCGGTGACGCCCGCGAATGCCGCCTGGACCACCGACACGAAGGCCGGCTGGCTGCAATGGAGCGCGGTCCATCAAAGCGGCACGGGCAGCGCCAACGTGGTTTTCACCTTCGCCGCCAATGCCGGAGCGACGCGCACTGGCACGCTCACCCTTGCCGGCCAGACGCTCGCGGTCACCCAGGCCGGCGCCACCTACGCCGCCATCACCAACGTCACCGCCCTGGTGTCCTCGGGGCTGAACCAACCCGACGGCGTGGCGGTGGATCGCGCGGGCAATGTCTATATCGCCGACACCTTCAACAACGCGATCAAAGAGTGGTTGGTCACCAGCAACACGGTCACAACGCTGGTGTCCACGGGCCTGAATCAGCCCTTCGGCGTGGCGGTGGACGCGGACGGCAACGTCTATTTCTCCGACCTCGGCCACAACGCGATCAAGGAATGGTCGCCGGCGAGCAACACCGTCACCTCGTTGGTATCCTCGGGGCTGTTCAGTCCCGATGGCGTGGCGCTGGATGATGCGGGCAATATCTATATCGCCGACACCTTCCACAGCTTGATCAAGCAGTGGACGATGACCAGCAACACCCTCACTACCTTGGTGTCCTCCAATTTGTATCGTCCCGGGGGCGTGGCGGTGGACCACGCCGGCAACGTCTATATCGCCAACACCTTCACCAATGCGATCCAGGAATGGTCCCCGGCCAGCAACACGCTCACGACCCTGGTCTCCGCGGGCTTGAATTACCCCTATGGCGTGGCGGTGGATGGCGGGGGCAATGTCTTCATCGCAGGCGGCGCCGAAAATGTGGTCAAAAAGTGGTCGGCCGCCAGTAGCACCGTCTCGACACAGGCCTGGACCGGCTTGAGTTATCCCCAAGCGGTTGCGGTGGACAGCGCGGGCAATCTCTACCTCGCCGACAGCTTCTTCGATAGTTCGTTCACCAACGCGATAAAGGAACTGCCCCATGCTTTCGTGGATCCCCGGACCAGGGTGGAAAACGGCCTGGCCGGCAGCGATGCCCTGCCTGGGGTGTTGCCGGCGACCGCGAACCTGACCGGGCCGTTCGTGCCGGCCAGCGACTCGGAATGGCTGACCATCACCGGCGTCACCAACGGCGTGGTAAGCTTTGCCTTCACCGCGAACACCACGGGCGCCAGCCGCCCGGCCCATATCACCTTGCTCGGCCAGGCCATTCTCGTCATCCAGGCTCCGGCAACGCCACCCTTTCTGACCGGGTTCACCATCCTGGGCAACGGTTCCTTCCAGTTCGGTTTCACCAACCATCCCGGCGCGGCTTTTACGGTCCTCGCCACCACCAACCTGCGGTTGCCGCTGACCAACTGGACGGTGTTGGGCGCCCCCACCAATGACGGTGCCGGCCAATGTTGGTTCACCGACCCGACAGTAGCGCAGGGCGGCCCGCGTTTTTACCGCGTTCGTTCGCCGTGAAACGCTGAGCCGCGCCGACTTTTTTCGCCCCACGTCGTAAATTGTCGGTTAGGTTCCGGCAGGTCGTGGAACAGCATAGGCAAAGGGGCGTTCTGCCGCCAGAGGAGGCGGTGGGTGCCAGTGAAACGAAGCGATGGAACGGCAGCAACAATTGATGGCGGAGTTCGTGGCCACACGCCACGCGTTGTTCGCTTTCCTTTACGGCTTCACCCGGAACCCGCATGATGCCGAAGATCTCTTCCAGGAGGTTTGGGTCCGGTTTTCCCGCGCGCTGGCCGAGGGGACCGAGATCCAGGACCAGGCCAAGTGGTGCCGCGGCACGGCCCGCAACCTGCTGTTGCATCACTGGCGGGACCGCCGCCAGGACGCCGTGCCCGCCGACCCCGCGTTGCTCGACCTGGTCGAGCAGGCCTTCGAGGAGCAAACGGCCAACCAAGATCGCTGGCGGGCCCGCCAGGAGGCGCTGACCCAATGCCTCGAGGAATTGCCGGACCGTTCCCGCCAACTCCTGCGGCTTAAGTACGAAGAGGCGCTCTCGGCGGAGCAAGTGGCCGATCGCCTCCGTCAGACGGCCGCCGCCGTGTTGATGGCCCTCTCGCGCCTGCGCAAGGCCTTGCGTGAATGCGCCCAAAAGAAACTCAAAACGGAGGGGCTCGAGCCATGAACCGCCTCGCCGAACTCCTCGCCCGATGGGACGCCGGGCAACTTTCCCCCGCCGACCAGGAGGAGCTCAAGCAACTCCTCGGCTCCCCCGAGGCCCGCGCGGAGTTGGTGGACGATTGGCGGTTGACGGAGACCATCTTCGACAGCTTCCACACCCAGGCAACGACCGTCCCAGCCGCCGCGCCCTCCCGGGTCGTGCCCCGCTCCGCCGCCCTCGGTGCGCGTCCGGTGAGCGCTCGGCGGTTCCGTTGGGTGGTCTGGAGAGAAATCCATCTGACCCTGGGTCGGGCCTTCGCCTTTGGGGCGGCCGCCTGCCTGGCCTTCGCCGGCCTTTGGTTCTATTTCCAGAAAGCCACCGTCGCCAGTCTCTCGGAGGCGCGCTCCGGCGTCATGGTCTCGCGACGGGGACAGACCCTGCCGGCGACCGCCGGGCAGCCCCTTTACGCCGGGGATGCCGTCATCGTGTCCGCGACCGGGGCGGCCACGGTGGTCTGGCCCGGCGAATCGTCCGCCCTCCTGCTCGCCGCCGGGGCGAAACTGGAGCTTTCCAACCCGATGTTCGGCAAGCGGTTGGCGCTCCATACCGGCGCACTCGAAGCTTCCGTCGCGCCGCAATCTCACTTCCGGCCTATGACACTTCTCACGCCGCAGGCGGAGGCGCGGGTGGTGGGCACCCGTTTTTTCCTCACGGCCACCAACGCGGCCACGCGGTTGGAAGTGCTCCAGGGCGCCGTCCGGCTCCGCAAGACCCACCCCACTGCGTCCGACCCGCAGGCCGAGGTTTTGGTCCATGCCGGCCATGCCGCGACCGCTTCGGCGGCCGTCCCGCTGGGGATCGACTGGCTCACCGGCTTCTTGTCGAGTGACGCCTGGACCGCGCCCACCGGAGTTCCCTTGAGCGACGCCCCCACCCTGGGCGTTCCGCTCCCCGAACCGGCGGCGGTTATCCCTCCCGCCGCCGGTTCCAATATCGTCGAACGTTTGCGCGGTTACCTCCTGGCCCCCGCCACGGGTGAGTTTGTTTTCTGGATCGCCTCGCATCGCGGAGGCGCCCCCGTCGAACTCTGGTTCAGTCCCGACGCGAACCCGGCCCATAAGCGGCGCATCGCCTTCGAGACGCCCGCGGCAGTCAGCGGGGCCGGGCCGGGGAACTCCTCCTTGCAGTTGGATTTTCAGCGGGCGGCCACCCAGCAATCGCCGGCGCAGCCCCTGGAGCAAGGCCGGCGTTACTACCTGGAGATCTGGCACGCCGGGGCGGACCTCCGGAGCCTTGGCCTCGGTTGGCGTCTGCCCGGGCAGCCGGTTACGGACCAGCCTGCGATGGTCGACCTCAAGGCCCTCTGTCCCTTCATCGAAACCGTCGCGGAAGCCACGAGAAAGTGAGCCCAGTCTATGATCACCGATCTCTGCCTATCCACCACCGACCGTCCGGGGCTGGTTTCCAGGCCCAGGACTGGCGCCGCACCGGGCCGGAACCCGGATGCGAATCGAGTCGGTGCCGCTCGGCGCCGCGGGCCTCCCCTCCGGGGTGTCTCGGTGACCGCCGCCACGGATCGGGCGTGCCCGCTCGTCGTGGCTCCGGCCCCGACGGTTTCCAACCGGTACGCCCCTCCCACGGCCGAGGGCATCGATGGCGGCGGCGATTTCATCCTTCGCCTCTACCTGCGCGATCTCGGGCGCGCCCGGCCCGCCGGGAACCTGGGGAGCAGTCCCGAGCACCTCGTCCTCGACCAACTGCCTCGGGTGGTCCGTATCGCTTTTGATTATCAGGGTTTCGGGCTGCCGCTGGGGGATTTGATCAACGAAGGCAACCTCGGGCTCATGCGGGCGGCCGAGTTGTTCGACCCCTCGCGCAACGTGCGGTTCTCCTATTACGCGAAGCCGTGGATCCGAGTCCAGATGCAGCGGGCGCTCAGTTACCAGGCCTCGCCGGTGAGCCTGCCGGCCGATTATTCCTGGCGTCATGGCCAGGTCCTCGGCGCTGAGGAACGGCTCACCGTCACGCTGAACCGGTCGCCCGACGACGCTGAACTCGGCCAGGAATGCGGCCTCCAGCCCTGCGCCGTTCGCCGCCTCCGCTCGACGCCCACCCCGTCCTTTGTGCCCTTGGAGAACCCCTGGCCGGGGACGGAATCAGGGCTCACGCTCGAAGAGGTCCTCCCCGACGAAACCACCCCGGCGCCCGATGGCGAAGCCATTCGCGGCAGCGACCGTGAGTTCATCGAGTCCCTCATGATCGCCCTGACGCCCGCCGAAAGAACCACCATCCGCCTCCGTTTTGGCTTGGATGACGGCGAAGGGCGCACCCTGGAAGCGGTGGGCCAATCGTTAGGCTCCGGACGCCAAGGGGCGCACCGCCTGGAGAAGTCCGCCCTGGCCAAATTGCGCGCTCGAGCTCAGGGGTTGGGGGTGGGCTGGAATGGCCGGTCGGAAGGAACCCCCAAAGTTCCCTCCGGGCAGCGGTGGAACGCTGCCCTGTCGGACATGATTTAGGGCGACGTTCACGCGTCGCCCTAAACCACTGGCTGCCCGTTACGGGCTAGGCTACGGTCACTTCAGGGCTGAGGTAAACGTCCTGAATGGCATTGAGCAATTCGACGCCTTCCTTCAAGGGGCGTTGGAAGGCCTTGCGGCCGGAGATGAGGCCCATGCCGCCGGCGCGCTTGTTCACCACGGCGGTCGCCACGGCGTTGGCCAGGTCGGCCGCGCCTTTGGATTCGCCGCCGCTGTTAATGAGGCCGGCGCGGCCCATGTAGCAATTGGCCACCTGGTAGCGGCACAGGTCGATCGGGTGGTCGGTGGTCAACTCCGTGTACACCCGTTCATCGGTCTTGCCATAGCTGACGCCGCCCGTGTTCAGGGCTTTGAACCCGCCGTTATTCTCCGGCAGCTTTTGTTTGATGATGTCCGCCTGGAGCGTCACGCCCAGGTGGTTGGCCTGGCCGGTGAGGTCGGCGGCCACGTGGTAGTCCTTGTCCTTCTTGAAGGCGCTGTTGCGCAGGTAGCACCAAAGCACCGTGGCCAGGCCCAGTTCGTGCGCCTGGGCGAACGCCTGCGCCACTTCCACGATCTGCCGCCCGCTCGGGTCCGACCCAAAATAAATCGTCGCCCCCACCGCCGCGGCGCCCATATCGGCTGCCTGCTTCACGGTGCCGAACATGATCTGGTCGAACTTGTTCGGGTAAGTCATCAACTCGTTGTGGTTGATTTTGACCAGGAACGGAATCCGGTGCGCGTACTTGCGGGCCACCGATCCCAGGACGCCGTAGGTCGAGGCCACGGCATTACAGCCTCCTTCGATGGCCAGCTTGATGATGTTCTCGGAGTCGAAGTAGTCCGGGTTTTTGGCGAAGCTGGCTCCGCCGGAGTGCTCGATGCCCTGGTCGACGGGCAGGATGGAAACATACCCGGTGCCGCCGAGGCGGCCGTGGCCGAAGATGCGCTGGAGGTTGACCAGCACCCGGTTGTTGCGATCCGAGCCGGTGAACAGGCGGTCCACCGTGTCCGGACCCGGGAGGTGCAGCCGTTCCTTGGCAATTTTCGGTTGTTTGAAGTTCAGGAGGTATTCCGCCTTGTCACCCAGCAATTGTGCGATGGTTGTCATATATTTTCAGATTCTAGTTCAATGTCCAAAGCCGGCGCGCTCGCCGGGACCACACGCCAATAAGCGTGCCGGAGCCCGGTCTGACGACGGCGCCCGAATCATACCCCAACCCCCGGCGCTACGCCAGAAAATCAGCGCACCGGGAAAGGTCTCGGGCGGCGAAGACCTGGCAGGTGAACTCGGGCCATTCCCTCAGTGCCCCCTTTTAAGTGTGTTTGGCGCTGCTCAAAACTCCGCATTGCCCGGGGTGCGGGCGAAGGGGATCACATCGCGGATGTTGGGCACGCCGGTGAGGAACATGATCAGCCGCTCGAAGCCGAGCCCGAAGCCCGCGTGCGGCACGCTCCCGTAGCGCCGCAAGTCCGCATACCACCAGTAATCCTCGGGCTTGAGGTGGTGGAACTTCATGTTTTCGAGCAGTTGATCCAACCGCTCCTCGCGCTGCGCGCCGCCGATGACTTCCCCGATCCCAGGCACCAACACATCCATCGCCGTCACCGTCTTCCCGTCGTCGTTCCGCCGCATATAGAACGGCTTGATCTCGCGCGGGTAGTTGAACACCGTCACCGGCGACTTGAAATGCTCCTCGGTCAGGAAGCGTTCATGCTCGGACTGGAGATTTTGCCCGTACTCGACCGGGTACTCGAACTGCCGGCCTGAGTGCTTGAGGATCTCGACCGCGTCCGTGTAGGGCACGCGCACGAATGGACGCTCGACCACAAATTGGAGTCGCGCCGGCAGCCCCTTGTCCACGAACTTGGCGAATAGGGCCAGGTCCTCGGCGCAATGCGCCTGCACGTAGCGCGCCATGGCCTTGATGAACTCCTCCCCCAGATCCATGTCGCCCTGCAAATCGCAGAAGGCCATCTCCGGCTCGATCATCCAGAACTCCGCGGCATGCCGGGCGGTGTTCGAGTTCTCGGCCCGGAAGGTCGGGCCAAACGTGTAGATGTTGGAGAGCGCGCACGCGAAGGTCTCTCCCTCGAGTTGGCCGCTCACCGTCAGGTAGGCGCGTTTGCCGAAGAAATCCGTCTCGGGTTTCTCCTCGAGGTTGCCCTTGAGGGTCGTCACCCGGAACATCTCGCCCGCCCCTTCGCAATCACTGGCCGTGATGATCGGGGTGTGGACATAGACGAAATCGCGTTGTTGAAAGAACTCATGGACCGCGAAGGCCAGCCGGCTCCGCACCCGGAACACGGCCCCATAGAGATTCGAGCGCGGGCGCAGGTGCGCGATGGTGCGCAGAAACTCCGCGGTATGCCCCTTTTTCTGCAAGGGGTAGGACGCGTCGGCCAGGCCAACCACTTCCAGCCGCGACGCCCGCAACTCCCACTTCTGCCCCTGGGCCGGCGAGGGCACCAACGTCCCTTCCACCACGGCCGAAGCCCCGGTGGTGAGCTGATGCAGATGCTCGAAACCGGGGGTGGTGGCATCCACCACGATTTGCAGGTTCGCCAGGCAGGACCCGTCATTGAGCTCCAGGAACGAGAAGCCCTTGGCGTCCCGCCGTGTCCGGACCCAGCCCTTGGCCACCACCGTCGCCGCCGGTTCCGTGGCCGCCAGAATGTTCTTGATGAGTGTGTGCATGCGACAAACTTAAGCTTGAATCTTGGCCATTCGCCCGTTTTCCGCAAGCGTTTCCTCGCCGGATGGAGGGGTGAGCTGNCCCCANTGCCTNGTGAGCAGCCTCACGCTGGAGCCGTTGCCAGCCTGGACCACCCTCCCGGCCGCATTTGTCTTGCCGCGCCCTCCCGTTGTCTGCCCACTATCCCCCGACTTTTCGTCATGGGCGGCACTTGCGCAAACCTGTTGGTCGGCAGGGTGTCCCTTCCGGGGCACCTGCATCGCCGCGTCGCCCCCTCACTGCCCCTGCCCACCGCTCATGTTTGAACAAGCCTTCCGCAACATCGACGACATCCTCCGCAAAGAGGCCGGCTGCACCACCGAGCTGGACTACACCGAGCAATCCTCCTGGCTCCTGTTCCTGAAATACCTCGACGGCCTCGAAGCGGACAAAGCCACCGAGGCCGCCCTCGACGGCAAGAAATACACCCATATCCTCGACCAACCCTACCGCTGGGGGGACTTGGGCCGCGCCCAAGGACCTTGCCGGCAAACTCGACCACCACGCGGCCCTTATCGGCCGCGCCCTCCCCAGCCCCAACGGGGCGCCCCAATTCCAGCCCAGGGCAGCGCCCTGGGAACCTCGCCCAACGCAACATCCAAGCCCTGAAAGGGCGCGCCAACCTATGCCGCAATCCCTCGCGCGCTTGCACATCCATCTCGTCTTCACGGATCAAAACCCAAGGCGATGAATTCGCCTGGTTCGCCTGGCAGGCGGGATACGGTGCGTTCGCGGTCTCAGAGTCAAACGTCGCGGCCCTACGTGCATATATCGCCCGCCAACCCGAACACCACCACACGAAGTCCTTTCAAGCAGAGTACCGCGCCTTTCTCCACCGGCACCGGATCCCGTTCGATGAGCATTATGTATGGGACTAAGCCGCCCTTTCAGGGCGTGCGCTGGCGAAGCCAGCACCATTGTGGGTGGAAGTCCCACACGCCGAATTGGACTGTTCACGGCGTAAGAGGGCGTTCGCGCTGAGGTCGTGAGGCCAGGGCGTAAGCAGAACGTCATCGAACAGGCAGGCCGTAATGAAAGTGAACCACATACTATGAGCGTCGAAAGGGGCAAACCCACGAACCCGAGTCCCTGCCCTGTGGACGAAGGGTGCCAGCTACCGCTATCAAACAGTCAAAAGGCGGTGGACCGTGGCGGCGTTAGCGTGGACGGCATGTCTGGAAAGGGTGCTGGGGTAAACCAGGAGAGCTCCTCCCGCGCCGGACAACGGCGACCGACGGCCCAAGCGTTGAGCGAGGCCGCGCGGGCGGAGGGAGCAGTCGGAGTCTCCCGTAGTAGCGTCGAGCCGCCGGACAGCACAACCGGCGGGGAGCCAAGGGGAGGCACTTGTGCCAACGCGTTACTGAGCGACGAAGGAACCGAGGATGGCTGGGACCAACTCCTGACGGAGTGGAACCGGATAGTAACCCCGGAAAAGATTCGGAAGTTGCAACGGACGCTCTATCGGAAAGCAAAGGCGGAACCGAAGTATCGGTTCTACAGCCTGTATGGAGAGCTAAGTCGGCTGGACCTCCTGGACCATGCCCTAGTGCGGGTCAGCCACAATGGTGGGGCCGCCGGGGTGGATGGGGAGGAACTGGCCGAGGTCAATCGAGAGGAGAGGCGAGCGCACTGGTTGGCAGACCTGGCGGCGGAACTCAAAAGCCAGCGGTATCGGCCCAGTCCGGTACGGCGGGTGTACATTCCCAAAGGGGAAGGTAAGGTTCGGCCGCTGGGGATACCGACGGTCAAAGACCGGGTGGTGCAAGCGGCGGCCGTACTGGTGCTGCTGCCCATCTTCGAGGCCGATATGCATGGGCAGAGCTATGCGTATCGGCCGGGCCGCAACGCGCATCAGGCCATCGAGGAGATAGTCCGCTCGTATCGGAGCGGGCGCACCGAGGTGATTGATGCGGACCTGAGCGGGTATTTTGACAGCATACCCCACTCCCCCTTGCTGAAGTTGGTCGCCCGGCGCATCAGCGACGGGACCATGCTTTGGCTGATTGGGGCATGGCTGCGGGCGCCGATTCACGAGGCAGACCCGGCGGGCGGACCACCGCGCCGCCAACGTAACGAGCGCGGCACGCCGCAGGGGGGAGTCATCTCGCCCCTGTTGGCCAACCTCTACCTCAATCGGCTGGACCATGAGGTTAACGAACGGTGCGAGTGCAAACCAGTAATGGTGCGCTACGCCGACGACTTCGTGATTCTGTGCCGACGCGGGCAGGGGAACGCGCTGCTGGGTCGGCTCAAGACCTGGCTGGGACGCCGGGGATTGACCCTGAACGAGGAGAAAACTCGCCTGGTGGACCTCCGCCAGGAAGGGATCAAGTTCCTGGGCTTCCATCTGGGTCAGCGGCGGGGTTTCAGCGGGAAGGTCTACCTGCACGTTGAACCCCATGCCCAGAGCCTCAAGAAGCTGCGCGCGGTCGTGCGCACCCGTCTGGAACGGCGAACGCTGGGCCAACCCGAGGCAGAAGTCATTGGGGGCCTAAATCGGACGCTCAAAGGATGGGCAGGCTACTTCCGCTTTGGCAACTACACGCACGCGTTCGAGCAGGCGCAATTCTATGTGCGCATGAAAGTTGGACGCTGGCTGTGGAAGCGGCGCGGCAAGACCCAGCGGGTGGACTACGCCACCCTGGCTCAAGAATGGCACTCGGAGAGCCGTATGCGGGAAAACCGCACGTACGGTTCGATGAGGGGCGGCGGTGGGAAACCGGGACTGACAACTGCGGTCGGTTCAACCTGGGAACGTACCACCCCGCCTACTCTACACTCGCCACATTCTGTTCCAAGCGGTCTACTCGCGGGCCGCCCAGCCCATCGATATGCCAGGGGGACCTCGGAGGATTGACATAGGCATCGAGGTAGATCCCGTGGCTAACTTGGAGTTGCGCACG